>JGI24890J29729_1000233_pt1 | contig 41299 bp, 56 predicted proteins | sample FreactcultureFD7_FD_29729 | JGI IMG/M metagenome (IMG submission 29729)
GATATCCTCAGCGTGATTTTGTATGCACGTTCACTGTGTTTATAAGCATACGCCTGTTTGATTTTACGAAACATTTTGATCAAGTTGAAACTTGGTGCGAATGCATCCCATATTGAGTGAACATATGCGTGGCCTGCCTGGGTACACATTTTTCCCCTGATACCGTTCATTTTCTTAACAGATTCGTCTGCGAAAATACAGTAAAGTTTATGTTTCATCGTTCACCTTTAAGTTTTTGGTGGGCTCGGTCGGACTCGAACCGACAGATGCTCTCGCGGCAGATTAAAAGTCTGCTGGGTTTACCAATTCTCCTACGAGCCCATACTCAATGCTTTTACAATTTCATCAACAAACTGTTTTTTATCTGCTAGTTTCTTATAGTTTGACCATCTTACTCTTATCGTTTTCCATCCCAATTCTTCAAGATATTTGGTTCTTCTAATATCACTAGCAGCTATCCGTTGATCTAAATAATGCTGATCGCCATCAATCTCTAAATCTATTTTCAAATCAACAAAGGCAAAATCTAGTTGATATATTCCTATCTGATATTGTTCTTCGTAAATTAAGTTGTTTGAATCTAGCACCGCTTTCCAGTATTCTTCAGGATATGATCTTCCTTTTGAGTAGTGATTCAGCTTATAAGGAACCATGTGTGGGTTTTCTTGCAGGAATGCTAAACGACTGATTCTTATTTTATCTTTAGTTTCTTCTGTATGAGTTTTTCCTGTATGACTGTTTTTTCTTTTTTGTATTTGTTCGGCAGTCAATTCTGGTTTTGGGTTTCCTAATGCTTTGGCTTTAGTATATTGATTAGCTCCATTGCCCCTTCGATCTGCCATAGCCTTAAGCCATTTTTCAGTCTTGGGTTTTTTTCTATTATCCATATCAATGCTCCGTTGTGCATTGATATTTATACCTATTAGAGCATTTAACTTAAAGTCGTATGCTCAGCCGGAGAGCCTATAACCCTTAGAATTGGTACCTGCGGGTAGAGTTGAACTACCGACCTTCGTGTTATCAGCACGATGCTACTACCACTGAGCTACGCAGGTATAATCTTCAATGCAACGGTATCGGCAGTCACACATGCATTCTTTTAACCGATCCGCCCTATGTCATCAGGTGACTTCAATCGGTACCGATATATAGTTGGAGCGCCGGATAGGAATTGAACCTACTACCCTTTCGGAGTGGATTTGCAGTCCACCGCATTACCGATCTGCCACCGGCGCATTATTCTAAAGTTTTGAGGCATACATCGCGGCACCGATACCAGTGCTTAGAACGATCACTGCCCAAATAGCAACAGTGACAAGAGGATGTATCCTTCCGCCCGGCTGAATTTCAAAAGAAGGCCGGTCATGCCTGTTACCTAGTTGCCGGGCCCGTCTGTAGAGAGGGTCAGCATTGAGATAGTCTGTAGATAGTCCCATTTTATGTTCCTTAAATTAAATAAATTGATAGGGCTTGTTCCACTTACCGATGTTGATGTCAACATAGTAAGCGATGTCAAAATAGTCAATTTCTGAACGAGTATTGTTGTACCAGCCTGCACTCTTGAGAGCAGCAAATGCTTCGGTCAGAAACTCCTTAGCAACACCATCGTAATGCTCGTGGAACCAGTAAGGATTCACTTGCTGACGATCAGAGCCAAACTCAATCTTGCCGGACTTGAGAGTCAGCACGATGCTTGAGTGATGGTCTACTGAAAGGCTGCCTTTAACACCGAACTTCTTAAGAACAGGCTTCAAGTTAGAAGCGATGATTGCCTTCTTTTCGGAATTCATATAAGCCATCTGAGTAACTCCGTTTGTGTGTGTCTGTCTATGATTCAATATAGCAAACCGAATACCCGAAGTCAACCGAAAAATGACCTTTTTTAAATTAAGTGATGGGAGGCAATGTGTAAGTGAGAACCATCCAATCAGGATGTTTGTATGTCATATAGATGACATATGCGTTTGATGCTAATACGAATAGCAATAAACTTGTGGCCAGCATTGCTGGTAAATGTGACTTATTCATGTGTGTATCCTCTGTGTAAGTGTGTCTATTTATATTTTCTCTTGTATTCTAGATGATGCTTCATCGCGCTAGCACAGCTAAATTGATCATCCTTTTTGAACGGGATTCCATTCAATGTAAATCTTTTTAGGACCCGATCGCCGTTCCACCACATACGCTCAATCTTTATATAACCGAGGTCTCCGAGATTATTCCTTAACTTATCGTATTCAGGATGATCTACAGTTGAGTAAGAAGTGCTTCTTACGGGTCCATCTTTTATGATGGCCATAAATTCTTCTGGGGTTGGATTAGCAGGATCCTTAGCACGATGATACTCTGTCACTACAGAGATGGATGTTATAAATTCCGGATCTATCTCAAAGTTCATAATGTCAACCTGTGTATTGGCGGAGAGTGAGGGATTCGAACCCTCGGTACCCTTTGAGGGGTACAATGGTTTAGCAAACCAGCCCATTCGGCCACTCTGGCAACTCTCCATAAAATTGGAGCGGGTAGAGGGAATCGAACCCTCCTCCTAGCCTTGGCAAGGCCACGTAATAACCACTATACGATACCCGCATTAACATTGGCGGAGAGGGTGGGATTCGAACCCACGGAGGACTTTCATCCTCGCTGGTTTTCAAGACCAGTCTCGTAAACCACTTGAGTACCTCTCCATATAGATATTTAGTTTTTGTTACTGTTACTCTTAAAAAAATGGTGGGGTATCCTGGAATCGAACCAGGCATGTCCAAAATCGCATCATTGGTGTGTCATTTGTGCGTTACCACAAAAGCTACTTAATGTCAAGACCCAAGTGGGGCGCCACTTCCGATCCGGCCAGGATTTTTGACATCGTATTCACTTCCCTAAGGATGACACATAATTGGTGGGGTATCCTGGAATCGAACCAGGCATGTCCGAAGACGGGGGATTTACAGTCCCCGGCATCACCTTGATGCTTCTACCCCGTTATTGGTAGTCCCTACGGGTGTCGATCCCGTTCCTCTACCTTGAAAGGGTAGCGATCTAGCCAGCGTAATCTAAGGGACCATAAACTTGTTAGAAGAATACACTCTGCTCTTATACGCCCGTGCCTTGTAGGGCCGTTAAAATATAAGTAAGTGTATTCATCTAATAAGTTTATCACAATGATAAACCTCTGAGAAATGCAAACACTTCATCTTCTAGCCGATAGTATTTTTGATGCGAGATTGGATGTCTGAGTGAGACATAGAATCCGTTACCAAATTTTCGTATCTGACCGAAGCCCGGATATCTACCTTGCCCAGGAGAACGATTGTTCCACCGAGTAGGTCGACAGTAGGGAAAAGGTTTACATTCATATGTGGTGCCGAGTAATTCAGCACATTTTTCATAGAACATTTTTTCCTTTCGTCTAAATGATCAAAGTCGTATAATAAGTTTGGTGCGCCTGATGAGATTCGAACTCATACTTGACAGATTTTAAGTCTGTGGCCTCTGCCGGTTGGGCTACAGGCGCATCTTTAACTTATTCGCTCTAATATAATTTCCTCCTTTAGGAGTAAGTCCTACTTTTTGTAGGGCCTTTCGTATACTACTACACTCTTTTAATGCTGTCAATAGTTCTTCGTCACTGACCTTAATTTTTCCTGTATTAATATTTCTTCCTCGCCAGGTAGAAGTCAGAGCGTGACAATTACAACATAGTAACTTAAGGTTTTCTTTTATGTTATTTCTGTTGTCACCGTCGATGTGTTCTAATTCTAGAGGAATTATTGATTCCTGCCATCGGGTCAATCCACAACCTTCACATTTATGACCTCGTTCCTTGATCAAGGCTTTTTTGTGACTCCCTGGTCCACCGTATTCAAATTCAGTTGAAGAATAATTTTCTTTATTCCAATTCATGCTAGCTTTAGCATTTTCACTCAATAATAAGTATGAATCTTTTGCAGATGGTCTCGCCCCTACTTCGTATGCTTTTTTGGTAGAAATAGAATTTTTCTTTTTTATCTCTGGGCAACCTGAAGGTCGTTTAGAACAGCATTTTTTACCATTCTTAAGCAGATACTGAGAAGGCTGTCCGCAGCCATAATCACAATACATAACAATTCTCCTATTATGTATTTATGCTTGGTAGACAAACTTTTCAGTTAAAATATTTAACGATGTCAAAGAACAGTTGATCTCTCAACTGTCCTCATCTTACGACATTATATAATGGATGTCAAGTCTTTTTTTAATTAATCTTCAAACTCAACAGGAACAGGCAGGTCGATCAGGTCATGTTCACGATCAAGATACTTCATGTCAATGTGGACTGGGTCCATTTCCTTGAGTGACTCTACTACAGCATACGGGTCTAAAGGACCGCAAGTATAGACATCTAATTGAACCGTCGCAGGGCTAATCTCGTCCCAGATGTGCATCACGATATGACTAGTTTCAATGATCGTAGCACAGGTAAGTCCACGATTGCCCTCCATCTCACTATAAACAGCATAAGGTCCCATAAGAATCTTCATACCAATACGGTCAATCAATGCTGGCATCCATATCTTAGATACCGTTTGAGGACACGTGATTGGTTCGTTTACTTCTGCACGGACGATGAGATGTTTGTGAAATAAAGCCAATGTAGTACCTTTCTGTAAGAGATTATATTTATGCTAATATTAAAAGAAATGGTACCCGGTGACGGGATTGAACCGCCGACATTCTGGATGTAAACCAGACGCTCTACCGCTGCGCTAACCGGGCATAATATTTTACATCAATCGGGTATTGCCGTAATGAACGATCTTACCGGAATGCTGCGTATCATCAATCTTTCGCCAAGGATCAATCACGACCGACTTAGCAGGGAAGTTCAGTGCCTTCACATAATCATCCCAGTAGCCAATGAGATAGACATCAGTAGTGTCACTCTTAAAATCTAGGTCACCGGTGTGTTCATCATAGTAGTTGACGGTTCCACCTTGTTCCTCAATGTAATATGCTACGAGCATAGAAGAAGAACCATTCGTGTAATGCACGCCGGGCTTATAAGCCTTGCCAACAATTGTAATGTTCTTTCCATAGTTAAGAACAGTCATGGCCATGTTCTCAGCTTGAACTTCTCTTGCTCGCATGATGCTATCAAACAAGTCATATCCTAGATCAAGTTGTTCTGCCATGTAGCGTAGCGCGATATTATCACGCGGATGACAGGCTCCGCCATCGCCCATACCTGCTTGCATGTATGCTGGACCAGTAATGCGGTAATTTGAGCGAGCGAGTGCTCCTGTCACAACATCAACATTCATGTTGCCATTCTTTTCAGCGACATCTTGAATCATGTTGACGATACCAACTTTGGCAGAGATGAAGGTGTTATAAAAAATCTTGATAGCTTCTGCTTCATCCCAAGTACCAACTTCGTATCTTGGATCGTTCTGCATGAATGTCTTGTAGAAGTCAATCAGTTCCTTCGCATCACCTGTGATAGAACCGTCATCAGTACCGACAATTACCATTTCAGGATTCACCATGTCCCACTTGATAGTTCCCATTGCGATGAGATAAGGATTGTAGATGAATCGTGCGTTGGTGATTTCCGGGCGGAGTTCTCTGCGAATTGTTCCAGGAAGAACAGTGCTGATCAGTACGACGAGTTGTGTCGGGTTAACATACTTGTTGACTTCGGCTAGAATCTCTCTAACAATCGTATAGTCAAAGTCCTTGTTAGGAAGATGACTCGTAGGAGTCTCGCCACCATAGACAGGATCGTGTGGAGTAGGAGCTGCGATAAAGATTAATTCTCTACCTTCCACTGCTTCTCTAATGGTATCCTTCATTGGAAAAGTTGGATTTCTCGGTGATACATCGTACCCAACTACATCATGCTTCTCTGCCATCATTTCAGCACAGTCTTGGCCTAGCTTACCAACACCAATCATCGCAATTTTTTTCATTTAGCCTCTCATTAAGTTTGTATTGATATTTACGCTCAAACAGCCTGATCAATATATTTTTATACAGCAGTAACTATATCATTGATTTTGTTTAATGATAGCCTCAGTGCATTTTTCACCATTTCGGTATCAAACACCTTGAAGTTATGCTCTACTATAGGTTTGACCTTTCGTCTGAAATCTAGAAGTTGTTCCGGAGTCCATTCACCGATATTTTTGATCAGAGAATCTATGCGTTGCATTCTTTCTACCGGATCCTTACAATCATCATAAGATTCATCCCAGAAATCACTAAAGGTTTTAAAACCTAATTCACGCAGATACTTGAGAGATCCTACGCCGCCTACGATAATAAAGGGGTGTTTCTCTTTGGCTTGTTTGAATGACTTTTCGGTTAAACATGTATGTTCTTCGTAGAAATGGGTCTCTGTTATAAGACTGATCAGACTATTTTGATAAAACGGTCTAGTTGTAACCTCTAAATTAGTAAACAGTATCTTATAGAGATTGGTTTCACCGTCTAACACTAATGGCAATTTAGAAGCAAATCTATCTATTACCTTAGGTGTTATGCCCAAAGTCGTATCGGTAATTCCCCCTATATTACGATAAGTTTCTTTGAATCCTATTCCGGTCTCTTCATTATGAAAACTCAGATAGCTTCTATCCACTAGATCATGCTTCTCTAACAGTAATGCTATATCAAAGCGATGCTTTCTTGTTCTTTTGTTCCAAGACAAGAAAAGTTTTTTAGGAACGGTTTCACTATCATAATCAGGTTCACTTATGCTTTTAGAGACTACATGCACTGTTCCCCTGACATAAGTCACTAAGTTCATCCTATCAGTAGCAGAGATACCTCTACCTGAACAGTATTTGGCATACAAATCTGCACTGTTTGATGATCCAGTGATATATATAATTTTTCTCAAGGGGATTTTGAGATGAGTAAAATAAGAATGCATATGATCAAAGTCTGTATCCCGTATTCCGTGACCTTCCCCTGAAAAATCAATAACGAAATAACCATTATGATGTTTGATACAGTTTAAAATATTCGCTGGGATACGCGAAGCCTCTAAGATGCCTAAATTTTTGAGATAATAAGTTGGAATAATATTTCTCCAAGACAATGCGACTGGAAAAACAAACAGACTATCATCGTTCTCACTAATTGCTACTGAAGGACAAATCTCAAAATGTTCATTCCCGTGAGAGAAAAACTGCTGCCAAGTCCAATCTGCATTCCATTGAGGAGGAATATGATTATTTTCATCAAATGCCTGTGCAAAACTCAGCACATTAGGAAGATAGTTGTTATCAGTGGGACCAGCAGGACCGATCCAGTTGTAAACTACTTTAATTTTCATCTGATTTCCCTTGTGCTATTTGTTCGGCGATCCAACGATAAGTCTTTAATATGCCCCCTTCTAAATCTTCATCAGGGGTCCAGTCTAATGTTTTACGCAGAAGATTATTGTCTGATGTTCTACCCATGACACCCGTCGGTCCAGGAACATTATTGATTTTTACTTTTTTGTTTGCTGCCCTAGATATTATGCCCACAAGTTCATTGATAGATACCTGGCGTTCGCTTCCTAAATTTAGCGGCGACGCATAGTCGCTTTCCATAATTCTGTGTATGCCTTCAATACACTCGTCTATGTAAAGGAATGATCTAGACTGAGTTCCGTTACCCCAGACTTCTATTTCATCCCCTTCGTTTGCCATTGCTACCTTTCGGCACAGTGCAGCAGGAGACTTCTCTTTGCCATTATTCCAAGAACCTTTAGGTCCAAATACATTATGAAATCGTGCTATACGGGCATCTATGCCGTAGTTCTTAGCATAATTCATATACAATCTCTCAGAGAATAACTTCTCCCAACCGTATTCGCTGTCCGGGGCTGCTGGGTATGCTGCTGATTCTTCTAGGCAGACATTATCTGGATCCAGTTGTTTGTATTCAGGATAAATACACGCAGACGAGCTATAAAACACTTTCTTTACATTGTGTGCTATCATCGCAGATACGATGTTTAGATTGATAGACGCTGAGTTGTGCATGATATCTGCATCATGTTTTCCAGTGAAAACATATCCAGCGCCACCCATATCTGCCGCCAACTGATAAATCTCATCAAAAGATTCTTGTATAAACAGCTTCTCTACATAATACTTGTCACGGAGATCACATGATTGATAAAATCTATCTGCTGATGAAGTAGTGTATTGTGGCTTTTTTAAATCTGCACCTACCACATAGTGACCTTGTGCCTTAAGGCTCTCTACTAAATGTGTTCCGATAAATCCACCGGCCCCGCATACCAATATTCTTTTAGTCATGATAATACTTATCGTCTATAGATACTTCAATATAAAAAACGATTCTTCTGTTGGATCATCAAACACGATACAATTCTCAAAGGAATTTCCGATTGTTGTCAGCAGAACATGATAGTTTCCTGGATACTGAGATTTCAATAGATTTACATCGTTTTGGTCAGGGATAGGAATTCCAAATACAATGGGAACGGTAAAGGAATTGTATCCTTTCCATTCTTTAAGCTGTCGTATCTGTATTGCCATTTGCCGGTGAAGATATTTTACTTACAACTTAGTTAACCACGCTTTACCAAAATTCCTGCGGCGAGCGAAGAAAAGTTGTTCACAGAATCTTTTTAGATTCATGTCTTTGTCTTCTGGAAAATCAAATTCATATTCAGCAGGAGTATCAATATCACATTGTCCTTGTACATACCCTACTATATCATGTTTAAACTTAATTATTTTAGGATAGGATTTGATATTAACATGGTCTATCAGATAGTTTCGTTGCAGGGTCATCATATCTTGTAATAGCGATTCTTCAATGACGAAAGTTTTACGAAGATAAGACTCTACTACATCTAAGATGTGGTCATGTTTATTTTGGCTACTGATGTTGATGATTGTTGAATAGATCAGGTTGTGTCCGTGAATCTCAATGCCTTGAATAGGAGGGTGATTGATAGCACCTTGTTCTCCCCATCCTCGAAAATACTTTGAGATACGTTCTACTTCTGAATTTAGCCAGAAATCAGTTTTGATATGTTCAAATAGTCCTTCATAGAAATCAGCGTATTCTATTCCATACAGTTTATATAATGCACGACTGATGTAATTGGTGATACCGTCAATATGAAAAGTATTCTGATACCAAGAATGAACCTGTGCTTGATTCATCTTCTCGGGAGTAAGGTCCCTAGTAGATACTACTACTTCAACGCCTTCACGCAGTTCGTGTTCGTTGTACGTTCCTACTAGATAATCATATACAATTTGCCCCTTTAGATCATACTCTTGCTTCTGGGTAAGGTTCATCTCTGCATTCTCAAGCAACTGTGCTTGATATACAGTAATACCAGTATGGTTACCTGCTTTATACAATGCGTAGAAGTTATTCTTCCAAGTTTCAAGTGTTTCCCCTGGCAGGCCCAAAATCAATTCAGTAAATAAAGGAATACCATTCTCTTCACACAGTTGGAATACTTCTTCAATTTGGTTCATTCCCAGATTTTTTCGTTTAATGATATCTAGGGTGTTCTCATCCATTGTCTGTACTGAAAGATTGAGACCAATCTTGTTGCCGCCTTCATTCATCAACACTCTGACGATATCAACGACTTCTTTCTTCTGGTTTTTTGCCCAAGCCATGCCATATGTCTTAGGATTATTGTATTCTTTCTGAACAGCTACGAGTTTCTTTGCAATAGACATGTCACGTTCAGGAAAGATGCCGAAGTTAGCATCAGTAAAATGTAAATAGTCACATTCCTGTTGGCCCGCCCAATCTAGTTCCTTAAACACCCGTTCTATGTCAAACTTCTTTACTTTACTATAGGTCAGACTTCCCCAGTCACAAAAGGTGCACATATAGGGACATCCGCGATTCGTTTCTACAGTAACGTTCCAGTTGATATCTGGATTTTCTCTGACAAGATCATCAAAAATTCCTGTAAGGTACGGGCTAGGAATGTCATCTAACTTTTCTATTCTTACAGCGGGTCCAGTGTTGATCGTCTTGCCGTTATCATTTACCAACAATCCTTTGATATGAGTATAATCAGGATTCTCTTTAAGATGTTCTTCTAGGACCGCAGTGAAAGACCGTTCCCCTTCCTGGACCCCACAGACATCTATATACGGAAACCGCTCAAAGAAGTTGGGATCGGATACCGGCGGTTCCGGACCTCCTGCCATTATAAACACGTTAGGATTGGCTTTTTTTAATTCTCTACCGACAACATGATTGTAAGACCTATTCCATATGTATGTAGATAGCACAACAATATCGCTATCCATGAGAGATTCTATTACAGTTTGTATATCATCGCGTCGCCAGATGAACCCACCTAAGGAGTAATTATCTCTGATATTTTCAAATTGTATCGCATAGCTCCACAACACGCCGGTCGTATAAGGAAGATAATACGCATTAAATTCTCTTGGGCCTTGTTGAAAATTAGGGTTGACAAAGGTCAGTTTTTTCTTTTGCATGATTTATTTATACTATATCCAAGCAGTGTGCTAATTCTTAAATTTGGTCGGTATCTAATAAATGGTCGGGAATGTAGGATTCGAACCTACGACCCTTCCGTCCCAAACGGAATGCTCTGGCCAGACTGAGCTAATCCCCGATATAATGTTTGGTGGAGAATAGCGGGATCGAACCGCTCACCTTCTGAATGCAAATCAGACGCTCTACCAAATGAGCTAATTCCCCGTTAAACTTTACAAGATATTTAGCGATGCAACAGCATCACGAAATATAAACTGGCATCCCCAGCAGGATTCGAACCTGCGACCCACAGCTTAGAAGGCTGTTGCTCTATCCACTGAGCTATGGAGACGTATGGTGCCCGCACGAGGGTTCGAACCCCGGACCTCCACATTACAAGTGTGGCGCGCTACCAGCTGTGCCATACGGGCATACTAGTATATATCTCACTGCATGATAAATATTAAAAAGTGAGATACATATGGAAAACTTCAATAAAAAACTTGCTACTATCGTTACCAACATTGTCGGAACAATGTGGTGTGCCTATGCATTTACGCTACTAGCGATGGTAAGTCTGCCTGCAGCTATCCACGGGGGAGTAGCAACACTCATCACATGGATAGCTCAGACATTCTTACAACTAGTTCTACTAAGCATAATCATGGTAGGTCAATCAGTGAATAGTGAGAAATCTGAAAAAAGAGCAGAAGAAGATCATCGGATGATCATGCAAGAATTAACAGAAATCAAAGACCTTCATAACGACATACATAAACTTCTACAAAGCAGAAAGTAAAAATTGGCTGGACAAGTAGGACTCGAACCTACAACAACCGCATTAACAGTGCGGGATTCTACCATTGAACTATTGTCCATCATAGAGATATTTAATCAAGTAATCTAGTTCATAGAAATAATTCTGCTGTGCTTAGGCACACCTGCAAGCAGATAATCCATTTGATCAGCGAGAACATGTCTATTCTGTAAGAGCAGATGTTCGTAGTGATTAGGCTCGTATGGAACATAGATCAGTTCCATCTTCGCTTGTTTCAGCGTCAGACATCCTTTCTTTTGATTACAAGGCTTACACGAAGTAACAACATTCATCCACTCATCTGTGCCGCCATGATATCTAGGTATGATATGATCGCGACTCAATCCAGCGTGATTAGAATGATGTTTGCCACAGTAAGCACAGACGCTACGATCTCTAGCAAATAGCGTCTTGTTGGTCAATATGACCCTGTTGTGTTTGCGGAAATCAAAACCGATGCCTTTTACAGCGATGATGCTCGGAGTTTCAAGATAACTCTGGGTACCATTCTTTTGAACTCCTCCCCGGTATCTAGCAACTACATCGCCTAGAGACCAAGCTACTAAATTCTTCGCGTGATAGGTGATTGCGTCATCGTGTGAAACCCAAGTCCGGGGTATACCTGAGATATCTAAAGCCAATACGGGCATGATTACTCCTGTTTTCTGTGTCTAGTCTTTGATTATTCCTGTAGTCCAATTTTCCGCAGTATCTTCTGCATACCGAAGCGACCTATCAGAAACATCAACTGTTCTATGAAGGATCTCATCTAGATACAGATCAACAAAATATTTGTCACCATTCTCTTGGATGACCGCTACTCGGTTATGATAGATTCCGTATCCAAAACTTTTGTCAATCTGTTTCATTACTGTTATCCTTTTAAAGGGTGATGGGCTAACCGTGACCCATCTCGTGCCTATTAGGAAGCAAATCCCATATATACTTATGCTTAAATGCATATGTATATATATTTGGTGCGCCGAGAGGGACTCGAACCCCCAACCAGACCGTTATGCTTACCACTATAGCTTTCGTTACTCGGTCATATAAAAGACGACCGATTTGTGGTCTGGACTATACCTTCATCATATCTTACGACTTAGATGGTGACCGTCTAGTCTCTACACCTTCCCTTTGCAGGGCTTGGCTCGGGATCGCCATTTGAAAGGGTTCCCCGAATTTGATCACTTACATCTATAATGTTTCCATCATAGAGGCCCACATATTACAGTAAGCGGTCGGCTCTAACCAATTGAGCTATCGGCGCGTAATTATTTGTGAAATTCACCGTATACACAGTGCATCAACTCGTGTCCTATATATTCAGGCTCATATGAGATGATAGGGTCAATCATGTGAATAGTACATACATCGTAGTTGGGCTTCTGAAGGACGCTGAATGCTTGGACTCTATGAGCCCTGATAGCACTATATTTTGGGTCAGCACCGATGTGCGACCTTACTGCTGCTTCAAGTTCGCCGTATGATTTGTATGTTACTACTATTATACGAACATCTTTGCGTTCAATCGTTTTTTGTAAGAAAACATATCTGTCAACTCCTTCATTAGGATTAGCAAAGGATACAGACGGTGTCCATATGGACAATAGCACTGCTAGTGCTACGAATATTTTTTTCATTGGGTGACTCTCTGTGTGTTATAGGCAAAACCTATGACACTATTTATGCCACGATCAACGATGATCGGCTAGTCTTTATCAAGCTTTCTGTGTTTTTCTATCAAACTTGCATAGTCGTCTAACAGAATGTGTGCTTTGTGCAACGCACTAAAACTCTGTTCACATGCCGGAAGGGTGCCACCTGCTGCTTGGAATCCGGCAAACCAGTGTCGCAACCTTTTAATCTCTTCAACTGTATGCTTGACATATGTCAGTGTATGCTTATTCAGATCATCCTTTAGATCAGCTTTTCTAGACATTTTTCCTCTTTCTAAAATAGTGTCACGCTGTTGGACCCGCTGTCTTGTTCCAACTTTTCCCTTGCGGGTAGCGAGTTCCCCTCTTCGCAGTCAGGGCAGCGTGAATGTTGGTAGACAGGGAGAGGATCGAACTCTCAGCAAATCAGTAATCAGCTGACCAAAGGGATTATAAGACCCTTGCCACCACCAGATGCCCGTCCAAAATCGTTACTGTTAAACTACAGAAATAAACTTGATATGTATTCGCGATTAATTTGAGATGCTGATAGAACGTGAACCACTATATTATTCATAGCCATTGCACTTTCTATTTTGACCTTATCTTTGTTGATCAGGTAATCATTTTTTGGGTCTAGAAACACATTGTATTTTGGAATATAAAAATCTGGGATATATCTACGGCGTTTACCGTTATCATTCCATACATATCCTTGCCTTACTTTTTCCCACACTATGTTCAATTCATCTAAAATTTCTGCAACACTCACTTCATAAGAAGATTCTAATATTATACCTGGTTTATACTCAACATTCTTAGAATATTTTGAATGCTTTGCTAACCTAGAACAAGCTAGTATTGAAAGAGTTTCTTTTGTTTTATCAGAATGATTCCATCCCGAATAATCATTCTTGGATTTTGTCTCTCTCACTTTGTCGTTAAGGCTTTTTACTCTCTTATCAGTTTCATCCGTAAGACCAAAGTTCCATGCCTTTCTTGTTCCGTTCTTATATCCATGATTAGGATCAAAATCAATTCCTCTAATCTTTTTTATTTTAGGACCATCGCATGATAAATCATGCTTCTTGAAATTTGATTTACTAATTTCAATGTTGCATTTCTCACAAAGCAATTTTGTTCTAATCATGGCATTTCTCCTGCTATGATTATTTATCTTAGATTAGAATTAAGGACACCGCACTACCGTTGAGCTACAGGACCGTAAACTTTTGGTGCCCCGGGTCGGACTCGAACCAACACGCCTTGCAGCGGCAGATTTTGAGTCTGCTGTGTCTCCCATTTCACCACCGGGGCATAAATACTTGTATGAACTATTTAAAATTGAATCTTCCTAAACCTAGTGAAGAAATACTTGAGTCACTTAACCAAATAGCCAACAGACCAAAAACCGAAGAAGATATGGTTTATATAAACAATGTCAGACATTGGGTTTATAGTAATTATCCTAATGAAAAAAACTTAGCATTTTGTTCATATCTAGGCAGCAGCGAATTGACTGAGTTAGGAAGAAAAGAGTACGGTCATCTGTTCGAAGAAACCGTACATGTTGGAGGAATAAGCTTAATAAATGAGGATACCTCTATTGTAGCAAGATATCCCCCTCACACCGATCAGTATAGGATCACTACTTTGAATTACATACTCTCTCCTGGAGGAACCGAAGTAAGGACTATCACTTATAATCAGTATGATAAAGAAGGATATGCATTAGCTGCAGGAGAAATGAAATATGCCGGTTCTGAGATAGATCGCATCTACCAAATGAATGATCAATCATGGTATGGGCTAGATGTCAAACAATACCACAGTGTGGAAAACATCGAGACTGTTCGTTCTATATTTTCATTATCTTTCATAGGCATCACCCTAGATGCTCTATCTAAAAAGTATCCTCATCTCATTGAGATGAGACTTTGATTGGTACCACTCGTAGGATTCGAACCTACCCGCCAAGTTCCACAAACTTGTGTGCTTTAACCGCTAACACTAGAGTGGCATAGATTTAGTATCCGCTCCCGGTGAGCACTTCAACAATAGGAGGCCATCCCCATGCCTAGCTCGGACTCGAACCGAGTGGATATTTTGGTGTCAGAGGAAGGACTCAAACCTTCACTGGAACCTTTATACCGGTTGCCTCTATCTGTTAGAAAACCTCTTATATTTAAGAAACAGTCTAAACTTTGGGCTACTCTGACATATTTGGTGCGAGTAGAGGGACTCGCATTTATTTGGTGGGCATCCTCGGACTCGAACCGAGACGACATTACATCACTGGTTTCTAAAACCAGCCTGGCTACCATTACAGCAGATGCCCTAAATTTATTCGTCTTTTTTCATGAAGGAAAGATTATGTTTTGAAATTAGATCAACTATGGTCTTAGCTGAACCATATCGTAGATCCAATTTTTCTAAAACAGCATTAAGTGTATGCGATGACTTTATTGCATCAATCATGATTTCATCTGAGTATCTTTTTTTCTTGAAACCTTTTGTCAATCCTTGTAACCCTCGTCTCCAAGTAGGTGTTTGAGCATGACAGTTAGGACATAATAGTTCAAGATTTTCTCTTGTATTATCTTTTCTATCAGCATTTTTGTGCTCAAGTTCCAATGTTATTGGTTTACCTCTCCATTCAGTGAGTTCGCATCCTTCGCACTTATATCCGCGTTCTGCTATTAATGCATTTTTATGCTGACCTTTGCCTTGATATGAAAAGTCTGCGAATCTTTTTCCCGCATTCCATTTCATGTTCAATTTGGCATCGTCGCTTAACATTTCATATGCTTCTGTTGCAGATGGTCTGAGTGCAGACGCATATGCTTTTTTGCCGCCTGCTGAATTTTTCTCTTTAATCTCAGGGCAAGACGCAGCATTCGGACCGCACATCAATTTACCTGACTTGTTTTTGTATGCCGCAGTATTGTTACAACCGTATTCACATAGATCAGTTGTTACAATTGGTTCTGCTTTTTTGGGACCTGTTTTATTCATAATAGTGTATCCTTAATTGGGTGACACACTTATTTATCATTTAGTCTACCAATTTCGCCATACTCGCATTGTAATGGTGCCTAAGGATGGGATCGAACCACCGACGCCGAACTCTTCAGGATCGCGCTCTACCACTGAGCTACTTAAGCAGTAAATTCTTCCTCGTTTTTATAGAGGTGCCGGGATCCTCTACTGGTACGCACCTCTTCAGACCATGGACACCGAAGAATAGTAATCCAGCAACTAATGATGTTCTTAAGAAGAGAGTTTGGAAGAATTGCACTTCCCTAGGATACTGACCTATCCTCTCTGTCACTAGTCAGAACGACAGAATTCGCCACTAGGAACTCCCTTCCTAAAAACACCAGATCATACAAGACTTATTAAGAGAATGCATCGTGTCGTATGAGCTTTGAACTCATCTCTCCTATGTGACAGGTGTCCTAGCCAACTAGACGAACGAGCTACGGGGTCACATCTCCGTAGTGATGCATTCACTTAATAAGTCTAAACGGCGACGGAGAGAACCGGCTTCGTCTTTAATCTTGTGCACCTGGAAACGACACAAGCACCGTAAGACTTATTATTTTCTAACGATGTCAAAGAACGAGAGAACATCGCTGCTCTCTCTATTTTCTTAATGTATATGATACTCTGCCCAAAGTCAACCGAAAAATGACCTCAGCGTAAAATATCTTTTGGCGGAAGCGGTGAGATTTGAACTCACGACACCCGTTGTTACAGGTATTCCGAGTTTCCGGCCCGGTGCATTAAGCCACTCTGCCACGCTTCCTTGAATTGGCGACCCCGAGTTTTTCTATCAAAACGATGCTATGGTTGGAATATAACATTATTAAGATGCAGGGCCATAAACTTTGGTGGGTCTAGTAGGAATTGAACCTACCACCTCTTCCATGTCAAGGAAGCGTTCTACCGATGAACTATAGACCCAGATGCTTTTTAGCATTCTCTATATAATTGATAATGTTTTCTGCTCCTGCAGGATTCATAGAATGCACTGCATATCCAGGAAATTTCACGCCTTGATCGTCACAGAAATTCACAAGCCACTTAGCACAATCATATCCTGACTTCTCAGGACCGTAATCAGCGTGTTTACCTTGTGACTCTAGTAGCATAGCAACATAGTGTTGATCAGCAAGATCATGGTCAAATGACACGAATTCAGGAACACCGCGTTCTTGAATAAACTCTACAAACTCATCATAGTTGCGGACGATGTCATATCGGGCTGAAGGTAACCTGACCCAAGATGCATCACCTGGCATACGCACATCGTCTAGAAATAGATGATAACTCATTGTGTTTCCTTTGTTAAATTGGCACACCCGGAGAGACTTGAACTCCCGACCTTACCGTTCGTAGCGGTATGCTCTAATCCATCTGAGCTACGGGTGCATGAAATTGGCATACGCTGTAGGAGTTGAACCCACGCTGCCTGGGTTGGAACCAGGAGTGCTACCGTAACACTTAGCGTACATGAAACTTTCTGTGGGAGAGGAAGGATGGTCGTCCTCAATCACGCAACACTCACATCACCCCGTTGCGACCGATTATCAGTATATATTTGGATGAGGAACTAGGGTTCGAACCTAGGTCTTGAGATTCAGGGTCTCACGTCCTACCAGTTAGACGATTCCTCAATATAGATTGGAGGGTGATGAGAATTTCGAAATCTCGACCTACGGGTTAAGGGCCCGTTGCTCTGCCTCTGAGCTAATCACCCGTTATTTGAAAGGAATATGTGGCGCATCTGGTAGGACTCGAACCTACATGTGTCCATTAGCTTTCTCCTGTTTCGAAGACAGGCGGCATACAGATGCATGTTAAGGAGTTATGGTGCCGTCTAGAGGATTCGAACCCCTGACATTCACATTACTAGTGTGACGCTCTACCAACTGAGCTAAGACGGCATATTAATTGGCTGAGGGACTAGGACTCGAACCCAGATAATTCGCACCAAAAACGAATGTCTTACCTTTAGACGATCCCTCAATAAAGAAGTATATAGCATTTGAAAACACCGATGATGTGCTTTTTCCAGAAAGTTCAAAAGTCTAGGGGCTGTCGTTTAGATCAACGATGTTGTCAAATGATATAGGTTAGCCTTTTGTTGACAAGCGAGATTATGTTGTCCAGCATTTCGGACTTTCCCGCTTGCGAGGGATCACATTGTCCCTCACTGAAAGTTTTTACTCTCTGCGTTACCTCCGCAGATTTCATCCCTAACACCGCCCGTTCATTTTTTATAGTGCTTTGCAGCCTCGTTCCGACTTGCACTTTAAACTGGAAAACCCTGAGAGTCTCGCGATTCCCAGGGCCTAAATAAACTAAGTTATGATGACTTGTTTACTTAATCCCCGGACCTTTTGTTTGATTAAAGTCTCCGCGAATACTTGTTGGATACGCTGGCAATACTGATGCCATAGAGGTTTCTCTTACCCAGAGGCCATGTTGCTGCGATATCTGACAAGTAGTGTTCATCATAGTAAGTGTATTTAGTCCTGTAAATTTTTATGCTGAATTAACTACTGTTTTTTCGCTTTCTTCAGCTTATTTGTATCTTAGCACTGCTTTATGCTAATGTCAACCGAAAACTTATTGCAAGTTGAACTTTTTTTCCAGTTCAACATGTCCGGCAATCGCTTCGCTACGATCATGGTACCGGGCTAGAACCTCGGACTCTTCGGAACTAAACAAGCAGGATTCGTAGGTGTATCCCAGGTCGATTCCAGGCCATCGGGGCATTTCTACGGTAGACAGGGTGACAGTGGCTTCCTTAAACACGCTGCCGTTGTTGCTGATCATCTGAAAGCGGTTCATGATGCAAACTTTCTTTGTTTCAATCTCTATGATTCACTATAACAAAACGGGTAACCATTGTCAACCCCTAATTACAGAATTTAGCATTTATCGATCTTTTTTAGTAACCCAGTCTGTTTTAGCATGTAAGGTTTGGTAATTATGCTCACATATGATTTTGGCATTGTTGAGGAAGTCAGTGAGTTCTTCGGTATTCAATGACGACAATCGTTTAGTTTCTTCTAAAACCATCATCATGCGTTTCTGATCATTTTCTTCCTGATCATACGATTCATCAATGATACCGTCAAATGTTTGATAGCCGATCTTTCGTAGCATATCTAACGAATGTGGCCGACTCAGCAGGATAAACGGATGTTTCATCATGATAGGTTTAAATGTTTTCTCGCTTGCAAATAAGCCTGGACCTAACTCAGCATAAAAGTTTGTTTCACTTACTACACTGAAGTAAGTGTTTGCATAATATTCTTCAGTTGCAGGTGTTAAAAACATCAGAAGCTCTCCTAAATCTGTAGAATCTAGGTATAGCGGAGGCATATTCACAATTTCGTTTTTGTGAGGAATTAATGATGGTTCCATGGTTACAATTCCATCCCAGATTCTATTCCAATCGCCAGGTTCGTCCTGTCCGGACGCGAAGCTTACATAACCGGAATCTAGGAGGCCATGCAGCTTAAGCAAGGAGACGAACACTGGTCTATGCGGTCTCCAGCGACGATTGAAATTGAGAAATTTCTTTTCATATGGCTTATGAATTAACATTGGAAAATTACCTGTCGCTCGATATTTGGTAATGTAGTATTCATATATTCTGGACCATTCGCATTGCAATTCAGGTAGATTATATTTTGCTGCAATTCGATTTACTTCCTGATCAATGTCTGCGGACTCGCTCATTAATATGATATTTCCGGGGGGTATACTTAATTTGATCACCACCTCATTATAGATAGGTTCAACAATATGATGAAAAGCTTCATATGTATTGGATAGCACAAGAATAGTATTCCCATCACGAATCTGCTTTAACTCATCATCCGTTAAACACTTATGCACATCAACAAGAGAATAGTCTGCAAAAAACTCAATGTATATATAATTTTTGTCGGTTGGTCGAGTTGTCAAATTCCGATGCGGCGCTAATCGTTTTTCAATAGTACGGTCAGGCCCTAGAAAATAATTATTCATGTCAGACTCCTATTTTATATTTAGCGGCGCTACTGCATCATTACTACAAAGTAGCGAATGACGTTGTGTTAACCGAAAAATTAAAAAAAGATTTACATGACTAAATATTGTTATGGACACTCATCATCTACAAGTAAACCTCAACATCAACCCCTTGACCGACGCATTTGATATGGAAGAGCGAAGGACCGGACAATTCAGGCAGACCAAAGTTTCATTTGATCTCTTGAGCCCTGGGATATTGGATTTCTGCGAGAAACACCATCTAATCATGGTCTGGGCAGAATGTTTTCATACGCCGCCGGGTCGCGAGACTCCAATTCATATTGATGAACACGGTGGAGATTATACCAAATTGAATTATATCTACGGTGGAAGGGGCAGTACCATGAACTGGTATAGCGTGAAAGATTTTGCAAAAAACAAAGAGCCGTCGCTAACTGTCATTAACACTAAGTATCTTGCTTATGAACCAAATGAAGTAACATTGATTGAAGCTGCACCTTTATTGGACGGGTCTTCATATGTAATACAAGCTGGAACTCCTCATAATGTCACGAATGCAGATGAAGATCGTTTTTGCATATCGTTAATCTTCAAGGACGCTGACAGGAAGCGTTTTACGATGGCAGGTGCCAAGGAATTGTTTGCTGACTATCTAGTATGAATTTTGATGCGTTCTCTCACGGACAGATATCTAGTAAGCTATGGTTATGTGAAGAACTTGAAAGATTCATTCACGCTAACATAAAGATTGTTATTTTAGGTAGCTGGTACAATGTTTTGTCATTCATGCTTCTTACGCGGAACTCAAACCGATATCAATACATTTTAGGTATTGATAAGGATCCTGAGACGAAAGAGATTGCTGACAGAATAACCGAAGCATGGCGGATAGGTAAAGATAGCAAGGTCGAGAACAAGATAGCAGATGCAGCCCTTGAAAATCTGTCAGGCTACGACCTGGTGATCAATTGTTCCCCCGAGCATATGGAAAGCAATCAATGGTTTGAAAATATTGAAGAAGGCACGATGGTGTGCATTCAATCAAGTAATGTTCAAACGGCAGATGATGACATCTGGAAATGTGTGAACCCTAACCGTTCTCTGGGGCAGCTAAAAGCAAAATACCCGCTGTCAGAATATCTATTTTGCGATCTCAAAGAGATCAGATATCGTGATAACGGGTATGATAGATTTATGATTATCGGAATCAAGTAACGATCTTGTTAACCGCAGCAATCACTGCTGCAATCTTCGCAATATCCTGTACTTCCTTTTCAGAGAGGCCATCAAATAGCAGCTGGTCAAAATAGAGTTCGGTATAACTACTCTTTAATGTTACTGCGGCTGAAAGCGAATACATCACGAACTTAGTCTTGTCTGTTCCGGTGTATGCAACGGTGATAGCAGGAGTAGACGGGTCTACTACGCTATTAGCAAAAGAATAGTAGGTGTCAAGCATCGCTACTGATACAGCGGCAGTCTTGGCAATGTCCCTTTCATCTTTCCCGATCAATGGACCGCTCATGGAAATCTCAAATGCTAGACCACCGTTGCTCATCGCACAGGCCGCAGCCAATGCACAAGCATGTGCATCTATTTCACTAAGACTGCTATGCTTCATCGCAAGTTCTAGGTTAGTTTTAATGTCAATAGCATATGGAGGAATGCTACGGGTAACAGCATCTACCCAACTCATGATTGTTCCTCAAAGGCGATCATTGCCTCAGTAAAGCGTTTTTCAATCTGAACATATCCAGTCCAATCAATCTGCTCGCCGCCGAAGTATTCTAAAACCCGATTCAAAGCTGCTAGGTCGCTAATATGATTCTTTAGGTCTTCTCTTTGATATGGCTGGAGTTCACCTTTGGAGATAAGATTGTTTATATCATCCTTGATATACCGGGCAGATTCACTAAGCCTAGCAATAACGATCTTGTCAGCCATATCGTCATCAATTTTAATTTTCATTCTATTTCCTTTTTGCAACTGCATTGGTTAGTAGCTGAATGTCTTGAGCATTCCGCTTTATATCGCGTCGTAGCTGCTCATTGTCCGCTATCACTCGCGAGAGCCTGTCTGACAGTGCAGTTATTTTGGCTTCCAGAGTGGCTACCTTCTTATCAGGATTACCTTTAGGTAACTTGATTTCAGGTTTAGCCGCATCTGGATCGCTCTCATACATGCTTATATTTATCAGTTATTCAGATAGGACAAGATGTTTGCGGGAGAAGACTCACCGTATGGGTCAGTCTCACAGTTATGCTCAATTCCCGGCTCAATGAACCACTTCTCAATCGTTCCGTTATTAACGACAACAGCGTATCGCCAAGAACGGACACCAAAACCAAGATTGTCTTTCTGAACAAGCATATTCATGCTAGCAGTGAACAGCCCGGAACCATCAGGGATAACCTTGACATTCTGAATATTTTGATCTTCTGCCCACTTGTTCATGACGAATGCATCATTGACTGAGATACAATAAATCTCATCAATTCCTAGGTCCTTAAAGGCTTGAAAGCTTTCTTCAAAGCCAGGAAGTTGATAGGTTGAACAGGTAGGGGTAAATGCTCCCGGAAGAGAGAAGAGAACAACTCGCTTGCCTGCAAAGTAGTCGTAAGAATTTACGTCTTGCCAGCGATAGGGATTAGGTCCTTCAATGCTTTCATCGCGGACTCGGGTCTTAAAGACGACTGCCGGAACGACAGCGGGTAACTCTGCACTCATATTATCTCCTTAAAGTCTAAGTATGATCATTATATCAACCTGTATAGTATTTTCAACTGTTTTGGGTATCAATCATCATCATCATCTTCGTCCTCCTCATCAAATTCAGCATCCAAATCTATAACGTTCGTCTTTTCGTACTTTGCTTCTTAATAACTCTTGTAAGATGCAGAAGTAGCAGTAAATGCGTTCTTCCAGGCCCACTCATCAAGTACAAGTTGGTTAAACACATCTTCGGTAACATCAATGACTTCCTCAACGCTGAGTTCCAGCATGCGGATACCACGACCATATTCCTTTTCGTAGCTAACTGGACGAGAAGGGGCGGCCCTCATCTTAATGATGCTTTCTACGTCGCCAGTCTGTGCTAGTTCAAGATTTGCTTCGGCTAGCTTGATAGCAGCCTTCTTATAATCTTCAACTGCTTCGTTGAAGTCCGTGATATGCTTTTGTCTGTTAGTCTGCACAATCTTTAATAGTTCTAACCGATTAATCTTAACCGAATGCATGACATTTCTCCTAAAATCTTGCATAATATTTCCTAAAATTGGCGCGTCTGACAGGATTTGAACCTGCTATCTCGGGCTTTAGAGACCCTTGCTATGCCATTTAGCCTCAAACGCATTGTTTCTTATAATACTACTAATTTTAGTATTAATCAACTATTTCGGGCATCATCCTTGTTACCCCTGGCAAGGCTTTCAATCTTATAAACACATTTGATTAATTAATTCTTCATTTAGTCGGGCGGGTCTTCGCATTAAATGAATTCTTTTGCATCTTCACTTGCTGACTAATACGATTTTTTGTCTTGCCCTGAGCAATGACATGATTTATCAGTTTCTTGCCTGCTCCTAGATTATTAAGATTCATGGGTGTACCTCTCAATACTATTTATTGTCGGCGACAATCCACCCTAATTTAATTAGGTCTTCACGAATCTCATCAGTGACTACCCTTTCTGCTACATACCCTAGACTACCGTCTTCATCGCCATTACCCAGACCGCTGCCGATGCCGCTACAGTACCAATCCATGTAATCACCTTTGCCTAGCATATCGGCGATGATGCCACCAGCATAACGCCAGCTTGCACTCCAGGTTTTTTCTTGTAGAATAGGCCACACATCATTCTTGATGAACTCATTATTACACATAGCGGCATAAAGGTTTTGAGCATATCCGTCAGAAGCACGAGCCTTTTCTAGAATCCAATCAGTGGAACGAAGATCGTATTCCATGTTGTCCTTCTGCCATTCAGGATCTTCTGCCCGCCTTTCAGCCTCTGCGTTCCAACTGTCATAATATGCTACCATAGCCTTAACACTCTCATCGTTCTCAGGAGTCTTGCCTTCTTTGGCTTTTCGTTGGATATAACTGTCTCGCTGAAAAGTGTTCCTCTGAGGACTTTTAGACACCATGATATTTCTTTTCCTTGTCTACTCTTTGTTAAGGTAAGCTTGTGTAGAACAAGTTGGCCCGCAATATTCTTCTAGGTCGCCGGCGCCCCAAAAAGGATCACGATGATACAGGGTAGCTTCATACGGGACATCGTAGGGCGGCTTGCGTTTAGGAAAATGATGCCATTCCCTTTCTGATAGTTTTCCGCATATTTTACAAGCAGCGGCACTCATCCTTAATCATACTCTCCGGTCTTGAACCAAGCAAGAACCTTGCTCTTGTCTTTGTTGTAGTAACCGACGCCGACATAGCCTGACGGATCGTTGCGTCCGTGAAGCGAGGTCTTGAACAGAGTTCCTTGCCAAGCGGGACCACCTGCTGATTTCCACCGACCGCGATCATAGCGGAGCTTTCCAACAATCTCGCCGTCATACTTGACAGCAAAGGTATGAAAACGTTCATTAGGAAGATCAGCGAAACCGTCAAGAACCTTAGCGATTGTCCACATTGTGTTTTCTCTCTTAATGTCCATGATTCAATATAGCAAAACGGGTAGGTGATGTCAACCGATATTATGCCATCTGTCTTTCTTTTGTAGTTACCCAATAGACGAGTTGATCTATTTCTGTGCCGTTCAGATACCAAACTTTGGTGCCATCTGCATATTCAAATGCCGGTCCATCTTCTCGGTGAGGGTTGCCGTTCAGATACCATTCTTTGGTGCCATCTGCACCTTCAAATGCCGGGCCATCTTCTCGGTGAATTTTGCCGTTCAGATACCATTCTTTGGAGCCATCTGCATGTTCAACTGCCGGGCCATCTTCTCGGTGAAGTTTGCCGTTCAGATACCATTGTTTGGTTCCTCCGCGATCAACGTGCCAACCATTTTGCGTAGGGGAAAATAACATTGACCTTGGAACCTTACGTTAATTTAGTATAGTAATAATATCAAAGTTAGGCAGAATTGTCAACTACAAAATCACCAAAAATTTAAATCTTTCATTTATACCTATCATTGGATCCCGGAGCTCCACCTAAGACATCTGCAATCTGTTTTGACCAAACGATTTTACTGCTAACTTCACCTAATAGGTTTGTAGTCTGTTGTCTAATAGTAGCAATATCTAATATGCTAGTATCCACGAACTCATACCCATAATTTTTCATACGGGGTTCGCATCTAGTAAATCCCAATTCATGTTGCAAGCTACATTTAAAATTAGGGAAAGAACTGCCGGTACCAGCATGATATATTCCCTTTTTTACGACTTCGTTATGAGCCTTGATTTGAATGATGTTGCTTTCTAAGCTCCAACCTAGCATATCCCCTATGCCATGGATTCCATTGTCTCTCAAGAATATCTGGTAGCAAGTATAGTCATATCTATTTGGACTTATAATTTTAGTAGGTACCCCTTCAATGTCGCGAGTCCATGGCCAAAAATAGCAGCCTCCTAATACAGGAAAACCAGTCGTCTGTTCAAATAGCCAAAAATGAGTAGCTACGTGCGGCATCCTTATAGTATAAGGTTCTATATAATCTAAAAATTTACCACTCTCGTAAAAAGTTTTTACATCTAAATCAATGATTTTTTGAGTAATTCCATTTTCACGGCAGAATTTTTCACTGTAATACAAGTCATGTGTATTGATAGGATATCCGTTTGCCATTAATCTCATCGTGATCGCAGTTACTGGCACCCCGCTCGTGTGAAGGCTATTCAAAATGCCCTCGCTATCAATTCCTCCGCTATATAAGACTTCTACTGTTTTTGTCTGTCTATGACTTACATGATCTTGCATAATCTCGTCAAAAGAGAGATTTTCAGAGATTTCTTTTTCTAGGATTTCTAGGGTAAATTTATGATTTTTTCCGTCAGGATCTTTCTCAACAGTTTTCCTCATAAAACCGTCTTTGCCGTCAAACCACTCTGTTATCATTGTTTAAAAAGATCCACTTTTTCCCAAGGTAGATAATCTTTACCGAAATGACCGTAGTTAGTAGTTGAGCTATAGATAGGAGAGAATAAGTTGAAACGATTGATAATACCAGTCGGAGTGAGATCAACATTGTCAATAATCCACTTAGTTAACTCTCTGCTGTCACCGTCGCTCTCAACATACACGCTTGTTGGATCTCGCATTCCAATCGCATAACTCAACTGAATTTGAGCCCATTTTGCCTGACCCGATGCAACAATATTCTTTGCAAGATAACGAGCCATGTATGATGCTGACCGATCAACCTTAGTAGGATCTTTACCAGAGAATGCTCCACCACCATGCGGTGCCATGCCACCATATGTGTCAACAATGATCTTGCGGCCAGTCAAACCAGTATCACCATCTGGACCACCGATCACAAATCTTCCAGTTGGGTTGATAAGAAATTGCGTGTTGTCGTCAACGAGATTTTCAGGAAGGGCAGCCCGAATGATAGTTTCTACACCCGATCTCACATCCTCAATACTCACATCTGGATGATGCTGCGTTGAACAGACGATCTTATCAATGCGATTGACAGTAGCATCATCATTGTATTCCATCGTAATTTGACTTTTTGCATCAGGACCTAACCAAAGAACATTTTTGTTCTTTCGCCAATGTGATAATGCTTCTACGATAGTATGACTGTAGTAGAGAGGAGCCGGCATAAAGTTTGGCGTCTCATCACATGCATATCCGAACATCAATCCTTGATCACCTGCACCAAAGTTATCGGTGCCTAATGCAATGTCGTCACTTTGTCCATGCATAAGATTAGAAATTTGTAAGTTTTGCCAATGAAAACCTTCTTGTTCGTATCCGATATTCTTAACGACCTTGCGAATCAAATACTCCAAATCTAGGTTGTCAATTACCGGACCTTTGTATTCTCCTGCAATAATGACTTGATTTGTTGTAACTAGTGTTTCACAGGCGCATCTCATAAATGGATCACGATGCGACATAAACATGTCTAGGATACCGTCGCTGATTGCATCGGCGACCTTGTCCGGATGACCTTCGCTCACGGACTCGCTTGTAAATAAATATGTCATGGATACTCCTCTATATTATGTATGCTCTAAAGACTCAGAGGTAATATTTAATGCACCCAGCAATCACAGTTACAAGTGATCACATGCTCAATGGCAGCAGATACACTAGGACTTGCAGGAAGTAACGTGCTACTAATAAAGTTAGGATTTAGATTAGGTGGCAGATTAGTAGGATCGTATTCAGACGGTGGAGCGATGATGACAATGCTAATAGCAGGTCCGCTATTTACTGGACCGGCTGGCACTACTGGGTTTGCTACCGGATTAGGATTACAATCTAAGATTTGTGTTATATCTCCTGCTATATTAGTAGGGATTGATTGAAAGCCAATAGAAGAATCATAGATACCTAATGGTACTGGTGTAACAACATTACCGGTTTGATCATTTCCTGGCCAGGCAGGTAGAGTATACTCGTTACCACAACTAGGAATTCCGCTGGTTGCTCCATCAATTGTTCCGTTAGTCGTCACAGTCTTAATTTGGACAGGTGTTAGTTGATCATCTATATTGTTGTCTGGCTCAATTCCTAAATTACTGAGCCTGACTTGATTTCTTTCTTGTCTCATCATAGCAACAAGGCTCTGGCCACCTAGATCATTAAGATCACTGATCGCTTCTAGCGTTTGAGCAGCCATATGTGGTCTAGTGTCAGTAGAAAAGGTAGGGACCGAGTCTACAAAGTTAGATAGCGATGCTGGATACTGATTCTGAAAATAATCTTTAGGAATAGAAACTGGCGGGAGATTCGTGTACCTTGCTCTTTGCTCTCTAGCCAACTGATCTCCACATATATTCCAATATGTATTAAGATGGAGCGAGATGTTTGGGTTAGATTCTTTGATAGCAGCGATCTCTGAATTAGCTTGATCAATATAAGTCTGCACTGAACCTGATGTTATCACTGCGTTGTACAGTTGCTCATAGATGCTATACAGGTTGCTCGTAGCAAGTTGGTTGATTCTCTGTTGTATGAGTTGCCAAGGATAAGGTAAACCAGACATACAACCAAAGAAGTCCGAAAGGGTATACGACCCTGAAGGCCCGCTTCCTAACGAACATACTTGCTTACCGTAATCTGTTGCTGATTGGGCTGTAGGTTTATCAGTTCCTGCTACTAGGGGCAAATCTAGAGTAGTCTCTATTCCTTGAGCGACCTTAGCCAACTTAAGGATGTCTACGTTTCTAATGTTTTTGATCTGCTGCATCGTGTATGAGAAGGCGCCGGCTGCTACTGCTTGCTCATTTGGAAGAATGCCTATTAAATATGAATTGAATCCGATTGGCAACTCCGAATAGTTCTGCGGGGATAATGCAGTGTCTCTAGTCGGAGGAGTTCCTGAAGGAATTATAGTTCCCACGTAACTCTGAATAGCAGGAGCACTCAGAGAGGTATTTACTCCTCCATCCTGATAGATAAGATAGTATGTCTTGCTATTAGTAGGTCCGGGATTAGCATTGTAGATAGGCACGGTCAAAGATGCGTAGCTAGTAGGGAATAGTAGTCGTAGATTCAACAAGTCTGCAAGCGTAGTGATATTAGGGAGATTGCATTGCAGTATAGCGAGAATGTTTGTTAGATTCTCTCCTACAATGATCAAGAATGCCCCGTAAATCTGTTGTTCTATGAGTGCATTTACGTTAGACGCACTGCCGGTTGATATTGAAGTGATATCATTTCTAGTTAATCCTGCTGACAACAGTGCAAGGATGAGGTCTTCTGTCATCGCATAGTTTTGCCCTAAAGTAGCAAGTAGATTGGAGGGTAACCCGAAAGTCTCAATGTTCTTTAGATTGATAATCTTTCCCTGATTAATCAGGTCATTCCCGAAATCAAGTGTAGATAAGCTTACCCCTGCTATATCAGCAGTAATAAGATCGTTCATGTTACTATAAACACCCTGCATAAAAGTGTCAGAGTTGCCAATAGATATGATAGACTTATTAGAGGAGGATGCGGCTGAGTTGTAAGACAGAAATGATGAGCAAAACTCTTTATATTCAGGCGTAGATTGATCTACTGCATTCCCATTCCAGTTGAATTCATTCCATGCTTGTAATGCATGTAGTCTAATATAACCCCATTGAGTTACTGCTTTGTTTGGATTCGTCGTGTTATAAGGCAACCATGAAGCATCTTGTCCTTGACCAGTATTACCATATGATATAGGATATCCTGATGTAGCTGGTGCAGCCATCGCCGGAGTAACGCTATGCTGAGTAGCAATAGCTTGGGCAGTATCAGTCCAAACTCCTGCAGGATCCTGTGCAAGATAAGTAGGCGGAATAGAGTTGCCTAATGCAGGGATAGTATTTGCACCGATAGAGATAAGATTGTTGTAAGTCGCGTCAGATAGAACTCCATAACCTGCATTAATGGCACGGGTTACATTATACAAAACAGTGTCGTTAACTAGACTACCAAATGTATAATCTGCATTAGTCTTGCTTGATCCCATATAACCAGCAGATACTGAGTTGATGTTTAGGCCAGTGTTGTTTAACACCGACCCTAATACATTGATTCCTAATGGACTCTGAACGCCTGAATCTGCCATGATTATCCTTTAAGGTACGAATACATCAGGACTACCATCAGTGATGGGATGTCCGCACGAGTTACCAGATCCAACCTTAAGAACAGCTACCCCTTCAGCAAAAACAGTAGAACTCGCTGATGTTGTCTTTGCTGATTTGTGCGGGCCGCCACCATGTGGAGTTATATCACTCACATGTAATCCTACTGCAATGCCGTTAGCAAAAACGGTGCTGGCTCCCCTGACGATCTTGCCGCCACCGGAATCCTTATCACCTTTTCTGCTTAACTTTGCCATTCGTTATCCTAGGATCAACTTCTTAGTTGGGACTGCAAGTCCAGTTGTCGCTTCTATGTATTTAGCTTTCACGGATTCGTCGGTTAGCGCATAGATAGTTACGTTATTAATATTCAGTCTTGCAGGATCTTTGGGGTCTGCGGTAAACATACTCTGCATCAATCCTAATCCCTGTGGCCCAGGGGCAACTGATACTGGGTCTTTTAGTGATATAAGATGTTCGTCAATTGCAGTAACTTTTCCTAAAACCTCTTCACCTGATGTTAATTTGAACGTCCAAACTTCGCCTATAGTAATAGTCATTATTATTATTCCTTAATGATAAATAAAGTTGTAGTTCGCGGTGCGGAAACACCCAACTACTCTAATGCTTAAAGGAGCAATCAGCATGACTATTTATTACGTGTATGCCTATCTAAGAACAAAAGATTCTAAAACTGCTAAAGCCGGAACACCTTATTATATTGGAAAAGGTAAAGACAAACGGGCGTATGATCCGAATCACACAGTTAGTGTTCCCAAAGATAGATCCAAAATCGTATTCCTTGAAAGAAGCTTGACTCAAGTAGGAGCATTTGCATTAGAGCGAAGATACATTAGGTGGTATGGTCGCAAGGATATTAGTACTGGTATTCTCCTTAATAGAACGGATGGTGGCGAAGGACAATCAGGCGCTATACAAACACCTGAATCCAATCACAGACGCAGCATCGCTCTTAAGGGAAGAAAAATGCCAGAAGGATGGAATCAAGGAGAGAACCATCCTTTGTACGGAAAAACGCACAAAGAAAGTACCATAGAACTCATCCGAGAAAAAGCAACCGGCAGAATACAAACAGAAGAAACTCGGCGCAGGATATCCAACGCTAACAAAGGTTACCCGGCATGGAACAAGGGCATTCCATTATCCAAACTATATTCAGAAAAAGAACGTAGTATAAAATATGGCAGTCCCGGGGAAAAAAATCCAATGTACGGTAAGCTTGTTCCTAAAAAGGTATGCCCACACTGTAATAAAGAGGTGGACATACGCAACTTTTCTAGATCACACGGTGAACGTTGTAAGTTTAAGTGATTATGCTGCTTCTATCAGTTTTTCTTTTAGTTCTGTGTAGCCACCTACATATTCTCCGTCAAGAAAAATCTGCGGGACTGTTTTTGCATTAGGTACTGCTTCTAGGAGCTGTTCCTTAGTGTAGCCGTGACCAATCTTGCGTTCTTCAAACTCAATACCTCTTGCTGTCAGCAGGTTCTTTGCCGATAGGCAAAAGCTACAGTTGTCCTTACTCCATACGATTGCTTTTTGCATAGTTATCTCCTTATCTTTGTTTATTAGTATTTGTTGCTGCTATTGCCAATTCTAGAGTAGCCCAGTATCTTTTGAATCTCTTTGCGATCTTCTTTCTTGCGTTCGGCTTCTTTGAAGTTCTGAACAACATCCTCAACATATTTTCCAGCCATGAATGCTTTAGATTTCTTACCTTTAAGATTCCAATTGCCTACTTTGCCATACGAAAGACTTTTCATAGATTAGGTAGCTCATCATAGTCTAAGTGATCAGTGAGGATTCCGATTACATACGAAGTGCTCTCGGACTCTTGTAAAGCAGTTTGCTTCTTGCTTGTATCAGTGTGCTTGTTGAACCAAGGGATAGGAGTAGTCTTTGGTGCTAGATTCCAATACTTCAAGCCAATCTGTTTGAGAGAATCCACCGCAGTGTAATCTACAAAATCCTTAAGGATGTTAGCATTGAGACCAATGACCGGGCCCTTCTTGAATAGATAGTCAGCCCATTCCTTTTCTTCGCGGATCACATCTTCGTAAATCTGACGCACTTCGTTTTCACATTCGTCTTTGACCTTGGCGAAACGAGAATCTTCCTTGATGACTTGATTGATGATCCAAGCAGTCCATTCTTTGTGCAAGAGTTCGTCTTGTAGAATGAGACTGATGATATTACCGTTCCCCATGAAAATCTTGTTCTCGACCATCGCGAGAGAAGTAGCAAACGACACCATAAAACGAAATGCTTCAAGTGCGTATGATGCATGGAGTGCTAACCAGATGGCTTTGATGTGTTCGTGTTCTGATACTGCTATTCCTAATTCCTTCTTACAGTTTAGCGTATGAAGGGCATCATAATAGTTACCGATGCTAGAGGCCATGTCAATGATCTCTTTAGTGTCGTGAATCGTGTTGAACACTTCTTTTGGCACATTGTAGATATTACGGATAATGTGTGAATACGACCGAGAGTGAATGTTAGTCTCAAAGAAGCTCCAGTTACTCATAATAGCTTCAAGTTCAGGGATAGAACAAACTGGAGTGAATACTTGCGCCGGGGCCCTGCCCTGCAAACTGTCCAATGCAGTTTGTCTTAGTATGTTACCCGTGAAGATGTGCTGCACTGTATCACTAGCATCTTTGAAGTCCGGAGAATCTTTAGTGAGAGAAATTTCTTCCGGAGTCCAGTAGTATCCGCGAGCAGTCTGGTCAAACTTCTGTAACTTCTGATACTTGACTTCTTCAAACCTTTGAATAGTTACCGGACCTGCAGGATCAAGGAACATCTTGCGACTAAGATAGTCCGTTTTAGTATGTAGATTGTATTGTGCTTTAGACATTAATAGTTTCCTGATGCGAGAACGATCTTACAAATATGTTCAAGGCGTTCCACATGTTCATATGCTCTCCAAGGTGATGTGGATACGGAAACAACTCCGTGACCCTTGATCCCTATTATATCATAGTCTATGTTACCTTGACTGTCAAGATTAAAGGATTTAAAACATTCATCAGCGAGTTGCTGGCTGATAGGAGGAACGTCTCCTACGTTCTTTCCTACATTCGTATATCGGCTGAGTTCCGGAAAACTCTTTACGAGTTCATTGAGTTCAATTCCGGCATGCATCGCTGCTACGCAATAAGTAGGATGAAGATGCACGATGACTCTTACGTCATCTGCATGTTGGCCCATAGCTCGTTGCAAACCAAAATGCAAAGGAATCTCACCGCTAGGAGTGAGATTCTTGCTGATGTCAGTGTAGGGGAGTTCATACCAGATTTCTCCTTTAATTCCAATCTTCTTAAACTGGTCGGGTTGGAGAGTCTGCTTACGAACGCCGCTCGGGGTAATGTAAAAGTGGTCACGCTCATGGTGCCTAATGGAGATGTTTCCATCACGACTAGTAATCCAGTTACGCTTGTAGGCGTCTACTAAAATATCACAAATTGTTTCTAACATGAATGTGGTCCTTTAGACATCGCGTGACCAATGCAGTTTGTCTTGGTGTTTAGGTTGTGTTGTTCTTTGCTCATGCCATCTTCTTATTGATAAATCTAATTCCACCGTATGTGACTAGAATTAGTGTTAGTAGTTTTGCGATGAATGCCCATCCCATGCTATTATACGCTGTTAAGTCAAAAGAAGCAATAGGAGTTTTCACATTCATAGTCATAGGCTTCTCTTCAGGGACAGGAACTGGCGTAGGGGATTCTTCCGTCTTTGCCTCTGAAGGCGGGGCCTGCATATCCTGGTCCGCCGATGCTTCCTCAGTCGGTGCCATAGCAGATGCAACAGCTTCTGAAGGCTTTTCAGCAGACTTGTATACTTTGCCATAATAGTCAACGGTAACGTATCCTCCAAAGAGAACCATTACGCCAATCCATATTGATAATACTGTCTTTCTCATAGCTTGCAACTCTTCCATTCTGTGTCTTGAGTTGGAATCCAACCATTTCTAAAATATTTTATCATATTCATATAAGGACCTATAACTTTGCTTTCAGTAGTATAACACTTTCCATTAGCAAGGTAATAGAGTTTAGAGTAAGATGGATATGAGTTATTAACCCACAACTCATATAATAATTCAGCCTGTTTCCATACTGATTTAGAATAGTCAGTTGCTCTAGGATGATTCCATGGCTTGATACCTGAGTTAGGGTTATTAATCTTCATTCGTTCAGACGTTTGCTTCAAAAACTCATCTGAAAAATTCACCGTAACCTTATATCCGGTTTTGCCTTTATTCCACGGTCCTGTAATTTTACTGGGGTTGTTTGGACCTCGCATATATTCAGAATATTTCCGCTTCAGCCAACCATATACCTTGTTACTGCGTCTCCCCATGCCATTCGCAGTCATAAAAAGTGCAGCATTAAGTAGCTTAGGATTATTAGGATAAATCTTAACCAAGAGTTGATGACATAGATAGTGTTCTTCCGGTGTTAGCTCCACTAGATTATAATTATCGTCTGTGCCTCCTAAACACTTAGGATGAACATGATGCTTTTCGGTGTATTCACTTAACATTCTATTCTTCCCTCGTTCAATCAACCTGTCATATATGCGCTGATAATCCATTTGTATCTCCTGTAATCTATTTATCATAGTTTACAGGCTTTTACAGTTTACAAGCTACAGCTTGCAAGATTCGCAGGACTCATCTTCATCATCAAAGTCAATTATCTCTAGCGGTGCTTCTTCTTCCTCTTTACTACCTTGCTTGTTGATTAGTGAGTAGTAGAAAGTCTTGATTCCCCACAAATGAGCCTGCATCAAGTTCTTAGCGATGAGTGTAGTAGGTACCTTACGACCAGGGAAGTGGGCTGGATTGTAGAAAGTATTTGTAGATATTGACTGATCAACATATACTGCGAGAACAGCAGCAGTCTTGAGATATCCTGCACAATCTATCTGCTCCCACATCATCTGATACTTATTCTTCAGCTTGTGATATTCCGGAACAACTTGAATGAATGAGCCAGCCTTTGATTCCTTCACAGAGATCAGAGACATCGGCATCTCAATACCGTTCGTAGAGTTGATGACTACAGATGAAGATTCAACTGGTGCAACTGCCATCAATGTCGCGTTGCGAACACCGTACTGCTTCATGTCAGTACGTAGCGTTTCCCAATCTAATTCAGGAGCAAAGTCTGCAAGTTCATTAACTCCGGTTGCTCTGAGTTCCCAAGGGAAGATTCCTTGACCGTATCTTGTTTTATCCGAATGCAAACAGGCGCCGCGTTCTTTTGCGAGTTCTACTGTCGCTTCGGTGAGATAGAATGCCTGATGCTCCATCCATGTCTTTACATCTTGTAGAGCATCTTGCTCACCATACTTATAGTTACGCTTCGCATGCCAGTAAGCGAGATTAGTGATTCCGATACCCAACGGTTGAATCTCATCATTGCTCAACTTGCTCTGAATGCTCAAGAAATCTTGATAATCTAGGATGTTACATAGACTACGCTGTAGAATGCGACAAACACGGCGCATATCTTCTGGATTGCGGAATGCTCCCCAATTTACCGACCCCAAGGTGCAGAGGGCTATCCGGCCGGAAGCGTCATCTAACCGCTTGAACGACTTTGTAGGAAGAAGGATCTCGCAATTGTGGACAAGGATATTGTCTGCAAAGAAGCACTCTGTTTCAGGAACAGATATATCATAAACGTCAGTGGGTTCTACTGTTATTTTTCTAATTTTAATCATAATTTAATACATAACTCGTCGGTTTCTGTCAATTCATCTGCCCTGATATATCCTTTATTCTTAGTAAAAATCAGGTGATCCCCGGTGCATCGCAGCACATTACCGTTCTCATCTTCAATTTCATATAGTTCGGTTACTGTCTTTGTTTTGATTGCGGCAGAAACATTTTCCCAAGATACTTGACCGTTATTAAAACTTTTGATTTTTGAAGTGGTTAAACCACCTAACTCAAATCTTTCAACTGCACTAGACATAGAAATTTGCTCAATAGTTCCGTTCTCGTGTTGGAAAGTAACTCGGGTATCACCAGTTACGCAACAAAGATTAGATTGATAGATCGTATGATATTCGGGATCAAACGGGCCTTGGTTCATTACATTGTCAATGAATACAAGATAGATGCGACCAGTATCTGTGCGTTCTTTGAGAATGCCGCCCTTGAATACTTCTTCAGCACTCATGGTCTTCTTACGCAAGTCCTTACGCTTCTCATACTTTACATAGAGTTCTTCAAACTTTTGTGTATTCTTGTAGAATGCTTCATACAAGTCCGGCACTTCGTTTGGATCAAAGAATGTGATGTTCTCTTTATTCTTGAAACGACGCCAAAAGAATGCAGACAGAACGACACCATAATCCATATGACGGACACGAGTCTCTTCCGTGCCCTGATTGTTCTTCAATACGATCAAATCATCAAACTGATGGTGCCAGATAGGGTAAAAGACAGTAGCACTAGCATTACGGATGCCTCCTTGACTACAACTGCGCAGATCACCAAACCACTTCTTTAGAAACGGAATCATACCAGTGTGCATGATTTCGCCCCCTCGAATAGGCGAACCGAGAGAACGAAGTCTGCCAATTTCTAGACCAATGCCAGCACGTTTGCTAGCATACTTTGCCATCATTTCTCCCGATGCAAATATTGAGTCCAAATCGTCATCACTACGGATAAGAACACAACTACTAAATTGTTTCGTAGGGGTCCCAAGACCTGCAAGTACAGGAGTAGCCAGAGTGAAAAGACCATCACTGGCAGCGTTATAATATTCTTTAATGAACTTAAGGCGCTTGCTAGGGTCTTCACCGTGGAAGACGGTAGCTGCTGCCACCATATACCTAATTTGAGGAGTTTCATAGATTTCTTTCGTTGATCTGTTTCTTACTAGATATTTCTCAATGAGTTGTGCAATCGCTGCATAAGAATAAGTCTCATCCTTAGAATGATCAACGATCTCATCCATACGATTCCAATCATCTTCGGAATACCATTCTAGTAGTTCTGCTGTATATAGGCCCGTCTCAACATTCTTCTTCACGATGTCATAGAGATGGGGAGGCGTATATTGACCAAATACATCTTTACGGAGCATAGATAGTCGCTGCTTACCAGCGACATATTGATAATTTGTATGACCAACTGTTGGATTAGATTCAACATCAATAAGATCAACGACCGCCCGCAGTGTGATCTCGTCAATCTCCCGTGTGGTGATGCCGTCATAGAAGTGCGGACTTGCTTTGATCTCAATCATTGACTGACTGATATCAGATGTGCCATTGCAAATTTTAGTGATTTGCGCTTGCCACTTCGCTAGATCAAGTTGTTCTGCGCCGCCGGATCTTTTTACTACATTAATCTTCATTTGCCTGTTTTCTTTACCAATGGATCGGTATCCAAATACCTAATGTTCTTGAATGCTGATAGATTAGTATTTAACACCGACTCAGGGCACCAATTCATGATATATTTTGCGTTATCCACTAATACTAATACGACACTCTCATCATTATCATCTATTCCGTCAACAAAGTCAATGTCTTTCATACCCAATAACATCAGTGTATAGATCATTCCTAATGCCCGTCCGTAGAGGCAATATGTGTTGTCATTCAGTAGATTCCAGGGATCAGGCCAAGATTCAATCTCGTCATGGTGAAGATACCTTGTACTTAGTGGCGTCTTTTGCCAGAATCTATCAACCTCAATGCAGATTGTTTCTATGTCTGCCCCAGTAAGGTCTTCTTTGAGTTGATGCCAGGCTTTGAGGCGAGTATAAAAATCTAATAGGAATATATTAAGCACATTTGTACTTATCTTCGTTGGTTATATGTGATATAAAACAAATAGGCCCTCACATTGCTGTAAGGGCCAGTTGTTACCAGTAGTAATATTAATCTTAGAGTGGAACTTCTTCCCACTGAAATGATGCTGCCAGTGAAGCCGCACCAGATACAGTTGATGTATAGATGGCTGCATATGCACCTGGTGGCAAAATTACCGAACCTTCAAAGTCATAGATTGTGTTCTGAATTGCAGGGACTGTTGTAATAGCACCAGTTAGACCCTGACCGAACACTGTATGTAGGGTAGGAGTACCAACTAGAGTTGCAGATAATGCGACCTTGCCCTGACCAGTTGCACCAACACCAACGAAGCTAGATGCACCTGGAGAAGCAGCAGCAGTAGCAGTGACGATACCAGCAGCAGAATATCCAACCATTAGTCCGATAGTTGATGCAGCAGCAAATGCAACTAGAAAGCTGTAACCAACCTTATCAATGACAAGGTTGACTGTGGAACCTGCTGGATTATAGAGACACAGTCCAGTGTATGTTGTAGCTAATGCGAGTGTGGTTACAGAGGGTGTAGCACCGTTTGAACCGTAGAACTTGTTTCTACGGTAATTGGCTTCATAATAACGTCCGTGTAGTTCTGAAACGATGGCGTCGCCCATGTTGCCTAAGCGAGTTGGGGTTAGAGTACCAGAACCAATTGATGAAGTTGCTGTAACTGGTCCTACTTGTCCTTGTGTTAACATTTATAAAATCTCCTGTTGTTAATGTATTTATACTTTGTGACTGTAAAATTATACTTTACGACTGTAAAGTGAAGGCTGTCGGATCCTGACGGAAGTTTTCTGGTGGATCCATACCATTTATTATGCCATTATTTAGCAACCATGGCATCTCATATCGCTGTTGATTAGCGATCCTAAGTTCTAGCAGCATCTGAAAGAGCATTTCTATAATTGACTGTCCTTCAAATTGGGTAGTGTCTTGCACGTTCAGTGCTGCTGTCCCTGCAAACGTATTTAATAAAGCACCAACTGCGAAAGCAGCGTTGGTCTGCTGTGCCGCTGTAGTAGAAGCAGAAGCAGCGGTTGAAACCGGAGTGTTGACGTTGTATCCAGTAACGAAAGTACGACCACCGATATCTCCTAATGTTCTGCGTCCAAAGCCTGATGTATCAATGATGCCAGCTGGAACAGGGTTGACTGTGGGCGCCGTACCTGCCGTTGTTATCGCCGTACCACCACCAACGCCGACTGTACCTGCAAGACCGCCGTTAACAACAGCACCTGCTCCCCACTGCACTACGTTGATACCGAGTTGAGCAGTAGCAGCAGAAACTGCTGTACCACCAATTGCTGTTAAGTTTTGTGCTACAATGCCAGTGACACCATTTCTTAAGAAATATGTAAATGCTCCCGCAGTCGTAGGTACGATGCGAACATAACGAGCCGTGCAGTTAAAAGTATAAGTGACAGAAGCTACAATTGCCGTAGACATCTGCCCGCCGGCTGCTGAGGAAAGAGCATCTTGGTTGAGTGCAAATGTTATGCCGTCGTTTGATACTTGAAAACCACCTGAAGCAGCAAATGTCGTACCAGTTGTAAGTTGTAATGTTTGATACCCTTGTGTATCAATGATCGTTGTTTGACCTACCTGAGCGTTGACAACTACCGGAGCAGGAGCATCACTCAATACAAATGCGTTCTGAGCATCTTGCTTGACGCCGCTTTGCCCCGGTTGATATGATACATAAATTGGTGTAACATTCTTAGCATCAAGTGCTAATGTAAGATTATCTGCGCCGCCCGGGAGACCTGATCCGCTTCTTCCCTGTATATTGAGCGTGATTGCAGTATTACCGTTGTATTCTAATAGGTTGTAACGAATGTAAAGCGATGATGTCTTTAATGAGTACAACCCACTGCTTGAAATGTTATCTAGAATAGATGGTTCATTTGGTGAAGAGAGGAATAATTGGAACCAGTTTGTACCGTCGTTTGAGCCTTCAATGTTTAGTGATAATGTACTTGTTGTCGTTGTTTGAATAACAACCAGTGGATAGCTTGTCGTATTGATTGATGAACCAGCACCTAATATTATAGCAATCATTGTCTGAGCAGCAATAGTTCCGCCGATACTGACAGTCCATGTATTCACTGAACCGCTTACGATAGTACCAAGGCTGAATTGACCTACGGCACCCTGTGCGTATATTGTCATGCCTGTTGTTAATGCCGGAGACCCCGTTGTCGTTAATGTTGTTCCGCTGCAAGACGCGCCGCTCAACGATATAGGAGTGATGCTACCAGTAAAGAGTGATATTCCATCTTGTAGTGTTATCGTTTCAAAATATGCCATTGTTTTTCCTTAAAATATACTGTATATTCCAGCAGAAACACTATATGCATCAAATGCTGAGTATTGGAATCTTATTATTATGTTTGCTGCACCATCAAGCGTATCTGCACCAGAACATTGGACAGTTACTTGTCCTGTTCCGATGTTCTTGATAGCAAAGGTGTTGCCTAGTGTTGCTGTTGCAAGTGGCAATGTTATTGTTACCGAATTTGCACTATTTACAAGTACTACTTGATCTGTTGCCAATAGAGTGTTACTTGTTGTTACTGTTCTTACCCTCTGAGATGCTGGATTTGACCAAGATAGATTACCTAAACCGTCTGTAATTAATGCATAGTTTGCAGTACCGCCAGTAATATTTACGTTAGAATTTGGTCCTAAGGTAGATATACCAGAAACATTGAAGGTACCAGTGACATTGGCGCCGGTACCAGTGATCACGAGTACATTAGAAGTGCCGCCGACTGATGTAGTTACATTTCCACCCGATGTGTTAATCTTGACATTTGATGTGCCGTTGACGATAGAATTACCTGCGGACGCAGTAATACCAGTTAATTGACTACCATTACCCGTAAAATAGTTAGCAGATACGTTTCCGGTAGCAATTATGTTTCCATTTACCGATAGGTCACCCTGAGTAATGGTAGTGCCTGTCCTGATCCAAGCAGTCTGACTGCTATTATAGGTATAGGTTATCCCGTTAACAACTGTTGTTTGACCGTTAGTCGGTGATGCCGGAAATAATGCCATATTGTTTTCTCATCTATTGTATTATTTATCTATATTTGAATATCCGTCATGAAATCCAAGAAACAGTACCGGTGCCTGCCGTAAATGTTACAACGGTATCACCGCCGGCTGAAGCAGTGCTGTAAGTCAATCCAACGCCTATAGAAATCACTCTAGTGCTGAGGTAACGAAGAATTACAACACCGTTACCTCCTGATCCAGCAGCAGTTCCGGTGCTCCAATTATAGCCGCCGCCGCCGCTGCCTGTGTTGGGGGTTCCATTTTGACCATTTAAACTTGGCTGAAGCTCGCCGCCGCCGTAGCCGCCGCCTCCACTGCCGCCGTTACCTCCACCGGTTCGGCCGCCGCCTCCTCCACCGCCGCCACCGCCAGCTCTCGTAACAGATGAGCCGGTAATTGTAGAAGCAAGTCCGTTCCCACCGTCGCCGGTTGACGTTCCTGATGTCGGGGTATTCGTTCCGCCTGTGCCACTCGCACCACCGCCGCCTCCGCCGCCGTATTGATTGCCACCGCCGCCAGATTGCCCTTGACTTGTTGTCCCTGTTGCGCCGGTGCTATTTGCACTCCCCCCGCCACTGCCTCCTGTTGAT
>JGI24890J29729_1000235_pt1 | contig 41176 bp, 57 predicted proteins | sample FreactcultureFD7_FD_29729 | JGI IMG/M metagenome (IMG submission 29729)
TCGTGGTCGGGGTCGTGGTCGGGGTCGTGGTCGGGGTCGTGGTCGTGGTCGGGGTCGAGGTCGGGGTCGAGGTCTATACTTTAACAACAACGAAAGGACTATATAATGTTAGCATACCACAATGATCCAAAACTAAAAGAATCAGTGCTTGCAGAAATGGCAATGCACCGAGAGGCTGATAATCTGCGTCAATCCTACGGATACTGGAAAGACGGCAAAGGCTGCGCTGTCGGTTGTTTGATAAAGTCAGGCAGTCACATTGAATACGAGAAGAAATTCGGTATTCCTGTCTATTTGGCTAAGCTCGAAGATGGGATTTTTGAACGTCTGTCAGTGGAAGAATCGAAGTTGTGGCCTGAGCGTTTTTTAGGAGCAATAAGGCCAGGTGCAGATCTGAGCATGGTTTTTTACCGTTTTACGTATTTGTTACTGGTAGATAAAGATTATGGTGTATTACAGTACGCTAGGTCGGAAAAATCTAAAAAACACATTTCGCTAGTCGCTGACTTGTTCTTAAAAAAGATTAATGGCGAAAAGGTAACACACAGGCAGTGGGAATATGCTGCTTATGCTGCTGATGATGCTGCTGATGCTTATGCTGATGCTTATGCTGATGCTTATGCTGCTGATGCTGCTGCTTATGCTGCTGCTTATGCTGCTGCTTATGCTGCTGCTGATGCTGCTGCTGCTAATGCTGCTGATGCTGCTTATGCTGCTTATGCTGCTTATGATGCTGCTGCTTATGCTGCTGATGATGCTTATGCTGCTTATGATGCTGATGCTGCTGATGCTGCTGCTGATGCTGCTGCAAGAAAGAAACACACAAATATTCAGGCAGATAAACTTATCGAATTACTGGAGGCAGCATGACAGAGGAAAATGTAGGGCAGGACTATCTTGATTGGATTGCCGGTACTGTTGGCAAACCAATAGGAATGGGGGACGCATGGCAAGCCGCCCACAACTTCTATGCGCCGAAGCTGACGGAGGCAGAGGCTGTGGAAGCTTTTGAGGAGCTAATATACAAAGCTGTTGTTGACTTTGAAGGTGGTGTTTATTCTACAAAGTTTGCGGAAAGAATGATAGGTGACCTCAAATCAGCGGGCATGACTTTTAAATCAGAGGAGAAGTAGTATGACCCTCACTCCAGAACAACGCGCCGCCGGAGAGTGGTATGCTATGTACTGTCACCAGAGAATTGATATGCCACCGGAAATCTACGCAGACTTTATGGATGCAATGCTGAAGGCCATGGAGATGAATGAGAATGTTCTTAGTCGCGCAGTACGCGCTCATAAAGCCCACCTAGCTGAGAAGCTTGGGGTGGAGTTAAACAGGAATGAAGGACAGTCGTTATGAATATACAAATAAAACACAAATTCAACCTATCGGTGCTTTTCGAGGGTGAGTATGCTTCTATAAAAGAGGCTGTTGTTGATGCTGTGAGCAAAAACGCAGACCTCGGGGGCGCAAACCTCGGAGGCGCATACCTCAAAGGCGCATACCTCGGGGGCGCATACCTCGGAGGCGCATACCTCGGAGGCGCAGACCTCAGAGGCGCAGACCTCAGAGGCGCAAACCTCGGAGGCGCAGACCTCGGAGGCGCAAACCTCGGAGGCGCAGACCTCGGAGGCGCATACCTCAAAGGCGCAAACCTCGGAGGCGCATACCTCGGGGGCGCATACCTCGGAGGCGCAGACCTCAGAGGCGCATACCTCAAAGGCGCAAACCTCGGAGGCGCATACCTCAAAGGCGCAAACCTCGGAGGCGAGAAAATAACTAAGGAGCCAATACAAATCTTGGGGTTACGTTGGTTTATTCTCATCACGTCGCTCTATATGTCCGTAGGATGTGAGCGGCACACACATGAAAAGTGGGCGGCGTTTGACAGGCTTGCGATAAGTAAAATGGACTCAGGCGCATGGGACTGGTGGCAGAAGCACAAAGACTTACTATTAGCGGCATGTCAGCAGCATAGAGAGGAATGAAGGACATGTCCGAAGCTGACCACGACTCACCACCGGAGAATGCGCCAGACAAGGTGACGTTCCTGACGCTATTTAGTGTGATGTTTGTAGTGGCTGCTGCTGGAATTAAAATGGATAAACAAAAAGGGAGAGGGAGATGACCAACATATTTGAGAACGCCAAGAGCGGCGATGAGTACAAAGACAAAGCAGGATTCTCATGGTTTTATGTGGGGGTAAATAACTCGCAGCCAAGGAGCGCACCTTTTGTGCTGGCCTCTATCAGCGGCAGTCTTGAATATTTTCACAAGTCAGGCATTGGTGCGAAAGAAGGCTATCAACTCACCTCCGTGCCTAAAAAGCGCACTACCCCGGGTTTTTGGGTGAATTTTTATGATAATACTATTGGCTTGCGCATATTTTTCTCACGAGAAGCAGCTCTACGTTTTAAGAAAGAAAATTCCATCGCTTTCCTTTACTACGAACCCAGGGAGTATACGGAGGGAGAGGATTTATGACCGCAGAAACCATACAAAACCTGATGACGAAGGATAGGGATGGCCTGTTGCCTTGCGCTGTGTGCGGTGGAAATGGCTTAGTTACAACATGGGCATCAGGAGTTTCCATCGAGTGTGTAAAGTGCGAATATCTATTAAGCACTCTCGGAAAGACTGTGGCGCAAACTATAGACACATGGAACACTCGTCCTGCTCACAAGGCCATCACCGAGCTTCTGGGGGTGATTGAGACTGTTAGATATTCGCTCAAGATGCTTCTCTCTGACATTGAGGATTACCAGCACATAAATAATCTAGGTGGAGAAGACAATCATGCGCAAGTTATAGCACGAGGTGTCATTGAAGTCAGCGAGCCATACGTCAAACTTCTGGAATCAACAACGCCGGAGGTGAAGTAGTATGAAACGAAATTACGAACTCCTATCTCTTATCATACTCATAGCCGGTGTGGTAGCCCTGTTCTTCACTGCTATTGAAGAGAGCTGGCTGCAATGAACCTTATCACCTTGGATTTTGAAACCTACTTTACTGACGACTACACGCTTTCCAAGATGACAACGGAAAGCTACATACGCGACCCCAGGTTTAGCACACACTGTGTCGGTATAAGACACAACTCTGCCCCCGCCGAAGTGTGGGAGGGCGCCCCCATACAGGATGAAGTGGCTATGCAGGAGGGGGCAGTAGTTTGTCACCACGCACACTTCGACGGGTTGATACTCTCGCATCACTACGACATCAAGCCTGCATTCTGGTTTGACACACTTAGTATGGCGCGGCTGGTGTTCCCGCAGGCTAAGTCCCACAGTCTCGGTGCTTTAGTAAAGATGCTGGGCCTGCCGGAGAAGAACGTGCCGTACGGGTCGTTCAAGAATATCCGCGAGCTTCCGCCTGAGCTTTATGATAAAGTAGCGGCGGGTTGCGCGAACGACGTGGAGCTTACGTATGCCGTGTTTCAACAACTACTTCCTTTGGTGCCTCGCAGCGAACTGCGTCTTATTGATATCACTATACGCATGTTCACTGAGCCTGCTCTTGGCCTTAATAGAGCTGTGCTGCATGACTATCTCAAAACTTCAAAGGAACAAAAAGATGCGTTACTCGAGCAACTCGGAGTTACCAAAGAAACGCTGGGCAGTGCCCAAAAGTTTGCGTCCGCTCTACAAGCTCTGGGCGTGGAGCCTCCAACAAAAATATCGCCGCGCACGGGCGAAGTGGCATTCGCCTTCGCGAAATCCGACCAGGGATTAAAAGACCTGCTGGAGCACGAGGACGACCGCGTGGCGCTGCTGACCGAGGCGCGGCTGGAGAATAAATCCAATATCCTTGAGACACGCGGACAGCGGATGCTGGATATGGACGCACGCGGAGCGATGTGCGTGTACCTCAAATACTATGGCGCACATACGGGACGCTGGAGCGGCGGAGACAAAATGAACTGGCAGAATTTCAAACGCGGCTCAGCGCTCAGAGAAGCTATACTCGCGCCTGAAGGCTATGTGCTGGTCGTGATTGACTTGGCGCAGATTGAGTGCCGTGTGTTAAACTGGCTGGCAGGTCAGCACGACGTGCTTGAGTTGTTCGCCGGCGGGCAGGACGTGTACTGTGCGCAGGCCACGAAGGCGCTGGGCAGGACAATAACTAAAGCGGATAGAGCAGAGCGACACCTGTTTAAGACAGCGGAGCTTGGTCTAGGCTACGGCATGGGTGCCAAGAAATTCGCCAGTGTGTTACAAATGCAGGGTATAGAGGCGGACGCGGAAGCAATGGTTGCGACGTATCGGGGAAACCACAGGCAAGTAGTGGCTTTATGGAAAGAGGCGGACACCGCGCTGGAGCATCTACTTACTGCTACCCCCCAGTATAGTAGTGGGTATGTACTTGGCGACACGAAGTCCCCTGTCGTCCGCGCGTACAATAAAAAGATTTTCTATCCCGGCGGCTCATGGTCGGACTACACCCCCCTACAACATGATGGGCAGGAGTACTTCATGGACACGCGGCGCGGCAGGACGAAGATGTACGGCGCGAAGCTGGTCGAGAACGTTGTGCAAGCGCTGAGTCGGAACATACTCGCGGAAGCAATGACAAAGATAGCCGCAAAATATAAACTGGCCACTACCACACACGACGAGGTAGTGTACTTAGCGCCGGAGTCAGAAGCACAAGCGGCTTTGGCGTTCGGATTGAATGTAATGAAGACGCCCCCTGCGTGGTGCAAGGGGCTGCCACTGGACGCGGAGGGGGGCTATGCGCGAAATTACAGTAAATAATACTCTGGACAGCCAAACAAATGTCCTTCGTATGTTAGAGATGCTCGAAGAAATAGGCCGCAGGCTGACCAAACTGGAATCGGAGATGTATAACTCAGTCCTCTGGGCGGATAGGTGGGCGAAGGAGCAGTGCCAGTTAGGGCTTATTGTTAAGTCGTTCCACGAGCACGCGCTTACGAAAGCGGAGATAGACGACATGCGGGCGTTCATGCAGGAGTTCAGGGAGTTTTTGAAATGACATTCGCTTGGTCTTACTCATCACTGGACACCTACACACAATGCCCTCGCAGGTTCTATCACAAATACATCCTGCGCGAGAAGGAGCCACCGTCGCCCGCGCTCGACCGCGGTAACGCCGTACATAAAGCCTGCGAGAGCTACCTCAAGGGCGGCGCGCCTGTAGATGCACCGTACGCCCCGCTGGTTGAAGCGGTGAAGCGCAAGGCGCAGCCGCATAACCTGCACGTCGAGAAGAAGATGGGGCTGCTGGGTAACTGCGAGCCGTGCGGATTCTTCGACGACCGTGTATGGGGCAGAGGTGCTGCGGACGTCGTCATCGAGGACGGCGAGCACGCATTTATTGCGGACTGGAAGACCGGCAAGATACGTGAGAAGGCAGCGCAGTTAGCAATACTTTCTCTCTTTGTGTTCAAGCACTTCCCGGAAGTATTGAAGATAACAGCCTGCAACATATGGCTGGAACATAGTAAAGTCGGCACGCCGTACGAGTTCACCCGCGAGGACTCACATACTATGTGGGCGTCGATGATTAGACAGATTCAGGAGGTGGAGAAATCCATCGCTGACCAGAAGTACGACATGAAGCCTGGGCCTTTATGCGCATATTGCCGCGTAACTCAATGCCCAAATAACAGGAGATGACTATGGCTAAAGCTAAAAAACCAATCAAGACAGTAGTAAAAGCCGGCAAAGGGTTTGCCGCTAAAGGTTCTAAAATGCCAAAAGACGCTGCCAAGGCAAAAGGCAAAGTAGCGAAGAAGGCAACAAAGCGTGGCTAATCCCACGTTTTACGAGAAGCTGGCAGCGGACATCGTGCAGGTGTCCGCCGCCGGCGACGACGCTGTGACGCAGGATAAAGTAGCGGGTATATGCTGGGCGCTGGAGAACTTCCTCATTTCCCAGGGCAATATACAGGGCTACAGCGTCGTGGCGGCGTTCATGGTGTCGCTTGTTATGCTTAAACGGGCTATGGTTGCAGCGAAGCCCGACGAGCGCGTACTGATAGAGGGACTTATAAAATCAATAATAGGCAGCTTCGGGGAGAAGGTACATTAATGGACTACACAAGGGGAGTGTATAATGTCAGAAAAGAAAGCTAAAGCCGAGATAAAGGCGTTTCTGGACGCGCTTGGCGAGGACTGCTGGTACTTCATGCCGCTCATGATGGGGTATGGACGCAAGGGTATACCGGACATTATTGGCGGCTTCAGAGGCCAGATGTTCGCGCTTGAGGTAAAAGCACCCGGCAAAGAGATGGGCACAACCAATTGGCAGGATATGGAGATTATAGCTATCCGCAAAGCAGGCGGGGTGTGCGCTGTCGTCACCAGTGTTGCTGAAGTTAAGGGTGTGTTTGCGAGGCAGATGGATGTTATTCAGCACTAGATTTAATGTCGTCGTGTACGACACGCCGCAGCCCATGCGGATTGGGAACTGCATTGCAGACGCACGTCTGCTGTCTCCCACACAGGTTGCTGTGCCCTGCACTATCGACAACATGAGCACAATGGCACGCTTGGGCTATGAGTCGCTGTCGCCCATACTGCGCGACTATGACTGGCCCGCGAGGTTTAAGCCGTTCGAGCACCAGAAACACATGAGCGCGTTCATGACGCTGCACCCGCGCTGCTTCAATCTCAGCGATATGGGGACGGGCAAGACGCTCTCAGTACTTTGGGCGCTGGACTATTTAATGACTATGGGGCTGGTTAAGCGAGCCTTAATTATCACCCCTTTGTCAACCATTTACAGGGTATGGGAAAATGAAATCTTCACGCATCTGCTTTCGCGTCGTACGGCAAGTGTCCTGTATGGTGACAGAACTAAGCGTCTCGCAGCTCTGGGGAAGGATGTGGATTTCTACATCATCAATCACGACGGCCTCGGTGTTGGAAGCACGAAGGGCGTACGAGGAATGGTTTTGGGTAGCCTTGCTGAAACTATCCGAGACAGGCACGACATCGACGCCGTTGTCGTCGATGAAGGAAGCGTCTATAAAGACTCCGGCACAAACAGGTATAAAGTACTACGCGCGACGATTGCTGGAAAGCCTCGCGTGTGGTGGTTGACGGGCACACCAGTACCCGTAGAGCCATGCAACGCATGGTCGCAGGCGCGCATCGTACGCCGTGATTATGAGGAGTCATATATGGGCTTCCGCGAGAGAACTATGTTCAAGGTGTCGCCGTTCAAGTGGGCCGCAAAGCAGGGTGCGTCGCAAGTAGCAGCGGGTATTTTGCAACCGGCCATACGCTACCACCGCGATGAGTGTCTTGACCTGCCCGACGTAGTGATAGAAACCCGTGACGTAGAACTCAGCACGGCGCAGAAAGCCGCCTACAAGCAACTCAAGGACACACTAAAAGTCAATATAGGTGCCGGGCAAATCACCGCGCTCAATGAGGCTACACTACGCCTAAAATTAATCCAGATTGCGTGCGGCGCAGTATATGGCCCCGACCACGAGACAAATAAAATAGATTGTGCTCCGCGTCTGTCCGTCCTGGAAGAAGTCATTGAGGAAGCAGGGCAAAAGATTTTAGTGTTTGCTCCCTTGACAAGTGTGATAAACCTGTTATACCAGACGCTCAAGAGTAGATACTCTGTCGAAAGGATAGTAGGTGATGTCACAGCCAAGCGCAGAAACGAAATATTTAGAGATTTCCAAAACGCTACAGACCCTCGAATCATTGTGGCTGACCCTAGAACAATGGCACACGGACTTACGCTCACAGCCGCATCTACCACTATCTGGTACGGACCGACCGACCAACCAGAAATCTATCAACAAGCTAACAAGCGAATGGATAGACCTGGACAAACACATAAAATGCTTATTGTCAGACTCGCAGCAACGCCAATCGAACGAGAAATTTACCGACGACTAGACTCAAGAGAGACAATGCAAGGTTTAATTTTAGATTTAATTAAGGAGGGGTAAGAAATGCCAACCGTTGAAGAAGTAATAGCTAAATACGTCGAGCTGCGTGATCGCAAAGCCGAGAGGGTTAAGGTCCACCAGGCTGAGCTTGCACCTATTAATGAGGCTATGGACGCTATTGAGTCGTGGACTATGAAGCAGCTCAACGACACAGGTGTCGATAGCTTCAAGACAAAAGCTGGTACGGCGTATAAAGCCGTGCAGCGGTCGGTGTCTTTGCAAGATGGGAAGGCGTTCAAGGAGTTTGTGTTTACTCCTGCTGTCGAGGCCATATACCATTACTTGACGAGTTCCGGCTACGACATACAACCTGCGGATTTGCAGGCTATAGATTCCTGTTTGCAGGAAAACACGCTCTGGGATATGGTAGACTTTCGCGCTGGTAAAAAGGGTGTCACCGAGCACTTAGAGAAGTACGACGAGCTGCCCCCCGGCGTTTCCGTTGAATCAACAACCATAGTGAATGTGAGGCGAGCATGATGTTAGCAGATGTAGCCCAGCTTATTATCCGTCATGCCGAGACGGGTCCGTCGGAGACTCCCGGCGAGCGGGTAAGAAATAGGCTGTCGCCCAGTATGGAGTCGTTCATTACGGAGACTATACGTGGGTATCTTATCCGGCAAACACAGTTGGCAAAACAGCAGGTTGCTGCGGAGCTGGCGACGCTACCCGACGAAAACGCAGCAGTAATAGCCGCACGCATTAACGAGATTCTTCAAAACATCTATAAATAGGGAGAGATTATGAGCCTAGTACCAGTCTACCTGAGAAATATACCAAACGTTGGTATAACCGCCGCTATCAGCAACAGCTCCAGTGGCCTAGCCTTCCACCAGATTTCTATCAAAGCGTCCAAATGGCGGCTGCAAGACCCGCAAGGTGGCGAGGAGATAGTGCCAACACATTACCTGGACGTCATCGTTGTCGGCGCTAACCCAAACAAATCCAAGGTATATTACGCCTCTGCGTACAATCCTGCGGACACAGCCATAAAAGCGCCGGACTGCTGGAGTGACGACGGTGTTGCGCCTGCTGCCAAGGCCGGAAACAAACAGGCGGTGTCGTGCGCCGCGTGCCCGCATAACGTCTGGGGCAGCAAAGTGACCCCCAACGGCTCACAGACTAAAACCTGCGCTGACTCAGTGAGGCTGGCTGTTGTTATCGCAGACAACCCCACAGGTCCGGCTTTTGCGCTTCGCGTACCTGCTGCGTCGCTCGCTAATATGTACGCCTTCTTTGGCGACATCGCGTCGCGCGGCCATGAGGCTGAGCACTTCGTTGTCCGCCTGAGTTTCGACGACGCCGCTGATTACGCGAAAATTAAGTTCACTGCTGTGGCTTGGGTAAGCGAGCAGCAGGCCGGCGCTATCGCCCGGGTCATCGGTACTCCGGAAGTTGACAAGCTGCTTGGCAAAGACGTCCAGAGCGCCCCCGCTCTGCCCGCTCCTGCACCAGCGCCTCTTGCTATTACCCAGACTGCTCCTGCGGGTCCTGCGGCTCCTAACTTCGAGCAGGGTATGTTCGCGGTTAACAGCGCTGCTCCTGAAGCCGCCAAGCCGCGCAGCCGTGCCAAGGCCGCCAAGGTTACCGCTCCTGCTGAGCACGTAGTACCTTCGTTCTTAGGAAACAAAGACGTACCTAATACCTCCGCACCTGCTGCGTCGGTGAAGGTTGTGGCACCGCCTACAGATTCAGGTCTTGACGACCTTATCGGGAAGGCTATGGGCGTATGAAGCTAACGGACCGGATGAGACAGGCGATGGACACCGCTGGCTTTTCCGTGTCCGACATGGCGCTGTGGTTCGGAGTGAGCCGCACGTCCATGTGCACCTGGCTGGGGAAGACGCGCGAGTGGCATACTCCAAAGACAAATAAGCACCGGCAATTATCCGAGCTTGTTGACTTGCTGCTTTCGTGTACCCCCGGCCAGCTACCCATAGGGCTAGACGTTCGCCAATCGGAGCGCCGCGCGCTCATACAGCGGGTAAAGCAGGATGCTATTAAGAAAGTTTCTAAACCTAGTCTGTCCCCAAAACGGCCTGAAATGCTTGACGACCATAAGCCGAGACAAAAAGGTCGCACAAAACTTCGTTGACTCCCACGAGGCACTAGCCTCCGCGATTGAGTCAGCCGCGAGTAATGAGGGGTTGGATGTATACCATGCCTGCGCCACGTTCATAAGCGCAGGGAGTAGGAAGTCGTCGAACGCTGCATTCATGCGGTCGTTCTGGGGGGACGTTGACGCCGGGGAGGGCAAGCCGTATGCGAGCGCAGATATTGCAATTCAAGCCGTCGATGCCTTCGCCGAGAAACTGGGTCTGCCATATCCAATACTGGTACGTAGCGGAAGCGGGGTGCATGTCTACTGGCCCCTCACTAGAGATGTCACTGCGGCTGAGTGGCTGCCAGTTGCTAAGCTGCTCAAACAAGTCGCTGCTCAATGCGGGCTTCACGCCGACCCCTCCCGCACTGCCGACCCTGCCTCAATTCTCAGACCTCCTGGAACGTACAATAGAAAGTCCGCCCCGAGACCAGTAGAAGCGCAGGACGACGAGATTGAACTGATAAGCATTGAGGACTTTGCCGCAAAGCTCAAAGCTGTGCAGCTAGCGCCTGTTGCTACTGTGCACGCATCGGCAAAGGCCGGCGGCATACTGGCTTCTGTACTCGCCAGTCAAGGGTCTTCATCCGTCGAGAACGGCGTGGCAAAAGGCGGGCGCAACAACGCCTGCGCCAGTTACGCAGGCAAGCTGTTCACCGGGGGCAGGCATACCTTCGAGCAAGGGCTAGCCGCTGTGCTGGAGATGAACAAGAAGAACCAGCCGCCGCTTGACGAGGCTGAGGTTGTAGCGACCGTAAAGAGTATATGGAATAAGGAGCAGAGCAAACCAGCGCCTCCCCCCATTATAATAGGCAATGCGGAGTTCGCGCGCCCGCTTTTGCCCGAAGGATACTCGGCAGCTCCCGGCGGAGCTATGTACGCCAATATTGAAGACGGCGAGGGGAAGCCGAAGAACATACTTATTGCGTACTACGAGTGCTACCTGACCGACGTATGCCGCAAAGAGAACGAGCCGAAGGAATCGTACGTCTTCACGGCGTACCACCCTCACGCGGGGTGGCATAGGTTTTTGGTGCGCAGAGATGAGTTTGAAGGTGCCTCGTGGCTTGGTATAATGGGGCTGAACTGCACAGACGTAGGCGACGGTCGGTACTTCAAATCCTATGTTAAGGCAGCAGCCGTGAAACTGAAGAAGGACAAAATGGACTCAGTGACATACAGCCAGTTCGGTTGGAAAGACGACAGGAAGTCATTCCTTATTGGGAACTCCCTGATTTGCGAGGGCGGCAAAGTTGAGTATGCCTTTGGCGACCCGGACTTAGAAGCCCGCATGCCGGGGTTCAAGATACTGCCCAACACAACCCGCGAAGCGTGGAGTGTCGCCGGTAACAAGCTCTACGCCCCCGGGTTTGAGGCAGTAGGCTTCGCGCTCGCTGCTTCGTTCGGCGCGATATTTATGCCGTTCGTTTGCGGGCAGGGAGACGGCGGCGCGGTGCTGTCGCTGTTCTCAAAAGCCAGTGGGTTGGGTAAGAGCAACACCTGCCAAGCTGTTGCGAGTGTGTGGGGGGATATAAAAGTTATGGGGCTGGGTGGCGCGGCCACAACCAACGCTAAGTTCAATGTCATTAGCAAAAACAAGAACATACCTGTTATTGTAGAGGAGCTGTCCATGCGCGACCACGAGGTAGCGCTGGACTTCCTCAAGCGGTTCATGACCGGCAAAGATAAGGAGCGCTCGCGCCGCGACGGGTCGGTCGAGTATAAAGACACGAGCTTCCAGACTATACTTATTTGCACGGGCAACGACTCTCTCGCCGAGTTAATCCGGGCTAGCGGCGACCAAGGGGCTATGGCTCGGCTGTTTGAAATAGCCATGCCGGAGCCGGCGGATAAGGTGCTGTTCAATGAGTTCAACAGGATATGCGACGCGATGTCGGCCAACCGTGGCCATGCGGGGCGTGAGTTCGTCTACCGCATTCTTAGCACGCCGGGTCTGTTGGAGTGGACGGTGAAACAGCTCGACGCCCACGTCGAGTACTACAAGGCGAAGCTGGAGACGACGCCCAAAGACCGCTACATAGTATACCTCCTCGCCTGCACACATGTCGCTTCTAAGCTGGTAAATGCCTTTGGTATTCTGGAGTACGGCACCGACCGCATAATGAACTGGGGAGTAGACTGCGCCACTGACCGCATCGCCAACCCGATGTTCGACACCGCCACCGAGACGCTTAACCAGTTTATCTCTGAGCACATGCAGGAGTGTGTCGTCGTCGAGCACCCGTGGTATCAGGGGCGCACGTGCAACGTGCTGCGCTGGCCCACAGGGCGCGTGCTCATGCGCCTGGAGCAGTCAAACATGCGGCTGTATATACCCGTCAAGATTATGCGCTCGTGGCTGGCAAAGTCCCACGGCCACCTAAACACACTGGCACTGGCGCTATTTAATGAGGGCGTGATTACCAACCCTCAGCGGACTATAAGTCTGGGCGCTGGTACTATATACCCTTCGGCGCAGTTACAGTGCTGGGAAATAGATATGAGTCATAGCGCGGTAAGCGGCCAGTTGGCGCTTGTGGAGAAGTTGCCGCTGAAGTTCCCGCGAAATATAACTTCTCTAAATAAAAAAGCGTGATAGAATACTGCCACCGGACACAGAATTTTAACGCTCAACACAGGAGCTTCTTATGGCAGCCGCACCCAATGGACTTTCGATATTCCCACTCGCCCTCGTAACCCAGCCTCAACAGGCTGAGTACTTCGTTGACAACCTCAACCAGCTCGCCGAACTGATTGCTGTTCAGTGCGCCCCGATTGCGTCACCTTCCTTCACGACCCCCACGCTGGGTGTTGCAACCGCCACCAGCATCAACGGCCTGACGCTTACGACCAGCACGGGCACGCTGACTGTCGCCAACGGCAAGACGCTGACTGCTAACAGCACGCTGACGCTCGCCGGCGTGGATAGCAAAACCCTGACTGTCAACAACAGCTTAACTCTTGCTGGTACTGACGCCACGGTGATGACTTTCCCGACAACCTCCGATACGGTTGTTGGCCTCACTGTCGCCCAGACCCTTACCAACAAAACGTTGACCGACCCCATCATGACCAACGTGACACGTTGCAGTGCTCAGGCGGATGCTACGACAACGACGCTTGCTAACATCACCGGCCTTACTCAGACTGTGGCTGTCGGTACTTACCGCTTCCGCTACTTCCTGACCACGACCTGCGGCGGTACGGGTGGTATCAAGACGGCGTTTAAATACACCACCACGGTTGTCAGCGCCATCACCTACACCTCCATCGCCATGACCGCTTCGGCCATTGCGGTTGCGACGGGCACCACAACCACCGACCAGGCAACCCATATTGCTTCCAACACCGCCAACATTGCGGTGATTGTGGAAGGGACGATGACGGTATCCACGGGTGGAACGATTGCGTTGCAGTTCGCAGAAAACTCTACCAACAGCACGTCGAGCGTCCTTGTCGGTTCGTACATGGAGTTCACACGTATTGCTTAACCCTAAACATGGAGGACACGCCATGAACTACACTATCACTTTTACTGCTGAAGAACTTGACCTCGTAGGGGTAGCGCTGGGTAAACTCCCAATGGAGATGGCGCTGCCCCTATGGACAAAGTTGAAGAATGAAGTAACAGCGCAGCAGGCTACACAACCCATTCCGGAGCTTGTTACCGATGTCAACGATACCCCTGATAACAGCGCCAGTTAATGCGGACAGCACGCTATCTGCGCTCAACAACCTCATCGACCAGATAAACACCATCGTCGGGCCGTTCACAAACTCGGCGGTGGTGATTACCGGCGGTACAATAAACGGCACGGCTATCGGCGGCACAGTACCCGCAGCGGGGGCGTTCACTACCCTGACCGGTACGTCGGGTAGCATCAACGGTGACACAATAGCCACGCTCACGGCGGCGCAGACTCTCACAAATAAAATATTGACCTCTCCGGCAATTACCGGCGGCACGCTTAACAACACGGTAATAGGCGGCGTCACGCCCGCCGCAGCTACGTTCACGACAGCCGCAGCTACCAGTCTCACATTCTCCAGCACCACAGGTGTCGTGGGTACTACGACCAACGACAGCGCAGCAGCGGGGAGTGTTGGGGAAGTTATTTCGGCAAACGTGGCCATTGGCGCCCCAATCCCGCTAACCACTAACACCCCGGCAACCGTCACCTCCATCTCTCTGACCGCTGGTGATTGGGATGTGTGGGGGCAGATAGCGTTCACGCTAGGCGCGGGCACGCTGGTCACGAGTACGTCTGTTGGTATTAGCCAGACCGCCGCCACTCTACCTACGACGTACAGCAACTCCGCTCAGCCGCTCAGCAAGCTGGATGTTACCTACGCAGCAAGCGCTATAATCTCCTTGCAAACCGGCACGGGGGTTGTCAAACTCTCCGGCACTACCACTATCTATTTAGTGACCAACGCCATATTTACAGTGAACACCGCTGCGGCGTTTGGTTTTATTGCCGCACGGCGGAGGCGATAATAAGCTGCTCCAGCGACATGCCTTTATCTTCCTCGACCTGCGCTATTATCCTATCCAGTATGCTCGTCTCTTTCTTCTTCAGCCGGTTCTCGTCCGACTTCAGCCCTAGATTCTGTATAGCAATAGCGGCGTCTTTCTTGGCTGATACTATCCGCACGTAGTTAGGGTCGCCGGGCGACGGCAGCGGTATGTTCATCGTCTCGTCCAGTACCACGAACGACTGCGCGTACAGCCGGTCGAAGTAAACGGAGTCTAGTACATTAGCCCCGTCGCGTACCCCTGCGCTTGCAGAAGCGGTAATTGTTTCTTGAGCCTGGCGCCGATGTCCGTTCTGTACATGGGTGAGTTTGGCAGACTCAATTTTTTCAAAGTCCGGTATGCCGCTTTGGAGGAGGATGTCACCGAGTCCCCCGTCCCGGTCACTACCAGTACGTAGTCCCCCGCTGTCACCCAGCACTCCTTGTTTTGTATCTTCCCGTCCACCTCGTGCGGAGCCGTCCCCATCTTTATCTGGCATGGATGCAAGTGCTGCTCTAGTGATGGAGTTATCCCGTAAATTGGTATGTCCGTCACGTGGCGGCCTGTCAAACGAGAATACGGGTAGTCCGGTATCGACAGCACTATCCCCGTCGCTACCTCGTCCATCCGGAAGTTTCGGGCGTCCTTTCCCTCGCACAGGTCCATTAACCATTCAACTGTATCTCCTTCATGCAGGGCTGCTTGTATGTTCACCGCCGGGTAACCGAAGCGGCAGGTGAACTCCAAAGGCCACGGTGTCCCCTCTTCGTCTATGATGCAGTTTACATCTATGTCGCCCGTGTGTCCAGTGGCAGCGATAGCATCCTCCAATGGTTTCAACACCTTGGAAGCCAGCTTGGACTTTGTAACATATCGTAACACTGTGCCCTGCTCGCCGGTGGACACACCCAGCTCGCCGTTCATTAACTTCTTGAACTCAAAGTTTTCTTCCCATCCACGGTTAAATCCACCGGGGCCGAACCAGCCTGCGACGGCGGCCTCGGTGCCGCCTACGAACTCTTGCAGCATGAACGGAGGCTTGAGCTTGCCGAGCTTCTGCCAGCGCTCCAACATAAACACCATGTCGGCGGCATCCTTCGATACGTAGCTCATAGCCTTGTCGGGGTGGTCGCCTGCGGGCTTGGACACGAAGCGCTTGTTTTCCTTCTTCACGTAGCGCACGGCGTCATCGAAGCGGTGGAAGGTCTTGAACGGTATGGTGGGTATGCCGTGCTTCTCAAATATTTTCTGGCCGAACTCGCGGTCAATCTCCCATTTAGCTGACTCCTGCGTCGCGCCGATAACGGGTATGCCCTGTGCCCGCCATGAGTCCGCCTCGATAAGATAGCGGCTGTTCTCGGCGAGGATGATGATGTCTGCCCAATTCACAGAGGGGCGGTACTCGCGCAGTATCTCCGTCATGCCTTTTCCGGAGTCGCCGCCGTGTATGTCGTCCTTGACGTAGCGCCGCACCTTGTGCCCGTCGCGTGTAGCGCGCCAGGCGAAGTCGGTCATCTCGCCGTTCTGGTCAATTAGAAGAACTTTCATTCGCCTTCTCCCGCTGTAAGTGCTGCACGCCCTTCTTCTCCCGGGCTTTCTCCATGTTGTCTTTCATCGCCCTGAACGCCACGGGGTCTGCGCCGCGCATGCCTGTTGGGTTGCTCCCCAGTATATGCTCCGTCGGGGAAATAGCAGTACCTTTCTTTCGTGAAGCTATGGTGTTCAAACTTATAGGCGTGAGCGACTTGGCGACGAACTCCGCGTACGCCTTCGCACCCTGGGGGGCTTGCTTCTCGAACTGATAAGATATGGGGTCGCCCCGCCAATCAGCGTTGTTAGCCATCTGCCATGCAATCTTCCACACAGGTGCGAGCTTATTCTGAAGCTCCTGCAAGGGGTCTTCCTGATAGTTTATTACATCCTTCATCTGGCTGGGTAGCGCCAATCTCTCAGGGACTTTATGTGCGTACTTAGTACCGGCGCTCTCGGTAACTTCCCCGCCCGTGCGCGGGTATACTAAGTCTTGCGGTGCCTGCGGTGCCTGCCCCGTCTTCATATATTGATACATCGAAGCATTAAGCATGTGTGCTATCGGCGCGCCGATGACGTATTTCGCGCGCGGGGTAAGTTCCCCCGTACCTGCTACGAAGTTGCTGAGGTCTTTTGTACCGCCGACCATTTCGCGCGCGGTGCCTACATCCCACCCGACCGACAGCACCATGAGTTGTAGTGCTTGCTTTAACTTCTTATCCCAAAATATATTGTCCTGAATCATTTCCCCGAAGCGATTGTCGGTGCTGTCCACTATATCGCGGGTAGCTTTAAGTATCTCTTCCTCGGAAGCATTAGGGTGGGTGCGCAGGAAGTCCACCACGCCGTCGTAATTAACAGCGTTCTTCATTTGGGGCACGGCCTTAGCAAACAACGGATACGCAACAGTGTCCATGAGCCTACCAACATTAGTCGCGAAGAAACCAAATGTCTTCGCGGCTCCCGCTGGTATTGAGCCTGAGTCCTTTATGTCTTTCAGTCCTGACGTGAACTCAGCTTTCAGTGTCCCCTTCTTCCACGCCTCCCAGAAGTTATTGGACTCCGACGCCTTCAACGTCTTATCTATGCCGGTCATCCTTCCGCCTGCACGAGTAATATAGTCAACCACCTGCTTATCTACCCCGTATAAATCCTTGCCGCCGAGATATACTTGCTCGAGCGCTTGCCCTTTTTGTAGTTGTGGGAGAACCCCCGCATAGGGCATCGCTTTTACGGCGGACTTCGCCGCGCCCGCTACGTCCCCTTTTGCCAGACGCCCCACGCCCTCGCCGAACGCGGACGCGGACAACTCGTTGGCGAGCAGCCGGTAATGGTAGCCGCTGAGGCCGAGTAGAAGTTGTGTTGGTCCGTTCACGACGGCGCGCAGACCTCGGTACAGGTCGCCTGTTGGGCCAGTGAACCCGGGGCTATAGTAGCGGTTGTATATACGTGCAACATCCTCGGGCGCGTAGGCGACGTTCAGCCCCGCGCGCAGACCTTTTTCTTTTCCTTCGTCCTCCGCTGCGTACACCACCGTGTTACCGGGGCCTTTGAGTTCTACCCACCCAGGCTCCTGTCGGCCTTTTGGGGCAAACTTCCGCAACCCCTGCTCTTTGAGGTCTGCCTGTATAGCCTTCATCGCCAGATAGTTCTGCATGTCCCCGACATAGTGCATGGTAGCATCGAGCGGGTTATCGTGCAGCGGCACAAGCCCTGCTTTTATCCCTTCCTCTATAGTGGGCAGCGAGCGCTTCTGCGTGCTCTTGCCGCTCCCGTATTTACCCACCCAATCGTTGACGAACGCCTGCGCACGCTTCGCGTCTTTCCACTGGTGGACGAAGTAGTCCTGCACAAACCCCATCTTCTCTGTAGCAGGGGAAGTCTCCAGCTTCGCGCGTACACCTTGGTATACGTCGCGCACCGTGTCGGCGGCCTTCTGTAATTTAGGGTTTGCGAGTTTCGTCCCCTTCGAGCGCGTCTCTATATAGTTAACAAAGTCACGCTGCTGTTCGGGGGGCAGAGCGTTAATCTCTCTAGATATTCCGTTCACCTGTTCCTGCGCCTGCATGGTGGCGCGCTCAGCAATACCCCTCTGCTCGCGCACAACGCCCTCGGCCACCCCCGCGTCTTTACTCATAGTCGTGGGGGAGAATATACTCTGTAGTGCCCGCGAGCCTTTCTGCAACACGCCGGGTTCTTTTTGCGGCACGCCCGTCTCGGGCGGTTTGCCTGCGGCTTTTGCCACGTCTTCGCTGTGTAGCTTGCCAGGTTCGATAGTAGTCTCTGGGGCCTGGCCGGTTTGTTTGCCCAATTTTGCGGCTTCCTCGCGGGATAGGAAGCGCCCTTTATCAGTAGTGAAGCCCTCGATTAGCGAGCCGTCTTTTTCTTTACCTACTTTGCCGTACGCCTCTGCGTGATTCTTGCCGGTGATTATTTTGTCGTCGGCCTTAACAGCGGCGGAAACTATGTTCTCAGCCTTCTCCGGCAGCACCGCGCCCGCCACGCGCCGCACCGCGCCTGTCGCAGCGCCTAATCCTGCGGGGGTGAACATCCGCACGAGGTCTACCCAGTCGGCTTTTATCTTGCCCCCTGTTGCTTCCTCGATAGGCTTGGATATAAAGCCATGTGTGCCCGCGAATAGCGGTGCAGTTGCGGCCTGTATAAAACCGAAGGGGCGTTTTGCCTGCGTAAGTAAAGGCGCGGGTTGGTCGGGTACGTTCTCCATAGGAGTGCCGAGCTTGGCCGCAGACCACGCGCCTTTTACGCTAGGAACCTTAACTTCTTCGGGGTGTGTCATAGTCTGCACGCCCTGCTGGAAGTTTTCTTTGATGTACGAACCTGTGTCCTTGAATGGCTTCGTGACTCTATTATTTAGAGACGCGCCTAAGTCGCCGAGGAACGAGCCGGCTTTTGATTCTAGGGGCTTGGCCGCTGCGGCGGGTACAAAATTTATTTTCTTATCCGGCGTAAAGTCAATAGGGTCGAGCACGTCCAGTACGTCTTTACGCGCCTGAGCTTGTTTGTCCGGGACAAAATTTATAGGCATACGCTACCGTTTCTTATATCCGGCGGATATGGCGGCCTCAAGTTGGTCAGCAGGAACAAAGCCAAGGGTCCCGTCCGGTGCGGTGACAGGAACCATATCTGCGGCGGGCGCAGCAGCTCCGCCGCCTGCGTCGGCTATAGGCTTCGTAGTTGCGGCGCCAGCGTCTTTTTTCTTCAACCCAGCGTCGGCCCTGCGCTGCTGCAATATATTGTCCGCAGCATCCAGTCGGTCTTTGAAGTCAATATACTCCGGCGTACCAGGTGCCGCCGAGCGAAGGGCGTTGCCCAGGCTCGCAATCTCGCGGGTAAGCTCGGTGTTTGTCTTGTCGTTCAGTTGGCTTTTATACTTCGCTAACCCCACACGGGCTTCGTTGTTCATCCCTGCAACGTCTTTTCGACCTTGTATCTGCTCCCCTGCAATGGCCTGCCTTGTTGACAGTGCGGATTGTGGCTGAAGCATCTTCATAGCGTCCTGTAGCGCGTAACCCTGCGCTCCGCCGCTCATGTCTTTCTGTGCCATGATAGCGCCGACGAGTCGTTGTAAATCAGTAGTAGGTGACGGCGCGCCGCCGGGCTGAGGGGTCGGAGCGGGTCCCTGTGGTGTCAGTATCCCCGACGGTGAAGTCTGGGGTTGCTGACCTCCTGAATATTGTTGGATTATCATCGCCAGCTTCGACATAGCGTCTTGCTGCTGCTTCTGCTGCGCCAGTTGCGACAGCACGTCTGTGGCGTGTGTCGCTCCTTGGAAGGCGTTGCCGAAAGCTGAACCAAAATTTGCCATAATACTCTACGCGAATGCTGACATTATTGCGGGGGCGTTTGCCGCTACGGTGCTAAAAAGACTACCCATGCCTGACTGGTTTGCCCCGGACTGCGCCAAAGCGTTCTGATAGTTACCCAGAGACAGGCTAGCTTGGTTGTTCGACTGGCCAGCGGCAAGTTGTAAGTAGGACATTAAATCGTTCAAGCCCTGCGTCTGGTACGTGCCGCTACCTTGGTTGCCTAGCATCTGCATAAGATTAGTGAGCGCGGTGCTTTGGTTTCCTGTAACTGTATTAGCCGCGCTGAACGGCACGGCACCTGCATTGTTGAACGCCTGAGCACCCGCCTCTCCTAAAGTATTCGCCTGGGTGAAGTCGCTGCCCGCGCTCTGTGTGCCTGTGGTGTAGCCGCTCAGAGCCTTAATAGCGCGGTCGAGCTGTGAGTTCTGCCAGCTCGTATCGAAGCCCGTAGTTGCTTGATTCGTAACCGACGCGCCGTAAGGGCTGTTGCCTACACCTGTCTGCGCGTTCGTCGCATTTGCACGGTCGGTAACTTGCTGGAGTAATTGCTTGTACAGCGTACTCTGTGGGTCCATACCCATATTGAGTGTCTGGTTCGCGGCGGTAAGTGCGGTGTTCCCCGCGCCTGCTAATGCCGTAGAAGCCGCCGTGTCTTGCGTTCCCACATTACCGAAAGCCGTACCCGCTGTGTTTGCTGCCGTCTGATACGCCGGGGCGTAGGGGTTATTATACTGTGAGTTGAACGTCGCCGTTGCCTGCGGAGTATACGCTGCGTAAGGGTTGTTTGCGTTGTACGCATTAACAATGCTTTGGAATGAAGTATCCGCTGCGGCGGTTCCGCCCGGCTGCCAGGTCTGTACGTTAGGGGCTGAGGGAGTGGAGCCGCCGAATATAGAGCCGCCTACCGCGCCTATGACGGGAGCTAGACTACTTACCGCACTCGGCATAAAACCTCACAACCATTTAGAGAGTATGAACTCTGTACGCCCGTACCCTAGTTTCTTCATCAGTCTATACTGCCACGAAGACGCGGATAACGCAATATTAACCCGCTTCACTCCCTGCTTCAATAAATATATCTCGTTCTCCAGCAAGAACTCCTCCGGTGTGTCGCCCTCGCGCAGCTCTGGGTCTATATAAAAAGCATCCACGAAACCGTACAGAGTAGAACTAAAGTGCATATGGGGATGGATAACATTAAGTATATACCCCTTCAGTACTTTATCCTTCCGAACCGTTGTTAGCCCCAGTAGCCCGGTCACTTCCATCTGGATATATTTATCCCACGACGGGTTTAACTCCTGTTGCGTCGGGTGGTCCTTTATTACTTCTGCCCACTCCGCCGCGAACAGTGGGGGTAGTTCTGCCATACAGTGGAAGAACAACTCCTGCTGGAACGTGATACTCATTTCACGCTGCACGCGTCGTACTGACGTTCCAGCGCGCCGCAATATCCAAGAGCGTCGCCGTACGTAGTACCTGAAAATACGGAACGCACGGGGCACTGCGCCGGGCATTTATTTGAGCAGCCGCCTAATGTCAGCAGGCATAACAGTATTAATACATTTGTCCTTATCATGTGTCACAGCCTTGGTAAAAGTTTGGTTGAACTTAATAATATTACTCTGGCCTTCCTGCGCGCGCTTCACCTCCGCAGCGGCAATCTCGGCGTTCTTATACCCGTCATAGATAGTGTGGCCGTGCCACCCTCCTATGATTCCCAGGAAGAATAATCCGAAGATAAGTCCTATCTGCGTGTAACCCGTCATTTCACGTCACTCCCTTGTGCCTTACCCCAGAGGTGCGCGCCCTTACCCCCGAATATTGTACCGACGCCGACGCCGAAATCCTGCGCGGAGAACGGGACGGAGGAGCGCCATGTGAAGTATATCAGCGCCACTACGGCGGCTATAAACATCCAGTCTGCTGCGCTCCAGTTCTTCATAAGGCCAGCAACACTCCCTGCGAAAGCAATACCTCATCCAGCGACACGCCGTTCTCGTGGTGCACAATGGCGGCGACGAGGTCTTCCAATACATCGGGTATAGTCAGGTCTAGGTCTTCATCAGGAGTAACGTGCATGCGCCCGCACACATCCGATATATAAGACGCGGTGTCGTTCTCAATACCTGGTGCCCAGCGTGTGATAATGCCGCGCACCGTCGTTAAGTTATGTGTGCCAAAATAGGTCAGCAGTACCTTCGCTCCGGCACGTACGCCCTCAACCATAGTCACGAACTCTTTGAATACAGAGTCAGAACTAGGATGCGTCTCACCCTGAAACTTATCATTGGATTGCTTCAAACCCATAGGGTTGTTTAAGTCTAGTTCCCGTGTCATATAAATAGCCCCGCTCCGAATACTGTGAATATTGTACCCCAGAATATAAACTCTCCCCAGCAAGTAAACTGGTCAAAGAGCGGCGACCACTTAGCAAACTTAATCACTTGCAGCCCCGCAAGATACGCCGGAACAAAGGATACCCCCGCAAGCACAGCCGGCAGTACATGCCCCTGGAGGCCGAGGAAGCACGCACCTGCGAACATAGGCGCGAAGCGGAACATGCCGACGAGGGTGAGCACGGTGTAGTTCTTTATATTGCGGTTGGCGGGCACAGAGAGGTCACACTCCGCATGATAGCCGAGGCTCGCGCCTGCGCCTGCGAGCAACATTGCAGCCAGGCAGTAAAGCGGGTTATGGTATGCAGCGAGAACCAGCATGCCGACAGGGCCTCCCCACACTAGGTAGCGCGACACGGTGTCGCCCCAAGGCTCGGCTTGCCCACGTACGCGACCGGCGAAACCCCCGATAACAAAAAGCATGAGCAATGTAAGAATAATCATCGTGTGTCCTTTCTTACTAACGTATTAATATCCTGAGATAAGTCGTCGAGTCGGTTATGTATCCGGTTTAGCGACTCACGTACATCGGCGTTTGTGGCGTATTTTCCCGCGTCTTCGACGCGATGGGTGGTGAGTTCGCTCTGCACAGAATCTAACTGCCCCAGAGTTCTCTTAGTAAACAACGCAAGCACAAAACCTCCTATGCCTAATAGCGACTCTATCACGGTGTGGGTTGTGTCAAGCTCAGCCATTGTCCGCACCCACATGCGGGCGGAGGAGAGCAGCCTGTTGTTCAAGCTGGGTAAGTCGTGTGTTGTCGCCGGTAAGCAGCGCGTCGGTTAAAGCGCGTATCTTCTTGGCGTCTATCTGGAGAAGCTGTGTAGCAACGCTGGGGCCGGGGATTGGTACATCCACAGCGATAGGATTTCCATTCTCGTCGGGCACAATGACTTTACCAGAAGCCTGCGCTTCAAAAAGCGCGCGGTAGACGTCGTCGGTAATAGCTATGGCGTCCGCCGGAGAAGCCGTGTGAATCTCTGAATCATAGAAACCGCGTGATGAGGGTGAGTAAAATTTCATAATTAATTACCTATCGCTACGTAACATATACCTGGCGTGGCAATATTGCTCGTTGCCTTAAAACCAGATGTGGAAATAGTCGATTGGTTTATAGCCGCGTACACATTGCCCGGGCTACCTCCGTTGGAGGTAGCCACAATCACCACAGAGTAACAAGTTGAAGGGAAGGCAAGAGGAAATGTAATAGTGCTGCCGGGATATGCTGTTGATATCACAGCGGTGCCCCACTGAATTATTAACCCGCTCGCTAGTTTTTGGTAGCCGTTGCCCGAGAGGCTGCTTGCCGGGTTTACAAACGCCGTTGTCGCTACTTTTGTTGTGCTGTCGTTCGTCGAAGGCGTGGGGGCAGTAGGCGAAACTGTGAACGACCCGCCTCCTGTAACAGCAAGCGTGCCCGTTAGATTCATACCCGCGCCACTAGTCAATAGCCCTGACAAATTTAATGTAGTGCCCGTCACGCCGCCTGTGAACGTAGCACCCGCGAGTGCCGCTGCTCCGAGGTTAGCTAACGCCGTGGGTGCGTTCGCCACGTCCGAGAGATTAGCCGCAACGCCGAGCACCGCGAGTGCGGCACGCGCAGCAGCAGCAGTTGCGCCACTTGTGCCGCCGTACGCAATACCCAACGGAGTCGATAGCCCTGTGAGTGAAGTGATGTCAGAGTTTGCGCCGTTTGCCGCAGCGTTGGCGTTAACGTCGTTCTGTATCTGGTAGAAGTCAGCCATTACCTGCGTCGCGTCCGCAGGAGCGCCGTTCAGGAGGATGTCAGGATACGCGGACGATATACTCATTGCCGTAGGAATCCTAAAGGTTCGTAGCCGATAAATACTGCACCGAGCCGTAAGCCTAGCGAGCTATTGCCCTGCGCCTGGATTACCAGTTTATTAAAATTAAGCGGCTGTGTCCACGGTATAGTTAGAGGCTCAAGCCCAAACTGTTGCGCGCCCCAGAGAGTTCCGTCACCCCAGTTGAACGCGTTCCATACCGCCTGGCTAAGCGGAGCCTTGATTGTGGCCTGTGCAAGCACGCCGTTATTCTCGTCGAATCCCTGAAACGCGAACACGTTACCTGTAGCGTCCAGCGCCATCTCGAGCGTAGAGCGCACCAGGCCGTTTGCGTACATATTACCTTGCTGTGACATAGGGCAAGTCTGGTATACCCATGTAAGTTGCGTACCGTTCTCGACAAAAGTATTGCCCTCAGCATTGTGATTCTGCACAGCGAAGGACTGCCACATGCTTGCGGGCACGGCGGTGTTGAACACGATGAAGTCATTACTGAAGCGTGCTGCTAAATCTTGTCTGAAAGTGTGCGGCCCCGTCCACGAGCCAAACTTGCAGTGATAGTAGTATTCTTGAAACGGCGTGCCGAGCACGTTGCCGTTCTGTACGCATATCCGATATATGTCGCCGTTGAACCCGCCTGACACGCGCGACGGCGTGACTGCGTAGATGAACGGTACTGCGAGGTCCGCGTCAGGCTCAGACACGTCCCCCGTTATAGTTATCTTCCTTATCCCGTCCACCGCCATGAAGAACACGCCCTGTGGTGTCGGAGCTACTGAGCGTGCAGCCTGTGTACCCACCGACTCGGATAGTTGATTTAGCAAAAGATTATTTGTAGCTGCGTCGCCCGTCACCTGCCAGATGGAGTTGGATTTGAATGCGAGAATGGCCTGCAATGTGCCGCCCGACGTAGTGTAGAACGGTAGCCCCATGAGCGCCACAATGTTGCTGGTGTCGGACACTGTGAGTACCTGCACCGTGCCTGCGTTAGAAATATTCAGAGACAGCGTGTCGGTGAACACGAGGAAGTTTGCCTGCGCGAAGTATGCCCGGTTGTTAAATTGATGCACGCACTGGGGAATCCCCGCAAGCTGTAGTGCTCCTGTTGTGTTGCCCGCACACCACAGCGGTGTTGCAACCGTACCGCCTGCGATAGTGAAAGTAATCGCGTTGTTCGAGGACGAAGCATTGGCCGACAGCGTGAGCGTCGTGCCCGTAACAAAGATAGAAACTGTGGCAGAGGCCGTGGCCGCCTGCGATATAGTTATCGCCACGCCGGACGATATACCGGCAATCGTTGTGCCCGTGGGGATACCAACCCCTGTTATAGCTTGGCCAACGAACATACCTGTCGTACTGGGGATAGCGTCTATCGTGGTATTAGAATGCGTCGTGCCCGTAGTTGTGATGGACACGTTGCCAGTATTTTTTATTGTTGTACTCGCAGGAATACCTGTGCCTGTTATGGTGTAGCCCGGCCCTATACCCGCGATGGAGAAGTTTCCGTTTATCGTTGGCGACCCGCTCGTATTGTCGGCAGTTATAGTCGCCGAGAACCCTGACAAGTCAAAATACCCAAACGCGTAGCCGCCTGCGTAATTAAACCCCGGGTGTGTCACGATAATACGTGTACCCACCATATCCATCATCGGAGGGTTCCATGCGCCTGTCGTCGCGGGAGTCGTGGGGCAGTTCGCCGAAGTAATCCCATTCACGGTCTTGAAAGAATTAGACGCCACAGTATAGGCGAAAGGGCGGTCTTTACCTGTGGGCGAGTCCGAGGCTATCATCCCGTATATCACGCCGTCTAGTTGGTACGCCGCTGACACTACGCCGGGGGATGACAGCCCGGAGAACGTGGTAAGCCGGAGGTTCGCGGGGCGGCACACCAGTACGCCGGGAGAGTCAGGCGACCAGATTAAATTCTGCATGCTGGCCATCGCACCGGAGGGCGAGTTGTCCCCATCTACAGTGTCCGACACCGAGCGGGGGACATACCGTATGGCTTGTTCGCGGAACGCTGGCATTAGAATATACTCGTTATCTTAGTTGGCGGTAAGTTGTTTTGCGGCCTGAATAGCTGCGGGTCGAGCTTCACAGTCTGCGCAAACCCTTCGCGGTCGTCTTTCATAATGAGATACTTCCGCATACGCCGCTCGACTTCTTTCTCTAAGTCGTCCTTGCGCCTGTCGTCGCTGAGCAGCATCAAATCCACGCAGAGGTCGCGCAGTAATATCCGCTGGTTGGGGAACCAAGGCACTACGTTACTTACCTCTGGTGACGCGATGTCTGAAGTCTGCGGGCGATAAAGAAGCTTCATTGTGAGTGGGATAGCAGGCGGAGGCCAGAAATATACCACAGGTGCGCCCCATAGCGACACAGCCTGCTGGGAGATGTCGGTAGCGAAAGACTCAGGATAATCCGCAATCCCTGTGCCCTCGAACAGCGTGGTGTACTTCTCCAGCGCTATAGGGTCGAGGTCAAATATTGTGCCATTAACGTTGTAGTACATCTGCACTTCGCGCAGATAGTCCACCGGAAGCAAATACCCGGCGTTGTTGTACCCTATATTTGTGATAGAGGCGTTGACGTTAAACTCCGCCGACTTGCGTATGGCGTCTAAATCCATAGTCTGGGCGTACTCGGCCAGTATCATGTTTAGAAACTGACCGGCCTGTGTCTGCATCCCCGACCCGACTTTTGAAATCTGGACAGCGAGCGCCACAAGTTGTTTGGCCGAGTACGACATAAACTACTCCAGTTCTTTTAGAGCCTCCTCAAGAACTTTGCGCTTGTGCGCTAACTCTTTCTCGTGGTGGCGCATGTTAGTTAGCGTGCTTGCGCGGGCCTGCTGCTCGCCCGTCGGCATCATCTTCTTGCCGTCGTTGCGTGCGTCAATCTCCGCCAGTGTATCACGGAAATTCTCCAGCATCAACTCACCGTCGGCAATACCTTTTTGTAAGTTTGGTATCACAGACTTGGTGCGGTGCTTCTCAATTACGTTGCGGAATTTATTAAACTCCGTCTCGATTTCTTGCTGAGTAGCGCCGACAGGCAGAGCGCCCGTCACTTGAAACTGCTGCCCGTTGCCGACGTCCGCGATATAGTTAAACGCGTAGCCGGGTTTCTTCTCTTCCGTCATCGTGTGTCCTCCGATTTAGAAATGGTTAATTAGTGTGCTACATTCTCCATGCCGGGTTTTAATACCAGACCGACAGGACGCTGCCTGTAGAACTCAGTAGCGTTCTTTCCGCGAATCTCGTTCTCATGCTGCTCGCCACGGAACATCTGCTCCTTGAGCACAGCAGCTTTACCCCGTGATACCCGGTACGCCCGTCCTGCAAAATAGATATTGCTGTCAAGACGGATGTACGAAGCGTTGGGCGCGCAAGTGATGAGAACCATTTCAGTGTCCTCGCCCAGCTCGTCTTTACCGTGCTGAAATAAAACCTGACGCTTTAGTTTCTGCTTTGCGGCATTCCGAAACTCTTTGCGCTTCTCGGCTTTAAGTTCCTTCTCGACCTCGGCCCTTACTTCGGCCTCAATCTGCGCCTTCTCTTTTGCAGAAAGCTCGATACCTTGTTCTTCCGAGCTGAGCACCGCGTTAATAATCTTGTCGTCGTCTTTAGCCATGTGTGTCCTCCATTAAGAATGAACGAATCCGCCGCCGGTAATTGCCTGCGCCGATATCACAATAGGCCAACCCGATGTTGGGTCAACCATGATGTAGTCGCCGGGGAAACATTGAATCACCCCGCGCTTGCTGGGGAGAAACAGCCGCCCGGATAAATCGAACATGGTAGTTTGATTCTGGGTGGCTGCTGCATCTTGCGCTTTGATGAGTGCGTTCCACGTACCTACGTCGCGCAGCTTCGTACCTGCTGCGCCCATGTCGCCGGAGACGAGCAGAGCCTTCAGTGTAGTCGTAGCGGCAGTGCCGCCTGTTAGAAGTGCCATAAACTATCCTTTCAAGTGAGGGGCGGAGTTACCCGCCCCTCGTACCTATTAACCGAAGGTTGCAGTGAATGCAGAGGTTGATTCAATCCGCATAAAGAAGTTCTGGTTTAAGATTATAGTGCCATAAAATACCTTCCATCCCACAATCCTCAACTGGTTAAGCGGGTCGGACTTATCCGCGGTTTGCAGGTATGACATCTTGGGGTCATCCAACATCACCTGGCCGTAAGCATCTTCACCGAAGATAAAGTTGGGGAACACCGTGACGCCGTTTGCGGGAGCGGCGGGCGGGGTGCGTGACACGCCGACACCTGTGAGGGTGATGGCTGTGTTGGACGCAATGCCGAAAGCCTGGCCAGCGAGCGGGCCGGATGTCGGACCAGATGCGGAAACCGCGAGGTTCGTCGGCGTTGTGGTCGTGCCGATGTATACGTTCCACACATAACCAGCGGTGTTCGGAGTCGTGGTCGTAATAGACCCGGCACCTGAACCACCAACAACGACACCAGCGGATACCTGGTAGATGAGCTGTTCGTAACCGGTCTGCGTCGCAGCACCCACCCAGATAATGTAGTAGGTGTTGTTAGCAAGCGCGCCGCCTGTGGTGGCACCAGTACCAGTGGTCGTAGTGACGCCAGTCCAGTAGGGCACCATGTTGGAGCGAGTCCAACGTACGCCGCGCCACTGACCTACCTCGTTGTTGTAGAGGCGGTTGATGTCGCTATACGACCAGGCTTGCACGATGGAGGCGTTCTCGCCAAGGTCTTGCTCGACCAGGGGGTGGAACACGCCGACGTAATGCTGGAACCCACGGGGGTCGGCACTACCTTTAGCGGGCTTGCCTGCGGAGACTTTCTCGTCTTCGTTGCGCTGGCCCATGAACTCAGGAGCACCGATAGTGCGAAGGGCACCAACAGCGCGGTTGATTTCGTGGGAGTTAAGTACGTCGCCTGCTACCAGAGATGCGCGGCTACCGCGTGAGTTCACGTAGTTAATCTGCGTACCGGAGAGCAGGTTGTTCGCGGTGTTGCGCTCCAGTGTTTCAGCCATCTGCATAGCGATGAGCTTGATAGCAGTCTGGAACAGAGGATGTTTAATGGTGATGTCGGCTACATCCGTCACTGTGATAGTGTCGCCCCACTGTTGAGCAGTGGCAGACACCTGTGCCAACGGCATTGTCTCGCCGGTGGGTGGCACGCCTTCGGAGAGCGGCGCTCCCGGAAGGTTTACACGGTCGTAACGTGAGGCCGTATACGTAGTACCGCGCTGTTTTGGCAAGCGGAGCTGCTGCCCGAACTGGTACAGTACGAGCTGGCGGTCTACGAGACGAAGAGTTTTCTGCTGGATATAGTTTTCGATATCAGCAGAAAAGGTACTAGATTGGTTGGTTATACCCATTGGAAGCTCCTAAAATTGCGCTCTCACCCCCAATGGGTTCAAGCAGGTTAAAAATTTACACTCTCTAAGCGGCGTTCAAGTTCTTCTAAGCTCTCTCCTGCGCGACCTGGGCGGTACGACGTAGTGTTACTCCGTCCCCGCGTAGGCGTGCCTTTAACAGATTCCACCCGCTCGCGGGCTTTCTCTTTCTCTTTAGTGTTCGGTTTAGCTTTCAAAGCGGCCTCCCCTACAATAAACGCGAGCACCTGTTCGCGGTTCCAGTTACGCCCCTGCTGGCGTTCCTGAGCGAGCCTGCGCTCTACCTCAGGAGCATGCTTTGCAAACACTGGGTTGCTCCGCGCTACCAGAAGGAAGTTCGATTTATCAATCGAGTCCTGCGTCTGGAGCTGCGTCAGCAACACCTGCTTATGCATCGTATCTATCTGCTCCTGCATCTGAAACTCCCGGCGCTCTTGGGGGTCCATCAATGCAAGCTTCTCTTCTCTCTCCCGACGTGCCGCCTCGGTATTCGCGGGTTGCGTCGTGGTTCTCCCACGTTCCTCGGCTATAGCCTCGGCGCGTGCGAGCTTCTCGCGTAGTTCGTTCCGTTCCCTGGCTAGCTTCGCAATCCGGTTCTCGCCACGTTTTGCGGGAACTTCGTCTGCTGCGGCAGCTTTGCCTTCGGTCTCTTCGCCTTCTTCTGTCTCTTCCTCCGCGCCTTCTTCCGGCTCGGCTGCTTCCTCGGTATCATCCTGTTCTTCAGGCGTACCTTCGGCTGCGTCTTCTACGTCGTCTTCAATTTCTTCGGATGTATTCTGGTCGGCCATGATAATTACTCCTTAACCATTAATGCCTAACGGGCATCACGCGGAACCCCTACCGGGGGTAAGTCGAATAGTTCCTTACGGGAACCACGCGAAACGTAACAATAATACCTACATATGGTAGGACACGCAACAAAAAATCACACGGCCTTGCGCGGCATAGCGAGCGGCATGCTGTCTGGGCGTACTGCGCCGGGAGGATTCTGCACGCCTGTGGGAGCTTGCGCTTGCGCTCCGGGGCGCGGCCCGCCGCCTCCAGGAGCAGGGAGCATCTGCTGTTGCTGCGCGGCTGCTTTCTCTTTGAGTTGTTTTATATGTTCGAGAATGTGGCCCTTCTTATACTCACTGGGCATTAGCTGCATGCTCTGGAGATGCGACTGCAAGTGTGCGTTGTCGTCGTCAAGCGGATGCGTCTGCACGGGGAACATGTTCTCCATCAATTGATTCTCCATATCCGGCTCGACGCTTAACTGGTGGCGCTGGTCGATAAGAACATGCGGCGCGATGCGCGGTCCGCACGTCACCTCGGTGATGTATTCCAGCAACGGGCCAAGGTCTACTTTGCGTCCGTTCAATGCTTGTGGTGGCATGCTCTGAAGCACGTTGCCCCACGAAATCATCGCCTGCACTTGCTGTGTCGCTTTGAAACTCTCCGACCCGTACCACCGCATCGTGTAGCGCTGGCGTGTCTGGAACGGCTCCACCTGGTCCATCGTCGCTTGCAGCCCGAGTTGACCAAACTTCTTCACCGTTATCTGCTTTGTCCGGTACTGGTAGTCCAGGTCGTAGCACCACTCAATCACGCGCGCGAGCACGGACTCAAGGATAGCTATCTCGTCGTTCGTACTTTCCAACGCAACCTGTTGCTGCTGTGCTATCTCCGCCTGTGACGGGCGCTTGTTGGCGTTGCCGTGGGGTATCATCGCCGGGTTGATGCCGAGCGACTGGAATATCTGTTCCTTATATGTGCCAACCAAAGTCAGCGCGTCTTTCCACAATGCAGGGAACTCCGCAAACTTTGTACTGTTCGGGTCGGTCATCCATATTGCCGCCATGCTCAGGACCATTGAGCCTATCTGTGGGGACTTCTCCGGGTCGGCCATCACTATAGGTAGCAGCGCATACTGCGCAGAATCCGCTCCCATGTTTGCCGCGTCGTTCGCTGCGTACTGCAACGCCTTCACCGGCTCTACCTGCGATTTACCCCATATCACGTCGCCCTCTTTCTCCACTGCCTGGAGGATGACGGGTATGCGGTCGTTCCAGTACGGGTTGCGTTTGCAGCCGAGATAGACATCCTGCCCACCGAAGTGCGACACCATCCAGCGATGCTCGCCGCGTATCTTCATCTTCGACCATACCTGGTATATCAATGACGTCTTGTTGCCCTTGCTGTCGAGCTGCACGCCCGCTGCGTTGGCAGCTTTCTTCCCCGTGTTTGTCTGACGTGACGACCCGGTGTTGGAAGACATGTTGTCGAGCAGCTCCTCTGCGGCGGCCTTCTCGAACACGCCGTCTTTGATGCACTCTTTTATTTTGTCAGCGGAGTATCTAAGAGCAACACAAACAATTTCAGCATCCTCAATGTCGTCCACAGTAGCAGGGAGCACCACAAGATTACGAACGTCCAATACACTAAATACCGGCTTCTCATCTTTAACCTCTTCGTAAGACACGTCGTCGTATTCCTCGGTGCCATCTACCGGCGCACCGGTTTCTGAAACCATTTCGGGTTTCTTCTCTTTATTCACAATGAAGCGAGACTTCACACCCCATTCTACATACAGCGCATAGTTGCCGCTGATGTCCCCCGCGCGTATCATCGCAGGAACTATATTGCGGCGTAGGTTCGCCTGTCCGATATAGTAATCAAGCAGCGCTATGAGGTCGTACGGAACGCGACCGTCGTTACCTACCACGTCGACATACCGTCCGTTGTTGGGGAAGAGGACGTTAATAAATCGAGTCTCACGAGCGTTAATAGCGTCGCGCACTGCGGGCACATATATCTGCGCCTTGCCGTTGTAGGCCTGGTTGGCGTTCAGCTCGCAGTTATAAATATCCCAGCACTCATCCACGAGGTTTGTCTGGCTGGACTTATCCTCGTACGCCTTCTCAATAATGGGGTACAGCTTCGCGAGCTGCTTCTGGATATACTTATACTGCGTATAGTCGCGTTTCCTATCCTCGACCTTATCGTCGGGAGTATCATCTTCCTCGTCGTCTTCGACTTCGTTTGGCAGGTCTTTGATTTTCATAGCGGCCTCGCATCGGGCAGGCTGCTGATGTAGCGCCTACCGTCGGATGCTACAGCATACCGTATTGGCATTCCTGCGTCATCTGATTTTGTTGACTGGTCAAACCACCCGACAAAACTCTCCAGCGCCTCCATCAACACGCGGTACTGATTGTCGGTGGGTAAGTCAGCCAGTGTGCCGTCCTTCTCCAGTTTGCGCGCGTAGCCGCGCATGAAGCCATTGATTGTCCAGTGCGCGCCCGCGTCCACAAGGAACGCAGCGTCGCCGCGCTCTCGCTTTGTTAGCCACGGCTTTATCTTCCCCTCGCACTTCGTCGCCCACCCCGTGCGCGCCACGGCTATGTTCTCGCGCTTCGCCGCAGCGGATATACCATTATTGGTATATTTATCGAACTGCTCCTGCGGAGCTGCGAGCTTCACCTGCCCGGCGCCCAGCATGATTGCCTCACGTAGTATGCCGGGTAGCGCTTCCAGCGGTGGTTTGTTCTGCACCCAGTCGCGGTAGATTCTAAATACTCCGTCGGAGAACTGCACCAGCATAGCAGCGCAGAGCGACGGACGCCCGGACACCAGCAGCCAGCGAGGTTGGTAGGGGTCTAGCTCCAGAACGGGGGCGATGTGGTCAGAAGTGAAATCGTCGTAGACAACCCGCCCGGCGCGTATCCTAAGGAAGTACGCCAGTGCGTTAGGTACGTCCATGCGTCCGGTGGGAAACTGTAGAAGCTCAGTCTCAAGGTCTGGTAGATGCTTTGCATGTATGACGTTTCCGGACATGTAGAACGGCTGTAACCCTTTTATGAAGTCTATCTTATCTTTGGGCGCGCGCAAGTCAAGAAGCGGCAGACTCACCCCGCTCTGTAACATCTTTGCTCTGAGCGGCTGCATGATAAACTCTTCCAGTGAGTTTGTTTCCACGCCGATATGCACGGGGCGGAATCTATGGTTCCACTCGAAGATGGTGTTCACAATCTCGTCAGGTCGGTGGAACGCCCCCAGCGCGTCGTGTACCAGCAGCTTGTTCCCACTCCACGAAGCAGCGACATAGCCAGTACGCGCGCTGGTGGATTTTATAGTGCGCGCGGGGTCTACGATTATCTCCACGGGCAAGTAATGCTCCGGCGCGGGCGCTACCTTTATCATACTCGCCTGGAACGGCTTGCCCGCCACGTCCTCGGCACGGCACATATACTCCTGCTCGAACTCGGTGAGGTTGCCACTACTGAGGTAGTCCGCGCGCTGGTTCTCTATCCATGAAAGCGGGAACCGTGCTTCCCATGACGACACCTCGCGCCCGTCGTCGTTGATGTGCGATATGGGAAATATCTTTGAAATCCACCGGGAGTCCTGCGTCTTCTTGGTTATCAGCGCCTTCGGGTGTATCGGCGTCCCAATAAACCGCACTTTGCCCTTCGTCGGGTGCAGCGCAGGTATAAGTGTACCCGTCATCCAGCGGTCTGTGCGCCTGCGCGACTCCTCTGTTGCAATGTTCGACTCGTCCTCCAAGTCATCAATGGCCGCGAGTGTCGGGCGCTCGTTGTTACTCTTCGTACCGCGCATGGACTGCCCGGCGCCGATAGCCTTAACCTTCCGGCCATTAGCGAGTTGCAGCTCATCCATAGACCAGGGGTTAGCTTTCTGGTCGCCGAAGAACCCACGGATGATGTCGTTCATCTCAATCTCGTTGCGGATAGGCTCGAGATGCTCGCACGCGCTCTCCCATTTCGGCCCCACAAACAGGACATAGTCTTCCTCCTGAAACAGGAGCGACAGCAGCACGTACTCTTCAAGCAGCGTGGACTTCGCCGCACCACGAAACGCCATGAGCGCTACACGTGTGTGCAGGCTGTTAAATAATTTTATGATTTCCTCGTGGAACTCAGGCGACTCATCTTTGTGCCGCTGAGGGAAGAAGTGCTTGTGTGCAAGGAATCTGTCAGAACGAAACAGGCGAAGCAGGTCTTCATGTCGCTTTACGTCGCTCATTACACCCTCACGTAGCGGTAGGCTCCCTTGATGTTGTCGTGGAAGTAAGACCCGACCGAGGGAGCGGAGACGAACTCGTCAAACTCATCCTGCGGCACGGCGCTGTACTTATACTCAGATCCGTTGCTGAACGTCACGAACATGTCTTGCGTCTCGTCGTCATACGCTATTGACGAGATGTTGCTCGACGACACGGGCTTGCGTACCAGTGCCATTACCAGCTCGCGACCTTAGCAATCGCGTCACCCAGCTTGCGCGCGGTTAAGCGGCCCGGTATCACGATGCGTTTGTTCTGCCAGCCTGTGGGGGAGAAGATGCGGACGTTGACGTCGGTGTGCATGCCATTATGGGCAATAGCAGCGGAGTGGACTTCGGGAGAGTCATCCTCTTCGGGAGTCTCGTCTGCGTCAGGGGCAGGAGCGTCGTTCACGTCGCTGGAAACTTCCGCGCGTTCTTCGGACTCGCCGTCCTCGTCAATCTGGCCTTGGCTGTTCACGTCGGGGTTTATCATATGCTGCTCCATGTTGGGGATTATACGTCTATCGCACCGCTCAAGCTCGGTAAAGATTTAAGGTTAGTATACGCCTGCGCGTAAATATTAGGCGCTCCGTCGGAAATGTCCAACACAAAACTACTCTCTATTATCCCGACAGGGTCGAGTCCCGCGTCGCAAGCGGCTTTATCTTTGAACACCGACGCAGATACGTAGAACGACGCAGGGGCTAAATCCGGGTTGCTCATCTTCAGTTGCGTGATGGCCACGTACGCTGCGTCGCAGACGAAGCCCTGGTCAGTCGTATATGCTACTTGTAAAGCCATAATTAGAATCCTTCCACAATGATATAGCCTGTTGACGTTGCACCTGTAATCGTCATGGCTGTCGTTGATATTGACGTAACCAAACTTGTCGCCAGGCCGTTTGTGCTCATAACGGTTGGCGTGTTTGTGAATGCTGTGGGGAAGGTATAGGAGGCCGTCCCCAGAAGTGCTGCGCAATACACCACCACTTTTTTATACCCGCTGCCCTGTTCTGGTTGCGTGTAGGTCGCCGTGCCGGATGTAGAGCCATTTACGACGGTCGTTGTGGAGTTAATCTGCAAGGCCGTCATAGTAGCAGTGCCGACAACCTCCAGCATTTGCGTTGCTACACCTGTATCGCCCAAACGAAAACCGCCGGTTATGTTGACGGATGCTATCTGTGTACCGGCTTGATTTGCAAAAGCCAGCGCTCTGCCCGATACGGCTTTCGTGCCGATAGTAAAATACCCGGACGTGGGTAGCATCGTGCCGCCCAGCACAAAGTTTCCGTTTATCGTCGCATTGCCCGCAGTGGTTAAACTCCCGGCGTAATCCACATTGAAAAGCTGAGAATTATCTGCGGCGTTAACCGCATCTATAAGTGAGCCGGCGGGTGAAGTATCTGTAAATCTCTGTATATGAATACCGTTGCTTCCGTTTGCAGTCTGACGCACTGCAAGCGCCCAGTTGCCGTCGTCTGCTACTGCCCCGAGACTCACCCGCCCGGACGCAACGTAAAGAGCAAGCGGGATTGTTTGTGTAACGTTTGTGCTGGAGGTTGGAGGGCCGGCGATATAAACGGTTGCTGACCTTGTGTATGTAGTCGCGTTTGTTGCCAGGAGGGTTGGGGTGCCAAACGCATTTACGCCCTGGGTTGCCACTGTGCCCGAAGACGAGGTGTCCGTGAAGGAAGCCGCCGCGCTATTGAACAACGCGCCGTTCGTTGTCCACGCGGTAGTGGACAGGTTGCCGCCCAGGTGCAGCCTTGCTGCGGGCGCATTCGTGCCAACGCCCATAAGCCCGGCGCTGGATATTCTTGCCAGCTCACCGTTTAAATTAAACGACAAAAATGTCCCTATGTTGCCACTCGGCCCGAACTGAAAGTTAGTGCCGTTGTAGGCCGCGATAATCTGCCCGGAGCCGTTACTGGCAATAAGGCCGTTCGCCCTGATGTTGGCATTAAATACCTCGAGTAGCGCAAGCGGGTTGTTCGTCCCGATGCCGACGTTGCCGTTATTGAAGATGCGCATGGCTTCGGTTGCGCCGTTATTTCCCGTTTGGAAAATAAGATCTGCGCCTGCCGTGCCTGCGCCTGAAGTCGAGCGAAGTATAAGGGTCGAGGTCGTCCCCGTGCCGCCGATGAGCAAGGGGTTGGTTACGCCGGTCGTAAATGTGGGGCTTGTGGAAAACACCACGTTACCCGAGCCAGTCGTGCCGCTGACGGTCGTGCCCGCTATTTTAGCCACGGTGGTAGCGCCGGAGCCGGCGGATGTCGTCACGTCGCCTGTGAGCGCAGGCAGCCGCGATGTCGATAACGTCCCGCTGGTTATGTTGGTCGCGTTGGTCGTGTCGGTCATAGCCGACGCTGCGAGGGTAAGTTGCAGGTCAGTCGTGCCGCTGCGTACGCCGATGACTGTGTCAGTGCTTACGGCGATAGTTCCGCCAGATGCTATCTGTGAAAGTTTGAGTACAGCCATCTAGGACTCCTGCACGTAGAACGTCGTGCCGTCCTCGGCTACGTAGCTCGTGGCGCCGTCTTCCGCGACGTAGCCATTATCAGGCTCGCCACCGGTGAGGTTATATACGAACCACCAGAGAGGGGTGTTGTTGTGGAGCATGTCAGACTCCTACTTCTTTGAGAGCGCCTTCCAGAAGTTTTTGTTTGCGGATGAGTACAGACTCCCACGTAGCCAGTCTGCGCTGCTCGTCGCTCAGCTCCGAGGCACGGGCGTCAAGAGTCCTGGCCTGCTCAGTGAGTTTAGCTTGCAGGGCAGTTTGCAGAGCGGCCTGTGCTTTGAGTTCCGTGTCGCGCTTATTGACGTCAGCTACGAACTTATCCGTGCCGTTGATTTGGTTCTGGAGCTGAGCGCGCGCGGTGGCCAGGTCGGCGGTAGCGGCGGCGAGCTTCTTCTCCCGAGTAGCCATAGAGAGCTTGTGTTCCTCAGCCTCAGCCATAGTGTCGAGCGCGGCGTTGTAAGCAGCCTGCTGCTCCTCCGTGAGCTTAATCTGCCGGCGTGTCTCGTCTCCTGCGGCAGCAGCGTTCTCCGGCGTGTGTGCGCGGATAGCGTCAGTCAGGCCAGCCAGTAGTTCGTGGAGCTTGAGCGAATTGTTGCGGTTGTAAATAGTGTCGGTCATGCTGCTAGTTGTAGAAGAATGTTACGTCGCCCGCGCCGGAGAGAACCGCGTAGAGGCCAGTGTTGAAGAGTGCGGGGATGGGGTAGGGTGTAGCAGCGGCGGCGACTAAGCCATTGAGTATGACTGTGCCTGCGGCTGACGTGTTGTCGTAGAGCGTAATGGTTGGGGTGCCGGTGGCCACAATGAACCCACCACTCAAACCACTGCCGGTCTTAATAAGGCCGGAGGCGGTGAGCCGCTTGAACTGATATTGGCCATTTGGAACGAGCACGATAACCCCATTTGTTGTGGCATTGTACCATGCTGATTCAGGGGGTCAATAAAAAAACCCCGGCGCGAACCGGGGAGTTGGGGAGGGTAAGCGGAGAAGTATATCCTGATTGAACGTATAGTCAATATATTTTGCGGGCGCCGGAAATCGCAGCTACATGTTCTACGAAATTACGAGCGACGAAAGTGAAGCACTATAAATTATGAGCGACGAAAATTGAAAAACTGCTGCGGATTTTTTGGGTGTCAATAAAAAAAGCATTCCTCTGCGTCCCCCCCGTTAGAATCCTAAGTTACACCCGCAAGCTGTTGATATTACACAACATAATAAATAAATTCAACACACAACACACCTAAGCTATTGAACGCAGAGGGATATTATGGTTATGGATCGCTAAGCTATTGAACGCATAGGGATATTATAAAATATAGTTGATTAGTCAGCACGTTAGCTAAACGGCGAAAAAGTGATTAAAACCATTAGGTTGGCGCAACAGAATCTATAAGCCATTGAGCTATTATGCCTATGGTTCGAGTATACTGATAATTAATCTTTTCAAAGCAAACTTATTTACAGCCTAAAAATCACTGTTTTTTGACCCACTGTCATAAAACTATTAAAAACCGAAAAATAATAGAGCGGAAATGCCATGTTATCGTTAAAAATTCAATAGCTTACACTCATTTTCCATAATCACGTAAATTTTGAGTAGTACATGGAAAATCTGTGGAATCGACGTTAAGCTATTGATTTTGTAACTATACCCATTTTTTAACATATGACATAGTTGTGACATATTTACGACATATATTTGACATAATCAAAAGTATGTCATTTGGATGTCATAGTTATGTCAGAATTATGTCGCTATTTTCATATTTTTATGCCATATTGGCTCTGACGGCCGAAAAGTCGTTAATTATTAACTACTATATATAGAGAGGACACCTACTATATGCAAAACACTAAAGGATACCGGCACGGTTACGCGGACGGACTGCTAGGGATAGATTCCGGCAATCCTTACCCCGCAACATGGCGCTACGCCGGGGAGCGTATCAATTACTCGTTTGGGTACCATGACGGGAGTTACCGGCGCAAAGCAAACGGCATTACGCTCACAGTACTGGATCATACAATTCACGCTATTATAGGGAGAGACTAAAATGAATAAAATTTCAAAAACAAAACAGGCGCTTTTAAACCCGAATCTGTATGCAACGTGATACTTTCTAAACTTAGATCTGAAAAGGCGGAATACGCGGAAGTTATATCTAAAATTGCCGCCTATACGGAAGCAATGGCTTAAAAACACAACAACTTAACAAAAGGAGCTAAAACCATGAGCATCACATTTACAACACATTTAATAAGAGAGCCATTAAAGTCATTAAAGTCATTAAAGTCAAAAAGCGATGATTGGCGAGAATTTGCCCATAAATGGCTAGTTACCATTAACGGCCAAGAATTTGCTTACTACACCGGACCGGGGCACAGGGAGGAACGCAAGAAAGGGTTCCGAACGGATCACACTTATGCAGAATTGAAGCAGAAAAACCTAACACCTTCCGGCTTAAAATCTCTTCTCGAATTAAGCAAGGCGGTACCGCCTTCGCTTGATGATGTGCTTTCTTGTCTCGTTTTAGATGCAAGCGCTGCGGAAATGTCTTTCTCTGATTGGTGTAGCGATTTTGGCTACGATACGGATTCGCGCAAAGCATTCTCTACTTATGAACAATGCCGAGAGAACGCCGATAAACTACGTAAGGCCGGTATTAATATCTCCGCTGAACGCGAGCGTCTTGCTGATTATTAAACAACCTAAACATAGGAGAATAAGCCAATGACCAAAAAACCACGCTCTAAACAACTGCTTACTGTGATCCCCTTCACCGGCTTTTGTGAATCGAGACACAGCCGATTGTTAGACGAGGCAAAGGCGTGTGCCTTTTTTGATGTACCGGAAGATACCTATGAAAACATGCCGGAAGAGGATCAGGAAGCACTCATAGCACGGTACAAGGAAGCAACTTATCGTTGCCCCGCCACGCTGAACATGCAACTAACAAAAGCAATATAGGAGTACCTCACAATGTCATTTAGAAAATTCATGGAAGATAACCAGTTAACAAACACCACGGTAGCACACTGGCTAGGCGTGACTGCGCAGCAAGCGTATATGTACAAGCGCAACGACCGAATACCCACAGAGCGCTTGCGGGAACTCAAGGACATATTGTCGCTACCCCCTGATAGGCGCACGGCGTACCTGCGCGACAAGAAGCGCTGGAAAAAAGACCGCGTATTCCGTATGCCACGCTTTTCTAACGAGCGTGACGCGCTGCATTACTGCGCGAAGCAAATGGTTAAAGCGCGTGAGGAACTATCACCCCCAGAAAAGAAAGTAAGCGCGCTGTACGAAGCACTATGCAGAAAGTACGGCGTAAACCCTGCGTTCCCGAAAACCATTTTGGAACAATACGCCCCGCTGCATGAATAATTATACTACGCAGTTTTACACACTTGACATAGCCGCTATACCTGATAAGTATAGCGGCTATGGTTATTTAGAGGGTATGTATGAAGCCTCTGCTTACGCAACTCCTGGCCTTCCGCATTAACTCCCGCGCTGCGTTGCGAGAGGCGGATAGGCTGGCAGAGGCGGCAGGGACGCATGAGGCATGGGAGCACAGGCACCAAGTGTGGAGTAGGTTGGAGACTGAGTTAAGTAAGCACAAGATTAACAACAACGAAAGGACAAGACTATGAATATCGAAGATTTAACACTGAGACAGATTCGCGAGTTACAAGGATTGCTGGGCAAAAGCGAAGCATCATCGCCATTTAAAGTAGGCGAAAGCTACCTCATTCGCACTGTGACTATGATCCAAATTGGCAAGCTGGAATCAGTAGGGGAGCACGAGCTGGTGCTATCTAATGCAGCATGGATTGCTGATACGGGTCGTTTTTATGATGCACTTACAACTGGTAAACTTAACGAAATAGAGCCATTCCCGAATGATGTGATTATTGGTCGTGGCTCAATTATTGACGCAACAATCTGGACGCATAAAACTAAGCTGGAGCAAAAATAATGAATGCTGCGTTATTAAGGACTGGTTTTGACTGTTCGTGGTCAGGGTCGTGGTCGGGGTCGTGGTCGGGGTCGTGGTCGGGGTCGCGGTCAGGGTCGAGGTCGGAGTCGAGGTCGAGGTCGCGGTCGCGGTCGCGGTCAGGG
>JGI24890J29729_1000236_pt1 | contig 41096 bp, 20 predicted proteins | sample FreactcultureFD7_FD_29729 | JGI IMG/M metagenome (IMG submission 29729)
TGTGCAGCAGCAATAGTAACTGCACCTGAACCGTTGTAGCTAGTGCCTGTTAACCCTGTGCCAATTGTTAATGTAGGTAAGCTAATACCGGTTAGTGATAGTGCTCCGCTGGCTCTATTAAGAGCTACACTAGTAGTACCAATATTAATTGATCCACCGTATGATCCGCTGTAGGTTGTAACAAACGCAGTAGCATTAACATTACTATATGCAGGTGGCAGGTTAGTAATTTGACTACCGTCGCCCTTAAGGAACCCGGCTGTTACTGTGCCAGAATAGTTAGCAGTAGTGCCGATATGTGTAACAGCGTATAAGTTATTCCAAAAAGCAGTAGTACTCCCTAGGTTAACTGATGCGTTAGCATTTGGAATAATTGCTGCACTAACTGTTAGTCCACCTAGGGTACCCACTGATGTCAAACTTGAAGTAACTACAGTTGATTTTAATGTTGTTCCAGTAAGTGTACTAGCATCTGCTGTTAGAGTATATGTTCCTCCCAACCCACAAGTAACACCGTTTAAGGTAATGCTACCACCTGTAATAGAACCAGCACCAACATTAGTTAATCCTGAGCCGTCACCATAGTACTTACTCGCATATATGTTATTCCACCATGCCGTTGTACTACCTAAATTATAGGTAACGTTGGATGTTGGTGTAATACCACCAGCCATCGATAGACCAGTTAATGTCCCAACTGCCGTGATGTTTGTCTGACTTGCATTTACTAGTGTGCCCACAATACTGCTGGCTAAGATATTGCCGGTTACATTTAGGCTAACCAATGTGCCCACTGTAGTTAGACTAGATTTTACCACAGTTGAATTCAATGTATCATAGGTTAGTGTTGCAGCATTAGCTGTTACTATGCCTGAACTACCTAAATTAATAGTAGTACCGTTAATAGTAGTAGTTGCACCTGTCAGTGATGCTACCCCTATGTTAGTTAAATTAGAACCGTCACCGTAATGTTTAGCAGCAAATATATTACCAAACCATGTTGTTGAGTTACCAATATTAGCTGATAGGTTAGCATTAGGAACTAACGCACCTGTAAGAATTAACCCTGCATGTGTTGGGGTTGCTGTAGTTTGCAAATCTTGATTAAGGGTATAGCTAGCATTTAGGGTTAATCTATTAGTGCCGTTGTTGATACCTGTGCCGCCAAATCCTGGCTCAATGATCGTGCCATTCCATTTACCTGCACTAATGTTTCCTGTCGTACCACTAATAGTTAGACCAATAACGCTGGTACCACCTTTGTTAACATTAAAGTTAAGATCATTACCAATTTGGTAGTTAGTAAAGTTGGTTGCAGTTAGTCCCATGCCAATATTTAAGTTAGCACCAATGGTAAGACCATTGTTATTCAGGATTGTTAATGCGCCAGTAGTTGAACCAGTTTGGTCGTTACGTAAGAATTGGCTAGATGCCAATCCACTCAGGTAACTAGAGTTATTAGCAGTACCAGCAAACTGACCTGTGCCAATAACTGTAATGCCAGGATAGATAGTAGTAAACCCACTAATAGCTGACTGCGGTTGGTATGCAGCATCTTTGCTAACAATAGCAGTAGTGGTTCCTGAAATCATTAATTTAACAACGATGTGGCTGTTATATGATGTGTCAATAACTGTATCTACAATAGCGCCAGATGATCCACCTGTTGAACTGCCGGATCCTGGACCAATTAAGATCCAGGTACTACCTGACCATATCTTAAGTTGTAGATTAACGATATCCCACCATAGGTCACCTGTAATTTCTGCTGTAGGCGCTGTAGCTGATGCTACTGATGTATGGATTTGTTTCCATTGATCCCCTACCCAAATTTTCAATAAGGTGTTTGCACTATCATACCATAACTGTCCTGTTAACGGACTAGTTGGGCCCACACTGTTACTAAAGTTCTCTACTAGCTTAACAAAGTTTTCGTTTAAGAATACACCATAGCCAGCGTAATTCTTACCCACCAATGCTAAACTGGTCGCAGTAGTATCTACAGTATCGTCTGTAATGATAGTCAGGGTCTGCCCTGAGGATTTAGTAACTATATATGGCATATTTTTTCTTTTATTCTATTCTAATTAAGACCAATTGCCTTTGCTGANTGTACCATCAGATACTAGACCAATTGGGCTAATCTTAAAGTACGATCCTTGTCTTGTTGTGTATGCACCACCCGGTGCCGCATTTGCTGTATATTGNGGAAGGAAGTAGCCACCTGTATTAATCGATACTGTTCCTTTAACTAAAATACTTACGTTTGCCTGNGCAGTGTTNAGACCATCAAACACGGCTGTGTTGGTTACTGTTTGTACATATGAGTTAAACACGTTAGTACTATTNAAATATGATGAGTTACGTGTAGCAATAGCTTCGTATGCAATATGGTTGAATGTTGCAGTACCACCATTGAAACTAATACCCAATGTGTGCGGTGTTGTGCCTGCTGTTTTGTCTAAAGCAAATAATCCTTCAAATTCGTAAATAGTGCTACCTACTAGGTTGACTCCATTGGTAACACCCAAGATGCTCTGTGGAGTACTAACGTTAGTACCTGCAATATTAGATGTTAATCTATAGTACTGACTAGCTTGATACAAACCACCTGCAAGACCGTTAACATTCCCAGTTAAGAACGCATTGTGATTCAATGTTGATCCAAACGATACCGGGCCTGTAACTACTAGGTTACCTAGTTGTCCTACGTAGGTGATATTATTTTGAACTGGAGTTAGTAATGTACCTGTAAAACCGGCACCTGCGGTAACAATTCCTACAGCACTAGTTGTGATATTACCTGTTACATTTAAGTTAGCTAATGTACCTACTCCAGTGATATAAGGTTGATACACTGTTGTTACATTACCAGAAATAACCGTAGCCACTACATTACCTGTTAATGTACCATTGATATTTTGAGCATAGACACTGGCAAATTTTAGAGAGGTATTACCAAGTGTTTGTGTATTTGTTGCAGTTGGTAATATAGGTGAATTCACTCTAGTAATACCAGCAACGTATAGTGTAGAATTTAATGTCGTTGCACCGTTGACTGCTAAAGTAGTAGCGACCGTTACTGTATTTGAAAATGTTACACTAGCTGTGCTACCTTGTACACTAATAACCGATACAGGTGAACCGCCTGGGCTTACATAAAAATTTAAATCTTTATTGATTGTTTGGTTGTAAATTTTAACTTCAGTTGGAGAAGTTGTTACAATATTTAGATCACTACCAACAACCAGACCACCGCCTGCTGTAAGTTGATATGATGTTCCACTGTTTTGATCACTACGGATAAATTGGCTAGCATTAACGCCTTGCAGAGTAAGTGCGTTACTAACGTCACCTGTTACTTGACTACCTGCTAAAGCTGTCTTGTTAATAATATTTAGACCAGGATTAATAATAGCAAAACCCGAAATAGCAGTTTGTGGAATAAACGGTTGACTGCTACTTAGAATAGAAACTACTTGGTTACTAATATAGAATTTAACCACAACGTGTTGAACTGATCCACTATCATAGATAGTTTCAACAATAGCACCGCTAGTGCCTGCTACAGAAGTATACGTAGGACCAACTGTTACCCATGTAACGCCGCCCCACACTTTAAGTTGTAAATTTGTTGTATCCCACCACATGTCACCAACTTGTGGTGCGCCTGGTGCAGCCGCTTGTGATACTGAACTAGCAATAGTTTTCCAGCCGCTAGTACCATTGTATACTTTAAGTACGCTATTACCGCTGTCATACCAAAGTTGACCTGATAGTGGATTGTTAGGACTTGTGATATAGGCAAAGTTCTCTAATAATTTAATGTAATTGTCATTTAAGAAATTACCATAGCCGGCATAGTTTTTACCTATTAAGGTCAAACTTGTTGCTGATTTATTTACGGTACCGTCAGCGATTGTTGCTAATGTGGTTCCCGCAGTTGTAGTGATGTTATATGCCATATTCCTTACCTATTAATAATTGTTTATTATATTTATTACCTTAACTTATGACGACAATTGGAACCAGAAGTCACCGTTGTTACTACCTGTATCATTTACACCCGGATTAGGTGCGCTGGTGCTAACAAATTTAGCACTACCACCCCACCATGTTGTGGCTGTTTTTACATAGCCAGTTGTAGCAACATAGGTATTACCTGATGCATTATATGTTTGACTTTGCGTTGCAGCTACTGCACCACTGGCTAATACAACTCCCGATGCTGTTGCTGTTAATACTGTACTACCGTCCATAGATAGTGTGAGGTTACCTGCACCACTATCAAGGATAGTTAAGCTACTGTTATTTTGATAAATTGAATTTAATGTAACATTAGCTAATGCAGCGTTTACTACATTAATTGCACCTTGTACAAATGCTGTACTAGCAACACTCGGACTACTATTGCCATATGTTGCTGTTGGTACTTGTGGATTACCGGTTAATACTGGATTGTTAATTGGCGCATAAGTACCCGCATTATATCCTGTCTGAGCTACATTAGCTTGATATACAAATGCTGTGGTAGCAATACTTGTATCGTTATCACCAATTGATGGTGTAGGTGCTTGTGGATTGCCTGTAAAGGTTGGACTAGCAATATTGGCACGTAATACTATTGTAGAATTTACAGTTGCAATACTGTTATCAACATATCCTCTTAAGCCTACATTTGATTGATAGTTAAACGCAGTAGTAGCAATACTTGTTGTATTGTCACCAACTGCTGGTGTTGGTGCTTGTGGATTACCTGTTAATGTAGGGCTAGCAATATTAGCTTTATATGCTACGTTTGCATCGCCACTAGATGCAGAATTTAAGATTGCTGTCTGCACAAACGCAGTAGTAGCAATACTTGTATCGTTATCACCTACTAAAGGTGTAGGTGCTTGTGGATTGCCTGTAAAGGTTGGACTAGCAATATTGGCACGTAATACCATTTGTGCGCCAATTGCACTGTTAACGCTGTTAATATAGTTAACCACGCTAGTGTTAGCTGTAGCAACAAATTGTGTAGTGGCAATACTGATACTTGCATCGTTATATGACGCTGTAGGTGCTTGTGGGTTGCCTGTAAAGGTTGGACTATTAATATTTGCTTTTAATGAAAACTGTGTATCTGAATACCCTTTTAGTCCAACGTTTGCCTGATACACAAACGCAGTAGTAGCAATACTTGTATCGTTATCACCAACTGCTGGCGTTGGTGCTTGTGGATTACCTGTAAGAACAGGACTAGCAATATTAGCTTTATATGCCACATTAGCTTCGNTAGCTGATCTATTAATAGAAATAGCATTAGCAACAAACTGAGTAGTAGCAATACTTGTATCACTATCACCGTCTAACGGGGTTGGTGCTACTGGAGTCCCATATAATACTGTGTTAGTAAATTTATTATCTACATAATTTTTAGTTGCAATACCTAATGTCGTTGATGGATCTGCTGCTACTTCTACTACCCCAGTTGAGCCGTTAATGTTTAGATAACGTGTTGCTGTGCCTCCTGTGGTTGCCCATATGCCAACCAATCCACCTGTGGTTGTATTGGTAATTTTTAAATCGGTTCCACTAATTGAGAATGTAGATTTATTTGAAGCACCAACACTGATCCCAACATCGTTGTTGATATTTAAATTACCTGATGCATTGTTTGTACCAGTTGTTCGCAAGAACTGCGATGAATTTAATCCATTGAAGTAACTAGCATTGTTAGCTGTTCCCCAAACTGTAAATCCACCTGCCATGTTATAACCAGGATTTAATACACTAAAACCAGTAATCGATGGGCTAGGTGTAAATGTTGAATCTGTATTTTGTACAATAACTGCGGTACGAGTACCATCTAAGTATATTGATACTACATCGTGATTTAATGTACCATCACTGATTGTTTCCCAGATTGCACCGCTTTTGCCTAGACCTACTTTGTATGTTGGGCCTACTAAAACCCAATCACTACCGCTGTATACATATAGTTGTTGGTTGTTTGAATCCCACCACATATCGCCGCCTACACCTAATGAAGGTGCTGTGCCGCTATATGTTGCACCGCCTACTGTTTTCCATGTTGCAGTACCTGACGGTTGTTGAACATAGTATGCTTTAAGAGCATTGCTACCTACGTCCCACCAAAGTTGGCCATTTAACGGATGCAGTGGTGCTGATGTGCTTGCAAAGTTTTCCAACAAGTGAACTAGGTTGTCAGTCATGTACTGACCATAGTTACTATAGTTACGACCAACTAATTTTAGACTAGTGTATGTACTATCGTACGTACCGTCTGCGATCGTTCCTATTACTGTGTTATTGGTTAGTGATATATTGTACGACATTGTATTATCCTAGTTATGCTGAAGTGCTCAAGTTAGTTAAAGTTTGAATTCTCACAGTATAATCGATTTGTATAAGTCTATTCAGTGACTTTTGTACCGGGCTAAAAATTACATGAGTTAATAGTTGGCCTAGACCCGGACCTGCATTGGTGTAGCCTTTAAGACCTAACTCATCAAAAACAAAGTTACCATTTAAATCTTGGCTGTTATCAAACGCACTTTGGCCACTTGGCTCGCCGTAGTCTAATAGACAGCTAACTAGAATGTCAGTGTATATTTGTCCTGGTGTATGATTAACGGTAATTTTATTGCTCGACGGATCACCGTTGGCTGCGTTAGTATCATCAACAATTTTGTAGTATGTTGGATTATACAAGTCAGCATTTTGTACATTAGTATTTGGAGGTAGATAGGTAATAACACCTGTAGGGTCAACTGTAGTACCGCCGTTACCAAAGTGCATTTCTGTGATGAAGTTGGTACCTTTATTGCCAAGGTTAAGAGCAATAGCATTACTCATGTTTTCATAGTGGATAGCATTACTTTTATCAACAAAAACTTCTTGTGTGATAGGATTGAATATCTTTAAAAATCCTTTAATGCTTATATTTGCTGTTGAATTCATTTATGCTCTTCCATTTACAAAAACTTCTTTTGTTTCAGGGTCATATATTTTAATAAGACCTTGTACGTGAATACCGCCACGTTCATCAGGTTGTTTCTGTTGTTTTTCTGTAGAATTTGGTTGTATTTTATCATCCATATTCTTATTTATCGCCGCGTTATCCATTGAAAATCAATCCTTATACTGCAAACGATCCAATACGTACATTAGATCCACTTGGTCCCATTGGTGCTATTTGGAAGAATGATCCTGCTAGGGTATAGTAGTTGCCGCCAGCAATTGCGCTGGTTGCAATACGAGGGCTTATCCATCCGCCAGCACCCACAGTCATAGTTCCCCATGCTTGTATAAATATGTTAGCACCAGCCGTTGATGTAACTGCGGTTGAAATAGCCACATTACTTACATTGCTCACAAAACTATAAATCTGTGATGCTGTATGACTTGAGAATGTTGTTGCAACGTCTGTCGAAACAAACTGATAGTTTGTACCTGTCACAGTTGCCATGCCTGCAATATTACCTGCGGCTGTTATACCAGCACCAAAGTTCATCGATACTACATGGCTAGTTGTGGCCTGCACCGGGCGTTGTAATACAAATACTGATTCAAATTGGTAAATGGTATTACTTGCTACAAACACGTTAACCCCAAATACTCTAACATCACCAACCCCTGTGCTAACAACAAATAAGTTTGAACTTAGCATAAAGAATTGATTTGACTGTACTAATCCTAGTTGTGAGTTAGGTGAGTTATATAAATATCCGTTTTGTGCAAGTCGCATGCCTTCATTGACTGTAACTGTACCAAATCCTGGATTAGTGTAGAACTGTAAGTTACCACTTGCAGAATCAGCTTTGATAACTGCACTTCTTGTTGTATTATTACCAAAGTTTATTCCTGCGCCCACGTTACTTTGTATGTTGAGTACAGAATATCCAGTAGGTGCTGAGAATGTTACATGTTTACCTAGGCCTTGGCTAAACACATCTGGTGTATTAGTACCAAATCCTACGTTACCATAAGTGTTTGAATCTGCCCACAATGTAGGCAATGTGCCAACTTGGAAAGTGCCGTAGTTAGTTGTTGAGCCGCCGGTGGTGTTCAACGAAGTTGTTCCTGCCACTGATAGACTAGTTAATGTTCCTACTGCGGTTGCAGTTGAAATTTGATTATTAACATAGCCAATAATACCTAAGTTAGCACTAGTAATTTGACTACTTTGTATTGTGTTTGCTAGATCAACATAGCCTTTAATACCAGTGTTGGCTGTAGTGACCTGTTGACCTACATAACCAATCATACCAGTGTTGGCTGTAGTGACCTGTTGACCTACATAACCAATCATACCTGTGTTGGCTGTAGTGACCTGTTGACCTACATAACCAATCATACCTGTGTTGGCTACTAAAATTTGGTTATTTGTAAATCCAATTTGACCAATATTAGCTGTAGTAACCTGTTGACCTACATAACCTACTACACCAGTGTTAGCGTTAGTGACCTGTTGTCCAATATAGCCAATAATACCCAAGTTAGCACTAGTAAGTTGTACTGATTGAATTGAATTACCTAAATCAATGTATCCTTTTATACCGATGTTTGCCGATGCTAGGCCATTATCAACGTAACCTTTCATACCAATGTTAGCTGAAGATACTCCGGTGTTGGCCACTGTGATTTGACTAACGACATAACCCACCATACCAATATTAGCTGTTACTACAGCATTATCAACATAACCTTTCATGCCAATATTAGCAGCTCCGCCACTACCTGTAGCAATAGTACTGTTCACATACCCTATCATACCTGTATTAGCTGTTAAAATTTGATTATTAACATACCCAGCAATACCTACGTTGGCTGTGGCTATCTGTTGACCAACATAACCTACCACCCCAGTATTGGCTGTGGTAACCTGTTGTCCTACATAACCAATCATACCAATGTTAGCTGTTGTTACCTGTTGTCCCACATAACCAACTACACCAGCATTACCTGCTGTAAAATAACCAATTGCACCAGTGTTAGCATTAGTTACTGTGTTATTTACGTAGCCAATCATGCCCGTATTGGCTACTAAAATTTGATTATTTGTAAATCCAATTTGTCCAACATTGCCTGCATCAACATAGCCTTTCATACCAACGTTAGCTGTAGTAACCTGTTGACCCACGTAACCAATCATACCTGTGTTGGCTGTGGTAATATTAGCATTAATGCCTGTTAAACTTGGAGATGATATACCGCCGGCTACATATAATGCGCCACCAATGCCAACTCCGCCTGCTACCACAAGTGCGCCAGTGCTAGACGAAACGCTAACGTTTGCTGAGTTAAATTGTGTATTACCATAGAAGTTTGCTGGGCCGCCTACTGCTAGATTAGCTAGGTTACCTATTAAAGTAAGTGAACTTGTTTGAATGTTTGCGCCAGTAATGTTGATGTTATAAATTTGACTACCATCACCATTTAAAAATCCAGCGGTTACTGTACCGCTAACTGCTAACGTACTTAGTGTGCCTACAGAAGTAATAGCTGGTTGTGCGGCTGTAGTTAATCTTCCTGTAACAGCACTAAAATTGCCTCGCCAGCCAGTTATTGTGTTACCTAAGATACTAGTAGTATTAACATTACTAGTAATAACATTGCCAGTATACACGCTGTAAAACGGTCTGCTTACATTACCTACTGTAGCGTTAACATTTGCAGCAATATTTGGAAGAACATTACCAAACGGAGCAGCTTGGATATAAGTTTTAAGTTGTACTGCGGTTGCCTTTACTGAGGTTAAGATACTACTAGTATCAACCGCCGCAAAATATGTGCCATCTGATACCCCTGATATATTGCCCAGTTGGCTAATCTTAATTGTCATTGCTATCCCCCGTAAAGTTCATTTGAACCATCTTCCGTTAATATAGTATTTACTCCATCTTCAGTACCTATCTGACCAGATGCAGTGTATTCTGTGTTAAATGTTGCTACTTTTTCTTTTAAGAACAATACCGCGGCGGTAGTTGCTCCTTCAAATCCTGATGTGTCTGTTCCTACTCCTGGTATCCAATTTTGCCAAACGTTGCTAGTATATAAGAATGTACCTGCTGCTACAGTAACATTACCTTCTGCATTAACAAATCCTTGAATTGACGCATTTAATGGATATACATTTGCTGTCAACACCCCATTGATTGATATTGGACTATCAGTACTACTAATAGTTGAAATAACAGGATATGCTATAGCATCTTGGCCATCAATCTTAACATTACCCGAGCCTAGTTTTAGACTATAGGCATTGTTATATCGTAATACCAATTGGTTATTACTTGCAGTGCTTAATACTACTAAATTAGCACCTGTTGATTTTTGGTAAACTACATCACCAACATTAGCTGTAACATTAGCACTTAAGGTTACTGTTACCAGTGCTGGATTAAATGCAATACCTGAATCATATTGTACCAATAATGTATTTGTTTCAACCGATACAGCACTTAGAACTGTTGCAATAGCACCGGAACTTGATTGTGTAATTACATCACCAACGTTAGCTGTTACATTGCCCGATAATGCTAGTGTGTATGATACTGTTCCTGAAGCTTGATATGTTGTGTTTGCGGCTGTAGTCACATTACCATTGATAACACCAGGAATATATTGCTGTACGCTAGCATCTACTACCAATGAATTTTCTGCATGATATGGACTTACGCTAGTACCTTCTGTGCCTCTACGTATCTGTCCTAATACATTATTAACTGTATCGTTGGTCCAATATGTAATACGTTCGCTGTTAATAAACACTACACCGGGATATGGAGTAGATGGATCAGGTACTGGTAATACGCTTGAATTTGATACAAATATCTGTGTATCAGAATATTGTAAGTTCGCTGCAAGTGTAGTAGTATTAGCATCAGCAATACGTATGTAGGTTGTATCTCTTAACATATTGTTAAAGATTCTATAGCCTAGTACTTCCTTGCCGTCGTCAATTTGTGTAAACACTTTAATTGATAATGTATCAAACACAATACCAGGAACTAGTTCTTCTGGTGCATGGCTTGAATAACGATCAACATAAGCGCCACCGTCTACGTTAATATCTTCAGCACGTGTTCCTAATGCTGAATCTGTGTAGTTACTACGAATAATATTATCTAAAACTTCGTTACCTAATACCGGTGTACCATCTGCATCATATTGGATGTTATCAAATACACCATCATCAAAGCCAATCATTGAGAAGCCTGGTTGTTGACCAAAGTCTAGTCCACTTAGTTGAACACCTGGATATTCAATACCCGATACAATTTGACCTAGACTAGTTTGAGTAGCTGTGATGTCTGTGTTAGCATCTGCAGTGATAGTGCTTGATAGTGTAACCTGTGTTACTTCTATATTTGCTCCACTGATGTTAGCAGAAATTTTAGTCGCTACACCTGTGATGGTAGTAATAGGTAATCCCGGTCCACTAATAGACATACCTGTAGTTAAATCACTACCGTTTAGTACATAAACACTATTAGTATTAACTGTGGTGTTGGCAACTACCAACGGAATATTAACTGTTTCTACAGATGGCATTGATGTACTTGGTTGGTAGTAACCCAAGATACGATCATTAGCATTGGTAAATTTATCAGCTGAATAAAGTGTATAATCACTAGCTAAGAACGTAGGACCAGAAATCATGTCTTCGTTAACAATATAAGAACGTCTAATAGCAATACCATCTACGTGTAGATATGTAATAATATCGCCTGCATAATATTGGGTGTTAGGACGCCATGGTTGGATTTGACTGTTATAGGTAATTCTATCAAATTTTAACGTAGTATTGATACTTCTAACTTGATTATTTTTCAATACAGCGTATGCTACCGCAGGAATTACACATGATCCAACAATAACAACCTTAGGTGTACGAACAAAGCCGCTACCTGGGTTAGTTACTTTAATCTCTACTACAGCACCAGTGTTGCCATCTAAAATTGCTGTAGCGGTTGCTGTAGTTGGTGTACCATCCGCATTATAGATAGTCACCACAGGTGGAATAGTATATCCGTATCCTGTGTTATCTACTACAATTGCACTAATCTGTAGAGTTTTATGACCATACCATTGGTTGTAAGGGAATGTTTGCCATAGAGCTAGATCACTGTCAGCAAAGCCATCTTCACCACTTGGACTACGGAACATCTTAATAGTTGTATCGTAGTATGAAGGCAGATCAAAGTCGGTAACTGTGCCTGCAAAGGTATCACTACCAGTATAGTCAATTAGGTATTCACGTACTTTTGTACGATATGGTTTAACTTCATCAATATAGCTTTGATAGTACGTTTGGTTATCTTGTACATAACTAGGGAATTGACTTAGTGTACGTAATTGATGTTTAACGCTAATGAAACTTGATTTAAAGATCCAGTCTACATATTTTTGTTCAGTGAACAAGTAGTTAATCATTACAAAGAATAAATCATTAAATTTACCCTGTAGAGTATTAACAAAAATATCATCACGTAATGCGGCAATAATAGAACGCATTTCAATATTTGGGTTTTGATCGTATCTGTTAGTATCAAACTCTTGATTGTCAAAGCCTAATGCATTATCAACGTAGTTGCCCAATGATGATTTAAGTTGTATAGTACCGTTTTGTATACCTACTACAGTAAATGTACTATCACCGTTGACTATCACTAGTTGCCATGTACCGTCACCAGATGCGTTATTAATCTTAATTAGGTCACCTGCAATCGCACCTAGTTTTAGTGCATCAACTGTGGTTTCTACAGCAAATGTAGGTTTAGTTGTTGCATCATAGCCACTAGCGTACCAATCCATGTACTCCCAATATAAATTAGTTTTGTATGCTTGTACGCGGTAGATTTCCCAAGTTTTTAATTCTGTTAGTTGATAGATAACCCATAGGTCATCTTGTGTGGTATCATCTAAAACTAGAACTTTGTAACCTGTTGATAGGCTACCTGTGTCTAGGTATGCTAGGTCACCATCAACGTCAACTGTTTGTCCAATAGGAACATAAGCATTTAATTCGTAATCATAAATGCCTTCGGTGATGTTTGGCACTGGTTCTGCTGACTGCATCTGTGCTAGATCAAATTCCTTAGCAATAGGATTTTCAGCAAACACACCATTAACAAATGTTACTAATTCTGTCACCGCTGTTAGACGATCAACAAACATACTTTGTCTTGGACGAATGTCAATACCATAACGATCTGCTACACCTAGTGTTGGATCAGGAACAACTCCTCCGTTGGTATCTAGACCAGATAAGCTGTCTACTAATTTATTAATAATCTTAGTAGGTAAACGTCCATTGTTGTTACCTTTCTGTACTAGTTCATATTCACTGTGAATTAGATTAGTGTTAATCAACAGATCATAGTCAACATGTAGGATAGTATTAGTACTTGACAAGTAATCGCCAACGTTGTATAATGATATCGCATCACTTTGGATCACAGCCGCATAGGCAATGCCTTGACCTTTCGGATTCTCGATGTAGTTAGCAATACTTTGAATTGGTAGTAAACGAGTTTTATCAGTTGCATCAACTGTGGTCTTGTTTGCGACCCAGAAGTAGTACTTGTTACCAATAATATTAGTTGTTGGATCTACATTAATAATTTCTACGTATGCGCTGTTATCAGCATATTTAGGTACACCGTCACCTCCGGATTTAACCCATTGGCTAGGTAGTACTGGACTTTCTACCCATTCTAATACTTCAATAACACTTCCTGGGAATAGTTGACCCCAGTTAATGCTACGGTATGTTAAGGTATCTTGTTCGTAGTCGATGTAACGCACTTGACTCAGATTCCACCAAACTTTACCTACTTGATCTGGTCCCCAGTAAAGGTTAGAGTTGATGTCGGCATTAGCATTAGAACCATTGTTGTAGATAGCAGGATCATATTCTGTTTTGTATGTTATTTCTTGTTCTGCTTGTCCTAAAATGCGACCTTTAGCCGGATCAATGTATTGTAAACTATCTAATATAGTATTAGTTTGATTACTGTACATATAGATTCTAGCCACAGATTCAATATCAACTTTAGGTTGTTGGTAACGAATCAGGTTCCAACCACGTGTTAGTGTTGGATTGTTGAATACATACACCGCACCAGAGTTAGGAGCTACAGTACTATCACCCGGAGCTGATATAATAATATAAGGACCTTCGATATCTAGGCTGTAGCCAAATTGTGCACCAGATGCTAGCAATTGATTACCGTTTGAATCATACGGATCTAGTTGTTGGCAGAATGCATAACGACCTGGATGCTCTACAGCGTTACGTGGATCATCGTATAGTTCGTAGATGTATACGCTACCACTACCTACTACGCTGTCAAGCAATCTAGTTGTTGCAACATCGTATGTAGTTTTATCGCTGTCAAAAGTTGTAAATGCTTTAGTAGTTCCTTGACCACTGCCAATTACCAACATATAAGCATTAGAAGCTAGTTTAACCTTGCTACCAAAATGTTCGCCGGCCATGTGATACGGATTAGTAATGATCTGCATGTAGGCAAAGATTCTTAAGTCGGCTGCAACATACACACCGGCACTACCACCACTAACAATACCTGATAAGATACGTAGTTGGTCTTTGGCAACGGTAACGTCTGAATTTAATCTTAAGTAACCATTTTGGTTCGTTGCACTAACACCCAAGATGCCTGCGCTGTTGATATTTGTAACAACATCATCTATAGATGCTACCATTGAACTTGGCGTATTAACGTTAGCAATGGTAATTTCAAAGTTATTTAGGCGGATACTATCGCCTACTGTAAATGTAGGATATTGTTTATAACCTGTGTTTGTTCCATATAATCTACCGCGATTGTGGAATTTCCACACAGCACCTGTGTTATATTCTGTACCTGCATCGTATCCCGGAGCACCTACATAAATCGCACAGTTGTTTGAACAAATTGTTAAACTTGTACCAAATGCAGCGTTACTTTGTATAGAGTCAGTACCGCCAGTTAGGCTGTTAACACCAATTAACTGTTCTAGTTTGTTAAATTGATTAACTTCAATAAAGATCAAACGACCCAATGGTGGTGGAGTGATGAAACGTACTGTTTGGTTATCAGGTAAGATGAAATAGTTAGTAACTTCAACGCTGTCAACTAAAACTTTATATACGCTGGCAATCTTGTTTTTAGTAACATAATCGGTGCTACCTGTACTATTGAACGCTTCAATAACACGGTCATATACCTGTACACTACCTGCGCCATTTAATCCTAAAATTGTATCGTTAGGTGCACCTACGGCCAATTGTGCGCCATCAAAACTAGAGCTAACCGCATATCCAAATTTGCTACCAGCATTACCAGTTACGCTTGTTAGTCTTGTGTAATATGGTTGTTGAACAATAGTAATATCGTTTTGTGCTACATTGGCCGCAAAGGTCACAACATTGCCGGACAATGAATAATCAATTGTAGGAATGTATGTACGTTGCGCTGTTTTAATCAATAGCGAGTTTGCATCATTAGCAACGTATGGTGTAAATGATAAGTTAATGGTATTAGTTACAGCTTGGCTGTATATAATATTTGCATAGAACCCTGTATCTATACCATTGAGGTAAATGTTAGCTGAACCTACTTTGGTTGGAATAACAGCCTGTACGCTACCATCGATTGCAATTACCCCAGTGGTATCAAATCTCGGAGTAGTATTGCTGATATATTCGCCATAGACTACGTTGTTACCAACCGCTGTTTGGTAAACATTAATATTTGCACCTGATGTTGCCTGTGTGATATAACTACCTGTGTTAGCAGAAATATTACCGGTCAATGTTAGTATTACAAATTGGCCATTGGTTAAAATATTAGTTGTTGTATTAACTTGAACATTACTGCTAGAAGCTGATGCATTTGTCACAAGAGCTGTGGCGCCTGTAATTGGCTGTGTAATAATGTCACCAACGTTGGCTTTAGTCAGTGCTCCAGTAAGTTTAATAATGTTTTTATTATTAATGCTGATTGTCTGTTGTTGATACGGTACATATCTGTTTAGGCCATAAACGTATACTCGATCATTGGTTGGTGCACCTACGTATAACCATTCACCTGTTTGATTAAATGCTAGGNTAGAACCAAACGCATCAGCTGTATTACCTACAATAATCTGTTGAGTACTGAATACTGTTGAGGTAATAGCTTTAGTGCTGATGTAGACGAAACCATTGCCATAGTTACTTGTTGGTGCACCTGTTGCTAGAATATCATTTTCATTAGCGTCTGTAACGATGTCGATGGTTGAACCAAAACTTGATGTGTTTGCGCCATCTGGAGCAACATTACTTGCTTCAGCAAAATCACCTTCGTGTCCACGTAAGAATACATTAACAATACCAATATTGTTTGTGTATGGTGCGCCGACTACGCTTACTAGACCATCTGCTGTCATTCTGACAGATGTACCAAATCCATTAGTTGACGAATACTCAGATGTATTCTTTAACAATGACTGTGAGGTATTCCATGGATGTGTCTTTTCGTAGACTTTCCATGTGCCGCTTGGTTGTGGACTAAACGGTTGACCCTGCACCGCTGTGGTTGCAGCATCATCGTCGATCCAAATCTTGTCGCCTACTTTCCAACCGTTAGGTGGATTAGTTAAACCATAGATGCGACTGTCTTCCATATACTGGAAGCGCATACTATCTAAACGGAACACTAGACCAAAGGTAGTTAAGTTAGTAAAACCAGCCAGTTGAGCTAGGTCGCCGTTGAATTTAACTGTAACTGTATGTAGGTCTGTTACTTTATATACTTCGTAGAAACCATCAAATTTCGTGTCAACGTCTTTGGCTAAGAATACACTACCTTCAACAAAATTATGAGGTAATCGTGTGGTAAATGTAATGTATCCACTTAGTGCATTGCCTACTGTGGTAATATGATTGTCTGTTTCTGTGATACGATATACGTTCCAGTTTTGTGTAAAGTCTTTAGCACACCAGATACGATATCCACTGCCCATTTTGCTAATCTTATTATCTAGATCAACATAGTTAGCAAGATCAAATATAGTAACATCAACGTCATTAAGATTTACATAACCTGCTGTAGGAATATCACTAGCATAATCACTAGCTGATGTTCTGTTTAGCGCAATGTTACCTGTGAAGTTATCAGATGATTTATATAACTGATCTTTATTGAATACAGTAACACCATCGCCCAGGTTATTATCAGCTTGTCCAACAAACTGAGCAATCTGTGGGTTAACAGAATAGGCACGTTCGTCTAACGGAATTTCTACAAATGGATTACTATCTAGGGCACCGTATGCGCCAATACGTATTGCATATTCTTCGTAGAAATTAATCTCACTGGTCAAGTTATTAAACACAGCCTTAAGCATTTGGTTAACAGCATTAGCTGAACCTTTTTGTTTGATAAAGCCTTTGTAGAATTCAATTTGTGTTGTTTCTGTTAGGCCAAGATCACTTAGGTATTGACGTGGACGGAATCCAATCAATCCATGACTGTAGTCAATTTGTTTCTTATTGTCAATACTTGGATATGAATCATAGTATGACTTACCTTCTGCACCAAGAGTACTGAAGTTTGGCAATAGACCTGTTTGAATCTGTGACTTATTAATCTGTTTCCATTTGGTAAAGTCAAACGTTGCTGTAGCCGCAACATCTTGTAGTGCGGTATAGTATTGATTTTTATACTGTACAAGATCGCCTTGTAGATAATCTACTCCCTGTTCCCAGTCACTTACTTTACCATCGTTGTAGATAAAGCCCGGCGCTGATAAACTACCATCCCAGCTTGCTGTTTTTTGACCAATAAGTTTTAGTCGATATTGTCTATTACCTAGTTCTGGTTTGTAGATAATATCATTGAATACTGTGGTGTTATCGAATAACAATACATGTTCATATTGTACTAGGTCTACTTCAACGTAGGCAATAGCATCCTGTGTGGTTAGGCTAAGTTTAAATGAATTTGGGCTACGCATAACCACATATTCATTTTTCTTAACCATGTTAAAGTTTTGGTCTAACACTTTACTACCGTATTGGCTATCGCTGATACCATCAGTAATAGCATTAAAACTAATAGCACTGATACTGTTAGCCACAGGACTTAATACAATAATGCTACCTGCTTTCCATCCTTGTTGCGCCCAATACATAAACTCTTTAGCACTTAATGTCCAGTTGCGTGTTGCACCTAGATCACCATCTGTGTCGTTGAATGTAAAGCCCTGTCCAATTAGGAAACGTTCGTAACTGATTAAGAAATCGACTAGTTGTTGTTGGCTAGTAAATTCATAACCATATGGTACTGTGATTTTAATTTTTTGATAATCTTTAAACACAGTTGTGGTACTGTTTAATACAGTAATTTTCTGTGCATGACTATTGATTTCACTAGGAATAATAGTAAAATATGGATTATTTAAATCATAACCGCGTACACTAAATCCGTTGGTTGTCTTTTCTACAATCACAGCACTATAAACCAAGGTCTGTGTTGGTGTAGATTTGTTTAGGTGTACCTTGTAGTTTTCGTTAGGTATTACAATAGTATCGTTGGTACTTGCTGGACTGTTTTGTTCAGCTAATACGCTTAGATATGTTTGATCTGTAAAGCCTGCTGCCTTGTATGATAAGTTTACTTGATAGTCCTTGATCATGCCATTTAGTTTAACGCTAGGATTTACACCTTGGTTAATTAAATAGTCAGCTATCCAATTTAGATAACCAGCGCCACGGTATACTGTACCTGTGCTAATATCACCATTGAAATTAATATCAGCTTGACGTACATGATGATTAGTCATGATGTTTAAGAACTGTGTGGTACCTTGTAGGTTTGCGTTATTGGCCGCATTATCAAATAACGGATTTGTTTCGCTTGAAATATTATATGTATCAAGCAATTGACCAAAGAATTCAGCAGGTTTAGCCATGGCCAATGCCTGTTGAACAGCGTATGGGAAATCGCTACTTGAGCGCCATGCAAATTCTACAGGACCATATTGGCCAACTGACCATGCACTAGCGGCTCTGTCTGCATGATAACTTGATGCTAAAATTGCTGCCGGACTTAATAAGAAACCATTGTCATCAACAGGAATCAATGTTGATAATCCTGGACGAGTAAAGTGTGTATCTATAGACGGAATCCAATTACCGTTTTCATCTAAACCATTGCTTCTGATACCTTGACGAATACGACCTGCTTCTAAGTCATCCCATAGAAGTTTGTTACCGCCGGTATATGGTGCTGGACCATAATAGCTTTCCCACCAGTCTGGCATTGTGGCAAAACCTAACATTTCCCACGGAGTTAGGTGTGGTGTAAATGTGTCATAGAAATATTGATAACATGCTCTCCAGCTTCCTGGTAAGCGGGCGCCATCAACTCTATCAGTAAAGCTACTGTAGTTCCATGTAAATGGATCATCACTATTGAATGTGTTATTAACGCTATAGTCTAGCTTATTATTACCAATCCAGTTTAAGAAGTTCTTAGAAACTAGTTGGCTACTTTCAGTCAATGTATAATCGCTCTTACGGAACTTGCCCGGAATAACTGAATAGATGTTTTGGTATGTACCTGTATCTGGTAACTTGATATTATTAAACATACGCAATTCTAATTCATATAAGAACGCATCTCTATAATCACCAAATGCTGGAGTAACACTACCGTCATGTCCTCTAATCACTGTGATAGGATCTCTATAGGAATTATCTACAAATACCACAGGAATGTATGTAGGCCATAGTCCTAGTTTAGTTGGAGTTTCTGGAATATAGCAACCGTCTGTGTTGGCATATTCGTAGATAACGAGTTCATCACCAACATTAAGCGTGGCTGAAATAGTCACCGCCGGACGGTCTGTTCTAAATGTGTAATCTACATATCTTGCCAATTGACTACCGTTTAAGTAGATCAATACAGCTTGATTACTCAATGCTTGGTCGTTGAATACGTTTGTTAATTCATAGTCTGTAACCAATGGATCATATACAGTATAGTTGATTGTATTTTTTAATGTACCGTATGGAACCATATCACTATAGTACCATGGGAATGTTTTATTTTTAGCTAGGTTAATCGTTTTTAAAATTAAGTCAATACTAGCAGCAGGATCCTCTGGATTAATGCCAGAAAGGCTTACACTTAGATCTAGGAATTTATTTTTAAATCTGCTATATTCACGTTGGGCTAGACGTAGTGAATCTACAAAGTTAGCCTGATCATCTAACAGGAATAGTTCAGCGTATGGAATAGGTGCTGAGTGTTGTAAGATTGTACCGCCTTGTTGTTTAATGTCAACATCACGTAGGTTACAATCACCTAAAATGTTACCAACCACTGTGGTACTGTTTTGACCTAGAGCCACTAAGTGGTTACGCATTTGACCTAAGGTCAGTGTGTTAATGTCAATGTTTTGTGCATTTAGATCTAGGTTACTTGGAATTTCATAATAACCTAATTTACTAACTTCATCACTGTAGACTAAGATATCAATTTGATCGCCCACTGTTGGGTTTAAAATTGTTCTGATGTCAATTACATCGCCTTTAGCGGGAGCGGTGGTAAATGTAATAACAGATCCATTTACTCCGTACAGGCCAGCAGCCTTGCGTGTAGTGCCGTTAATAATCATCACAACACCAAGGGTGGTGCTAGACGATGCTAATAAGAATGTAGTTGTTGTACCATCACCAACGAATACTTCGCTGGCTGTTAAACGAATTTGATTATTAATCAACACCCATTGGCTAGCAGAAAGGTATGTGTAATTTTTAAATACCTTTAGGTATGGGATACTAACAGCTTCATTGGGTGTTACATCAATTGGAAATACGTTACTTACACCATTATACACATATCCAATTAATTGGTATTGTTTACTAGGTTCTGTAACAGTAGTCCATGTATTTTTATACTTGATTGTATCTCTACTCTTGGTGATCTTTAAGTAGCCCATTGATACATTTTCTGTAACTACCTGTTGATTAACTACGAAGTTGAATGTATCTGTGTTAAAATAATTACCAAACTCAATGTCACCTTGTGTGCCAAAGTTTCTGTAGCTCAATGGGAATCCAAGTACGCTGTCGTTTACACCTGCGCTGTTGATCAAGTAGCCAAATATCTTAGTACCTGCAAATGTAGTTTTGTAGTAGTCAGTTAAACTCTTACCATTGCCGTCAAATACATCAAATAACGGTTCTTGTTGTACCGCAGATTTAAGTTGACTTTCTAGCCATTGTGTGCCATCATACCACCATTGGCTACCTTTATATGTACCTTGTGTTACAATAACTGTATCATCAGTTACAGCATCACCATCATCTGCTTTAGTTAGTTTAATGTGTAGGTCACCAATTGGCTCACCTGACACTGGGTCGTATTGATATTGTACTAGATTAATTGTATAGATTTTGTTACGCACCAACGGATCTATATCGTTGGCAAACAATACTCGTAGTCCATCAGTTAACTCAATACCAAATGCTCTGGTTAGAGTTTGGCCTTCTAGTTCAGTGAACGCATCTAACGTAGCAACATCTAAGATGTCAATAGGGGCCTTAGCAATACTTCCGCTATTGATTAGTTTAATGTCTGCATCAAATTGAACAATTGGGCGTTGGCCGCGTAATTTTTGATCTAGTACGATAGGTACACCATTGTATTTGGCCGTCGCTGTGATAACATCTTTATGGAACCAGCGATTGTTACGTGCCCACCCATTTTGATCCAGACTACTACGATTGATAGTAATATATTCTGGGAATATCTGTCCAGGATAGTTAAGTGTGTTGTAGTCGTGATATACTTCTGGTATTACTAGATTATCCACACTAACAAGTCTAATACCGTTGCTTGACGATCCTACACCCTCAACATAATATTGTTTATTTTGATAGCTAGCAGGAATTACGTCTTGGCCAAATTGTACTTTTAATCCTGTGGTAAATTCTACACCGTTAGGACTAGTATAATATTGACGACCAATAATATCGTTTTCTACATCAATGTTCCATCCGCTATACTCTACTAGTTTAATATCTTGATAGATAACCGAAGAAACTCCGTCTTGGATCCATAGAGTATCCAATGATGTAGTAATTAAAGGAACTTGATGTAGGAAACCATCATAGTCTTTGTAATACTCTTTATTAGCATTAGTTACGCCGTATCTGATATAGACCTTTTGATTTAACCCAATGTCTTGCGCAAATACCAATCTAACAACAGGTTCGCCGATGCCAATATCAATGTATTGTACACGCCACACACCATAACGATTTGCTTCCGGTACAACCACACCTGCATCGTATCCTGGTAGGTCAACGCCCTGTACTACTGATGTAGGACGTGATGTAAATGACACTCCGTTTAGTGCAAGGTTGGTACTGAATACATTAAAAGTATTTTGATCAGCATAGGTACCAATAATTGTTTTTTGATTTGCCACAGCTTGGAACGCTGTGATAGTTGCTGTTGTGACAATAGGACTATTAACTGTCAATGGTTTAGATAGCGTAGGTGTGCCATTGATAGCAATTGTGCTACCATATTGGTTAAATTCATTTACGCTGTTATATACACCGTTTACTGTGTTACTGTTTACAATAGCTGATGTAACAATAACGTTAGCACCAGATGATGTTTGTGTAATAATATCACCAACGTTTGCTGATATAGGTGTAGTTAAACTAAATGTTACTGTAGAAGTAGTTTGTGATAGTTCGTCACCTGCATTAAGAGTAATGCTGGTACCTAATACTACGTTAGCCATAGTGGCACTATAAATTGCTGGTGTTGTCCAAGCCGCTTCACCAAGGTTAGCTAACGCCTCTTCTTGGTCAATAAACACAAAGGTTTTGCCATCTAATTGGCCAGTAATGCCAGCATATTGTGGAAAATTGCTTAGGAAATCACTGACTGTGTGATTTTGTAAATTTTCGTATGCTAGTGGTGCAGCGTAGGCAACATTGGCCACTGTTGGCATACTAATAAATCTATCCTGTGCTTCTGCTGACGGTACGTTAAATGTAACTGTACCAACGTCAATACCGTTATTAACTACACCAAGAACATCTCTTGAGCTGATAGTTGGTGTTGCGGCTAACACACCTTCTGTACCTAGTTCGCTTTGAATCCAAAACGGAACACCTGGTTGGTTAACCACAAATGAATAACTGCCACCGCGTGCTAGAATAATTGAATTATCTATAACGCCATTGTTTTTAAATATGTAGGTACCTGTAGCAACATCACGAGTAACTGAATATGTAGTTTGTAATTCGACCCCTGAGGTGTCTACTTCAACTGGGTCAGGACCGTCTGGTAGCCAATAGTATTGACTAAAGTTAACAAATTTGTCGTACGAAATTAACGGGTCAAAGCTGTAGTAATCGCTGGTAAACAAACGGCTTTGGTTGTTGACATAACCACCATAGTATTTTAGTTTGTTTAAGAAATCAATATAGCTAGCAAAAAATGTAACATCACCTTGTTTGTTTTTAATAACAACACTAGGTTCAAGTTGATAATTTTGTCTATCTGCTGTGTGTTCAGTTACATAACTATCACCACTCTTATACGTTGGCGCAAACTTGCGACCAATATATCCATATAAGTTAGTTAAGTTTGGTTCTGAAACCAATTGATCCATTGTAGCCGATAAGAATTTACTATTCGTATCGGTTTGGAATATGATTGGTAATAAATTTAGTGTACGTCTAGCAGCCATTATAGTCCTATCTCAGCAGTCATTATAGTATTTAAGCCAATACAGATTGGTTGATTTGCGCCGCGGTAATTGCAGAAATAATCTCTACATTCTCCACTGTTGCCGCACTTGTTATAATTTCATTGAAGTTAGCGTTGATCTGCATCAGGCTACCAAACACACTAGACTGACTAGCAGGAACAATCAATATGCTAGAAATATTAGGTGCTAGTACTGTGTGTAGGTACGCAGCCAACTCACTGAAATAGAAGCTTTCGCCAAAGTCCCAGTTAGCCACATTAAAGTAATTATTAATAGCGGCAATCACTGATGTTTGGATATCATAGTCACTAACAACCACGTTAGGATTTTTAATAACCTTAAATGTAGCACGTAGCGCAGGATCTGCTTTAGCACCAAAAATAGGTTTAAACACCGCAGGGTTATAAATTAGTGTATCCGAGATACTCTTGTAATTTTCTAATGCGCTGTAACTACTACCTAACTCTTCGCTAGTTGGTGCTACTGGTTCCGTTACTGTGCCTGTTGTATCTTGTACCCATGCAAAGTAATCTGTGTTATACTGTTGGGTAAGAATATACAAGTCAATGATATTATTTGGACTTGGGTCAATACGACGATAGTTAGGACTGTTATGACGATATTGGAAGTATAGATCTTGACGACCAACTTTTGCTGTATATCCAGTTGCTAGTGCTAGTGTGTATGTGTGGCCACTTACTGATAGTTTGTAAAAACTATTTTCGCCTGTGATGTAAAATAATTGTCCATCTTGATAAAGTGTTTTAGCAATATCAACCTGTTGGAATGTTGCGTATGATGAAACTATAGAAGCATTATCAACTGGAGTTTGAATTGCAAAGTTGTCATAACCTGTTGTAGTCTGGAAGTAGACATATTTGCCGTTTGGATTAACTGTTGGATTAACTATTAACTCAAACAACTCTGGGTTATCAGCAACACCGTCACTATTAACATCAGAGAATGTAATTAAAATTCTATTTGGATTTTCATATCCGTCAACATCAGTGATGCTCTTATGAATATACCATGTGTAGTCTAGTGCCAATGGGTTAGCACTATCTGGAGTTGAGTTTACTTTTAATACTTTGATTTGATCATGTACAGTAAGTCCTGTGTTAGGATCAAAAATCTTAACATTACGATCAAAGTAGAAGTTAGTTTCTTTTACACTTTCAAATACGTAGTTTAAACCACGATAGTGTACTGAGTAGGTTTGTCCTACAGTTTGGAAACGAATTAACCAACTGCTATCTAAACTATTACCGCTAGTGTCACCTGTGTGTACTAGACTAAAATTGCTAGCACTATCAATATCTTGAGGAGCAATAATTTCCCAGCTGGTTGTGTTAATGTCGTAACGTAGACCAAAGTTTTCGTATGCTTGAATATAGTTAACCATTGCGGTAACTAACGATGATGAAAACTTAATGTTAAACACAGCAAACACTTTGTCAGCAATAGCACCCTGTGGAACTATTTGATTTAATATGATAGGACCTGTGTTATTAGCAAGGTTACCTGCACCGCCATTTGATCCATCACCTACTACCTGCTCAACAGCGGCATAGATATAATACTTGTCGCCTGATTGACTTGGTGTACCTACTTGTATTGTGTTACGTGAATCAAAATAGTTACCAGGACCTGCTGAGAATCTAATAATAGCACCTTGCACTATATATTGGTTGGTACTGCTCACAGCCGCACCCACTTGTAATACTAATCCAGCATTGTCATAGAAGTAACCAGTTGATGTACTTGCACCTGTTGTTGATTGATTCCAGTATGAATTATATATTTGAATCAATGGATATTCTGCATAGAAGAACTGTGTAGTTTCTGCTGCACTAGCCAACGGTGCTACGTCATTATAGATAACTTTGTAGATATCATTGGTGTTGGTGTATGAGAACGAAAATGTTTTTTCAAATGGGTCACGGTATAATAGGCCGTCTTGACCAAAGATATTTGTACTAGAATATTTGCCTGTAGCATCAATAATATCTAGGTAACGACTAACACCCGAACTAGTACGGTTAACCGCTTTAGTTTTAACGATGTCACTGAACAATGTATAAGGTAAGATATTGTAGTCTTCACCTGTTACCATACGATTTTGTGTATAGTATTGTTGTGGTGCTTTTTGGCGGATATCTTCAATGGTCTCACGTGCAACCGCATTAGTTACTGTATAGTGTAGACTAGAACGAATAGTAATTGTTTCTACACGTTTGGCACTACTGATATAGTTAATGCTAATAATCTGTCCTTGCATTTCGTCTGGTGTAATTTTGTAGCTACGACCATTGCTTACACGATAGTAAATTCTGTAATTGCCCTGTGGTACGTTAGCAAATGAACCATCACCAAACACTAGATCAATTTGATCGTTAGCACGGCTGTTTACTTGATAGATGTTTCTGTTTGAACTTTGATTGTAGATAACGTTAGTAATACCCACGCTAGGTACCTGTTGCCATAGTGTGCTAGGTTGGCCATTATTGTCTAGGCTGTATAACCAGATGTCTGTATTGTTAATGTTATTAACGTTGATGCTGTACACACGATTAGGTAAACTTTCATTAAATGAAACATCAATGCTTGATAAATTACCTTGTTTAAAGTACAAGAAGAAACCGCTGTTAGGGCTACTATAGCCTAGGTTATCACTCTTATTAAGAATGTTAAATGGTAGGTTAGGACGAGGTGCAACTTCATAAATGTAATTTTGTCCTGCTGATGTAGGACTAATCATTTCAAATGATGTTTGCGAACCTTCAATACTAGCATCAAACTTGTATGTTGGCAATACGCTAGGTACTAAGTTGATCTGATATTCGTCGTTGGTAATACCGTTGATAACTTGACTGTTACTTGGTTTACCAATAGTTTGGTTATTGATCAAACTAGCATTTAGTACCAAGGTAAACTGTTCTAACCAGTTGTTATTGCCTGCGTCGGCCCAATTAATTACTAGACCGCTTAGGTTAATACCATTGCTGTCGTAGATGTTTTCTGTGGTGCTTACGCTGTTGAATTTTAAGAAACCACTTGCAGGAATGTTACGTTTAGGATTGTAACTGATTAAACGAGCTAGCTTAAGGATACTGTCACGACGTTGCGCTGTATCAATAAAGTTTTCACGTGCATTTAGATCACTACGGAAAGCTAATGATTGTCCTAAGAATGCAATCATATCGATTAAAGCGATAAATTCACTTGATTCGATAAAGTCGTTGAAGTCCTCTGGGTAGTATAGTCTTAGGTAACTGACCATACTAGCACGTAGAGTTTCAAAATCATAGCTTTGAAAGTCTGCGCTACGGAATGTTTGATATAGCTTTGTCCAGTCTTCTGAGACTAATAAACTAGTTTGTCTTGTAGTGGTTGCCATGCTTATTTCCTGTTATGCAGTATTTATCAGGAAATAATAAGTGGGTACTTAATTATGCTGTGGTCATTGTGCTGGTCTTACTATTAAATTGTAAATTTAGCATGCTAGATTCATCTGTTTGTAGATAACGTAATTGTAGTAGAATCTGTATACCTTGCTCAAACTCTGTAACTACAATATTATCAAAGCTAACGCGAGGATCATAGCCTGCAATAGCCTTAATGTCGTCTGTGATAACTGTTTTTAGATCTTCTGTGAACGGCTCATGTAATACGTTCCATATAATGGTGCCAAAACTAGGATTCATTAACTTTTCACCTTTACGGATGTAAAAATGATTAATGATGTCTTGTTTAATCAAGCCAAAGTCAGTTAAACGGAACTTCTTGTTTTTACCAACTGTGCTAAAACCTTTATATATAGTAGCCATAAAAATATTTATCCTTGCTGTGCTGACGCTACTTGTGGTGCTAGTACCGCTACAGCATATTTGCCTTTTTGGAAGTAGGTTTCGCCTGTAGTACCGTAGGCATCTGCGCCACTAGTACCATTGCGATAATTCTTAGCACCACCTGGTCCTAGCAAGTGACTAACAGCCAGCATACCTGCTACATCTTCTGGTGGTTGATCTTTGGTTACGGCACCAATTTTGCACATTGAATTGTAATTGCGTGTGGTATAAGCACACATAGCCTGTTCTTGTTCAGGACCGTTGCTTAGCCAATCTTGTAGACTGTTAATGCCATTTTTGCCAATCCAGTTATTGGGGTTGTTTAGTTGTGAGTTAGATCGACATGAGCTTTTTACATAGCCGCCGTCAATTAATGCAGGGTAACCAAACTGATATTTGCCCACAAAGCCAATACTGTTTACTGTGTCATATTTGCCACCTGATTCACTCTTGCCAATCTGCGCAAAGTACGCGGTCATTTGATCTTTAGTTAGTGGGCCAATCGTACAACATGCTGGTGGTTGTCCTTTTAAATCCACTGGACCTGCAGGGTTTTTAACTCCTCCTGTGGCTGTTTTGGTAGCATCTTTCGCACCAGTATAGGTACTAGGTTGTATACCATCGCTTTGTGCAGGTGCAAATGGCTGTGGTGCACCTCTATTAAATGGCTCATGCGTTGGTGCTACTGTAACAATTGATGATAGTGTAGCTGTTTGTTGATATAAGCCAGCCGCATCTTTGGCCACTTCTGTTAGGCTATTAACTTGTATATTTGGCGGATCATTAACTTCTTTACCCGCACCGCTGTTTTGACTAATTTGACTACCTGCTAGAATGATCTTACCTGCACTATTAACAGAAATTGCAGAACCCTGTAGATTTAAATCAGCTGATGATTTAATACCTATTACTCCTGTGGCGCTCAGAGTAAACTGTCCGGCGGATTTCATTACCATAGTGCTAGCATCAACTTGGAACCCTGCGCCTGCTCTTAGATGTAGTTGGCCGCCTGCATTGATGTTAATATTTTGATCTGCGTGTAGGTTGAGTGTTTGACCTGTACGAATATTAATATTATTTGTAGCAAACATACTAATAGAACCATCTGGCATTAGCTCTAACCATGACGTACCGTCAGCGTGGTTAATATAGATTGTATTTTCAGTATCGTGCATCATTATCTGATGCCCTTTGCCTGTACGGAAACGCATTAGCTGATCTACACCAACTAGGTTGCCATCATCCATGACAAAACTATGTCCACCCTGGCGTGTAGTATATGCATAGTCATCTTCAGTCAATGAACCAGTTGCTACTTTAGCTAGAAATGCTTCTGGATCATCAGCACCTTTATCCGGGAACGGACGTCCAGGTGTGCTAATACCAAAAACTGTACTAGGACTTTCGCGTTGGCTTGAACTAGTAATAGGTCCGCGGATAGTATCTCTATCTAGGCCCTGTGTGGTTAATATTCTATACTGTGGTTCGTGAATAGGTTTAGGGTTAGTATAGAATGCCGGCTTTTGGAATGTATCGGGATTGTATTCATTAAATTCTGTTACAGGTGCTACGGTGCCTGCTGGCGCATCACTATATAATGTATTAACATCTGCACTTGCACCACTTAAATCAACATTACCTGCGCTACCAATTGCAGGTAACATGTAACGGCTCAGGCTAGAATTAACACAGGCTATCCAATATCCACGTAAAGGATCACCTGCGATAAAAATACAAATAACTTCTACACCAATATCTGGTGGTACCATCCACATACCATAGGTATGTGCGGTATTGGTAAATTTATTATCAGTGTTAGGAGTTTTAGCACCACCACGTTTTACATTTGTTTCGCCCATAAAAGGACTAGCATAACTAACTGTGCGCCAATTTTGTGTGTCTGTTTCTACACCACCTAGATCAGGAATCCACACCTGTAGTCTACCACAACGAGTAGGATCTAAATTGTTTTTTACAATACCAATGTAAGGATGCGGATCTACGCGAGTTGCCGGAGCTTCTTCTCTACGTAGATTTTTCTGTACTTTGGTACCGACTCTGTGATCTATTGCCATATGTGTATTTAAATCCTAATTATGCTTGGTTAAAACTTCCGTTGATTAACGGTTTTGTCACATTACCTAATGCATCAATTGGTGATGTTGAACCATCTGCAGCTGTCATTAATACAGCATATCCGGCAGAACTATATGTGATAGTCTGCGACGGGTTAGATGGGTTAGTAACTGTCTGTCCTGCTAGGTCTAATTTTGGTGTAGGATAGGTTAATACCGTATCACTTGTAGGAGCAGGTGTTGTAGCCGCTGTGTTTGTTATAGCCTGTGCACCACCAATACTGTTAGTTTGATCAGCATAGGCACTTACTTGGAAGTTAGGTGCAATATTTTGATCACTGATAGATGCCGTTGGTGCAGAATCTACTACACTGGCCAAGTCAGTGCTTGTTGGTGTTGAGAAGTTTGGTGCTAGATCTGTAACTGGTGCATTGTTTGGTGCCGATGTATCTGCTAGTGCAGGCGATGTTACACTATAATTAGGAGCAACCTCACTGGTAGGTGTTATTGCAGCGGCTCCTGGCACAGCCGATCCTGTTGCTCGTTGATTGTTGGCCGAATTAGCACCGCTGAGATAGTCTAGTGTTGATTGTCTAGTTAATCTGTACATTTCTAAAGTTTGTTCAAACTTGCCACCAGAGAATACGCTTTCGACTACCTGAATCTTAAACATACCATTAAATAGGCTAGGCATACTCATCGAATCAAACTTCATCAATCCGGTATTTTCGTCAATATCAGACGGTGTTAGATATTTAAATTGACAGTAGACTTCTCTATTATCCATTTGCAAACTGCCATCCGCTATTAGTCTTGGATCGCTAGACGGTGGTGTTGGTGCTGTGCTATTAGGTGAGTAATAAAGTTCGTCTTGTTTGATAAAGTGTGGGTCACCAATAATCTTCATAGTAACATTGATCATGTCACCACCAATTGCAGAATAAATTGACTGTTCAGCATCAACCGAAGCAGCGGCTCTGGGAGTTATTTCACCACCAGTGGCACGTGCTCTTGCATCTAACACCTGTGGTTTAATTCTATTAGGTTGGATTGCATTTGCTGGATCAGGAATACCATCAACCGCCGCATCAACTTGTTGATCTTGAATGTTTGTTGGCACGCCTGATAGATTGGCAATACTGTTTTTATATGCAGTAACCGCATTAAAATAAAGGTTATTAAAATCAATATCAACACTTAAGATGTCTATGTTCTGCCCAGTATAATAATAGTTGTAGGCCTTAACTGGATCTTTCCAAACACCCTGTGGCATAGTAGGCAATTTGGTATTCCAAACTTCGTGAGTCACAACATTGTAGGTGTATGTTCTGGCCCATACCTTTCTTACCTGATCATATTTTGTATGATCAACTGTAATTGTCGGAATGATCTTAAACCACTTAAATGGTTCATTGGCAAATTTCTTTTTAGCATCAGCTAGCTGTGTGGGGTCAGTAAACTCTTCTGGCACTACTAGTTGATCTTGTACATAGCTACTATTTCTTATAACATAATTGATAATTTGGTCTATGCTAGTACCTGCATTAATAGAAAATATTTTAGTGTTATAGTTTAGTGCGTCTGTTTCTTTACCTGTATTACCTTGACGAATACTAATAGTATCGTTAACGTCGGCCATGGCCGCATCTTTAGGACTTAGCTTACCTGACAGATTAAAGTTTGCGCCTGCAATAGCTGGATCAAATATAAACTGATATGTGTCTTCGTATTGTTGTTTATTATTCTTAGCTAGTTCTTTTTGCCAAGCGTTAATTGCTGTGCCGTACGATTTAACTCTATACACAGGATCAGCCGACGCTGTTTGATTAGTAGTAACTAATGAAGTGTTCACTTGATTAGTAGTATTAATCTGCGTTTGAACTCCTGAGCCTAATAGGCTAGAACCAATTAATTGTTGCTGTTGAACAATTTGGTTAGCTGATGCTATATTTTGATTGTTCTGTGCTACAGCCGCTTCACGTTGAGCCATGCTGTTAATCAATGATAGTTCTGCTTCGTTGCTTTTAAAGAAGCCGTCAACTGTACCTGCTAGCACCTCAAAGTGCGCAGGTGTTGTCATAACTGATTGTTCTAATGCGCTGTGTCCGTAAGGTGTTGCAATAAATGAATATTCTGCACCTTTGTTGGTAATTTTAATATCAAACTTCTGTAGTCTGATAGGAATACGCTTGGTCTGCCCAGGAATAGCTCCCACAATCTCGCCTGCATCATTGCTGGCAAAGAAATCAATTTGTAACATGTAGGGTGCTTCGGCATAGTTTTCTATTTTAAGATCAGTACATAAGTGTACGATTCTATTAAACAGGGTTACACCAAATGGTTCAATAACACTAAACGCAATTTCTACAGCATTAGTGCCACGAGTTACTTCGTTCATACCTATGATTGTTTTTAAATTAAGGTTTTCAAAGTAAAAGTCTTCGTCAAAATATTTGGCACGTGCAAATGGGCCCGAACTAGTTGATACTCCGCCTGTGATAGATTCTACACCGGCATATCTACCAGCACTGGCAATAATTACTCTATTAGATGTATATTTTTGTGTAGACACAACATCGTTATATTCTTCTGGTGTCATTAAGGCTAAACTTAATCCATATGTATAGCTAGGATAGCTATGCAAAGGATTCATTATAGGACCTTTGCCTGCGGCATCTGGTGTAGTAGAGTTAGGAGCACCACCGCTAACATTTGTGGTACTTCCTGTTTGGGTGGTAGTTACTGGTTCACCTGCGGCCGATACCTCAGATGTTGTAGTAGTTGTTGGAGTATCACCCGCGGCTGCAACTTCAGAATATCCGCCGCCTGTGTAATAATCCGAGTTAGGATCATATCCACCTGGCTGTACAGCATTGTAATTTGGTGCCGCAAGGTTAAACTGTTCTTGGGTAGACAGTTGATTGTTTGGATCTGTTGCGGCAGCTAGTGCGACAGCAGGATCTTGATTGGTTACACTTGCCTGCGCTGTGTCATATGTTGGAAAATCGACAGCCATTTATTATAACCCCAATGCGGCTGTGATGTTTTCTTTCTTTGGAATAAAAATAGTTGTACCTGGTAAGAAATCGAAAACTGGATCTTGAATAGTATTTGGGTTACGTACCGCAAACACCCACCATAATGCTGCATCACCATACAAGTCATAGGCTAGCAGATCTGGGCGATTTTTGTATATTGCATCGATCTTATATACAACATCACTTGCTACCATTGGGATTGATGGTATTTCTGCTACATCTAAAAAGAAACCATAGGTTTGTGTTTTAGAATAGGGACTAGTTGCTTTATACGATATAGCCATTATAGGAATCCTCCGGTACCAGTTGTTTTGTTTTGTAGCAATTGGCCTGCAGCAAATTTATTAAGATCAAAATTGTCATGTAGGTTTTTGCGACTGTACACTGGTTTTAATGTAATTGAAATAGAACTACTTGTAGGAACTCTGGTAGTTTTGGTTATACTTTGTACTGTGGCTGTTGGTTGTTGCACAGCTTTTGATGACGCTGAGCTTTGTAACAGGCTTGGTACATTTTGTTGTTCTGCGGCAGTAAGTTGTACACTACCAATATTTGGGTTACTAGGACTGACATTTTGTAAGGTAGTTGTAGTAATAGGCACTTCAATATAGTCTACGTCTGGTGATAAGGTATGTGTAAATCCACTTAGTACGCAAGGTACATGTGGGAAGTAGTGACTACCATAACCATCTAAGAATACAATCGGTGGTGGATTGCCCACGTTAGTGCCTGAACCAAAAAACATTTTAGATGCTGCACGGAAGAAATACACAGCGGCCATTAGATACTGTCCTTCTTGTACACTTTGTACTGTAAAATCGCCCGTGATAGTAATATCTTGTACTTCACTGTTTTTAAAGAACTGTAAATTGTAATTACTGTGCATCAACGATGTAGATTCATAGTTTGCAGAGTGTGTTACCGAAATACTCGGTGTATAAGGGAATATAACACCACTAGTAGCCACCAAAGGAGCCATCATTAAATTAGTGTTTGATGCATCTTTATAGAATATCTTAGCATTATCTGCTAGGCTAATACGTACACGCCAATCGCTATCTGCAGCTGCGCCCGCACCTTGCGTTCCATTTACTGATTGGAATGCTACACTTGGGCTTACAGCGGCAGCCGCGGCTGCACCTCCTGGATTTAATCCAGAAATAGCATTACGGGCATTAGTTGGATCACTTAGGCCAGCGGTAGTAGGATCGTATCCACCACCTGATGTTATTTCTTGTCCAGGAACATAACCACCTGCACCTAGATCATAATTTGGTCCTAGACTGTTAGGGTCAGTTACTGCGGCTGCTCCACCAATGCTGTTAGCTGCATCACCATAACTTGGATTATTCGGGTCGTACCCGCCACCAATACTACCTATTTGACCAGGAACATATCCGCCTGCAGTTGAAAAGTCTGGTGCAGGTGCTTCTGTGTACGGTGGAGTTACAGCTACAGCAACTTCGCCTGGCAATTGATTACCACCAACAGACACTGGTGTGAAGTCTGGACCCGTTGCAACGTATCCATCTGCGGTGTAATCTACTATAGTATCAGCCATTTTATCAAATACCTCTTGTATGTTGTATTTATAGGTTATATAATAGTAGTAGTTAAAAGGAAACCTAACCCAATGAGAAAGGTAAATTATCTAAATAATAAAGATATTTTAAAAGAAATACATAAGAGCAAACTTACATATTGTAGTTTTATTGACGATACTGTAAAAAGTTATGACATGATAGTATCTGGAGTATCAGGTATTACCAAAAAAGCTGTAACAGAAGCACGCAAACTTCGCGCCGAACGTCTAGCTAAAGAACAGCAAGAAGCAGAACTACTACTAGGCAACAAACGTAAACTAGACGAATTCTTAGTTCCATACTCAAAAATCCCCGTTACAGATGTAGTATTCCGTGTAATGACCTGGGACCATATACCAATTGATGATGTTAAACAAAAGAAAGCTGATGCTAAAGCCCAAGAAGAATGGGACGAAGACAACTTTGAAACTGAATACGATGAGCCAGTTGTGGTTAAAGGTGCTACTAAATATGTTAAGGTTAATTTTCCTCCATTTAAGCATTATCGAGTAACAGAAGAGAATGAACCTGTTGTAGTTGGTATTAGTCATTGGAAAGGCGGAGTTGAAGCTGGTAAGTTTTCAAAAGACCACGGACAGATGACTCCTAAACTAGCACACATGTTTATTAAACTATGTGAACGCTATGCTACCCGCTCTAACTGGCGCGGTTATACCTACAACGATGAGATGCGTAGCCAAGCATTACTACAACTTAGTCAAATTGGTCTACAGTTTGATGAAAGCAAATCACAAAACCCATTTGCCTATTACACGGCGGCTATTACAAATAGTTTTACTCGGGTTCTTAACATCGAAAAACGTAATCAAAACATTCGTGATGATATTTTAGAAATGAACAACTACAACCCTTCATACACTAGACAAGGTGAATGGGGTGGTGGTGGACACGGCGCAGACGAATAATCGGTAAACCTCGCGTAGACACACGGGGTTTATTTCACGTACACTAAACATATGGCTAACTTATTTAAAAAAGCGGCGGTTCTCACTGACATCCATTTTGGATTAAAGTCTAACAGCCAAACACATAACGATGACTGTCTTAATTTTATTAAGTGGTTTATCGAAACAGCTAAGGCAGAAGGGTGTGATACTTGTTTTATGCTAGGCGACTGGCATAACAACAGAGCGGCTATTAACATCGTTACCTTAAACTATAGCCTAACAGCTTTAGAGTTGTTAGGCAAAGCCTTTGATCGTGTTATCTTTATTCCAGGTAATCATGACCTGTATTATAGAGATAAACGTGACATCCAATCAGCTGAGTGGGCTAGACATATACCTAATATCGAAATCGTTAACGACTTCTATGAAGAAGGTGATGTTAGCATTGTGCCTTGGCTAGTTGGTGACGATCATAAGCGTATTCCTAAGATTAATGCCAAGTATATGTTTGGACATTTTGAGTTACCTAGTTTCTACATGAATGCCATGGTACAGATGCCAGATACAGGTGAAATACGTCGTGAAGACTTTGGTCATGTTGATCATGTATTCAGTGGTCACTTTCATAAACGTCAGACCAGCAAGAACATTACCTATATTGGTAATGCTTTCCCACATAACTATGCTGATGCAGGTGATGATGAGCGTGGCATGATGATACTTACCTGGGGTGAAGAACCGGTGTTTAAAGCATGGCCCAATCAACCTAAGTATCGTGTCTATAGTTTAAGTGATGTCTTACGTACCCCAGAAACATTACTATTGCCAAATATGCATTGTCGTGTTAATATTGATGTTGACATTACCTACGAAGAAGCCACATTTATTAAAGAAACGTTTGTTGGCACTTACAGCCTACGTGAGCTTACCTTAATTCCTGTTAAGAATATGGATATTGGACAAGATATTCAGTTAGGTAACATTCAATTTGAAAGCATTGACACTATTGTCACTAACCAATTGACAAATATTAACAGCGACCACTACGACCCTAACCTACTATTGGACATTTACAGACATCTATGAGTTTTTGCATAAAAAATCTTACAGTACGCAACTTTATGAGTGTAGGTAATGCTACACAGGCAGTAGAGTTTGATCGTCAAGACCTAACCTTAGTCTTAGGTGAAAACATTGACCTAGGCGGTGACGATAGCGGAGCACGCAATGGTACAGGTAAAACTACTATCATTAATGCACTATCATATGCCTTATACGGTACCGCACTTACTAATATTAAGAAAGATAACTTAATCAATAAAACTAATGCCAAAGGCATGTTGGTTACTATTGACTTCGAAGTCAATGGCGAAAGTTATCGAATCGAACGTGGACGTAAATCAAACGTACTTAAATTCTATGTTAGTGATATTGAGCAAGAGTCTAAAGACGATAACAGCCAAGGTGATAGCAGAGAAACGCAACAAGAGATCGAACGCCTGTTGGGCATGAGTCACGATATGTTTAAACATATTGTAGCATTAAACACTTATACAGAACCGTTCTTGAGTCTTAAGGCCAACGAACAACGCACTATTATCGAGCAGTTACTCGGTATTACTTTATTGAGTGAAAAAGCCGATCTGCTTAAAGAACAGGGTAAGGCTACCAAGGATGCAATTCAGCAAGAAGAGTTCAATATTAAGGCCATAACTGACGCAAATAAGCGTATAGAAGAGCAAATTGAGAGCCTAAAACGTCGACAAACCTTGTGGACTACCAAACACACAGAAGACGTAACAAAATTACAAACTGCCTTAGATAGCCTATTAGAAATTGATATCAATAGTGAAATTCAAGCACACAAAGACTTGACGGCATACAACCAAAAGCGCAAAGATATTGACGATATTAAAAAATTAATCACACGATGTGAACAAGATCATCTGCGTGAAGAAAAGACTATACAAAAATTAGAAAAAGAAATTGCAGATCTTAAGGATCACAAGTGTTATGCCTGCGGTAGTGACTTACATGACAGCAAGCACGAGGAAGTACTAAAGGCAAAACAAGAAGCACAAACAGAAGCTGCCTTGCAATACATGAGCACACAAACACAGTATGTACAGAATACAGAAACCTTAAAAGAACTAGGTGAGTTGGGCACCCAGCCAAAAGTATTCTACGATAAAGAAGAGGATGCTATCCATCATCGTAGTACTGTGGCTAGTTTACAAACACAGCTAGCAGGTAAAGTAGCTGAAACTGACCCCTATGATGAACAAATTGAAGAAATGAAAACCACAGCCCTGGCTGAAATTGACTACACAGTAATGAATGAGCTGATGCGTGTTAAAGAACACCAAGAGTTTTTATTAAAACTATTAACAAACAAAGATTCGTTTATTCGTAAACGTATCATTGATCAGAACTTAAGCTACTTAAACGCACGCCTAGGCTACTACTTAGATAAGATTGGCTTGCCGCATAGCGTTAAATTTTTAAACGATCTAAGTGTAGAAATACAGGAACTAGGACGTGAGTTAGACTTTTACAATCTTAGCCGCGGTGAGATGACCAGAGTAATATTAAGTCTAAGTTTTGCTTTTAGAGATGTATATGAATCATTATATCAACCAATTAACTTAGTATTCATTGACGAATTAATAGACAACGGGTTTGATTCTAGCGGTACTGAGAATGCTCTTGCTATACTTAAGAAAATGACTAGAGAAAGTAGTAAGTCAGTTTGGCTTATTAGCCATAAAGATGAATTAGCGGGACGAGTCGACAATGTAATGCGAGTAGTTAAGGAGAATGGATTCACGTCATATTCGACTGACGTAGATATTGCATAAATAGTAATGGGCGAACGGACTTGATCATCCTTCTGTGCCAGTAACACAGATAGCCCTTATTACTTTACTGGAGTATCTTATGAATACAATACCTTATCTATATAGATGGACCCACATTCCCACAGGAATGTGGTATGTTGGGTCCAAAACACAAAAAGGATGGAATCCTAACTGTCACGAAAAATATATTTGCTCAAGTCTTATCGTCAAGCCTCTTATTTTAGAAAATCGTAATGAGTGGTGTTATGAGATTTTAGCTATAGGAGAAGCCAAGTATATTAGAGAATTAGAAACAAAGTACTTAATATTATTAGATGCTAAAAATCATCAGATGAGCTATAATAGAAGCAATGCTTGTTTTGACGCAGGAAATCGACTCGGAAGTAAAGATTCAGAAGCGACTAAACAAAAGAAAAGTTTAGCAAGGCAAGGAGACAAAAACCCATCTTACGGAAAAAGAGGAGAATTATCTCCATTGTTCGGACATACTGATTCTATAGAAACTAGACAAAAGAAAAGTATTAAGTTAAAAGAATATAATAAAAATAGGCCGGCCAAACATAATAAAAATTTAAGCAAGGCTCTTAAAGGAAACCCAAACGTTGGTCTTAAGAAAGAAAAGAATCCATCGTGGGGTAGACCGGAGGTAGCTGATAGAATTAATAAACTACCTCCAAAAACATGCCCACATTGTGATAAAACGGTATCAATCGGAAATTATGCAAGGTGGCATGGTAGCAACTGTAAGAAAATAATCCGACCACCACTGTAGGTGGTTAAATAACAGACAACAAGGAGACATATAATGTCAATTCATGAAGATATCTTAGCAGCAGTAGCAACATACACAGAAGAAAGCGCAAAGTTTGAAGACAAAGGCGTTAAAGCAGCGGCAGCACGTGCTCGTGGTGCGTTAGGTGACTTAGCTAAATTAGCTAAAGCTCGTCGTGCAGAAATTCAAGACAAGAAAAATGCAATGGCTGCGAAATAAATAGATTTATGTCATATGATAACCCTTGGATCTATAATGGAACACTTTTTGATTCAGGGGATATCGGCGACTATTATGGCTTTATATATAGAATAACTAACACAACAAATGGCCACGATTACGTTGGTCGCAAATACTTCAAAACTATCAAAAAGAGACCACCTCTAAAAGGCAAGAAAAACAAACGTAGGGAAACTATAGAAACTGATTGGAAAGACTACTGGGGTTCATCTAGTAGATTATTAGCAGATATAGAACAATTAGGCAAGGACAAGTTCACTCGTGAGATTATACATCTGTGTAATAGCCGAGGCGAAACTAATTACTTGGAAGCCTATTATCAGTTTAAAGAAGAAGTACTGTTGAGAGAAGACAATTACAACGGTATTATACAGATTAAACTAGGTAAAAATTCCGTTAAAGACTTAAAGATTATAAAATAGCCGCACTTGGAACAAACATTGATAAATAATTGTATGAAACCTACAATTATTACAGAAGAAATAAGAAACAATTTTAAACCAACTTGGTTGTACATTAAACAGCACAACGCAACCAGTCTAAAATATTTTGGTAAAACAATTAGTAAAGATCCGTATTCGTACAAGGGTTCAGGTAATAGATGGATTAATCATTTAAAAATACACGGGGACAATATTACTACATTGTGGTGCAAACTATTTACTAATGTAGATTTACTAGTTGAATTTGCTACAAATTTTTCACAAGAAAATAACATAGTAAAATCAAAAGATTGGGCGAATTTGATAGATGAAAATGGTCTTGACGGTGGCGGATCACCTTCTTTTGATACTAGAAAAAAGATAGGATTTGCAAATAAAGGAAGAAAGTTACCACCAAGAACTGATTCACACAAAGCAATTAAATTAAAAATACAAACTGGACATTATATTACAGAAGAAACAAGATTTAAAATGTCGTTAGCGCAAAAAGGTCGCTTTGTATCAGAAGAAACAAAACAAAAAATTAGAGAATTTAATTTAGGCAAGAAGAAAAGCAAAGAAATTGTTGAAAAAATCAAAGCAACTAAAAAATTAAAAATCACGCAATATAAATTAGGGACCTGCCCACATTGTAATAAAACAGGTAGTATGAATAATATGCCTCGTTATCATTTTGATAACTGTAAAAGCAAAAAATAGTTTTAAATCAGTCAATAATGCAGATATGATCTGTGCCCTATGAGGAGATGGTGCTCGCGTAATGGCCGCACTTGGGACTACTTAGAATAGACTAGGTAACTGGGCGACAATGGCAATAAATCAATTAGGTGTAAAAACCAAATGATTCGGGCTCTGAAACAGACCAACCCGAGAGCAAAATAATAGTTGGCTAACTACGGCTATTTGCGCTACCGCCAGAAGAATCTAGAGTAGGGAGTACAGGCTGACCGCTTCCGTGTTNATGATAACAATCTCTTGTAGTTAGTGTGACGCAGTACTCGGATGATGCGGCGGTTGCAATTTGCCTCGGATAGGTAAATTGTGACTGATATCTGGATGATACAGTTTAAAACATACAATAAATTATATTAAATTCAAAGTAAATTAGATTAGAAGAAAAGGCTTTAGAGCGACAGCGATAAAGCAGATGTCGTAGACATCTTAAAGTAGTTAGAGCAATGGTCAATAAAAAAGACTATACGAATATAGCCTTTGATGTAGTACTTTAAACATAACCATGAATTAAAAGAATGGTAAACCTGATTTCTTAGTAGTTTCCATATTATCATTAATGATCTTGTTGATTATAGTTCTTTCTTGATCATTTAACAACATAGCATCTTCATAACTTAAACCACCTCGCATAAACCAACACATACGCAGTGCTTCTTCTCTATAGGCTTTTGAATCCTTATCGTACTGATCTAATAGACTAACGATCTCGTCGTTGTCTAGATTCAAAAGCCTTGCCCGAAAAAACTCGCATAGTCAAACTCTACACTAAGTTTATATTCGTGTTCGCATGAATC
>JGI24890J29729_1000237_pt1 | contig 41008 bp, 50 predicted proteins | sample FreactcultureFD7_FD_29729 | JGI IMG/M metagenome (IMG submission 29729)
AACCAGAACCAGAACCAGAACCAGAACCAGAACCAGAACCAAGATCCCCCTATAGCCCCCCAGGGGGCACTTGTGATTGAGGCTTCCGCTGCGCTTGCTGATCCAGCAGCCGCCACCACACCCACTCCACCGAAGCCGAGCAGCTCAAGCACAACCACAGGCGAAGTGGACCCGCCTGCTCAAACCGAGGATCGCACTCCGGACAAAAAAAGAAAAGGGGCGGTCGCCGCCCTGAAGGCTTTGGTGGACCAGATCTATGCCGCCTACCCTCGCCACGTCGCCCCGGTGCCGGCGAAGAAGGCCATCGAGAAGGCCCTGCGGCTGGACATCTCCGGCGACGAGCTGCTCGCTGCCACCGAGGCCTATGCCGAGGCTGTGCGGCAGTGGCCGGCCCAGGACCGCACCTTCATCCCCCACCCCGCCACCTGGTTCAACGCCGGTCGCTACCGCGAGGACCCGGGGGAATGGCAGCGCGGCACCGCGTCCAGCGCCGGTTCTGAGCCCGGCCAAAAAGAAAGAGCCCCGGCCCTGCCCGTGCCGGAAGCCGCCCCCGAGTTCTGGGAGCAGGCCTGGGCCCTGCTCTTCGATGCCGAATGCCCCGCCTCCTGGCACCTGGTCCCCGAGGCCAGCAAACCCCAGCTCCGCAGCCAATCCGCTGACCTCTGCAAATGAGCACAACCGAAACCGCAACGACCATTTATCACATTATGAATCATCAGCAGCTCACAGTCGAAATTCTGAAGACACTTCCATTCAGTCTGTCCATGCACCTCAATGGAGGGTCTTCGTACTCGAAGCGGGTTTCCGTGAATGACGCATGGGACCTGGGCCACGTGGTTGAAACCTCCGGTTCACCTCATTATCGCGTCACGGGTGATATGCTTTATTTGATGGCCGACCCCACTGTCTGCTTGGATCTGCGTGCCAAGGACAAGAATCTGCAGGCGTTCTGCGATGCCTACAACGGAGCCCGCACGCTTCGCTTGCTGCCTTCACTTGAAGCCTCTGATCAACCATGACCCACCCCGAAGGAGATCCCCAGCCCTGGGATGAGGCACAGGTGGCGGCTGATCCCGCTGTGGCCGTGCTGCCGCGCCGCCGCGCCTGGGCGCGCAGTGCTGACGAGGTGACCGCGGAGCGGCTGTTCAACAACAACCGCTCGCTGCCGTTCAGCGACGAGGCGGAGAAGGGCGTGCTCTCCTGCCTGCTGCAGGAGCCGGTGGAGCGCATTCCGGAAACGCGCCAGCACCTGCCGGCGGAGGCCTTCTACCACATCGCCAACCGGACGGTGTATCAGACCCTGTGCGACTTCGCCGATGCGGGCCTGCCCATCGACATCGCCACCCTCACCCACTCCCTGCGAGAGCGCGGCCTGCTGGATAAGGTGGGCGGTCCTGCCGCCATTTCGGAGCTGTACACCTTCATCCCCGTCCCGGCGCACTACCCGTTTTATCAGCAGACCGTGCAGCAGAAGTGGCGCGCCCGCCAGCTCATCGCCTGGGCCGCCACGGTGCAGGAGAGCGCCTTCAACCACGGCAGCGAGTTCATCGATGAAGACATCATGCCCCTGCTCTCGCAGGCCGAGGACGGGGCCTTTGCCCTGCTCTCCGCCGCCATGGACCAGTCCGCGGGCGGCACCAAGTGCCAGGTGATCGATGCCCAGGAGATGGCCTTGCAATGGACCGATGCGTTCGAAGCCATCAAGGCCATCCCGGCCGGCAGCATCCCCGGCGCCCGCACCGGCTTCTACGATCTGGACCGCATGTACGGCGGCCTGGCCCCGGATGAGGATGGCGACTTCGAGCTCGTGGCCGCCTACCCCGGTATGGGCAAGACGGTCGATTTCGTCACCGCGTTGGAGGACCTCGCCATCAACCAGGGCATCCCCTGCCTCGCCTTCCCGCTGGAGATGGGCCGCCTGGGCATCTCCCACCGCCTGCACCTGGGGCGCGCCCGCGTCAATGTCTCGCACTCGCGCAACTCCTTCCCCATCGCCAAAGGCGACGTGCCCGCCATCGGCACCGCCACGATGCAGATTGCCACCGCCCCCATCTTCTGGGACTGGCACAGCTTCATCGAGATCGCTGATCTGCGGGCCAGCGCCCAGATCTGCCTGCGCAAGCACGGGCGCAAGGACAAGTTCCCGCGCATGGCCGTGCTCATCGATCACTTTGGCCAGATCCTGCCCAGCTCCAAGGAAGGCAAGCGCGACAAGCTGCTGGGCCAGGTGGAGGTGCTGCGCGGCCTGCATGAGCTGCGCAAGATGGGCATCCTGGTCAAATTGTACGCCCAGCTCGACAAGGCCAGTCGCGAAGGCCAGGCGGCCGGTCACTCCCCCACCAATGCCGCCTTGAAGGGCGCCTCCGAGCTGGTGGAGTACCCCACTCACATCCGCTTCCTGCACCGGCCCGCCGCGCCCGATGTGGCCCCGTGGAGCGGCAAGTTCATGCGCGCCGTCAAATCCCAGCCCGCCAGCCGCAAGAGCAAGAACTTCCACGAGACGGATGCGGAGGAAGCCACCGATCAAAGCGAGGTGCATGGCGACAAGCAGAAGCTCTGGGAAAGCATAACCGCCAGCTACCGCCACGAGTTCCCCGAGGCCTGGTGCGATCCCCGCCGCATCCCCGCCAGCAAGACCGTCGCCCAGGTCGATTACGAGGAGCACGCGAAGACCGTCATCACCAAGAACCGCCACGGTCCCACTGGCGAGATCTGCCTGCGCTTCCTGCCGGAGTACCAGCGCTTCGTCGGCCGCACCCTGCACCTGTACAGCGGCAACAAGGCCTTCCGGCAGGTGGAGCTGCCGGGGTTCTGAGATTTTCCGTCAACAACAACTGAAACACGAACACACTGCATCATACCATGAACAGCACCGTCACTGCACCGTCTCCATACTCAAACCAGCAACCCGCCACGGCCCGGCCCTCGCGCCGTGACCCCGCCATCATCCCCTTTGTTGCCCAGGACCTCGCGGCCAAGGTCCGCGAATGGGATGGTGACAACGCCGCCGAACACGCCTGCGACGAATACGTGGCTGAGCTGACCGCGGCCTTGGAATTCCATACCGACGGCTATGAGCTGGCCCAGGAACTGGAACGCAGCGCCCACATCTTCCCGGATGCGGCTCTGGTGGAGATCCTGGACTGTGCCAGCTCCGTCCAGCGCAAGCAGTGGATGGCCGCCATCAAGCAGTGGGTGCCCTCTTGCGGTCTGGTCCCTCCGCCTCTGAACCTCACCGCCACCGATGGCCGGCACCTCGGAACGGTGATCAGCAATGATCTCGATACCGCCACCTCGGTGCTGCAACGTCCGCAGGACGGCATGGGCAGCGGGCTGATCGTGAACTGGGAAGATCTTACCGAAGCTTAAGCCATGAACATCCCNCCCCACCCCATCGTCTGCAGCCGCTGCGACAAACCCGCCTGCGCCTGGTGCGAGAACCAGCCGCTGTGCGTGGGCTGCCTGCGCGTCTATGACGACAGCCGCAAGCCGAGCGCCACGTTGCCCGATTCCGGCCAGCGCCAGGCCTTCACCACCGGCGCGGTGCGCGATGCCATGGCGGGCAAGGGCCTGCCGCACATGATCCCGCCCGTGGCGCTGCGCAAGATCGCGCTGCGCTTCGAGCAGGGCGCGGCGAAGTACGGCCCCGGCAACTGGATGCAGGGCATCCCCCTGTCCCGCTACCAGGACGCCATCCAGCGCCACACCCTCGCCTGGGCCGAGGGGCAGACGGATGAGGACCACCTCGGCGCCGTGGGCTGGAACTTCACCGCCGCCGCCTGGACGGAGCAGCAGATCCAGGCCGGCCGCCTCCCCGCCGCCCTCGATGACCTGCCCTTCCGTCCGCACCCGCTCACCCTCAACCCTGCCCTTTGATCAACCGTCATGACTCCCCACCTCTTCCTCGATGTCGATGGCGTCTTGAACCACTTCGGCCGGTGCGGCCAGGGACTGGAGACCGACAAGTGCGAGCTGCTGCGCGAGATCGTCGCCGCCACCGGCTGCCACATCGTGCTCAGTTCCACCTGGCGCAAGCAAGGGGATGCGTGCGGCCGCATCGTCCGGTTGCTGGACGGCATCGGCGCCACCTTCGCGGGCTGCACCCCAGTGCTCGACTGCCGCCAGCCCTCCGGCTTGTGGACCGCCGTCACGCGCGGCCAGGAAATCGCCGCCTGGCTGGAGGTCCACCCCGAAGTCACCCGCTGCGTCATCGTCGATGATGACGAGGACATGGCCCCGCTCCGCGCCCACCTCGTCCTTACCAACTCGTTCGAAGGGCTCACCCCCGCGCACGCTGCCAAGATCATTCAACGCCTCACCACCCCGCTGCCATGACCACACCACGCACCATTCGTGACCGATTCCTAGCCGACTACCGCCAGCAGGCGCGGCGGCTGACCGAGGCCCAGCGCCTCGGCGGCCTGGGCAAGCACGGCTTGCTATCCCGGCTCGCCTTGCAGTACAAGGTCAAGACCCGCAGCGCCCGCCACTGGATCGAGGCCGCCGGGCTGCTCATCCCCAAGTGCTTCCACGCTCACACCCCGGCGATGCTCCTGGCCCTGTGCCAGGCCATTGCCCGGGCCGTGCAGGCCGGCCAGGAGTTCCGCGCCGCCTGCGATGCCCACCATGCGCCCACCGCGCTGGTGCGGTTCTGGATGCAGCAGCACCAGGTGCGCTGCCCGCGCAAGGCCATGGTCTTCACCCAGGCGGCCGGTCGCCCGCGCCGCGTCGATACACCCGCAGCCCAGCCCCAGCCGAAGCCGAAGCGTCCCGTTGCCAGCCTCGCCCTCGCGCTGGCGGCCTACGATGCCGGTCACAGCCTGGAGCTCGCCGCCGCGCACGGCGGCACCCCGGTGACCACGCTCACCCAGGCCCTGCGCCAGCGCCACGAGACGCGACAGCAGACCGCATTCCGCTACCCGGACTCGTTCGAGGACCTCTGCCAGAAGGGACGGGCGGCGTGAGGGTCGGCAGGAGACAGGAGGAAGAAGTAAGAAGTAAGGAGACAGAATTGTACATTATGAAAGCTTATAAAGTCAGTACGCCCGCCGCTGCGGCCAGCGTGATTGTGTTCGCTCCCAGCATTCGGCGCGCCCTCGCGAGGGCTCACCGATCCGAATGGCTCTGCGAGGAACCGTTCATTACCCTGCGGGCGAAACGCCTGCCGGAGCTTGATGCCGACGCCGGGGACGCGGAAGAGCTACTTGACGGTAACTGCGCCCGCTCTCAGCGCCTCATGTGGCGGCTGGGCTGGAACTGCCTTGACGGCGAGGGCAGTTGTGACGGCTGCGGCCTGTACCATTGGGACCTGGTTCCGGAAAGCCACCTGAAACACTATCCGGGCGAAGAGGCGGATTTGTGCCCTGGCTGTTTTGCGGCGATGACATCCGCAGCGGACGGAAAGGAGGCGGCATGAGTCATTCCCCTTTGCCATCCCTCTTCGTCAGCACGGTGCGGGTGTGGCCGGCAGGCGCGGCCGTCTGGCACCGGGCCACGGGCAAGCGAGGCCTGGTGGTGGGCTGGCAGGTGACGCACACTGCGACCGCCTTCGTGGTGGTGGACTGGGGCAACAGCTCCGGCTGCGAGTACCCGCTCGCGCTGAGTCGTACGCCCGTGGTTGAAGGCGGCGCCGGCGAGGAATGGAAGGAGGCGGCGGTATGACGGAGTTGCTCACCGTCCCCGAAATGCTTTCCCCGCGCTTGCGCTGGCTGGCCAAGTTCTGCGTGGTGACCTGCGAGATGCCGGAGGCGGAAGACGGCGGCCCCTGGTTCGCTTTCGTGCGTCTCCCCAAGGACGCGGACAAGTCGCCGGTCGAATGCCTGCAAACCTATTGGGACTACTCAGATGGTCAAGGTCTCGGCTCCGGCGCAACGCTGGACGATGCGATTGTGGACCTTGCCAAAAAGTTACACCTGAAACTGTGGAACGAAGAGCCATGACGCCCGCCCAATCCGCCATCCGCAATCCGCCATCCGACATGCTGCCCCTGGACCTGCCGCCGCCTGCACAGGCTTCCTGGCGCGAGAACACTGGCGCGCGGTGGAAGGAACGGCACCCGGAGCCGTTCGCGTTCTTCCTGCACCTGGTGCGTGAGGAGGGCATCCTCAATGTCTCCGTGCTGGCGCAGCGGGTGGGCGAGGAGTTCGGGCTGGACGCGGGTCAGAGCGACGGCCTGCGCAAGCACCTGGGCAAGCTGCTGCGCACGGAGTTCGACCAGGCGGAGCTGGAAAGCCTGTTCAACCGCGAGGCGGTGCTGGTGAAGGCGCAGGGCATGCAGAAGACCGGCGAGCTGATCACCAAGGCCACCTCCAGCAAGGATGTGGGCGCGGTGGCCATGGCCACGAAGATGACCTTCGACATGGTGCAAATCGCCAACGACAAGCCCACGGAGATCGTGGAGGAGCGCAAGCGGTTCTCGCTGGAGGACTTCGAAGCGATCCGCCACCAGGCGCAGCGCGGCAAGGTGCTGGAGGCGGAGACGGTGCCGGTCCCGGCGCTGAATGAGCCGGTGATGGTGACGGAAGACACAAGACTTCAAGACAGAAGACACAAGACCTGAGAACAACGAACATTAAATACTACACTATATATGAATAAAATTGAAGCCATCAAGGCAGCCAAACAGTTCCGCGTGGATGCGGACGCTCTTCTTCAGCGCATGAAGGCCCACACCAAAGAACTCATCGTGCATGGCCGAACGATCGTGGCTGGTGATGATGAAGTCACTGAGCAGCAACTTGCGGACTCACGCGAGATTGTGGCTCAGCACATCATCTCCACCCGTGATCTGGAGAGCGCAATCATGCGTCAGGGCATGGTCTTGAAGTGCATTGGCACTCCCAATCCCTATCCCGACAGCTACAAGCCGGAGAACACAATCGTCAACCCCACGGCGGACGGCCTGAAACTCTAACCCCTGCTGTCCTCAGAGTCTTGTGTCTTCTGTCTTGAAGTCTTGAATCTGCTTATGATCGACCCCTCCACGCTTGAAGCCTACCGCGCCTTGCAACAGTCGCAGGAGCCGCACCCGGCGGTGCCTGCTCTGAGCCTCGATGAGTTGTGCGCGCTGGACGCGGCCGCCGCGATTGAGGCGGTGAACGGGCGTTTGCAGGTGATCGAGGACATGCAGGCGGACCCGTTGCTGCATGGCTATGATCCCCCGGCCTGGCGGCTCATTGATTTGATGGTGGCGCGCAAGCGGCTGGAGAACCCGGGCGCGGCGCTGGAGGTGTTCGTGCTGGGTGGTCACGACTCCGGCAAGACCAATGGCTGGACACAGCGCATGGCGCGGCATTTCTGGTTCACGGAGCAGGCCTGGGTGTGGGGGCTGCACAGCACGGAGCCGATGAGCCGGAGCATTCAGCAGGCGCGGTTCTGGACCTACTTCCCGGCCCGCATCAAGGCGAAGGTGAACCGCAAGGGCGGCCTGCCGGGCGCGCTGGACCAGAAGATGAAGTACACCGAGGCCGGGGGCTTCACAAACATGGAGCTGAACATCCGCTGGGCGCAGCCGCTGCCGTGGGCGGAGAAGCCGCGCCGCTGCGGCGGCAAGATGGAGTTCAAGGTGTACGGCGGCGAGGTGGGCAACCTGCAGGGCTCGAAGCTCACCGCCGCCACCAGTGACGAGCTGGTGAACAAGGGCGTGGCGAAGACGGTGAAACAGCGTATCACCCCGCGCGCGAAGGTGACGAAGGAGCCGTGGTTCCTGCTCATGATGCAGCGCTGCGTGGAGATCCTGAGCGAGCGCGACGACAAGGGCTTTCCCAAACGGTCGCTTCCCGCCGCGCTGCAAGGGCTGTTGTACACCGGCATTCACGGCATGGGCTTCACGCCGATCGACGGCTACTCGCCGCTGGTGGCCAGCGCCATGGACGGGGCGATGCTGGTGGAGGAACGCGAGGCGGTGGTGGACGTGCCGGAAGACGAGCCGATTCCTGATTCCTATCCCTGCACGCCGCTGGGCAACGGCATGAAGCGCGTGCACGTGCTGCCGATCCTGGGCGACAACGGCGAGCTGAAGGGCACGCTGAAGGTGCCAGTGTGCAAGCAGCCCTTGCAGCGCACGCGCCTGATCTGCTACCTGCCCACGGATGCCAATGCCTGGACCAACGTTTCCGGCAAGCTGGCGGAGCTGGACGGCAGCGGCGAGGATGATATCCGCGTGGCGTACTTCGGCGACGTGCGCAAGCAGTGGGACACCACGTTCGCCATCTTCAATGCGAAGAAGCACGTCACCACCTGGGACAAGCTGCGCCAGGAATGCGGCGGCGTGATCAAGGGCACCATCACGGAGGTGATCGATCCCGGCGCGCGCAAGCCCTGGGTGATCGGCCACTACCTCACCGTGCCCAGCGGCCGCAGCTACAAGGTGCAGGAATGGCCCTGCCCCAGCATCGCCATCGACGGCACGCTGCCCGGCGCGTGGGCGGTAACCAGCGAGCACGGCCTGCGCAACGGCGATGCCGGGCCGGCGCAGAAGAAGAAGCTCAACTGGGGCCGCGCCCATTACCTGCACCTGCTCTGGCAGCTGCGGCAGCGCTTGTACCGCAAGCTGACGGAGAACGACGGCCAGTTCGACGGCAGCGTGGTGGAGAAGACGCTGACCTGGGAGAACCGCGAGAGCTGGAAACTGGAAGGCAAGTTCGTGCTGCCGTACCGGTCGCTCATTGATTCGCGCTTCGCCCAGCACCAGACCGAGACCAAGGGCCTGACCAAGCCGCTCATCGAGGCGATGTACGACGAGGAGAACGCCATCGACTTCGAGCCCAGCAGCGGCGTGGACCTGAGCGAGGGCGACACGCTCATCCTCACCGAGCTGGCCGACAACGGCCTGGGCATGCCCGGCTACCAGGTGCTGGCCGAGTGCGAGAACACCATCTTCATGTACGGCACCTACAGCGTGCCGGAGACCAGCGACAAGCCCACGCGCAAGGACGACAAGTGCAAGGACAACCGCGACACCGACGCCTACTTCCACCTCAGCGGCCCGTACTTCGTGGACCCCACCCGCTGGGAGTCCATCGACATGGACAAGGAAGGTTTTGGCTACTGAGGAACGGCCGCGTTTGCGAAATGACAAATTATCACACACTGCCATGAACACCGAAGACACAACCATGACCAACACTGAACCTGCATCCTTCTTCCCATGAACAACACTACTCCCGAGAATCCGCCCTCCGCCATCCCTCATCCCCCATCCGAGCCCTGCGTCCGCGCCGGGGAACGGGAGCGGGTGCTCACCCAGCGGCTGAAGGTGCCGCGCGAGCAGTTCCACGCCTGGCGGCAGGCCGGGGACTGGCGCGAGGGCGAGCACTTCAGCAAGGACGACTCCGGGGCCTTCGTGCTCACCGAGGGAGGGGCTGTGCAGCTGCTCACGCTGCTGCACCTGGAGACGGCACAGGTGCCGGTGGTCACTCGCGTGGCACTCCTGTTCATCCAGGCCGGGGCGATGAACCGCATCGCCCGCTGCCGGCCGCCGGAGGGGGGCAGCACCGTCTCCGTCCGCCTCACCGGCGCCCACGTCTTCGCCACCAAGTTCCGGCGTGGCGACCGTCTGGAAGCCGTGCCCACCGAGGTGGAGGGGATCTACGAGTACGACGGCCCGGCACCGCGAAGGATGCGGCTGTGAGGGGCAGGAGGAAGGAGGCAGGAGTAAGAAGTAAGGAGACAGAAGACTACACTATGAAGACACCATACCTTGCCATCTGGCCGGACAATTCTATATCCATTGTCCAGGCAAACAGTTGGGTGCAGCTTTTCCAGGCGCTTGATATCGACGCCAGCCCTTTTGATATCAAGGCGCTGTGGGATATTACTGATGTTCAGAACACCCGGACCTGCCGGGATTCTGGAGGGCTTGTTGTCAATCAAGACGATGAGGAGGACTTCCCGGAAGGTCCTCGCGAAATTTCCAGAGCACACCTCCGCGTACAGTTCCGGCGGGCCTTCGGGCGGATGTACCGTAAAGCTTGATCCCCATTCTGCCTCCTTCCTCCTGTCTCCTTCCTTCTCTCCCCCTCCCTCCCCATGCCCAAGCTCCTGATGTTGTACAGCGAAGTGAAGCAGGCCCTGATGGACTGCGGCTTGACGGACCGGGAGGCGCGCCGGGCGCTGAAGACGGGCCGCGAGGTCATCCCGCCGCACCCGCATGACTGGCACTCCCAGCGCCGCTGGCTGGGCGGCGACGTGCAGCGCTACTGCCAGGAACTGAAGGCGCTGGGGTGAGGGGGTTGAGAAATTGAGAATTAGGAATTAGGAATGACGAATGAAAAGTACAGAAATGCAAGAGAGCCCCCAGCAACCCGGTCTAGCTATCGCGATTGAGCGACAGATAAAAAGCGCCTTGGAATATCTGTATTACCAGCAGGACAAGCGCAGTATTGTCATCACTTTCCTAACGTGCCCAATGAAAGACATGTGGCTTAGGGAACGTGGCTGGGCCACGTCGCCATCAGCAGCATTGTATGAAATGGAATTTTTTGAAACTGATTTTGGCAGGGCTGAGTTCATCACTGTTCCTGGTGGTGAGCTCAAAGCATTAACAATGATCCTTCCTGAATCCGCGCGCGCATCCATTCCCATGTTCAAATCGGGCATTCACGGTGGATAAAACGTGAAGGTTGACATTTCCCAAACCCTCCCCCACACTGGTCTCGCCCTTGGGGAAGGGTGCGCTGGATGCGGAACTTTACTGTACCGCTCCCTTCATGGCTTCACCCGCAGAACTCCCCGTCGAAACGTCGCCGGACCGGCCCCTGGTCGCCTTCAAGGTGGCCGACGTGATCAGTGAGATGGACGCGGCCTGCGGGGATGCGGGCTGGTTCCTCAAGACCATGCAGCGCAACAACCAGACGATGCAGAGCTGGTGGGCGGGCAAGGACTACACGGGCAAGAAGAACAGCACGCAGAACTGGACGGCGAAGCCGTTCAACGGCGCGGCGGACCATGACGTGTTCATGGCGAAGACGGTGATCCGCAAGCGCAACGCCATGCGGGTCGCGGGCCTGGCGCGCGGTGCGCTGTCGGTCACGCCGACGAGTTCGCTCGATGCCCGCAGCGCGGGGCTGATGCGCCAGGTCATCCGCTACTTCATGACCGGGCCGATGAAGAACGAGGTGATCACCCAGGGCCTGCGCGCCGGGAGCTATGCCGACCGTTACCGCTGCTCGCTGCTGTACGTGGGCTGGAAGGAGGAGCGCGGGGTGGAGAAGGTCACGTTCACGCTCGACGGTCTCGCCGCCGCCCTGCAACAGCAGACCGCGCAGCAGCAGGCGCAGGCGCAGGATGGCATGTTCATGCAGCCGGAGGGCGCCGACTACACCGCGCAGGTGATGGTCACGGCGGACCCGGACGAGCTGGCGAAGCTCATGGTGCAGATGCAGCCCGGGCTCGCGGCCCGTGGCAAGGAAGGCCTGCGGCAAGCCCGGCGCGCTTTGGCGGAGATCCGCAAGGGCCTCCCTGAAGGCGTGGCCTATGCCAGCTACGTGAAGCGCGCCAGCCCCACCTGGGAGGCCTTGCAGCCGTTTGTCGATGTGTTCTTCCCGGCCGAGGCGGTGATGGAGGACGGCATCGAAAGCTGCCGCTGGGTGGCCAAGGTGAAATGGCGCAGCGCGCAGTGGATTCGTGAGCAGGCCGCCATCGAAGGCTGGAATGACAATTGGGTGGAGGAAGTGATCAAGAACCACAAGGGCCGCTCGCGCATGCTGGCCAAGCGATTGATCAGCACGCCCTGGGCGCTCACCACGCTGGGCGTGGGCTGGGGTGCAAAGGTCAATTCGGAAACGCAGCAGCACCTGTACGAGATCATCGAGCTGTGGGACCGCAGCATGACGGACGACGGCTTGACCGGCACCTACCGCACCATCATGCACGCCGATGTGATGGAGATGGTGGGCAAGCGCGAGCTGCGCGCCGACTGGGATGGGATGTATCCGTTTGTCCCGTTCAAGTTCGACGTGGACGAGCGCATGCTGCTGGCGGGCGACTCCCTGCCGGAGCTCATCCAGACCTCGCAGCAGGCGGTGAAGGCGCAGTGGGACATGCGGACGGACAGCGGCAGCCTCTCCACCTTCCCGGTGTGGACCGGCGACCCCGAGCTGGCCGCCTTGAAGCCCGTGCCGGGCCAGTTCCTGCCCGCCCTGCGCGGCAAGGTGCCGGAGGCGCTGAAGCTGAACCCGCCCGACGGCCGCAGCGTGGAGATCGAGACGACGATCCGCGATGCCGTGGACGAGCTCTTCGGCTTTGAAAGCAAGCGCCTCACCGGCCCGCAGGCGATGACCATGCAGCAGGCGGAGATGGACTGGTACATGGCCGGCATCTCGCAGGCCGTGGCCCGCACCGCGCGGCTGATCCAGCAGTACATGCAGCCCATGCGCGGCGCCCGCATCACCGGCACCACGGAACTGATCAACGCCACGGCGGACGATGTACGCGGCGGCTTTGATTACGACGTGAGCTTCAACGTCATGTCCACCGATGTGGCCTGGGTGAAGGAACACCTGGGGATGATCAAGGACACGGTGCTGGCCCTGGACAACCGGGGCTACATCAATACCCTGCCGCTGCTGGAAGCCGGGCTGAACATGATTGATCCGCAGCTGGCCCCGCAGTGCCTGCCGCAGAGCAACGACGCCGCGCAGCAGCAGAGCGTGGATGCGGCGACCGCCGCGCTGGCCGACATCTTCACCGGCGGCGCGCCGATGGTGAAGGCCGGCATGGACTTTGGCGGCATCGCCCAGGCGCTGACGGACGAGATCAACCGCAGCCCCATGCGCCAGCAGGGCATCATCGGCGGCACCCAGCCCTGCGCGGCCCTCATCGCCTACCTGAAAGGCCTGGTGGACAACGACCAGCAGCACGGCGGCGAGAACGCCACCATCGGCAAGACCCTGATGGAGGACCCGCTGAAGCAGCCCAAGCCCGCCGAGATCCTCCTGCACACCCTGCAGCAGCTGCCGCCCGGCGTGAGCCTGGCGCAGTTCCAGATGATGCAGCAGCAACGCCAGCCCGCCACCCCGATGGGTGGTGACGGCATGAACCCGCAACTGGCCGCATGAGCACGCCCATCCACATCTACTTTCGTCCCCAGTTCCACCCCGGCACCACGGAGTGCCTAAGCCAGGAAGACCTGCAGACGCAGATTTATGAACGTCATGTGATCCTGCGCAAGCATGCCGGGCACGAGGCCCTGCGGGCCATGGCGGAGATGCTGGACATGCAGGCCGTGCGCATGACGGCGGAGGCGATGCAGCCGGAGCCGGAGAGCCGGGAACATCGCGCGGGCCAGGCCTACGCCGCCAGCTACATCGCCGGGCTGCTGCGCCAGATTCTGGACCACCGCGAGACGGAACCAGGGGCGCACGACGACAACGACGAGTAGCGCCCGCCGTTACAAAAGCGTGCCATACTGTGTCACGCCTTGAAACGGTATGAGCGGAATGGGTAAGTTGTCCCCATGTCCGACCTCGCCGCCGCCGCTCCCACCGTCACTGAAGCGCCCCTGGAGGCTGCCCCGACGGGACTGGAAGCGGCCCGCGAAGTGTCGCAGAAGCTGCTCGAGCAGAGCCTGCCACCGGACCAGGCAAAGGTGCTGCGCCAGGCACGGGCTGAGAAGGCCAAGGCGAAAGCCGCCGAACAGGCTGCCGCTCCCGCTGTGACGGAAGCGCCCGCCAAACCCGCCCCGGCCGCCGCGCCGGAAGCGAAGACTGAAGCCGTCGCCGAAGCCGCCAAGCCTGAGGCCGATGTGATCGACTTCGGTGCCGACGACAAGCCGGCAGTGCAGGTGGACGAGACTCCCGCCCCGGACGAACTGAGCCCTGAAGACCTGGCCAAGCTGGACGACAAGGCCCGCAAGGCGGTGACCGATGCCAGCAAGGAGGCCGCCAAGGTACGCAAGCGCGCCCAGGAAGCGGAGAGCAAGCTGGCTGAGAAGGACACCGCGCTGGCGGAACGCGACCAGAAGCTGGCCGCCACCGAATCGCAGCTGCAAGAGATCCTCGCCCGCGGCCCCGCACTGGCAGGCAATGAATTTGGCCGCTTCACCAACGGCCAGCAGGTCGCCGCCTGGGGCAACAACGCCCAGGAGGCCCTGGCCCTGCTCACCGCCCACGAGCGCGCGGTGAAGGCGGGCCGTGCCAGCGAGACGGATGCCATCATCCACACCCTGCCCACCGGCGACGAGGTGGAACTGCAGCTTGCCTCCAAGGAGGCCTTTGCCCGCCGCGTGGCGGATGCGCAGGCCTGGTTCGACACCGATCACAAGCTGGGCCTGAGCACCGAGGCGGCGAAGAAGATCGAGGAGCGGCACCAGGGCACCCAGGGCTACAAGGACGCACTCGCCGCGTACACCACGGACCCCGCCTTGCACACCCGGCTGCCGGAGCTGCAACGCAAGGCCGCGCTGTACGACACCCTGATGGCGCGCAAGGCCATGATCACTTTCCCGGACACAGCGGCTGCCGCGACGAAGGCAGCCCCCGCAACCGAGGCGCGGGGTTCGAAACCTGCCTCCCAGAAAACTGCACCCCTCACCGAAACGCCCGCCAGCGCTCCACGCATGGCAGTGGCGATGCAGGGGGATGATGTGGCGACACGCAAGAGCGAGCTCATGGAGCGCGCGAGGACGGCGACGAACTACGACGAGCAGCAGAAGTACCTCAAGCAAGCAGCCATGCTGCCGAGCGCCGGGCGCACCTTTGCGCAGCAAGGCAGCCGGAGCCGGACTGCGGCCTGAGGCCCGCGTGGAAACCACTTCATCATCCCTTTTCACCTACCATGGCCCAGGCCCTTTCCTCCACCGTACCAGCCCTTCACGAAGACCTCGCGGACGAGCTGGCCCTTCTCGACAACGAGAACACACTGTTTGCCTCCACCGTCAAATCCGGCGGCAAGGCGGAGAACTCCGATTACAGCCGTGTGGCTGACTCGCAACTCACCGGCCGCCTCGGCGGTGTGCAGGAGGGCGATGCGGTCACGCGCAGCGCCGTCACCAACCAGTTCACCAACCGCAAGAAGATCTGGGGCATCGTGCAGCAGAAGCGCGAGAACTGGGGCGTGTCGCGAAGGGCGCAGAAGGTGGAGAACCCCGCCGGCATTTCCAACCTGGAAGGCGAGGCCCGCTACCGTGGCCTGGAGCGCTACAAGCAGGGCAAGGAACTGACCTATCTCTCCGCCCAGGTGCAGAAGGACAACGCCTCCTTCTACAACGAAGAGGCCGCGCTGAAAGCCGATCACCTCACCATGGGCGCCGCCGCCTGGGTGCAGTCCGGCGCGCAGAACACGGATGCCACCTACCAGGTGGACGCCTCGTTCCGCCCCAGCTCCGCCCAGATCGTCAACATCGCCAGCGCCTCCGCCTTCACGGAAGCGAACCTGCGCACGATCATCAGCGAGTGCCGCAAGGCCAAGCGCCGCAACGTGAAGCTCACGAACTTCTGTTCCGTGGACTTTGCCAACCAGCTCGCCACGTTCTTCGACGCGGGCAGCACGGCGAACTCCAGCACACCGATCCGCCGCTTCAACCAGGACGGCACCAGCGGTGAGATCACCAGCAAGCTGACGGGCTACAGCACCCTGTTCGGCACGATGATGGTGGTGCCCACCCAGCTACTCAACGGCGTGCCGAATGCGGGCAGCCTGGCCGGGTTCGCCGGTACCAGCACCGCCTCCGTCACCGTCACCAGCACGGTGGGCCTGCAGAGCGGCATGAAGATCACCGGCACCAACGTGGCGGCCGGCACCTACATCGCCAGCATCCAGAGCGCCACCGCGATGACGCTGTCCACCGCGACCACCGGCGTCCCCTCGGCCGTGGTCCTGGGCGACACGGATCACGCGCTGTTCCTGGAGATGGAGTTCTTCTTCGAGATGCTCAACGGCATCGAGGAAGTGGACCTCTCGCTCGATGGATCCGGTGCACAGGGCTACGTGGAGGAGTTCTTCTCCCTCTACTGCTCGATGCCCAAGGTGCACGGCAAGGCCAGCACCATCAACTAAGCCACCCTTTGCGCGGGCGGGGAGCGATGGCGCTGATTTCAGCATCCTCGCACCCTTCCCCGGTCTCCGCCCGCGCTTCACTTTTCATCACAGAAGACAGGAGGAAGGAGGAAGGAGGAAGAAGACATAATACTACACCTTCCTCCTTCCTCCTTCCTCCTTCCTCCTTCCTCCTTCCTCCTTCCTCCTTCCTCCTGCCCCATGTGGAATCCTGACATTGCCCCGCAACTGGGGTTTGAGCAGCTGGCCCGGCGTTTCGGCCTGGCCAAGGCCCGGCGCCTATGGGAGGCGCATGGCGAACGCATCCGCCTCGCGGCGGCCCAGGCCGCGAAGCAGGAGAAAGCCTGGGCGGAGGAACGGGCCCGCAAAGGCCCCATCGTGCGCAAGGACGACTGGATCAAGCCGGCCTTCCACATCGCCCCCTACACCTTCAAGGCCCTGCACAACTCGACCAAGTCGGAGCGCGGCTGCCAGGGCGGCGAAGCCCTGGAGGACGAGACCATGATGCGCGACTTCTTGAAGCGCAATCCGGACTGCGCCCCGCAGAAGATCATCACCGGCGAGATCCGCAGCGGCTGGTCCGCCCAGCTGGAACGCGCCGCCGTGTTCGGCCGCTGTGAACGCGCCGTGAAGCACATGGAAATCAACCACCGCCTGCAAGCCGCCGCCGCTGAAGCCAAGGCCCAGCTCATCGCCTGACCCCACCCCTTTCACTTATGAACCTCGTCGATTCCGATTTGATGCTGGCCAAGCATGGGCTGGACGCCTTCAGCGACAACGCCGCGCACACCTGCAATGCCGCCGATACCACGAACAGCCGCACCCCCTGCGATCACTGGCAGGGCCTCTGGCTGGATGCCGGGGCGCAGATCACCGCCCTCACGCTCATCACCGGCCAGGAGGTCTACGGCCTTGCCGCCCTGGGCGCGCTGACCAGCTCCGCCTTCTTCCCGGTGAAGTTCACCGGCGCCACCGTCACCGGCCGCTGGGTCGCCATCCGCAAGAAGATCAACTGATCCCGCACCCGCATGTTCGCCTTCAGCCTGACACCCTTCACGATCACCGGACCCGGTAATGCCGGGGCCGGCGGAGATGATGGCTGGATCCTGGGCACCGGGGCCTGGCGCGACAGTGGCACCTGGATTGATACCGACCTCTGGAAAGACTCTTAATTTATGGCCATCTCCACCATCAACAACGGCGACACGGGCTTAGCGGTCCGCACCATTCTCAACGCGGTGATTGCCGTGGTGAACACCCTGCTGGGCCGGGGTACGGACATCGCCAGCGCGGGCACCACCAGCGACATCGGTGCGAGCACGGGCCGCAATGTCAACGTCACCGGCGCCACCACCATCACTGCCTTTCCGACGGCGGCGGCGGGCATCACCAGGCGGGTGACGTTCACCGGGGCGCTCATTCTCACGCACAACGCGACGAACCTGATCCTGCCCGGCGGCGCGAACATCACCACGGCGGCGGGCGACACGGCGCAGTTTGAATCGCTCGGCTCCGGCAACTGGAAATGCGCGGTGTATCAGCGGGCGAGCGGCAAGGCGGTCATTCCACCGGCGTACTCGGAAGTCACGGGCACGCCCACGATTCCAGCCGCCCTCACTGACCCGAATGTCGCCCACATCGCCAGCGATGGCAACGACGGCACGGGTGACGGCACACCAGGCAAGCCCTACCTGACCGCCCAGGCGGCCATCAATGCAGGTTTCCGGGTGCTAGAACTGGGTGTGGTAGCCGCTGGCGACATCACCTTCGCGACCAATGCGGCGGAGACGTTGTACTATCGCGGACAAGGGGCCACAAAATCCACCTTTGGGACAATCTGGAACCCTGGATACGGTCTTTACCTCAAGGACTTGGGCGGGCGTTCCGCAAACATCACGGTGTACGCGCAGACCTACAAGGTGGGCGCGACCAGCGGCAACCTGACGGTGGAAGATGTGCTGTGCACGAATGAAGTAACCAGTGAAGGGGCTACTGGAGTCTTGAATGTTTCCAATCCTGGCAATGCCGGGACTTTGACTCTGCTGGGTGCCTGTCGCATCGCCTCGATTGGGTCTCAGGGCGGCGGCGGAGACACGGGTGATGGCATTACTCCCGGCCAGAACGGTGGCAACGCGGGTGCGATCACAGTGACTGGACCCAGCATAGTGACTGGCGGTATCCACGCCACGGGCGGCAGCCCTGGAGGCGATGGCGGCGCGGGTGCAGGTTCCCCTGGCAGCGACGGTTGGGTGACGCTGCGCGGCGGCTGCATCGCGGCCCTGATTGAATCCAGTGTGGCACCCAACATTGAGGGCTGCACGGTCAATGACCTGTTCATTGCCACCACCAACGGCATCGCTGACAACACGTACACGCCGCCTGTGAGCCAGACCTTTGCCGGCGGCGTAGTGCGCGCCGGTTCCTAATTCTCATTCCACCCTATCACACCCCATCCTATGTCACGCACTGACTCCATCGTTTCCGCCTTTGCCGCCCTGCTCGCCGCCGGCCAGTCCATCGGCGCGGCCCAGTCCACGCCGCCCACGCTGGAGCTGAGCAACCACTACATGAGCGGCGCGGACGTGCTGAGCCTGGAGTTCACCGTCACCGACAACGGCGCACCGGGCGACGTCACTTCCCTGGAGTACAAGGGGGCAAACGGCAACCCGTCGGGGCCGCCGGACTGGACCGCCATCCCCTATGCCAATCCCACCACCCTGACGCTGAGCAATCCTGCCGGGCAGCAGATCAGCGTGCGCGCCGGCTGCCAGTGCAACGGCCAGCAGAGCGAGTACGCGCAGGTGGACATCAACTGCGACGACTACGTGTCCTGAGTGGTGTGATCCCTCTTCCTTAACCCATGAGCACCTGGCCTGAAGCCGTCACCGTTCCGCGCAACCGCTCCTTCCAGGAGCTGTTCGAGCGGGTGTGCGCGCAGCTGGGCATCAACAAGCGCACCGGCCCTTCCGGTGCGGAGGCGCAGGACCGCCTGATCAATGCCATCAACAGCGCCTGGCGCTGGGTGTGGGAGTGGCGCGAGTGGCAGGAGAGCACCACCATCCAGTCCTGGCCGGCCAGCCTGCATCCGGACACGGGCACGCCGTTCGTGCCGCGCACCTACCTGCTCATGCAGATCAACGCCCTGTTCGGCATCTACACCACGCACCCGCTGGCGGATCAGCAGCACTCGCAGACGGTGCCCTACCTCACCGGGCCCGATGGCTTCTACCTCACGCCCACCCAGCCCCCGGCCCCGGACACGGTGTGGCTGTGGTTCCGGCCCGATCCCTGGGAGTTCACCGGCGAGGTGTACAGCGCCACCCAGGCCTACGGCTATGGCGACCTGACCTGGTACAAGAAGGAGTCCGGTGGTGGCGGTGGCGACGGCCATGCCTACGCCTTCATCGGCAACAGTCCGCTCACCGGCACCGCGCCGCTGAACAACGACGGCAGCGTGAACGCGAACTGGCAGCAACGGCCCGTGCTGTTCGCGCTCCTGCCCATCGTCCAGTGCGCCGCCGCCGCCTACTGGTACGAGTCGCACGAGAAGTTCGCCAGCAGCGCCGCCCTCCTGCAGAAGGCGGAGCAGCTGCTCAACGAAACCGGCTGGCGCGCCTGCCAGCAGGAGAACCCGCCCGCGTCCCTGCCGTAACTCCCATGAGCGAAGACGACATCAACGACTACCGCCAGCGCATGGAGCGCATGCTCACGCAGCTCGTCAAGGCCGTGTGGGCCTTCCTGATGGGGGCCTTCATCATCGGCGGCTGCTGGGCGGTGGCCTTGTTCCGCATCGGCCTGCTGGAGACGGACACCAAAGCCCAGACCGTCCGCCTGACCAGTCATGATCATGACCTGGCGGAGCACGACAAGGACATCGCCCTCATCAAACGCATCATCAAGTTTTGACCCATGACCACGACCACCTACCGCACCAGCCCCGAGTACGCGCCCGCCGTGGAGCGGCGCTGCTGGCGTGTGGCCGTGGCGCTGGGCCGCTGCCTGGTGGCCATCGTCCTGGGACTCATGCTGGGCGCGGCCCTGAGCGGCTGTGCCGGGACCGGGGCGAAGACCACGGCTGCCGTGGTGCCGATCACGATAGATCCCGATCACCGCTACGAGCTGTACGTGCACGTGCTGCACGATCACCCGGCGCTGGTGGAGTGGATCGCCGCGAACGCGACCGGCGGCTACAACTTCCTCAAAACGAAAGCCCTGCCCACCACCAACCCCGTGACGCCATGATCAAGACTCTCTTAAATCTGCCGTGGATCGCGAAGATCATCAACCACCAGCTGGGCGGCTTCGTCGTCACCGGCGTGGCGTGGCTGGTGGGCGAGCTGGGCATTGCGGCCGCGCACTTCCACCTGCAGCTGAGCGCCGAAACCACGGCCTGGCTGAGCAACAACCTGACGAAGGTGTGCATCGGCCTCGCCGCCGGGGCGGTGCAGTACTACCAGTCTGGCAGCGCCAAGCAGTTGCAGACCGCCCTGGGCCTGGAGCAGCAGGACGGCTGGATCGGCCCGCAGACGATCGCCACCGCCCAGCAGGTGCGCAAGGCCACGCTCGCCACGCCCGCCGAGCTCGCCGCCGCTGAAGCGCCCGGCGACCCGCTGAAGGTCCTGAACTTTCCCGGCTCCCATTAACGGGGGCCAGTCAACACAACCCCATGCCCTGATACCTTATGAGCCTGTTTGATACTCTCAAAGCCGACGTTGAAGACCTGATTGCCAAGATGAAACCGGCGGTCATCTACTCGTTCCACATCGTGGAAAACCTCTTAACGCCCGCCAACATCGCCGCCGGGGAGAAGCTCATCGTCCAGTACAAGGACGCGGTGAGCAACAACACGGGCGCTCCCTTGAAGGGCCTGGAGAAGGCTGCGCTGGTGGGGGCGGACCTGGCTTCGCTGCCGGACATCTCCGAGGATGCGAAGGCCTCCCTGGGCCTGCTGGTGGGCGCCCTGCACACCGTGGCGGAGTACAAGGGCCTGCTCAAGTAACGCCTTCCCAACCATGAAGGCCACCGCCCAACTACTGCTCATCCTCACCTGGATTGCGATCCTGGCGCTGGTGCTGCCGCCGGGCTGGTGGCGGTTCGTGTGCTGGTTCTCCCCTGAATAATCATCATCATCCACTTCAACCCTTTCGGGCGCGCGGTTTGACCGAGTGCGCTGCCCGGAAAGCGCGGCGCTCCGGAGGCCGCCTTCAAGGCCGGGGTTCTGTATTCTCCCTGCATAGTCATGCCGCCCACCAGCCACGCCACGCGGCAGCCCTGGCGCGAACCCACGGTGTGGGAGGCGATTGAATCAGGACATTTTAAATCGGAGGACACATTCGCATGACACCCTTGCTCGAAACCATCGCCGCTTTCATCCTGAACTGCGAGGCGCGCCGCACCTCGGACGGTCATCTCATGGTGTACCCGCTGCCGGCCGGTGACGGCGGCGGCGAGATCGAGGTGGCGGGGATCTGCGACCGCTACGACCACGATGTGTGCCACCAGCTGCGCGGCCTGATCGAGCAGGGGCAGTACGATGAGGCGGAGCAGATCGCCCTGGCCTACTACATCAGCAACACGGACGGGGTGAAGGGCATGCTGCTCTCTCTGTTGCAACCATCGCCGGGACTGATCCCGGCGCTGGAAGCTTTTGCTCGCGACACCTGGTTCAACCGGGGCGGCGGCGGTGTGGCGCACATCTTTCAAATCGCCCTGCAGATCACGCCGGATGGCAAGTGGGGCCCGCAATCGCGCCGGGCCCTGGCGGCCGTGAACAACGAGACCGAGGCGCCGGAGCTGATCCGCCGCCTGCGATCCGCTTGTGAAGCCTACGAACGCATCATCGCGCCGCCCGTGGGGGCCCGCGCCAAGTTCTGGAACGGGCTCGTCAACCGCTGGGACAAGCGCACCGCCTTTGCCCGCACCTTGCTGGGCCAACCCTCCACCCCACCTATTGCCTGATGTCTCAGCCTACGCCCCAGTTCATGTTCAAGCGCGGTGCCTGGTTTGTGGGCACGGTGCTATGGCAGCCGCAAGCCAGCGGTCCCGCCACGCTGGCGGGCTGCACGGTGACGAGCGCCTTGCAAACGAAGTTCGGCCGCCGCTACCCGCTGGCGGTGACACCGGCGGCTGATCACCTGGGCTTTTCCGTGCAAGCCACCTCCACGGCCCTGTGGGAACTGGGCGATGCGCAGTGGGATGCGAAGATCGTGGTGAACAACAGCGGGCTGGTCATCACCCTGCCCACCATGTGCGGCACTGTCGTGGAAAGGATCACACCGTAATGGCATCTGTCACCTACCAGCCCCCGGCCCTGGGCATCGTGGCGATCCTGCTGCCCGGGCTGACGGTGCCAGTGCGGCTGCCCGCGGGCGGCTTGCAGATGCCGTCGCCGGTACGGGCCGGGGTGACGGTGACACAGCCGCTGCCCACGCCGCCCCTGCTGCTCACCAGCCCGGTGATCACGGCGGCGAGCCTGTACACGGGCGGCGTGCTGACGACGACAAACGGCACCTGGGCCAATGGCACGACGAGTTTTGCCTACCAGTGGAAGCGGGCGGGAGCGACGATCAGCGGCGCGACGAGCAGCACGTACACGACGGTGACGGCGGACAACGGCAAAGCGGTCACCTGCGTGGTGACGGCGACGAACGACAGCGGCACCAGCTCCCCGGCCGGCAGCAATGCATTGTCCATCATCGCCCTGGTGCCGGTGAAAACGGCCACGCCGACCGTGAGCGCCTCCACTGTGCTGGTGGGCAATGCGGTGACGTGTGGCACTGGCAGCTGGGCTAACACCCCCACGAGCTACACCTACCAATGGCAACGCGACGGGGTGCCTATCAGTGGGGCGACGACGAACAGCCACACGGCGGTGACGGCGGATGTGAACCACTCGCTGACATGCGTGGTGACGGCGATCAATGCCAATGGCAGCAGCGCCCCGGCGACCAGCACGGCGGCGGTGTGCGGTGCGGCGAACCTGCCCGCGTTCACCACGAATCCTACGCTGGCGTTCAGCGGTGCGTGGACCACGGATGGCGATTCGGTGACGTTCCCGGACATGCCGAACGATGCGAGGAATTATTACTGGTCGCTGAGCTTCCAGTACCACGGCAGTCCGGTGTCGCTGACGATGAGCAACGATCCAAGTTCCTCGCCAGATGTGACGGTGAGCAGCGGCAGCCCGGGCTCCAGTGTGGCATCAGCAGTCGCCACGTTCCTGGGCTACGGCACGATTACAGGGGCGACGCTGCAACTCGCCAGCCAAAACCCCACCGACATCGCCAGCATCAACGGCAGCTTTGGGGCGCTGGGTGTGATCTACACCCAGGGTGTGATCACCGGCGCACCGACCGCGACCGTGACCGGCGGTACCGTAGTGGGCACGCCAACACCCTCCATTACCTGGGCCTGGTTGGTCACCGGCCTCGGTGGGAGTGGATCGGATGGGTACAGCATCGGGGTATCATCCTCCACCACGGCGCTGAACCTTATGACACCATTCCCGACCAGCACTTATCTCAACCGGGTGTTGTACGCCATTCAGACGGCGACCAATTCCCATGGCCAGACGAGCGCGAACACCACCATCGATCCCGCGAACCTGATCGCCATCAATCCCTAGTCACCTGCTCAACCCTCCATGCCCATCCCCAACCAGCCCGGACTGCTCTACTCGTACCTGTCGGTCGTGGACAAGTGCGATGAGAAGCTGCTCGTCCACTACCTGGGCCGGGACGTGTACGACTTCGCCTACGATCCGCTGCTGGGCAGTAAGTACGCCGACTTCAAGTGGGCGGAGGAATCGCGGGTGGCGCTGCACGGCGACTGGACGCTGGTGAAGATGCTGGACCAGGCGAGCGCGAGCGACAACCGCATGGCCTTCCTCTGGGCGCGGCCCCGCACGCCGCAGGAGATCGCGCACCCGGTGCCGTTCAACGTGCGCAATGGCGTGGTGCCAGGCGAGTGGATGGATTACCCGTGGCCGCCGAAGCTGGACCGCCTGGAGAACGGCAAGTACCTGGACGTGATCCCGGACAGGCATTTCACCCGCATCATCACCGATGCGAACGGCAACCAGGTGACCACGCCGCGCCTGCAGCTGGATTACGCGCTGAACCAGTACAGCGGGCTGACCTGGGTGGAAACGCTGGAGTTCCTCTCGCCAGTACCTTTCAGCCGCGACTTCCTGCGCGTGCGCAAGCCGGACCCGCAGTCCCTGCGCTTCGAATTCGCGGCGAACCTGGGCCCGGATGTGCGGGACATTCCGCAGTGCCTGCACCCGGACATTCCGGTGCCGGAGCTGGGGCGGACCAAGGTCCATTCCACGCCCGCGACGTATGGAGGGGCGTTGAATGCGCGCCGCGTGTGGGCCCGCACGAACATGACGACCTGGGAGCGGCATCCGTTCCAGGCCACGCAGACCTATGAGAACTACATGTACCACACGGTGGTGAAGATCGCCTACCCGCCCGCCAAGGACTCCACCCTCAAACACGCCTGATTTATGAGCTACACCCGCGATGCCACCATCCCCGCCGTTGCTACGGCGACCTTTGCCAGCCCCGGCATCACCTTCTACGTGCGGCTGCAGGGCGGCGTGGAGCGCCAGCTGGACAACATCGTGACCAAGGCGCAGGTGGACCTGGGCCTCATCCGCGACACGTACCGCAACGATTTCGACTACTCGAATACAGATGTGGGCAAGGGCTACCTCCTGAAGGATGCCAGCACGGGCATCAGCGTGCCCGATCCCATCGCAGGCACGCCGCCGCGCTTCCTGTCCGAGGTGAAGACCTGCTGGGTGTACACCGACAAGGACGGCGGGGTTTATCACTTCAGCCCCGACGAATGGCTGGACGACGGCCCGAACCCGACGAAGTACATCGGCGGCTATTAATCCCCATCACACTTTCTTATGAGCGCAAACGCCACGATCCTCGGCCGGCCCTTTGGCATTCCCCAGGGCGGTGTGACCTATGCCGCCGGCTCGCCACTGCCGATGAAGCGGCTGGCACCCGGGCAGCTGCCACCCTGGGACCCCCGGGCGCAGCTCTCCAACGGCTACGGCCAGCCCCCGCTGATGCCTGCCACCCCGCTCCCGGCGAACGGCGGGGGTGGCGGGGGTGGCGGCGGTGGGGGCGGAGCGCCTTCCTGGCACGGCTTTGGCGATGGCCAGCCTATGAAGCAGATTGATGGTGGCGTGGCGACCGGTTCCTACACGCAGATGGGCGCGGCTTCGGACGCAGCCACGCGGGACAATGCCTTTGAGGCCCTGAAGCAGCGGAACACGGTGGCGAATGCCGGCACGATGTTCGATCCCACCCAAGGCATGGACACCCAATGGCACGGTGGCCCGGTGCCGGGCGGTCATGTGTTTCTGGCTGGCGATGCGGCCCCGCCTGGGATGCCGCGCTTCGCCGCCGGCGGCATGCCTGATCCGGGCCAGCCCTTCGTTGCGGGTGATGCTTATGAGGACGGTGTCTCCAACTTTGGCAATATCGGGCCGCCGCCCTTGCCTGAGACGTTCGTGCCGGCCGACGGCTCCGCGCCGCAGGTGCTGGGGGCCAATGGCCCGCAGGTGTACCAGACGAGCAAGCCGGGCACCATCCTGCCGAACCCGGCGAACGTGCCAGGTGGCCTGCCGCCGGATGTCACGCGCCTGAACAACGCTGGCGAACCGGCCTTGCCTGGCCAGACGCCGCAATCCGGGGTGCTGGGCCTGAAGCTCAATCCTTATGGCACGGGCTTTTCGATCTTTTCCGGCGAGGACCCTTACGCGGACCCTTACGTGGGCCCCACGCCCGCGCCGGTGTCGAAGGGTTTTATGCTGCCGCCCCTCCCGGTGCCGCAGGTGACCAGTGCCGCGCATGACAACGCGGTGCTGGCGGAGATGCGCCGGGGCGGCCCGGCCGCGCAGCCGCTGGACTTCAGCAAGTTCAATCCTGCGGACCTGCCCAGCGAGCTGAACCCGGGCTACGTGTCCCCCTGGTTCCAGCAGCACAACCCGGTGGCGGCCGCGCAATGGGCACGCGACCACGGCCCGGCCGGCACAAATACGGTGGCCAAACGCGCGGCGGCGGCGGGTGCGTTCATGCACACGGCTGGCATGGTGGTGGATCAGCACAACAAGCTGGTGCGCGACCAGACCAAGCAAGACGCCATCGGTGCCCGCCAGACGGCGCGCCGGGTGGCGGAGGACACGCAGCGCAAGGCGGACCAGGATTACTGGGAGCAGCGCGGACTGAAGCCGGACAAGGTGGCGATCGGCGGTGTGACGCTGAAGTCCCCCGTGACCGAGACACCGGAACCGGCCACCGAACTACCCCCGGGCTTCGCGCATGTGCCGCGCACCTTCACCAGCGCGGGCAAGCCCGCGACGTGGAAGGTGGTGCCTGCCCAGGACAAGCCGCAGCCGCTGTCGCCGGAAGAACTGCAGTGGCATGCGGATCAGGGCCACGGGCTGAGCTTCGATGGCAAGCTGTGGCACGTCGCCATTCCGGAGAAGGGCCAGCTGGAAACCGTCGCGGGCCCGGATGGCACGGCGATTCAGACCTACAACGGCAAGCCCGTGGACCAGCGCGATACCGGCACGGTGCAGACCGCCCCGTGGAAGGAAGGCATCGGCCCCAAGTTCGTACCGAACAGTTCGCTGCATCATGCGGGCACTGACAAAGTGTTGAAGACCGCCTGGTTCAAACCCGGTGAAGGGGGCAAAGATGAGAGATTCGAGGCTGATCCGCACCACGATTATAGCTCGCTTGGTTATCAGCGGGTGCCGCAAGTCGGGCAGCAGCCCGCCGCTCCCGTGCGCCTGAACGGTGCCGCCGCGCTCAAACAAATCGCACCGCAGCATTGATTCCTTCCCATGGCTGACGACTCCACGACCGTGATCGAGCAGGCACCGGCGGCCGCCGCGCCGCTGGCGATGCATCCGTTTGACTTCCAGGCCGCGATCGACACGCCGGAGTTCGCCGCGATGCCGCCGGAGGACCGGCAGCAGACGGTGGACACCGGCCTGGCCGCCGTGAGCCAGCACGTGGCGCAGAACGGCGGCTGGGACCCGGAGGCCTGGCAGGCATTCCAGTCCATCGCCCAGGCGGCGCATGCGAAGGCCGCGCCCACGCTTCTCGAACAAGCCGCGAGCGCTCCGATGGAGTACGTGGGCCATCCCGTGGCGGGCATGGTCAAGTCCATCGGGGCGGGGCTCGTGGGCGGTTCGGCGCTGGCGGCGAAGTACAATGCCGGGGCGCTGGCCCCGGTGCTCAACGCCATCCCGGCCGTGCACCAGATCGCGGATACGACCCAGGACAGTGTGCTCAACGGCGCGCGCGACTGGTACGGCGCGGCGCAGGGCGCGGAAGGCCGTCTGGTGGGGGCGGATCATCCGCTCGACCAGGCGGCGGGGCAGATGTTCCACGCCATCGACCAGGGTCAACTGCCGTTCGAACCGCAGGCGCAGCAAAACTGGATCGCCCAGCAATCGCAGGCGCTGGAGCCGCACCAGGCGGCGTTCTACAGCCGCGCGGGCAACGCGCTGAACACGCAACCGCGGCCCGAGGACCTGGCGGCGGCGAAGGCCAACAGCCTCGCCAGCCCGCGCAACCGGTCGCTGCTCCATGCCTACCTGGCCACGCGGAATCCGAAGTACAAGCAGGCCGTGCTGAGCAGCCTGAAACGCACGCCGGACCAGACCGCCGCGCTGGAGGGCAAGGAGCAGATCCTGAAATCGCCCGGGGCGCAGCAGTTCGAAAAGGCCTTTGGCCAGGGCAGTGCCGAACAACTCTACAACGGCGCGGACCCGGTGAACGCGGCGGCGCTCGCCGCTGCCAGTTTCACGGGCGGTGCCAGCCTCGCTGCCACCGGCACGCGGGCCGTCATGACGCAACTGGCCAAGGGCGCGGCGGAGCAGGCCGTCTTCGGTGCGGCCCAGCACATGCGCGACACACCGGACTTTGGCCTGGCCGACACGGCGGAAGCCGCTGCCAAGCAGGCCGTGATCGGCACCGCCCTGAGCGGCCTCGTGCACGGGGCCGGCAAGGTCCTCAAGCGTGGCAAGACGGAAGCTGGAACTGGCACGCCACCGCCGCTGCCGGGTGCGGCCGCGCCCGTGACCGCTCCCACCGAGGTGCTGCAAACGCAGATGGACCGGCTGCTGGGCAAGGGGCCGAAACGGCAACCGATCCTGCAAGGGGTGCCGGATCGCGGTCCCAGCCCTGAGGCTGTGCCGCCGGTCTCGACCCCGGCGACCAGGTCGCCGATTCTGCAAGGCGTGCCAGACCGGCCGCCTACGGCTACCGTTGCCCCAGCGGTTCCAGCTCCCTCGCCTGCGGAATTCAGCGGGCCGTTGCTGGGTGATTTCGTGAGCTACGAAGGTTATCACGGTGTCCTGGGCCTGGAAGATGGCCGGCCCGTCGTCCACACGCCGCAAGGCATTGTCGAAATCTCGGAGCCTGAGCGCGTGCAACCCGTTATCGATGCCGATACGGTGCAACGTCTGCAGGAGCAGATGCGGCCCGCTGATGCGGCCATCACGGCTGGCATCGCGGATCCGGTGGTGCGTGAGTCTGTCTTCACACCTGCTAGTGACGGTTCGTTGAAAGTGGTGGATGAGGCGGGGCGCTCCTACGTGCCGCACAACCCGCGCTTGCTGCGGTCCATTCGTGAAGCGGATGGCAAGACCGAAGTACTGCTGCAACGCACCGATGCACCGGGCAAGATCGTGCGCCTGACGGGTGAGCAGGCTGCGCAAGCGGCGGCCGCTTTGCTCGATGCTGCGGCGAACGTGGAGAAGGCAGGAGACAAGGTGAACCTGGGCACCGGCATCCGCAACACGCGCATCAAGCGCAACCTGCAGGCCGGGTTCCTGAATGCGAGCGGTTTTGCGGACCTGGTGACGCATGCGGCGGAGGCCATCGCGCATGGCGTGCGGGACTTCGCCACCTTCGCGGCGGCGATGATCCGCGAGTTTGGCGACCGGGTGCGGCAGTACCTGCAATCGGCCTGGGCACAGGCGATGCAGCCGCGCCAGTGGCAGTTCGGCCCCCACCAGGGCACGCTGACGGCGCGCGGTGAGCAGGGCTTCATCAGCCTGCCGGGCATCAAGCGCGAGCTGAAGGACATGGTGGACCGGTTCAAGGATGCACCGAAGTTCACGGACCTGAAGCGCACGCTCAACGCCTGGACGGGAGCGATGCAGGCCAGCAGCGTGACGATTCAGCAGATGATGCACACGATTGAGAAGGCGGTGCCTGATCCGGTGCGGCGCGCGGCGATCACGAACTGGATCCAGGCCGATGGCGTGGATGCGGTGCTGGCGGCCGGTGAAGCGCAGAGCCAGGGCGTGCTGAAAGCGGGCTACGCGGCGGCGCGGACACTGACGGCGGCGGAGAAGGCGATGGCGAGCAAGGTGCGGGACCTGTATGACCAGGCCGGGCAGCAGGCCATGGCGGACGGTGTGCTCACCAGCTGGCGCGACAACTATGTGAACCAGGTGTGGAAGCAGCCGGTGAGTAAGAGCAAGGCGAATGCGCTGGCGGCGTTCCAGGGTCAGCTTTCGAAGAACTTCACCTTTGGCAAGAAGCGCACCTTTGAAAGTTTCCTTGAGGGAGAGCAGGCGGGGTTTGATCCGGTGACGAAGGACATCAGCAAGCTGCTGGGCCTGTACCTCAACGAGTTGAACAAGGTACGGGCCACGCGGGCGATGATCGCGGACCTGACGAAGGGCGCGGGGAGCGATGGCCGGCCGCTGGCGGCACCGATGGGCGGCGTGGTGCAGACCGCAGGTGGTACCGGTGAGGTGACGCTGGTGCTGCCCGGGGCGAAGGGTTCGGTGCTCTTCAACGGGGCCAAGGTGAAGACCTGGGACTACACCACGGCGGCGCATCCGGCGCTGTCGAGCTGGAAGTTTGTGGCGAGCGACACGGCCGGGGAGCCGGTGATGTTGCAAGGCCAGCTGGCGCTGCATCCGGAGGCGGCGCGCTACGTGAACAATGCCTTGCAAGGCAGCGAGCTGGCGAAGTGGATGCGTGAGAGCGGTGACAGCTTCGTGGGGCACTACGCCAGGCAGGCCGTGCGTGCGGTGGACGAGGTGCAGCGTCAGATCAAGGCCAACATGATGAGCCTGTCGGGCTTTCATAATATTCAGGAAGGCACGCATGCGATCGGTCATCACGAGAACCCGTTCACCGACATCCCCGACGTGGACGCGACGAATCCGGAGCACCTGGACATGATGAACCACGGCCTGATGCTGGCCGGGGACCGCATGGCGATGAGCCAGTTCATGGACGGGCTGAGCAGCGCGGGCTCGTGGATGGAGAAGATCCCGTGGATCGGCCCCTGGCAGACGGCGATGAGCCAGTGGACTTTTCACCACTACATTCCAGGACTCAAAATCAAGACTTATCAAGGCATCCTGACCCGCAACCTGGCCCGCTTTGAGGCGGAGATCAAGGCCGGCAAGGCGACGGTGGATGATGTCAAGTACCTGACGGCCAAGCAGACGAACGCGGCCTACGGACACCAGAACTACAGGGACATGGGCCGCAACCAGACCTTCCAGCACTTGCTGCGACTGGTGCTGCTGGCGCCGGACTTCCTGGAAGGGCGGGCCAAGTTCACCGGCCAGGCGATTCAGGGCATCGTCAGCAAATCAGGCCGCGAGCAGCTCGCCGCGATGGCGACACTGACGGTGACGTTCTACGTGGCGGCGCGTATCTTCAACGGGCTGGCCAATAAGGGCGACATGAAGATGGACCTGGAGCATCTCTTCAGCGTGCAAGTGGGCAACCGCAACTACTCGATGCGCAGCGTGCCGGAGGACATCTTCCGACTGGTGCGCGACTGGCGCAGCTTCACCGCCGGCCGCGTGTCGCCGCTGATCGGTACCACGGCGCTGGAATCCATCCTGGGCCTGAACCGGCGTGGCGAGAAGGTCACGGGTACGGAGGCGGTGCAGGACTCGCTGTCGAACGCGATCCCGATGAGCGTGCGCATGGTGCCGGGCCTGAACCAGCTCACAGCCACGCAGAAGAACACGCCCGTGTCGCCCTGGGAGCAGTTCCTCGGCAGCCTGGGCCTGCAAATCGGCCGGCATTCGCCGATCACGGAAGCGCAGAAGCTGGCGCACGCGTTTGCACAGGCCATGGGCAGCGACACACGCGGCAGCTACCCGATCAGCCCGTACCAGCAACTGCGCTATGCCCTGGAGGATCTGGACTGGACGAAGGCCCAGACCGAAGTGGCCCGGCTGCTGGACAAGGGCGGCCACACCGACAAGCTGGCCAAGGGCTTCCACACCTCGCTGTTCCATCCCTACACGGGCAGCCAGAAGATGGACCAGCAATGGCGCCAGACGCTGACGAAGGAACAGCAGGACCTGGTGCACCTGGCTGACGACCGCCGCCAGGCCGTATGGGAGCGGTTCCTGAAGATCAACCGGCGCTAGTACAGATCCGCCCCGGGATCATGCCAGGCATTGCTTGCTGATCCGCCCAGGAAGCCGGACAGCAGCAGGAAGCCAAGGAAGGCCAGCACGGCCACGGGCCAGCCTTCCATCTCCCACCACGCGCCGAAGGAGAGGCCTTTGTTGGCGGGTCGTTTCCAGCACACGCCGCACACCACCGCCGTGAGTGCCAGCAATTTCAAGGCAAGAATCCAATCGGTGCTCATGCGGGCATGATAGCACCGCTGTCAAGGGGCGGCTGCGGTTGACAGATGTGTTAGGCTGGGGGTCTATGAAAGCTCTCCTTCTAGGTCTGATGTGCTTTGCCGCATCCCTGGCAACTGGCTACGGCCAGGCCGTGCTGGGATCGATCAGCAAGCAGTTCACTCCCGCGCAACGCCAGGCGACCGGCATCGACAAGCTCACGCCGGCCGAACAGGACGCCCTGCGCGCAGTGGTGAGGGCAAACATCCAGGCGGAGATTCTGCAACGTGAACAGCAGATTCGCGCTGAGGCTCAGCAACAGGCCATGGCGGCCTTGCAGGCCCGGCGGCCGCCGCCCGCAGCCAAAGCAGTGCAACCCATCGCCAAGCCACGGCGCGCGCTCACGGGTGGCGTGGTGGATGATGCCACGATCACTCAGGTGACCGGCCATGGTTCCTTGATTACCCTCGATGATGAGACCGTGTGGCAGGTGTCGCCCGTGGACCGCGCTGATGCTGCCCTGTGGACTGAGCAAACCGATATTTTGATCCTCGATGACTCCGACGATGCCACCTACAGCCGCCGCATGGTGAGCAAGGATGACAATGAGATCATCCATGTGCGGCAGGTGCGGTAAATCCGGTAATCTAGGTCGTAATCCGCGCAAATAGCCGCGCAAAAGCGGATAGTTTCACTCTTTCACCTGGGAGAGGTGCATTTATGCTTGACGATAGAGCATTACCTTCACACGGTAGGGGTCGCAGGTTCGAAACCTGCATCGCGCACCATCCTCCGGCCCTTGATTCTACAGGGGTTGCAGGGTTTCCGGCCTTGATTTGCAAGGCTTGGAGCTGGGTTGAGGCGCGAGCCGGACTGGAGGATCAACGCCGTTTATACGGGGTTTCGTTTGTTTCTGTTTGTCTGGGTTTACAGTCAGATTTAGCGCAAACTCCAGCGCAATCAGCGCAAACTCGTATGAAAGCATCCTCGAAAGTGAAATCGTCGGCGAAATGGCCTGCCGGGCTGTGGGTGGGGAAGAAGATGAAGGCACCGGAACAACGGCGGAAGCAGGGGGTCTCTGAGCAACTGCCGGGGGAATCGCGGGAGGCGTACCTGAAACGGGAGCCAAGGGCGTTCTCGGAGGGCTTTTACTGGTCGTGGCGGACGGTGGAGCACGGCTGCAAGGGTGAGGTGATGCCGGAGACGATCACGACGCAGGGGCAGGCGGAGGTGTGGGCGATGAAGGAGGTGGAGGCGATCCGGCTGGTGGCGGAGGCGCAACGGCTGGCGGTGCGCTCGGATCTGCGGGGCCAGGTGAACCGGGTGAAGACGGGGCAGTGGTGCACGGTGGGGGAGTTTATCGAGGCGGTGACGATTGTCTTGCAGCAGCGAAACCGGCAGCAGGCGGGCCGGGCGATTTCGAATCTGCGGCTGGTGATTGCGATCGGGCAGGGCTGGGTGAAGCCGTTTTCAGGTGAGTACCTGACGCGGAACGGTGGGGAACTGAGCCGGCGGGTGGATGGGCTGTCGATGGCGGTGGTGTGTGCGGCGACTTCGGAGGCTTACATGCTGGCGTGCCAGGTGGCGGCGGGGGTGGCGCTGAAGGGGGCGGATGGGCAGTGGATCATTAACTGGACGGACCGGAATCCGCCGGTGGTGAACCGGACGATCAACAGCAATCTGGGGAATGCGTGTGTGCCGTTCAGCAAGGGACGCAAGGGGGTGTCTGGCCAGCGGGTGGGGCCGGTGCTGCAGCTGGCGGTGCCGTGGAGTGAGGTGGACCGGTTTGGGGCGCGGCGGCTGCCGGTGCCGGTGAAGGATGTGGGTGAGGAGGTGCCGGATGACGGGGCCTTCACTAAAATGATGGAGGGCTTTCAACGGCTGCGGGAGGGTGACGAGCGGGAGCGGGAGCTGGCGCTGATTAACGAGATGCTGCGCAAGCATGGGCTGCGCTCGGGGGAGCTGACGATGGCGCGGGAGTCGTGGCTGCTGCAGGTGAATAGCAAATGGTACCTGGATGTGCGCGACCGGCCGCTGGAGGGGTTTGCGTGCAAGGGGGCCTCGCCTGGACTGCTGCCGCTGAACGAGGATCTGGCGGGGCGTTTGCGGGTGCGCTGTGAGCAGGCGCGGGCGGCGGGGCTGGAGAATCCGTTCCTTATTCTGCCGATGCTGCCGGGGGGTCGCTGGCTGGAGCACAAGCAGCGGTACGAGGAGGAGGTGGCGCGGCGGCGGTGTGTGCGTAACGGCCATAATACCTGGCTGAAAACCTTCATCGGCGAGGCGCGATCGGGCCAGGGGAATCACCGGCTGCGGAAGCTGTGTGCGACGCGGCTGTATTGGGCGGTGCGACGGAAGCTGGAGCAGGGCGGGACCTCTGACGAGATGGCGCACGATGCGGCGGCGACGGAGGTGAAGCATTTCATCCGCCATGAGTCGGAGGCGACGACGCTGCTGCACTACATCGCGCCGGACATGATGCGGGTGAGCAAGCACGTGACGGCGGGGATGATTGATGAGGTGCTGGGGTGAGGCACAGGAGGCCTGGCCACGAAAGAGCGCAGAGATCACAGAGGCCTGATGCCTCCCGGCGGGCCGGTGGGCCGGTGGGCACCGGGGGCCGGTTATTGATTGCCTTTGATCCGGATGCGTGGTGAAGTGCGTGGATGAAGCTGCTGCTTTTGCGGTAGTGGGCTACTTTGATTTTGCGCCAGCATTGAGCTGCTGGCGGCACCACTCAGCAAACGGTATGCCTTCGGCCTCGGCCGCTCCCTGCCATGTGGCAAGGTCAATGGCACGGCAACGCACCTGGGGCAGCACGGCATTGAGTGTGATCGCGGCGGTGGTTCCGACTGGTCGCCCCGGCTTGCGGGGCGCGGGATAGGTGCTAGACTGTGGTGCGCTTGCGCTCATGACTTCCGGTTGTGATGGCCCGGCCCCGTGATGGGGGCCGGGCTTTTTGTTGGCGCTCATTGGCCGGGAGTGTCGTGGATGAGTGCCCAGGCGAGACAGCGCTCAAAGTCGCCGAGCGCAAGTATGCTGGCCTTGGGCAGCGTAATGATGGAGGGGGTGAGCAGCACGGCAAGCCAGGGCAGGCTGGCGGGCATCTCGCCCTTGACGGGGATGCCAGCGCCTGCGGCTAGCTTGAGGGTGGACTCCCATACGCGGGCGGCGGCCGTGGCCTCCCAGGCGGCGGCCATCATGATCATGGTGCCGCAATCGTCGCCGACGAGGCAGATGGCCTGGCCGGGCTGCTGGCGCTTGATCTGGACGCTGATGCCGGCCATACCGGGGATGGGGCCGCCCCCGGCCCGGATGAGGGGCAGGAGGGCGGTGAGGGTCTCATCCGTGACCTCCGCCCGTGGTGAGGAGCGGAGGTGGCCGGTGTTGAGGGTGAGGTGGGCGAGATTCATGCGGCGACCTCCTCAGCCTTGGCTTCTGCCAGGCGCTCGGTGAGGTCGGAGAACCATTCGGCTGCTTCGTCGCGGCTCATGGTGTCCAGGTCAGTCTCCTCAATCTCGGTCCAGATGCCGTGCGAGACATCTTGGGCCTCTGCCTGGAGGTCGCTGAACGCCTCCTGCATGTGTGCCAGAGTCTCATCTTCGCAGTCGAGGTAATCGGCGAGCCACTGGGGCAGGTAGCCGGACTCCTCGTGGATGCGCTTGAGCCATGCCTCGGTGTCGCAGTCGCGATCCTCCAAGGTGATGGTCTCCAGCGCCTCACCTGGGTTGCGCTGATTGCCTGCATCGTAGGTGTACTTGTGCTTGCCGCAGCAGGCGCAGACCTCGTGGCTGGTGGTGATGGTGCCGCCACGGCTCCAGACGCCAGGATTTTCCTTGAGGCCACCCACAATGGAGTGGGGCGAGCGCCAGTCGTGCTCGCCGTCCTCTGCGGCCTCGCACTCGGGCAGCTCGTCACTATAGGTGCCTGAGCAGTCGTGGGAGTCGCCATCGGCGGTGGCATCCTCGTCGATCTGCCCCATGTCGGCAGCGGTGCAAATGAGGTAGTCCTCAGCGTCGATCAGGTCGCCGTCCTCGTCGATTGCCTGGCCTTCGGCGGGAGCCTCGGGGTAGCGGACGATCTCGCGGACGCAGCAATCCAGCTCAATGGTGCGGTAGGTGCCGTCCTCGCTGGACCAGTCGCCGTCCTCGATCCACTCGCGGCCTGCTTCAATGGCGGCCTCCAGGGATTCGGCATAGATGTCTTGGGTGGCGCCGCCTCCGGTGCGGTCGTAGATGCGATAGTTGGCGCGGGGTGATGTAGTGCTCATAATCTTGATTCCGGTTGGTGTTTGGGTATGCGTCAGGTGATGCTGACAACGGGATTATACGCTCAATTAATTGAGTGTGCAAATAATATTCCGATTTATTTTTACAGTGGCCATTTTTCAAAGTAGCCCACTACCGCTTTTGCTTACGACGGTGAGCACTTGGCTGGCGGCGGAAGACGTGGTGGTGATCAATGGAGATGAGATGATCAACCTTGACGATTCTGAGAAGGTAGACGTGCGGCGGATCAAGTGATCAATCGTCGGTTTCGGCGACTTTGAGGGCGGGGAAGTCCGTGGCCTCGTACTTGCCGGTGCGGGCCTGGGGCTCTTGCGGCGGGTGCTCGACCTGGTTGACGAGGCGGTGCACGACGGCTTTGGCGGCGTGGTGCTGGGGGCTCTCTGCACGCAGGTAGTTGTGCAGGGCGGCGCTGAGGAGCTGGGTGAAGCTCTGCTTGCGCTCGCGGGCAAGATCAAGGAGGGCGTGGAGCTCGACGAGGGGGAGGGTGATTTGGACGTCGCGGAAGCACCGCTCCTCTACCCAGGCGGGTACGGGATTGATGCCAATCTCCCATTTGTTCAGAGTCGAGGCGGTACAGTCCCCGATTTGCTCGGCAAATTCCTTGCGGGTGAGACCGCGTGATTCGCGAATCGTTCGGAGTTGCTGTCCTGTCATAGTGGGACATTTAGACTTTTTCTCCTGTTAGGACAACTATTTTCTTGCAACACTCCTATGACGTGAAATAATGCGTCATTATTATCCTAGTAGGAGTGTGAATATGACGGCGACCCAAACTGAAACTGCTTTCCTGCCCTTTGCGCTGCGTGAATCGCTGCAGCCGGGTGATCTTGACCTGCTGATGCAGCGGGTGGAACAAGACCATTGCACGGTCACGGATGTGATCGTGCGGGCGCTGCGCAATGAGCTGCGCACCCCGCCACGGACTCCGCTGCCGTCGCAGCCTTCGGGGCTGAACTTGGACGCTTCCCGGGCTGCACCTGGAAAGGACCTGGCGGCGTGAGTGCGACCTTAGCAATCGATGCGGACCGGGGGAACGTTCTCGGCGGAATGCTGGGCGAGGGTCTGGGTGATGGCGGCGAGCATGCCGGCCTTATCCATGAGGGTGCGGGGGATGAGGCGCAGAACAAAGCCGTTCTGGCTGGGGTGGGCGTAGCCGCGAAACCAGACGATGCCGACGAGGTGGGTAGCATGGACGTGTACGGCGCCTATGGCTGCGCAGGCAAGGACGTGGTGCTGGCGCAACTTCTCCATGATGCCAAGCTCGGTCAGGATGGTTTCGGCGGTCGCATCATCGGTGATGGTGACGGCCTGGTCGGGCAGGGCGTGGGTGCTGAAGCAACTCATGCCGATAAGGCTAACAGGGATGAGGCGACGGGCAAGGCTTCTTCCTCCTCCTCACCTGGAAAGGGCCTGGCGGCGTGAGTGCGAATCCTATGATCACAGAGGAGGTGGCACGCAAGATCCTGGCGACGGTGGACCAGGGGCTGTGCCGTGGGATGGGCAAGCCGGTGCCGGGTGAGATGTGCGTGGAAGCGGCGGTATGCTACGCGCTGGGCCTGCCACACAGCGATGAGCCGAGGTGTGTGGGCGCGGCGGTGCGACGGTTTAAAATCCGCTTGAATGACGCGCCTTGGTCGTGCAACGCGGCGCGGGCGAAGGGGTTGCGCAGGCTGGCGGTGGCGCAGCTGGGCAGTGATGTAATTGACCAGGGGGCCTTTGCGGGTGCGCTGGTGATGCAGATGATCCGGCGGGTGGTGCCTCTGCTGCTGCGGGCGCTGCCTCTCATTGATGCCGCTAACGCGGCGCAGTGGGAGAGCCTGGCGGCCTCGTGTGAGGGAGTGACGGATCACATGGAGGTGCGTCCTGTGTTGCGGAGGGCGCAGGGTCTGGCTCGCGACGCTCGCGACGCTCGCGGCGCTCTCNCCGCTCTCGCCGCTCTCGACGCTCGCGCCGCTCTCGACGCTCTCGCCGCTCTCGACGCTCTCGCCGCTCTCGACGCTTTCGCCGCTCGCGCCGCTCGACGCGATGAGCGATTGACCTTGCTGGCTGAGATCGGGTTGGAATGCCTAGTGGAGCTGCAGAGCCCGGGCTGTGTGTGGCTGCCACTGTGCGATGAGGTGGTGCCGTCGACCGGAGGTGTGGCGTGAGTGCGACTTGTCTCGCTCCGTGCTCGCTGCGGCCAGAGGTGCAGGGGTTGACTACGCTGATCTGCGCGCAGGCGGATGTGTTCGCGCTGCTGGAGCTGGTGCCGCTGGCGGACGGGCGGTTCGCGTACCTGATTGAGACGTCGTTTCCCCTGCCGCGCTATGTGCTGGGGACGACGGACGGGGATAACGTGGACCCGCGCATCGTGATGACGTTCGGCAACCGGGTGATCGCGCAGGCGGCCTGGGATGAGATGTACGGTGTCTCACGGACTGAGACTGAGGATTATTAGCCACGAAAGAGCACAGAGAACGCATAGATTTTATGATGCCTCCCCCTCCCCCTCCCCCTCCCGTTCCTTCCTCCTTTCTCCTGTCTTCTTCCTCCTCGGCGGCGGTGTGGATTTGGTGCGCGTTTTGCTTGCTGGTGCTGTCGCCGGTGATGATCGGGCTGGTGGTGTGGCTGGTGAGGTACAATTTGCGCTGCTCGGACGAGTGGCGGGTGCGGCTGGGACATACGAGACGGCCTGGTGGTGCCCGGGAAGACCTGCGGCATGCTGTGGGAGGTGGCTGCGGTGCGGGCATTGCCAGGCCGTCTCGTGTGGCTGAGCTGGGACATCCTCAGCAGGAGGGTTGTGTGGACCCGGTATGAGCTTGCTGACGATCGCGACGCGGATGGGTGCGTGCAGGAGGGCGATGCACGACTGCGCGACGGATGTTGCGCGGGCGGCGCAGATGCTGGCTGGCCAGGCGGATCTGCCGTGCCCTGATGGTGCGGTGGTGGCGGATGCGCGGCGCCTGGCGACGCTGGGTGTGGGCTGTTACGTGGCGCAGCTGCGGCAGCTGGAGACGTTGACGGTGGTTGCGCGTGGTCTGGAGTCGATTGCTCACCACGGGCGGGCGTGTGCGGCGGACTGACACGGGGCGCGTCTTTTCTTTTTTCTACTGTATTCCATGACTTCACCCTCACCAACGCTGACGCGCCCTGCGGGCAGGCCGAAGAGGGTGGTGTATTGTGTGGCTGAGGTGGCGCGTTTGCTGGAGCTGCCGGAGGCTTGGGTGCGTGCGCGGTGTCGTTTTTCTTTTTTTCCAGGGGCTGTGGAGCTGGTTGATGGTGGTGACTGGGAGATCCCTGAATCGGGGGTGCGGACGGCGCTGGCTTGCTCGATGGAGCCGCTGTGGAGCATTCAGACGTGGGCCGGGCTGCTGGGAGTGGATTATCACACTCTGTACCGGGTGACTCACGGTGTGACGACGCTGACGGCGCCGTTGCCAGCTGGCAAGCGGGTGCGGGCGCTGCTGCTGCCGCTGGGCAAGGATGGCGGGCTGATGATGCGCATCCCTGAGAGTGAGATCAAGCGGCTGACGGGAGGTGGCAGACGATGAGCGCGAGTGTGACCCAATGGGCTGGATGTAATGTACTGCGGCCGCTGGCGCTGCTGGTGCTCGGTGGAATGGGTTGGGAGGGCGGGAATTTGCTGCTGATGGCGGCTGGCGCGGTGAGCGACGGCACGGTGGTGGCTGGGGTTTGCGCGGCTTTAGGTAATAACATATTACCTTCTGCAGTTGGATTTGTCCTGGGTAAAGTGGGTACAAAGGCGCTGTTTGCGCTGGTGTTTGCGCGGGCTTTGCCGGTGTGGATGCCGGGACCGGTGGCACTCCGGGGCCTGGCGAGAGGGGGGGCGGGGGTCTGGCTCCCGGCTCCAGTGGATGGCGAATTAACCAATCATGACACGGGATTTTTATCACAATGACAACTGACTTCATCGCTCTCGATACTGAAACGGGTGGGCTCCATCCAGGCACCCACGCCCTGCTCTCACTGGCCGCCGTTCCTTCCTGGGACGCGGCACCTTTCCAGGTCTTCATTGAGCCGGAGGGGCTGGTCGAACCTGATGCCGCACGGGTGAACGGGTACACCGTCGAACTCTGGCAGCAACGCAACGCCTTGCCGCTGAAGCAGTCCTTGTTGGAGTTCCTGCACTGGCTCGAAAAAAGTGGGGCGCGCTCCCGTATGGCGATGCCACTGGCGCATAACGCCGCCTTTGACCGCGCCTTCTTGCAGGCTGCTGAACAGCGCACAGGCTACGACCTCGGTCTCTCGCACCGCTGGCGGTGTTCGATGGCGACGATGCTGGCCTTGCAGGATGCGGGGTACTTCGATGTGCGAAAGTCCGCCAGCCTGAACGAGCTGGGCACGGTCTCGGGCTTCTGGAAAAAAGAAGGGGCCCGCGACGGCGCACACGATGCCCTGCAAGACGCCCGCTGCTGCCTGCATGGCTACCAGTTTCTGATCGGCCTGATTCAAAAAGAAGGCGCTGCCTAAGCAGGCCGCCACTGCCCTAAACGCCAAGCCATTCACACCCATGAAAGCGAAAAAAAAGAACGTTTCCCCCAGCAGCAAAAAAAACACCCTAGCCCTACGGAAGGGCGAAGTGCTCGTGCTGCGCTGCTGCAAGGCCGACATGTCCAGCTATGGCGGTTTCATTTGGCCCAAGACCGGGGCGGTCAAAGCTCCAGATTGGAAGTCCACAGCCACTTGTGGAAAGGGTCTTCATGGATGGTTGCGTGGCGAGGGCGACATGGGCTGTTGGTCACATAGCGATACTGACCTGTGGCTCATTGTGGCGGTTCCGGAGAACACTATCATTGACCTCACCGGCAAGGTTAAGTTCCCCGCAGGGCGCGTGCTCTACGTCGGCGAAAAACAAGCGGCCGCGGCCCTTGTTAAAGCGGTTTACCCGATGGCGCGCGTTCATCATAGCACGAGCACCAGCGGCTCGCGCGGCACGAGCACCAGCGGCTACGGCGGCACGAGCACCAGCGGCTCGCGCGGCACGAGCACCAGCGGCGACGGCGGCACGAGCACCAGCGGCTCGCGCGGCACGAGCACCAGCGGCGACGGCGGCACGAGCACCAGCGGCGACGGCGGC
>JGI24890J29729_1000238_pt1 | contig 40908 bp, 44 predicted proteins | sample FreactcultureFD7_FD_29729 | JGI IMG/M metagenome (IMG submission 29729)
CCGCGCCCACGGCCCCCAGCGCGCCCGCCCTGCCCGTTCCGCCGACCGCCCCGCAGCCGCCCGGCTTGCCCGTCGCGCCGACGCCCGACGCTGGTACGGGAGGCGGCCCAAGCGGCACCGGCCCTTTCGTCTCTGGGGTCGCGGCCCCATCCCCGGCACCACCCGTTAGTACGCCTTTAAAGCTTGCTCCGGGGCAGCAGGCGCACGTCGCTGTATCCGATCTACCCGCGCCCGTCGCGCGCCCTGATATGCCTACCGCCATGGGTCCAACCCGCTCGAAATTACTCGACGCGGCGTACAAGATCATGGCCGGCGGCAATGCGTACGAAAGCGATCGCGGACAGGATATGTACGGTTCGGGTCTGTCCGAGCAAGACAAACTTGACGAAGCCGCCACCGCTCGGCAATTCGAGTTGCAGAAGATGGGATACCAAACCGACCTGGGCGTGTACGGTGACGCGGCGTCAGCGGATCGTGGTGCCCGTATTCACGATCACGAAGCGGGCGTCCAGCAAAATTACAACGTGGACAACGCCAACGCGGATCATGCGTACGGCGCGGACCAAGGCGCGAAGAACCGCGCCAATGAAGTAACGATACAGGGTATGCGCGACCGTTCGGCTATCGCGGTGGAAAAACTACGGGCTGCGAACATCGATAATGCCCTTACTCCCGAAGAAAGTACTGCGATTAGCGCCGCCATCGGCGACCATCGGCTCGACCCTATGCGGGTTAACAGCCGCAACCAAAAGGCACTCGGCAGGGCGCTAGTGGCAAACCCTGGCCTAGACGCTATACACTTGCACGGTATCGCGCAGCTTGACGCCAGCCCGGCGGCGCAGCAGAAAGCGATGCTACTCGAAGCATTGCCTACGGTACTGGGAAATGTCAGGGACGCCGGAAGTAAGCTCAACTACTCCAACGTGCAGTTTATGGGCAAGCTGCAAGCGATGGCGAAAGGCCAGCTAAACGACCCCGATTTCGTGGCGTACATGGGGCTGCGTAACGACGCGCTACAGACCCTTTCGACCGTCATGCGGAATACGGGCGCGACCGATCTCAGCACGAAGCTAGAGGCGGAAGCCGCTCGGCCCACTATGTCACCGCGTGCGCAAGACGCATGGCTGAACGCTCAGTTGACGGCAGTACGCCCCCGTCTTGAAGCGGCGGAGAAAAGAGGGCTGGTGGCTCCCGGTACGACAGCGGCGGTATTCGCGAGTACGACTGCAAAGCCCTCGTCGCAACCCGCTTCCGCAGCGGCCTCGGATAGCGGTTGGGGCAAGGCAACGGTGGTAAACTAATGCCCAAGTACTCTATCCAAGCGCCGGATGGCCGCACCTACCAGATCGACGGACCGCCCGGCGCGACGGATGACCAAGTGCGCCAAAAAGTACTGGAGCAGCACCCGCAAGCCGCGCGCCCTGCCCCAAAATCGTTCCTGGGTATGCTAGGGCGCGGTATGCAGAACCTACCCGGTGACGCCGTGGATACCGTTAAAGCGATCCCTGGCGCTATAGTAGGCGCGGAAAAGCTCGCAGAAGGCGCGTACCAGCGCGGTATTCGCGACAATCTGCCTACCCCGCTACAGGGCAATCAGCCCCGGTACGATACTTCTGCATTTGACGCAACCGTGCGGGATACGGTAGGCGCAGCGAAGGGCTTTGCGCAGCACGTACGCGAAATGTCCCCAGCGGACCAGCGCGGTACGGCCCCGTCAGTCGCTACCCCCGACGATACGGCTGCGTACAACGAAGTCGCGAACGCCAACTACGATAAGTACGGTACGAAACAGAACGTGTATCGCACAGTCGCCGAACACCCTATTGCGGCGATTGGGGACGTAGCATCGGTCGTTGACCCCGTACTAAAAATCCCAGCCGTAGCGGCGAAAGTGGGCGAGGCCGGGCAGGTTGTGCGGGGCCTCGCCGGGGCCGTTGGCGCTAAGGTGGGCGAGGCCGCCGCGCCCCTAGCGGACGTGGTGACCGCCGAACGCCGTGGTACGGCCATAGCTGAACAAGGCCGTACCGCGACTACTGCCGACGAAGCCGCTGCACAGGCCGCCGCCGAGGCTAAGTCCGCCGCTGACGCCGCCGCTGCGCAGCGTACGATGACTTTGGCGCAAAAGCGTGCCGCGTACGAAGATCGCGTGCGTACGCTTCGGGCACAGAAAACAGCGGCGTCTGCGGCCCCCGAACTGGGCCTAGGCGACCCCGCGCACTTGGACGAAATCGGTACTAGCTACCGCGATCCAGCCGTCGCGAACGCCGACAAGCTGAACGAAGGTATGCGTACAGCGGATGCGCAGTACCGTGATGCCATGCAACAAGTGGTGGACGCGCGGGCGACCATGGGTGTCGGCGTATCTGACATGCCCACGGCTAAAGACCTTATCGCGAAGTCTAGGGCCATAGTAAAGCCTGATCCGGTGGGCCGCCCGACTGTGGGGCTAGAGCCCGCTGCCGACGCGGGGGGACGACTACACCAACGTGTACTCGACGCGCTAACTCCACAGAAAATACCCCTTTCGCCCTCCGAAGCCGCAGAGGCGGCGAAAAAAGGCGACACTATCATAACGGATAGTACGGGTGCAAAGTACAAGATCGTAAAACCCAGTTTCCAGGGCGTAGATGAACTTCGCCGGTTCCTGGGCCAAGTCCGCAGCGGAACGGTAGAAGACTTTAAAGCGATCCCCGCGATGGAAGCGGGCAATCTCTACGGTGACGTGTCCAAAGTACTGGATGAGTACGCCATGGGAACTCGCGCCCCCGTGCAAGCCAACTGGAAAGCGGGTAAGGCCGCCCTCGCACCGTACGAAGAGGCCGCAACGGGTAAAATGCTTACCGGCGTTCAGCCTAATACGGGTGGTATGCCGTCAACGCCCGCGTCAGCCATCCCCGGTCGCGTGGTCGCCGGGGGTCGGGAAGGCTTTAACCAGATCGCGGCGATTACGGGGCGTGGAAACGCCCTGGCGGCCCTGCGAAGCCAAGTACAGAATGGTCTTGCGGGCAAGTCCGCAGATGCAGCGCATGCTCTCGTTGCGCCCGGTACGCAGCTCGGTAGCGTGATTGCGGGGGACAGTGAACTGTCCGCCCAAGTGTCAGATTACCTACAGCGCCTACGCGCCTCCGAGCAAGCCGGTACCGACGCACAGGCGTTGGGTAAGCGCCTTGACGCGTCCACGGCCCGTACTGCTAATTTGAACAAGGTCGCATCGGCGCTGCAAGATAGCTCTGCCAAAGCGGCAGTAACAGCCCGCCAAGCCGAACAAAATATACTTGAACTTAAGCAGCTACCCGCGCCGCTGGTAATTCCCCGGTACCGGAAAATGCTGACCGACGCGCATACAGCCGGGCGCATAAGTACGGAAAATCTATCAGCGGGCATGGACCTTGCCAATAGCGCCGAAAAAGCGTTCAAGACAAAAGATATGCGCGATACTTGGCTCAAGAACGCGGGCATGACACTTGGGGCGGGCGCGATCCCGCTGACCGCTGGCGCTCCGCTCGCAGTTGCCGGTGCGGCCGCCGGGGCGGGTTTGGGTATCGGCGTACTTGGCCGCAATCTGCGTCACGCCACTATTTTCCGCCACAAGAAGTAGAGGAAATACTATGCCTTTCGACAGCGGCGGTAATTTCACCCGCAACTACAATTTCACCGCAGACAAGAACGCCGGTATCAAAATCCAGTCGGCGCGCATCGACGGCGAGTATGACAACTACGCCACAGCGATGAACCAGACGTTTCTGCGCGATGGCCGTACGGGTATGGCCGGCAACCTAAATCTCGCGACGAATACTATCTACGGCGTGGGCGCGGGTATCCTCTCAGCCCCCGGTATCCGGTTTAGCACCGACGTTACGACGGGTATTTATCTCCCGGCGGCGGGGCAGGTGTCATTCGTTGCTGGTGGCGTCGAGCGCATACGCGCGAGTAGCACAGGCGCGGCGATCACTGGCGCGCTCACCATTTCTAGCGACGGTACCGTATCCGGCAACCTGGGCGTCACGGGTACCAGCACCTTTGGTGGTATCAGTACTCACAACGCCGACGTACTGATACCGTCCAACAACCTCGGTATCAACCAGACGCCGGTGGCGACCTCCGGGTCGCGTATCCACTTGGGTTCGGATATCTCGCTATCCAACGCCACGGCCAGCCATATTCACTTTAACGGCTATAACAACGCCGGGTACAAAATCTACAATGCTGGGTTTGCCGCCGCGATGCGGTACGACCCGACCATTGGCGCGCTACAAGTCTATACCGGCTCGGCGTCGGGTATCGCCAATGCGGCGTCGGGTATCGCGGAACGTGCGCGCTTCGACGCTTCGGGTAACTTCGGCATCAACGCTACGTCGCTGGCTGCGAAACTACACGTTGCCGGTACGGTTACCATCGGCACGCAAGCCAATGTCGCCGCCGTGGTCGGCCAGGGCGGTACGTCTGATCTGTACTTGGGGTCCATCGGCGGCAGCGTGCCATTCATTGGGTCGCAGGGCGCGAACCCCCTGGCGTTCTACACAAACGGCGGTGAGCGGGCGCGTTTCGACGCTACGGGTAACTTCGGTATCGGCGCGACCTCCCCGGTGGCGACGACGAACTACGGCGGTATCACCGTCAACGGCACTACAGGCGCAATCGCCAGCTTTGGCGTAGCGTCTACGGAGAAGGGACGTATCCAGATGGATACCACCTTCGGCATCAACTCCATTACTGCGCTCCCGTTGACGTTCCTGACGACCAACGCCGAGCGTATGCGTATCGACGCCTCGGGCAACGTCGGTATGATGACGAACAACCCGCAAGCGCCGCTGCATGTATTCGGCGCATCGGCCCGCGTCGATAGTTCGGCGTCACAACCCCGTTTCGAGTTGTGGAACGGCGTGACCAACTACGGCGGTATTGGCACGACTGGTTGGGTACTCAGCACCACGGCTACTGACCTGGCACTGAACTCCAAGGTTGGCGGCATCGTATTTTATACGAACGGCAGCACGACGGAAAAGGCCCGTATCGACACCAATGGTAACTTCGGTGTCGGCACGGCGAGCCCGGTCAATACGGCGAACTACGGCGGTATCACCGTCAATGGCACTACGGGTGGCAATATCAGCGGCATGGTGGCGGGCACTGAAAAGTCCCGTATCTCCACCGACAGCGCATTTACTTTAAATGCGACCGCTGCTATCAATATGGTCCTCAAGACCAACAATACGACGCAATTCACCATTACGTCGTCCGGCGAAGTGTATATGTCCACGGCGCAGTCGCCGACGCAGACGTACGATGTGGGGTACTTGGGCCTGCCGCAAGTCGGCGGCGCGGCGAAGACCGTCAGCTATACGTGCGTACTCGCCGACGCGGGCCAGCACGTGCTAATGAACAATGCCGCGCTTACGGTCACTATCCCGGCCAACGCGTCGGTTGCGTACCCCATCGGCACGGCGCTGATGTTTGTCAACAGCAACGCCGCCAACCTTACTATCGCGATAACTACGGACACGCTCACTATGGCGAACTCCACGCTTACGGGCAACCGTACGTTGGCGCAGAACGGCATGGCTACCGCTATTAAAGTGGCGGCTACGTCTTGGCTTATTTCCGGCGCGGGGCTTTCGTAATGTCTGGGGCGGTTATCGCTGCAATGGTGGCGTGCGCTGGCGGTGTACATATCGTCAACACGTACACCGGTTCTGGTACGGAGACTGTGCCCAATGGTACGAGTAAAATCGTTATCGAGCAATGGGGCGGCGGTGGTGGTGGCGGTACGGGTTCTGATATCTGTACGGGTAACGAGGGCGGCGGTGGCGGGTCTGGCGGGTACGTCAAGAAGACGTTCTTGGTCGGCGGTGCGGCCTGGGGGAAGACGTTCACGTACGCTACAGGCACGGCGGGTGCCGCAGCAGGCAACGGCGGTAACTCTACGTGCGTTAACGGTACATTCGCCACGGCAACAAACCTAGCGGCGGGCGGTGGCGTGGCTGGTATATCCGGCTCCATCAGCGGCAACCAGGGCGCAGGCGGCACGGCAAGCGGCGGCGATACCAATACGGCGGGCAACGGCGGCGCGGCCACTACTAGCCAGGGCGCAGGCGCACCAAATGGGGGCGGAAACGTGGCGAACCAAGTAGCGGGTTCGGCCCCCGGCGGTGGCGGCGGCGGCGGTCGCGTTAACTTCGGTGTCGGCGCGGCGGGGTCCGTGGGGCGTACGAGGTTCACATATTCATGACGCTATCGTACCTGTACTCAAAGGACGCGCTTACTTTAAAGTTCCACAACTCGGGCGACGTGCTGGAAATGCACTCGCACCCGGAATGGAACTATCACGATACCCTACTCGTTGAAGGAGAGGCCGAGATATACGGCCCCGACCGCCGCTGGGTGGTCCGGCTAGAGAAGGGTAAAGTATTACCGCTCACCATTGAGCAAATGGAGCATGAGATTAAAGCACTCACGCCCGGCGCGGTAGTTATGAACGTGTACCGCTTACCCCAACCCCAATTCGCCGCGCATATCGGCAAGGGCTGGCAAGTTCTCTAGGGGGTATTGACAACCTAGAAACACACTGTAAAGAGGTTACTACCATGGTTAAGCTAACCGGGTACTTCTGGTCGAGAATAGGGGACGAGTTGATGAGTGATCCGGGGGATAAGGCGACCAGCAGGTTCTTTAAAGTCGAAGTGTTCGCCTTCGTCTTTGCCATCATCGTACAGTCCGCTACCGGCATCTGGTGGCTGTCGTCTGTCGAGACCCGTATCAACGGCATCGACAAGGCCGTCAACACTCTGATCGAGGACAAGGCTACCTATGCTCGTCAAGCGGTGGACGTAGCCCGTATTGACGAGCGTACGAAAGACATGGACGCCGCGTTGTCCCGTATTGAGCGGGCGCAGGACGTGGACAACCAGAGGGGCAAGCACTAATGCTACCTATTACTCACCTGACCATTCACTGTACGGCCACCCCGGAAGGGCGTGACAATACGGCCAAGGAAGTCGTGCAATGGGATGTTGCGCGCTTCGGCCAGCCGTCGTACCACTGGATCGTGGAACTGGACGGCAGCGCCGTACACTGTATGCCGGATGATCGCCTGGGCGCGCACGTCGCCGGGCATAATACCGGTAACATCGGCGTCTCATACGTGGGGGGTACCGAAACCCTCGACGCGGGCGGTGCGCCCAAGGATACCCGCACTCACGAGCAGCGCGCTACTTTAAAGCGCTTGGTCGAAGAGTATCGGGCCAAGTATCCCGGCCTTGTCGTATTGGGGCATCGCGACTGGCCGGGCGTTAACAAGGCTTGCCCTTCATTCGATGTGCATAACTGGCTCGCCGCCGGTATGCCGTAGGAGTACTCCATGGAACCCGTCACCGCTCCCGATCCGTTGCCCGCGAACATCGCAACCGTTGTCCGCCTGATCTTCGCCGGCGTCGCTGCCGTACTCGTCCAGAAGGGCGTTATCAAAGGTACTGCCGATACGTCGGTGTACCTTGGGTACGTCCTGGCGATCTTCACCGTCCTGTGGGGCCTGTACAAGAACTACAACGCCCACAAGGCGCTGAAAGCGGCCATCGCCGCCCCGAACGCCGCGCAGGTCGCCAGCGCGCAGCCGTCCCTGTTCAAGACGTAATGCTGGCGCTCCTCACTGCCCTGTTCGATATACTTGACCGGATAGGGCAGTACTTCGCCGACCAGCAGTTGATTAACGCTGGCAAGGCGGAACAGCAAGTTGCCGTACAGCAGAAGGTCGAAGACGATGTACAAAAAGCTCATACTGCCGTCACTGTGCCTGATGCTGTTCGTACTCAGCGGTTGCGCAATCGTTTCGACCAAGCAACCGGCAACGAGTAGCGAGTACTGCCGGATCGCCAAACCTATCCGGTACAACTCCAAGCTGGACAGCCCGCCGACCGTCGCCGCCATCGAGGCCCACAATTCGGCCTGGGTCTGCGTGTGCGAGGGGGATTGCCCCAAGCCTGCCCCCTAGCTGGGCGGGCAGGGGGCAGCGAGGCGGGGCCTCGGACGGAAGGGCCGCTAGGGTGATAGCCTTAGCGGCCCTTTGACGCCTAGGGGCCTCCGGTGGCGGGACCGCAGGTGGACGCGATGGCCCCCCTCGATCTGCGACAGAACCCACCACATACCGAGCAACCGGCGGGTCTCGCTTGTACTGGCGAGGCCGTAGCGGTGCGCCACTTCCGACAGCCCTAGCTCGCCAGCGTACGCCAAGCCGAGTGCCTTTAAAGCCCGGATATGGTACACGGTGCGCACCATGCGCTCGATATCGTAGGAGCGCCAGGACGGATAGTTTTCGACGCTGCCGTCCGCATACGCGTCTATGAACTCTTTAAAGGTCACGATAGGCACGCATGTCGTCTTGGTCCTCGCAGCGCAGGAGCGGAACCAGGCGGTCCTCGTCGTCGCTATGGGCGTATACTAGCCCGCTGATCTGGTGATACTGGTGCCCTTGCAGATGCCGGGAGAACCCCGGCCACTCAATACGGAATATCGCGTACGCGTTTTCCGTTGATACGGAAGACGAAGGCCAGAACATACGCGCTGGCTGGCCGTCCGCCTCCAGCGCGTCGAATAGCCGGTGCATCGCCTCCTTACGCACCTCCATGCTAGGCGTGATGAACAGGCCGCGCCAGGGGCGGCACGCCTCCGCGCGTTTCTTTGCTTGCTCGACAAAGTACGGTATGCCGCTTGCGTTAGGGATGACGTTCATAGTTCTATGCCTCCGAATGAATGGTGGGGTATCTCGGGCACATGCCCAATATCAATGCGCATGGTGCGCTGGTACGCCAGCATGGACTTGCGGAACCGGGCCATATCGTCCCCGTTCTCAAACCACGAATTGTACCGTACTTCGTCAGTAGTATTACGCGCCATGATGACGTGTATACCGACGATCCCTGTCTGGCCGGATCGGGCGAGGCGGGCAGTAGTTTGCAAGTACCGCTCCAGCGACCAGATCGTAGTAAACCAGATTAAAGTATGCCCGCCGAATTGCAAGTTGAGCCCGTGGGCCGCCGACTGCGGGTGTATTAGCAGGTTGGGTATTTGGCCCTTATTCCAGTCGTCGATTATGCGCTGGCTGTTCTTGCCCTTTAGGACCGAGTACGGGATACCCTCTTTCTTGAACCGGGCGGTGATACGCTCCAGATCGTGCGTGAAGTGGTACGGTATCAGCGCGTGCTGATCCAGACTGTCGATTATTTCGACTAGCTTGTCCAGCTTACGCGTGTGTATTTCCTTCCACTCTCGTTTGCCGTACTCGTCAGTCGTGTACATCGCCCCGTTGCACATTTGCCAGCACATCATGGACTTGGCCCCGCCGTTGGCGGCCATGATGGGGTCTTTAAACATCTCCAATACTGCTTCCCGCTCGATACTGCGGTAGTGTGGGAGAATGTCGTCGGGCAGGTCGATGTAATGCTTTACCGGGGGTAGCTGCTGCGGTAGTACACCGTAATCTTCCCCCGCCAGTTCGACGGTGATATCCGAAATAAGTTCGTGTATGCGTTCTTGGCCGCCTTCAAGTACTTCCCACTCTGGCCGGGCTTCATCCTCGTCGGGGTTCAAGACGTACTTGAACGTATGCGCTGCGACCTTCTTAGCCTTGCGGAAGAACCGGCCTTGGTACGTATCGAACGAGCGGTTGAGGCGTGCGCCGTGATCCATCAGATAGAACGGCGACCATAGGTTCTGGAGACCGGATGGCGAAGGCGTGCCCGTAAGGATGGCGGACCTTTTAAAGCGTGGCGGGGGTACTACGGTGTTAAGCCCCGTCAGCGGGTCCACCAGGGGTTTGCCGTCCGGCCCCTTGACGGTCACGCGCGTACCGTAGTTGGACAATACGCGGAAACGCTTCGCCCGGTTGTCCTTGAACATTGAGCTTTCGTCAATGATAAGTGCGTCGTACTGGCTCTCCCAGTCGGCCCGAATATACTTCTGCAACCACGCGAGCATTTCCGGGTTTACCAGGTGTATGTGCGCCGGGCGTTTCTGCGCAAACGAGCGCGTCTTTTCGTCGCCACGTATTAGCTGGAATGTTAGGTGCTTAGTATGGTGCCATTCCTGCGCCTCTTGCCGCCACACGCTCTCGCATACCTTGATGGGGGCAACCACCAGAACCGGGCGCGTGACGATCCCCAGGCGTATCCATTCCACGATAGCGGTAAGGGCGGTAACGGTCTTCCCCAGGCCGGGGTCAATGTGTACCGCCGTGCCATCAAACGTGTCGGACATAGGGAAGCCCGTAAGCCGGTCCCGCGCCTTGCGCCCGGTAAAAATCTTGTGGGCCGCGCGTAGCTGATACGAACGCATAGGCTTGCCGTCCGACACGCGGGTACGTGGCGCGGCCCAATCAAACGTACTTTCGGACAGTAGGTCGGGAAGCATGTTAGTTCATCTTCCCCGCTGCTTGCGCCGCCTTACCCGCCCGCACGGCGAGTTCCTTTAAAGTCTGCGCGTACCCGTCCATGACGTTCATCATGATGAACCGCGACTTGTCGGCGTCGGTCATGTGCATTACTTCGGGCGCGGTCATGATGACGCCCGCAACCCGCAGGAGCGTCGCCGCGACCTCTACGGCGTTGTCCTCGGTGAGCGCCATCATGGCGACGGTCTGGAGCCGGTCGGATAGTTCTTTGAGCGGTTTGTTCGCAATAATTTTGGCGAGTTCATCGGCCATCGGTACGTTCCTTGTTGCATAGGTCCATGAGGTATTCGTATATCTCTTGTACGTCTTCGTACGAGCTTATCGCGCGAGACCACACCTTGCAGCCTCGCCTACGCCAGTCGTTCGCGATAGTAGCTTGCAGGAGCCTCAAGTCCTTACCAGGGCGCTTGCACTCCGCAAACCACGGCACGCCCGGCGACCACAAAGGCCGCAGTATTAGGCGATCTGTGGCCCCGGCGGTGCCCTCGGTGACGAGCTTAAGCACTTTAAAGCCTTCGCCCTCTAGCCGGGTCTTGAGCCGCTTTTCTACCGGGGCCTCTTTCACGACTTGCCCCGGTACGCGTCGAAGTACAGGGCCAGTGTATCACGCAGCGCGGGCGGACACGATACTTTGTGGTCCGCAAATAGTCCCTCGATGTGTTTCCAGGCGGACGTACCGAACGTCGCGCGCCAGACGATATGCGGCCCCTCGATTGGCGAGATTGACATAATGGCGTCGGGCTGCACCAGTATATTTGCGTACTGGCATCGGTACTCTTGCGCTTCGCGCTCGCACTGGACTTGCCACGCCTCGCGCTGCTGTTCGGTACCGGCGTACCACTCGGTTTCGGTGAGGGCGAAGCAACAGACGTTGCCCTGAACTAGACGTTTCATTTAAAGTACATCCTTGCTGTGCTGTTTAATTTCGGTCTGTACGTCGCGCCAGAGCATACGCATTGTCGCCATAAACGTATCCTCTTCGCACTCCATCGGTAGTACGATTGATACGGTAAGCACTTCGTTATTTGCGCAAGCGCATCTGTACCGAAGTGTGACGGTGAGAGGCGCAAGTCCGGCTGCGTTATGTGGATTACCCGGTTTAGCAAGTCTATGTACCATTTAAACGTACCTTTCCATTTCCGTGCCTTCGGCTTCGATGGGCAAGTCAGTTACCCACGCCTCCTGTTGGCACATTACTTGTACGAGGTGATCTGCGCTCCCGAAGTCAATCGGGGGCATGGTGACGTTACTGTCGTGTACTAGCATAACAGTCGGGTATCCGGCTGCCTCGGCATTCAGGCCGCCCACGACGAGGATATCCCGCGCAATGGCCTGAACTATATTCTCGGTCATCTTACCGCCGTAAGTACTTTCGCGGTAGCTCTTGCCGTTCCATTCAGTACGGAACGAGAGTTGTTCGACCGTACGGCCCCAGCGGTTAACCAGGGACAGTTTCGGGCGGTAGTAATGCAGGCAACGCCCGCTCGGCAATTCGACCTTGAGCCAGTACCGCTCTTCGTCAATGTGCCAAGTATAGAACTTAACGCCCGTACCGCCCAACTCGAACACACGGCCCGGCGAGGCGACAGCAGCCACGGCGCAAGCCTCGATGCGCGACCAAAGCTGCACGATCATCGGGTTCGCTTCGCGATACGCACCGATGGTTACTTTGGCTTCGTCCTCGGTGATCATGATATCCGAGTTGTCGCAGTACTCGACAAACTTCTTCGCGCCCAGGCCGAACCCGGCCCCCAGAACCGCCGACTTGGCGATCTGGCGCGGGCGCTTCATGAGCGGGATAACCGTACGCTTGCCGTCCACGATGGCGAACGCGCCGTCATAGTCGGTGGGAGCGCCTAGGGCCTCGCACGCGAACTTGATGTACGGGTCTTTCTTGGCGCGGAACGCGTCTAGCAGGTCCATCTGCCGCGCAAGCCACGCCAGTACTCGCGCCTCGATCTGTGAGAAGTCGGCGTCAACGAATTTGTGGCCCAGCTTCGCTTTAACGAAGCCCTTCATAGATACGGATAGGGCGGCCAGGGGGCGCATAAAACGCCACTCAGCGGCGTCCACCCACGCTTCCTTACCATCGTACAGGTTCGGGTCGGCCCATACGTTGCCCTCTAGGAACTCGAACATAAGCCGCGCCATCTTGGCGTCGCTGCGCTTCATGTTCCCGGTCTGAATACGCTTGTGCGACCAGCGCATTGTATGCGCCCCGCCGTACAGGTGGCCTCCGCGAGCGAACCCGTCCGGGTCCGTGCATTCGCGCATACGCTGGAGTTTCTTGATCGACGCCAGCGAGCAATCTAGGCGTATCTGGATCAGGTCTTGTAGGTCCGCCGGTAGCATATCCTCGGCGGGTATATCGGCTGCGACGAGACGCTTTAAAGTCTTCGAGCGCAGATCGCCTAGATCGGTGATCTCCTCTCGTTGCTGTAGATATTCCAGTACTCTATCACGCTGAGTTGGGCGCAGCGCTGTAATCTCTTCGAAACGCGAAACTGCGCTATCGGTGAAGTACGCTGAGAAACGCTCGGCGCGTTCAACGCCTTGTACGTCAATGGGTACTCCGCGTACGTTGATAGCAAAATCCCACTCCCAGGCAGCTTGCTCAAACGGCGGCAAGTCTGGTAGTACTGCGTCAACTTCGCTTTCCGCCTCGCCATCAATTTGACAGTACTCAAGGCCAATTTGCCACCCGGTCGGATTTTCTTCGGGCTCGTACCAGAGGTCTTTAACGACGCCCAGCTTTTTCGCGCCCTTGTACTTTCGTGGCTTGCAGAAGTCATTTATGAATTGCTTTCCGCGTTCATCTTTTTGCGTAATGACTTCAAGGTCGGACGCCGACCCATCGAGACTAGCGCGCAGTCCGAAATAACGACTGCGCGCCGCAGTACACGACCACGCGACTGGCATCGGCCAGCCCCATTTTTGGTGACAAATATAGTAGTATATTGCCTGTTCAAATCGCGCGTTATGCGCAACGAATGTGTCGCCGCGTTCAATCGCGCGAAGGATAGCAGGCGGGCAAGGTACTTTAAAGGTCGCCCAGTCCGGCATAGGGTTTTTGGGGTAGGCATGTTGTGAGTATCCGGGTATGGCGAAGAAGTCTATGGTCTCAAACTTGGGTAGCACGCCCTTCGGTGCCGTACCTATGGTTAGCATCAGCGGGGTAGTAGACCAGTGGCGCGCGTACGCGTGTTCGCCGAGCTTGATCAAGTCGATCAGACTGCGGCTTTCAAAGTCTAGGTGGGTCCGCTGGGGTTCCATAGGTACGGGTCCGACTAGGCGGCGGGGGTGAACGCGCCGGTGCGCATGAAGCACACCAGAGCGTCGCTCACGCCTTGGGCGTCAACGGCGACGGCCTCCAGCGTTTGCGACACGCGCACCGCGCCCGTAGCGGGCTCCAGAAAGCGGCGGTTGCCGGTGAGAGCGAAGCCGTTGGAGACCTGCCGCGCCTGCACGTCCCGATGTTCGGTCGTACCGGCAACCGCCGCCTGAAACTGTTCGTTGTCCATAGTACTTTCCCTTGCAAGGAATGGTGGGGGAGTATTTAGCCCGCTCCCTCGAACGGTCAACCGCCTTTAAAGGACGGTGTTACCGAACCCGCCGCCTGCCGCGATTGCGGGGGCGGATTGCAGCGGGTCGAATTGGGACTTAGCGTCGGGCCGGACGTTGCCACCGATCCGCTCGCCGTCGCGCGCTTTCTGGATATTGTTAAGGCGCGTACTGATGAAGCGCTTGCCGCTGTACTCGGTACCGAACATGATACCGGAGATACGGGCGTCGCAGCCAGCGTAGAAGTCAGTCGGCAGCAAGTCCTCGTTGTACGGGCCAATCAGGCCGGGCTTGCCGGAGTACGTCACGCGGCCATCGGACCCGCGCGTCGGGTTGGCCTTGGACTTGAAGTTCAAATACACGCCGCCGAAGAGCATCTCCTTGCGCTTCGTATTGTGTTCGGGATTGTCGCCGTCGCGAAGGAACGGTTGCAGGTTCAACCACGCGTCGGTCGCCGCTTCCGGCCCCCAGGCTTGGTCGCGCGTCGTCCCGGCGAGAGTACGCAGCGGGATCAACTCGACATTCAGCATGGACTTGGGCCACCAGAGCGTGACCTTGTAATCGGCCTTTTGAATGCCGTTCTCGTCCATTACCGGCTTGGGCGGGTGACTGTCGGTCTCTTGCAGTTGCGGCGTGTCATGGTACGCGTACATGACCTTGCCGATGGGCGTCTGGAACTCGTTGAACGTAGGTTTCTCACCGTTGTACGGCTTCGTGTAGATAGCCATGGTAGTTCTCCATTTGATACGTTTTAAAGGATGGTAGGGAGGGAAGTATCCGTTGCGGGGTCTATTACGCCGAACTCACTGCCCCGTTTGTGAGCCGGTCTCCCGTCGATGGCCTTTTCAAGTGTTAGGCCACTAGCGGTTTCTCTTATGTACTTCCCGACAAGGTTGTCGTATATGGTACGCCATGTACCATTCGGTAACGACGCTTGTCGGGCGTACTGCTTAATCAAGTCTTCGACGTGCTTGGGTGTACCGATTGACTTTAAAAGCTCTTCGTCAAGGAACCCAGCGCGTATGTGTTTCTGTAGATCGTCCTTCGCCCACTCCATGTTCAAGAACAGCCGTGAGGCCCACTCTACACCGATTGCGTCGCGTACCGCAAGAACCAATTCGCGGGGCTTGGTGATGGCACGCGACCGGCGGCCCTTGACCACCTTGTACCCGGCGATCTGGCGGTCCATGTTCATTATCCGCTTCATGGCCTCGGTGCGTAGTTCTGTACGCCAGCCGCCTAGCTCGTCTGACGCGTCCAGGGCCGCGCCTAGGTCGTCGTCAGACATGGCCTTAAGCTCGCTGGTATGCCAGCCGAGCGACAGGTCGCTAAGGCAGTACACGCGGAACGCCTCGCACGCGCCACGATGGGGGCAGTACGTAGCCTTACAGTGGTGGCCCGCGACGCACAGGTCGGGTGTCTTTAAAGAGGCGAAGATGCGTTCGCGTAGGTCTGCCGTATCGTTAGGCTGCACAGGGTAATGGCGCAGCGGGCCGTCTATGTGATCGAAATTGGGCTGGTGGATGGTTATGTGGTACTGGTCGCGGGGGCCGTGCTTTGCGATAGCGCCCAGCAAGTACACTAGGCATTGCTCGTTGCGCTCGACTTCCACAGGCACGTACCCGCTCTTCTCGTCAACTACTTCGAGAAAAGATGGCGCCACAATAAGTATGTCAACCGTACCAAACTCGCCAGTTTCCGGTATGTCAAGGCGCTGCTCCACGTACACTCGGGTTTCGGGGCCGCCTTCCGCCACGCGGCGGAATACGTACTCTTTTAGCTTCTCAAGTTCTTCCGCCGCCGTGGCGTCCGCCGTAAGCGGGAGCGTACCGAACGTGATAAGGTCTTCCATAAGCGCGTGCCAATGGTCGCCCTTTAAAGACTGTGCGCTATCCTCGTTCGGGTACATAGCCGCGACAGTCGCGGAGAACGGGCACGCCAGCCAGCGTTTAGCGGCGCTAGGGGGCCGATTTTTGGCGTGTGCTGACATGGCCGTTCTCCGTACCGTACGCGTACTAGATGATGGAGGCCGAAGCCGCCGGGGCCGGAGCGCCACCGCCCGTGAATTGAGCGATGACGGATTGGAACCGCTGGTACAGCTCACCGAACTGGTGCGGCTGCGTATCCGGCAGGGCGTTGATACCCATACCCCGCATCGCGGTTCCGAAAGCTTCCTTGATCGCCGGATTGGCGATATGGGGCGTGATCAGGCTCACGATGGTATCGGCGTTCACGCCCGCCGGGGGTGCCTGCACGGGGGTGTTAAGCCCCGCGACACCCGGCGGGCTGAGCGCCGGGCCAGCGGTCGCGGGCAGGCTGCCCACCGATCCCGACGACGGGATACCGCCGTTGCGGGCGATGGTTTCCAGCGCGAGCGCGATACGCTCAAGTTGTTGTTCGATCATGGTATCAGCTTTCTTTAAAGTCTCGGGGAAGGGAATACCCCGCGCGGCCCTGCTCGATCAAGCCTTCAAACTTGAGCGTAGTAAGTACCTGCGAAATGCGTGAGCGGGATACGTTGGGTAGGATGGAGCAAAATTCAGCTTGCGCCATGTACGGGTGCCGTTCGAGTAGCTTAAGTATGCTATGCCGAACGTCTTGACGCGCGGCAGGTATCCAGCCGCCCCGTTGTGCGTCGAAGTTCATGTCAACGTCGAAGTCATGTGGAATGTCGCGACCCGACAAGTACAGTTTGCGTTCCTCGTTCTCCGACTGTACGCCGCGCTTGCCCTTGATGGACATTACGCCATCGACAGCGCCAGTAATGCCGGACGTGCCGGACACGTCTTCAAGAAAGTCGCCGCTCTCGGCGGACGCGAGACCTTTCTTTTCGTGGTGAACCACAATCACGCATACTTCGCGGCGTGACGCCATTTTCGTAATAGGCATCATTTGGTCGTAGTCGCGTTGGTACACGTCCCGGTTATTGCTGGCGTCCCGGAAGTGCGCGTACGTGTCGATGACGATAAGGCGCGTGAGCGGGTACATATCCAAGAACTTGTCGATAGCGGCCACTCCCGCTTCCCCGCGAGGAAACGCGGCATAAGCCCGTGACGCCTCTTCGGGGTTACTGACAAACGCCTTGCCAGTAGACGGCGATATATCGACGCCGCCGGTCCAGTACCGAAAGCCGCTAAGGTCGGGCGGGTTGAGGTCAAGAGTCTGTAAGAGCGCGACACGAGATTTAAAGCGTCTCTCGTTGTCTTCGAGCCCGAGGAATAGTACGTCGCCTTGCTCGCATTGCCAATCCAGAAACTTCCGTCCGCCGCATACGGCGAGACCAAGCTGGAGGGCGAGGAACGTCTTTCGCATTTTCGGCCTTGCGGCCAGAAGTATGTTACCCGTAGGTAGCACATCTTTGATGATCCACTTTTGATCTTTAAAAGTACGCTTCTGGAGGTCCGCCATCGTAGGGACGCGCCGGAAGTCATATTGCGGTGCGGTAGGTGTCGTTCCGGGTAGATTAGCAGGTCCGGTGCCGGGGTCAAGCCCCAAAGGGCCGCCCGGCGACAAAATATCAAACTCGCTGAGTGGTACCTTTAAAGTATCCGACAGGCGCTTGGCCGCTTCCACCTTGTCCTTGTTGAATACCAGATCAGCCAGGATGCCAACGGGGGTGCGGCGGCCCTCTGTGGCGTCTCCCCCGTCCGCAATGCCGAAGTACTTAATCCCCAGCGGCCAGGGGTGGATTGTAAGGTCTTCTTCGTAGTCTAGGCCCAGGTCGGCGGACGCGACCCGGTAGCCTTCTTTGTACTCACGGGCGGTAGGGAAGAATACGGGTACCCACTCCTTCACACGCTCCATGGCGTGATTGTTGAGGCCCTTGTACCGCTTCTCGTCGTCAGGGTACTCCAGCCGGTGCTTAGGCTGCGCACCGGGCTTAGGGGCGTCCACCACGTACCGCGCGTTCGCCCGGTTGAACGCCAGGATCATCGCCAGGGTGACGTTCTGGCGCTGGAGCGGCGCGGATACCATATACGCCTTACGGTGCGGGCGTGTGGGGATGTTGTCACCCTTGCGAGCCCAGGTACCCGGAAGCCGGAAGATGCGAGCGGCGTTGAAGGTGGTAGTATCGACGCTGCAACCGTCGCTTTTAAAGCGCCCGCCTAGCGTCTTGAGGAACAGGTGTACCGCGTCCCTAGTGGTATCGTCGTTAGCCTCGTCCATGGGGTACAGGACGTGAGCGCCGTTGCCGGATACGTTGATAAAGGGCCGGGGCCAGCCTTCCAGTTCTAGCATGTTGGCGATGGTGCTGGCGACTTTAAATGCTGCCGTAAGCTCGGCCTCGGTTGAGCTAATACCGGACACCCGATCGGGGTCAATGTCGATCAGTAGCCAGGAGCGCCGCAGTATATGCGTGTCCATGGTCGTGAGTTTGGCCCACGGGGAAATCCGGTTGTACGAGCGCGCCGCCAGATCGGCGTCAACGGGGTTCGGCGTGTAGTAGATGCCGACGTATTGTTCTTGAAGCGCTGCGATGGCCGTAGCTGCGTGCGAGGGGTTATCAAAGTACCCGGCGTCAACGCGCTTGTTGTTGCCATGCAGCAAGCGAATTTCGAACACTTGGCCCGGCGGTACGAACGTCGCCAACGCCTGTTCAATCTCTGCGTACTGGTGCTGTGCCATCCCCCGCCTTGTGCCGCTCTGCCCGCCCAAGCTGCCAAGCCCAGGCCCTACCCCCTTGCCGGTTTGGAGACCTAGAGGGCTCCCCCGGCCCGCACCGCGCCCCCCTAGCTCACAGGGGGCGCGGGCGGCCTTGGCGGGGCCATGGGGCGTGTGCGGCAAGACACAGGCCCCCTCTCGATGCGTCGGATTGCTCCGCTTGTCAAGCCCGCCCTAGTCGAGCCGGGCGACCTCGAATTTGTCGGCGTCGCCGGGGGGTATGATCGCGACCCAGGCATGGGGGTAGACCAGTACAAGGTCGTCGTGCAGCATGGTGAATGCGTACGGGTAGATGGGCGGATCGCCAGCGTACGAGAGGGCGACGCCCTCAAGTGTGAAACCTTTAAAGGGCTGCCAGCCGCCGAAGGGGTACGCCGCGTTGATTTGATCGCGTGCGCCTTCGACCTTGCGGGGGTCCAGCATCATCGGGATGTACCCGAGCGCGCCTTGTATCTCGGCGCATGTGCAGCGGTAGTGTTCGTGAAAGGTCACCCACGGCTGCATACGCAGTACGGTATCGCCCACGGCGCGGTGCAGGTCTTCGAATTTCCCGGCGTAGTCTTCCGCCAGCGTTTTGGGGGTTTGGGCTTTCAGGTCGTAGGGCATAGTATGGTATCCTTTAAAGGATGCGTTGGTAAGGTGAAGCTAGAGTAACCATTTGAGCGCTTCGGTACGCGCTGCCGTCTCGTCGGGGAACACCATCCTGCGGTGCGCCCAGGTGGCGAAGTCTAGTACGCGGACCACCCACCCGTCAAGCCCTATCTCCGGCCTGACGATGACATAGTATCCGCTAGGCGCGAACACTGTAATCTTCGTTCGGGTACTGGACGATACTCTTGCCGTTGCGCATGGCCCACCACGTAGTATCCGCGATCCATTCGCGGAAGTACCGATCAGAGTGGTCGCCAGTGCGGTCGTGGATCGGCTTTGCATCGGGGTTCGTATCGTCGCGCACGATCACCCGGATCATGACGGACTTGCGAGCGGTACGGGGTTCGGAAGACATTTCGGTGTCCGATACTTTAAAGCTGTTGAAGATAGTAAGGCCGCTCAGTACCGACGTGCTGAGCGGCCTTACTAGCGGGTACGGCGCGAACCGTACCCGCCTCGTCGGTCCCGTGGGGGGTCTACAGGATCGACGGGAGCGCGTCGATGGCCTTGGACGAACCAATGCCGAGCATCAGTTGCGCCGGGCCGATATACCGGGTCTGGAGCATCTTCTCCAGCGCGGCACGGTCGGCGCCTTCGCCCACCTTGGTCTCGATCAGCGCCTTCAAGTACGCGATGCCGTCGCCGCCGACTTTGGCCTTCGCCATCAGGAAGGTGAACTTGGCGTCCTTCGCCTTCTCGCTGTCGAAGACTTCGCGGACCACGGCGTCGGTAACAACGGAAGTCAGCGGGTCTTTGGTCTTGCGGGCCTTCGGTTCGTCCGACTGCTTGCGCACGTTGCCCTTGGACAGATCGTCCACGGCGCGGGCGTACGCGTCGGCGTAGTCGGGCTCAGCGGGCTCGGCGTCGGTCGGACGCGCCACGATGGTTTGCAGCGGGTCGGCGGCGGAAGCCGCTTTAAAGGCAGCCCAGGCGGCCACCAGCGGGTCTTTGTTGTACCGGGTCTGGACGCTGTTCAGCCGGTTGGCGATGTACGCCCGCGTGTGGTCCTTGAGGAAGGACAGGCGCAGTTCGGCGGGGATCAGGGCGCAGTCGAACGACTGCGGACCCTTGAGGTTCGGGTATTCCGTGACCAGCACGGAAGCAGCGACCGCCGGAGTATCGGCAGCGGGAGCGCCGCCGTCATCGGCCATGCGGCAGGCCAGGGCGTGCGCGGCGAGACCGGCGATCATGGCGTGGGAGCGGAGGGTCATAGTGTGTTCCTTGGGTTGTTTTTGCCGTTGCGGCGAGTGAGTAAGGGGAGATTAGTCGGGGAATACGGGAGCGTCAAGCGCCCTGCGAAATAATTTTCACAGGCCCCGCTCTGGTACTTTAAAGGTCATCGGCTCGGCTTGTTGCCAGTCGTCGCCATGGTTTGCGAGCGCCACAGTGGCGGACTTGGCGATGGGGTCATACTCGACCCGGAGGCGCGACGTGTCCGCCATGACCGTAGAAACGTCCAGGCCGCCCGACTTAAGGCAAGCCGTGATCTGCGCAAGGGAGCGGTAAGCGGACGCCAGGAAGTCGCCCCAGGCGCACGCCGCTTGCGTGTAGGACACAGAGAAGTCGCCGGTATTTACGTGGTACGTGACCCGCACCATAGACGAGCGCGAGTTGAAGTTAACGACGGGGTTTGTACGCGTGCCGCCGATAACCGCTTTCCAGTACAGGCGTTCATTTGCGGAGTTGAACGCCAGGGCGATTTCGTCCGCGTCCATCATTTTCGTGGTGGCCATTGCGGTGTCCTTTAAAGTAAGTCCGGCAGGGATTGCCGGGGATAGTACAGGGCGATTTGCCGGTTGTAGAACATGATCTCGGCGGGTGACCATCCTTGCGCCGTGGCGTGGCGGAACCCCGTAGGGGAATTTCCGATTGCACGCAAGTTGGGGTACGGCGCGAGGCAGTCCGCCTTGCGTGGCGGTTGCGCGGTACGGCACCCCGTACACGCTATGCAGGGGTCTAGCATAGCCGGTATAAGTGCGCAAAGTCGAACGGCCCGCGTGTGGGCTTCGTGCATAGATAGCGCCACGTGCCGTTAGGCGTCCAAAAACTTACGCGAGTAGGTTTTGCCGCGTTGGAGCGTATTTCCCCTAGGCCGGTTGCTGTTATGCGTCGGAACGGGAGCATCACTCCCCTCCGAACGCGACGAGTATCAGGACGATTGCGAACGCGGGGGGCCATACCATCGCGGCGAGCGCGCCCACGGCAACCCATAGGGCGAACGCGAGCCAAGGGCGGTCCTTGGGGGGCGTGTACGCGTCGGGCGGGGGGCAGTACACCGGACCCGTACGGGGGCCATCTAGGGGGTACTGTGAGGGGTTCACGGGCCATGGGCGGCGCGTGGTGTTGGGGCGTTCGTTCATCGGTCGTCTCCTTTAAAGTGTGCGGCGAGGCGCTTGGCGTAGTCTTCTGGAAGGGTATCGTTGACGGGTTCCCCGCGCGTTTTGCGCGCGTACTTGGACAGCTTGGGCGGGGCGGCGTCGGCGCGCTTGGGCGCACGGTCCCGATTGCGTCGGGAGGGTTTCATGGGCGAGGGCTCCGGTTAGGGTGAGGGGATACGCTACACGCGGGACGGATTTCGTCAACGTCCCACGTCATGCCGCACGCGCGGCAATGGAGTTGATCGGACGTGAGGCGCGACGGGGCGGGACAGCCCCCCGATATGCGGGCGCTAATGGCCCCCTTAAGAGTATGCGGGGGGCCATGGCGGGACTTGCGTTTCATTCAGCTAACTCCTGGGCTTTCTCGATTTCCTTTGAAATGTGGTCGTACGCGTCTTCCGGCGTCGCGGCGTACCGTGACGCGTCCACCATACCGTTAAGCACAACCGACCCTAACGGCGCGTTAATCAGGTCGCTAACTTCGGTCCGTACCGTGGTCCCGTAACCGCGCTGCGCGGGCGCTGCGCAGCGCTCAATAACGGAGAAGCACAAGCGGCGGAACATAGCCGGGTGACCTATGGCGAACGCCATATTCGCAAGGTCTAGGGGTTGATCTACGTACTTCACGCGCACGGTTGCGGCGATACGCATAGAGCGCATTTGGATAGAGAACGCCGCGTACACTTCAACGCGCGTTCCGTTGGTTTCCATTTGATTGACGTACTGCGCAATACCAGTCCCGTAGTTCGCCATAGCTTGCGCGTCCGTGTACGCGTTTGCGCCGATCCCCACGATTAGGGTTAGTACTTTGCCGCTCCCGTTGTCGGCGCGCGGCGTATGGCGAACCATGCAATCGGGAGCGCCCGCGCAAAAGCGTGCAACGTGCGGGCGGAACCCGTAAAAGTCGGTCTTAGTGTCGGGTTCCGGGGTAGCGAGCGCAAAGACCTTTAAAGCGTCTTGCACCCGTTCCGCGCCCTCAATCCATCCGTCGCGCGCCATGCGCAACGCGCCAGCGTACCCCGCGTTCAAGTCCCACGAATGCGAGCGGTGTTCCTCGACTGAATACCGGAAATCGCGGGCGGGGAACCATGTTTCAGGCGTCGCGTCGATCCAGCGTTGCAGATCGGGGAGGCTATCGAACGCGTACAGGGCGCGTTTGGCGTTAACACGGGTTTGCATGGTCCTAGGCTCCCACCGTCACGGCGCGTTCGATCTGGTCTCGCGTATCAGTGTCAAGACCCTTGTACACGCAAGCGCTCGCTACGGTCTCCCAGTCCAGCCCGGCGTCTAGCAGCTTGCAACCGTCATATGTAGCGCGCGGCGTGACAAGGTGCGCCAAGCCGCGTTTGGCGACTTCGCCGCGCACGGTTTGCACGTACTTGCACCAAGCGGGGTTAGTCGCGAGGGCGCTTTCTAGCTGGTCATCGTATCCGAACTCTACAAACGCGAAACGGTCCACGCTGGACCCGTCAAGCTGGTTACGTCCCGCGTACTGGCGCGACGCGCCCGAAAGCTTTGTATTCCCCGCGCCTAGGCAAATGAATTGCGCGTGGCGCTTTACGATACCGTCGGGGAACGGGCATTCCCCGTTCGCGAGCGCGGCGTTTAGCGCGACTACGGCGGACGCGCTTGACGCGTCCATTTCGTCAAACAAGAAAACCCCGCCGTGTTCGTACGCTTCGCGGAATTGCGTACGTACTGCGTCCCCCTTGGCGTCCGTGAAGCCTAGAAGCTGGTACTCGCTTTCGACCTTGGCCGCGAAGTAGAATTTAACCCCGAACGCTTCCGCGACCTTGCGCCCGACCGTTGTCTTCCCGCTACCCGCGGGACCATGCAAGTACACGTTAACGCCAGTCGCGAGCATGGAGATTATTTGCGGCGTTTTGAAATGCACCAAACCAAGCGGGAGCGGCGGCGCGTCTTTGCGCTCTATCTCCAGACGCATAGGCGTCATTGCCTTTAAAGCTTCCCCGCACGCTTTCAGCGCCAGACTTTCCATGTTCGCAGTAAGCGCCATTACCATACGCGACACTTCGGTCTCGGTCTCGCCAAGCCGCGCGCGCAAGTCCGTGTCTAGCGTTTCCATGGCGGACTGTAGGGGCGCGAGTACGCCCGTGCGTACTTCGGTCTTGATCATCACGCGCACGGTGTCGAGATCAACCGACCCGCTAGGGGCGGGAAGGGGCGGGAGAGGGTCGCCAGCGCCCGGCACGGGGAGCGGCATAGGGTCGGGCGCGAACGGGTCAAACCCCGCCTTAGCGCGCCCCATGCGCGCTTCGACGGTCGCCAGCATACGTTCCGCCGCGATAGGGTCTTTGCGCCCGACAAGGTAAACCCCGATTAAGTCCGTGTCGGATAGCGCGTCGGTATTTTGCGAGCCGATTGCGCCCGCGTACGCGCGCAGCGCATTGCGGGTTCCGTCAACTAGGCGGCCGCCCGGCTTGATTGGGCGAGAGTTGTCCAACTTCGCCAGTATCGCGCCCCACTGGGTGAGTTTATCGTGATTGATTGCCATTGCGTTGTGATCCTTTGTCGCGTGTCTGTGAGGGGTACTGGAGCGCTTGCGCGCCCCTATTCCGTATCGGGTTCCGCGCCTTCGCAAAACAATTCGCCAGCGCAATCGGGAACGGGGCAGTTCAAGTACGCGTGCGGCGCAATATGCTTGTTGGTGACCCGCGCGAGCCAACCGCACGCGGGGCATTCCAGCTTCAAGAGGGCGGTTGGCTGTTTCTTGCGCCCGCTGGATATACCGCCCGTTATCGCGGCATATGGCATATCACCAAGGCTTGTGATGATAGGGAGCGCCCACGCGTACCAGTCCGCGCCCGCGACCGTGCTAGTCATCTTGCCTTCAAGTCCGACCGAAAGCGCGACGCGTTTAAACGTCGCGTTGTGACCCTTATCGAGACCCACGGCGGCGTGGATCAATTCATGGGTGAGGGTACTGCAAACCAGCGCAACGTCTGTCAGGGTCGGTTTTATAAATATCTCAAAGTGACCGTCATCGCTGGCAACGTCGCTCCAGCACTCCCCGATGGCGCGACCTTTAAAGCCTTTGGACGTGAACCCCACGGCAACGCGTACGTTCGGGGGGATTGCGGCGTTGATCGCGGCGAACTTGTCGCGGCTCGCGTCGATGAAAGCTTGTAACCATTGTTCGCGGGTTTCGTATTGCATGTTCTCGATCCGTTCTAAGGTGCGCGCGGTTCTCCCGCCCGCTTTTTAAAGCACGTTCAATCCCCCGACACAAGCGCCAAATTGGGGAGAAGTGAACGGGCGCGCGTGAAGTACGCTTTTGAAATGTCAACCCCTCACGTAAAATACCCCGTTTCCCCTTGTTGCGAGTAATTCTCAAATCGACGCTAAGGCGGTTTTAAGCCCCGTACAGAGGCTCCAGAAAAGTACGCAAAAAGTTCCACGGGTCTCGCCGCGCCCGTTGGCGGTACTTCCCAGCCCCGTACAGGACTATGTGGCTTTCGCGCAACAGTAAGTATTCGCAAGTAAATTTTACTTAGCCCTTACTCAAAGTATATTATGTCAAGCGGTTTGTTACTTGCGAATACTTTACAGTACTTAGGCTCTACTCAGCGTGTACTTAGCCCTTACTTGGCGTTTAGAGTATATCTGGCAGGGTCTCGGCTCGCTTAGTACGTGCTTTCGGTTGCGTGTACTTGTTTGAGGCGAGTGAACCACGGGGAAACGGATCGTACTCGCGAGCGTCGCAATAGTGGCAGTGGAGCGAGATCGGCCCGTTGTGTATCAGCGTCAACCCCCCGCTATGTACTAGGCCCAATACCGCCCGATGAACGCGCGCCATCCACGCGTGGTTACCCGCGCCCCATTGCAGCGCTATACCTAACGCGGGTTCCCAAAGCGGTACTAATCCGCCCTCTGTTATCAGGTATACGTCGCGCGCAATCTCGCGCCGCCCGCCCTCCGTGTACTCGATAACTAGCACGGGTCTACTCGGGTCGCGGTCTAGCGCGTGGATATACGCGTCAACGTGTAGCACAGTACGTTTAGATATGTTCTCCAGTAATTGACCACGTATCCAAGGTCGCCGTGCGAGCGGATGTACTCGGCTCTTCTCTATAACTGCCATGGTTTCTCTCGATTGGCTCGCGTTGCTTCAACTATAGAGCCATGTAACAGGTGAAAACTGATTTTGCTAACGAATTATGGGGGTTTGGGGAAAGCCTAGCGTTTTCAACGCGCTAACACCTTTTGGCGCAAGTGTTTGCATTGTCGCAAATAGGGTTAGCAGAGGGACGTCTTTTATGTGTGCAACTTCGCACACGCCCTCAGTAACCGACCTCTCTCTATTCAACTATATATAGGGTTGTTGGCATATATATATATATATACTTATATAGACTAACGGAAGGACGCCAAAGTATCATATTTAAGTATATTACTTCCCCGATAGATCCTGTATGCAACAAGTACGGGACGCGTTGCTTAGCCGGGCGCTGGTGTATAAAGGTGTAACCCCATTATATTTTACCCGAATAACCGTGGAAGTAATTGGCAAGAGGGCGGGCAGGCGGCAGGCACATACTAGTAATATACTGTATTGCATAAGCACTAAGTACCATACGCGTACACAAGTGCTTTAAAGCACGCGACTAGCCTAGGTCTCTATCGCTTGTTTACATACTCAAACGCTTTAAAGCGCTTCAATACTTGTACAATACTAGAGCCATTACTTCACGAATACTTAGGCCACCGGGTCGAGCGGCAGGCGGGGCCCTAGTAATTCTATATACCAACGAACCAAAATTTCCGTAGTTTCATACCGGGGACCTAGTATTATACTAGTTTCATACCGGGGACCTAGTATTATACTAGTTTCATACCGGGGACCTAGTATAATACTTCTACCAAGCCAGATCAGGCTTGACACCCCCGTACACGCCGCTTCCGAACTACGCGGTACTCGTCAACCACCTGAGCTTCTCCTGCAACAAGAATATAGTACTCAACATAGGTGTTCAGAACGGTAGCAGTATCTCCGGGGCCGGTACCACGCCGAGCGGGAATATTCAGGTGGTACTGGCACCGGGGGTTCCGGTGGCGGTTCCCATGAATATACTGCTTCGGCCCGCGATCCAGGGTAATACCGGCATCACCGCCGCGATCCGGGACTTGCTAGACACCGACCGCACTAACGTCGTGTGCCTGGGGCAAGTGGTCGGGTACGAGATCGCTGACGACGTGAACTTCAACGCGCCGACGACGATATTCTGGCACGGCGACAGCCTGAGTAAGTCTACAATCGGCGTGACCGACAAGACCGGCTCGCAGCCGTTCCTGACGCTGAAGTACTACAAAGACAAGGGCATCAACGCCCGTCTGGTACTCCAGGCAACGTCGGGCTCTACTGCCGTCGGGCACGACACGTGGCGGAATAACGGCGGCTCGGACTTCCTCGACAGCGTACAACTCATCGTGATCGAGTTGGGTACAAACGACGAAGGCGTCAACAGCGATACCGTCGTCGGCCAGACCGTGACTAACTGGATCGCGTGGAAGAAAGCGCGCTATCCGGCGGCAAAAATGCTCATACTCGGACCGCCGCAGCGCAATAACGCGGGCGAAGAGACGCTTATGGCGTTGATCCGTACTGCCGAGCAGGCGGCGGTGACGAATGCAAACGACGCGAACGTAAAATACTGCTCGCTCGCGTCGCCGCAGCCGTTCGACAATACGCAGACCGCCAACTACGCGGACGGCGGCGCTCCGTATGTCCACCCCACGCAGGCGAATAACGTCCTGATCTGGACAACGAACCTCAAACCCTGCTTGGACGCCAACATACCGACCCTGTAAGCTTGACGGCGGGGCGCTCGCAGGGCATTCTATACGCCTCACGTGAGCGCCCCCATGCGTAACCAACTGACATTAGACGCGATTGTCCTACAGCTACAGCGCAACTGCGGCGACCGGCTGGCCGCGTGTAAAGCCGTGGGCGTGTCGCTTATCTTCGTGAACCAGTGGGCGAAGGACGACAAGGAAGTTCACGAAAAGTTACTGGAGGCCGAGCGTGTCGGTAACCAGGGCCTAGTAAGCGCGGCGATACAGCGCGCGGTGCATGGCGTCGAGAAGGACGTATACTATAAGGGCGAGGTAGTAGGGCAGCAGGTCGAGTACTCGGACGGCCTGCTCACAACGCTTTTAAAGGCGAAAGTACCGGAGTTCTCGAAAGAGGACAGCGCCGCACCGAGCGTGACGGTAAACATTGCCAACCTGATGCCGCGCGCCACATCGTACGAGCAATGGCTGGAAATGAAGACGGCGACACTCGCCAACTCAGCGCAACAGAAATTACTAGACGCGCGCCCGGCGGAAGACGCCGAGTTCGTGGACGTATCCGACGCGGCTAAGGCCGCCGCCTGGATTATGGCACCGCAAGATGAAGAAGTACCAGCATTTCAGGGGATAGAACTATGACCGACGAAGGTTTTAACGAGCGGTGGCGTGCGCAACGCGCGTACGACGAGGCCCTGGGCCTGTGTACTCACACGCCTACCACGTATGACCATGTGCTGTGGCAAAAGTTTTTTGGCCAGGGCTTCCGTGCTGGCGTGTGGCTGGGGGCGGGCAGTACTACGTTTCTTGTAGTCGTGCTGGTACTGGCGCTTAAGAGTCTCGGCGTTATCTAGTGGCGCAAACTATAGACCGCCCCATTGCAACTATAGGCGACAACAGCGCTCCTGACCTATGGGAGCCGCAGCCCGGCCCGCAATCGTTGGCCGTATCCGCGCAGTTCGTCACGGAACTTATGTTCGGCGGCGCGCGGGGCGGCGGTAAGTCTGACTATCTGCTAGGCGACTTCCTACAGGATATCGACCTGGGGCCGAAGTGGCAGGGTATTATATTCCGCCGATCACACCCCGAACTCGAAGAGCTTATCAAGCGCGCTAAAGAGATATACGCGCCCTATGGGGCCGCGTATAAGATCGCGGACAGAACATTCGTGTTCCCGAGTGGCGCTACTTTAAAAATGCGGCACGTCGAGAGCGAGAGTGACTGCGACAAGTACCAAGGTCACCAGTATACATGGATTGGCTGGGACGAGCTTACCAACTGGCCGAACCTCAACTCGTACAAGAAAATCAAGGCGTGCCTGCGTTCGGCGCACGGTGTGCAGTTTAAGCGCATACGCTGCTCGGCAAACCCCGGCGGTGTGGGCCACCACGCTGTTAAGGCGTACTTCATCGACCCCTGCCCGACCGGAATGGAGGTCATTGAGAACGTAGATGAAGAAGGTCAGATCACAACGCGTATGTATATCCCGTCGAAAGTGCGGGATAACAAAATACTTATGCGGAATGACCCTGGGTACATCGCCCGCCTGCGGGAGATCGGCTCGCCGGAACTCGTTAAAGCGTGGCTCGATGGCGACTGGAGCGTCATTACTGGGGCGTACTTCCCCGAGTTCAGTATTGAGAAGCACGTAATCGAGCCGTTCCGTATGCCGCAGCACTGGGTGCGTTTTCGCAGCATGGACTGGGGGTCCGCGACGCCATTCTGCGTACACTGGCACGCCGTCGTGTCCGAAGCGTATGAGATTGCGCCAAACGTGTACTTGCCCGCAGGCGCGATCATCACGTATCGTGAGTTCTACGGCTGGAACGGTACGCCGAACGTGGGCTTGCGCTGGCCCGCTACCCGCGTGGCACAGTATATCACGAAGTACGAAGCGGGCGACAACATAAACTACGGCGTTATCGACCCTAGCGCGTACTCCAACCAGTCGGGACCGTCTCACGCCGAGCGCATGGCCCAAGAGGGTGTAAAATTCCGTAAAGCCGACAATAACCGTATCGGTGGGTGGGATATGGTACGCGACCGCTTGTGCGGTATTGAGGGCGATCCTGACGTAAACTACGGCGTCGGAGTACCCATGTGGTACGTATTCAAGACGTGTGTGCATATTATTCGTACTTTGCCTGCCCTACAGCACGATTTGACCGACCCGGAGGACTGCGACACGGACGGGGAGGACCACGCGCCCGATACGCTTCGATACGGGTTTATGTCCCGCCCCTGGCGTCGGCCCAAGCCCGCAAACAAGCAGGAACCCGATTTCAAGCTCTTGCAAAAGGCAACGCTTGATGATTTATGGGCGTCGCGCGAAGACTATGAGGACTGACCATGGCGAAGACCGGCGACACCCCAGCCCCCGACCGCGCGTACTGGTCTGGCGAACTCACCCGAGCGCGGAAACGCTTTAAAACATTCTGGGATGCGGGCGACGTTGTGGTCGATACGTACCGGATGCAGAAGGCGGACGGTAACGAAGCCATGTCGAAGGACAAGTACAATATCTTGTACTCGTCCACCGAGACGATCCGCCCCAATCTGTACGCGCAGTCGCCGAAAGCGCGCGTCGTACTGCGTTCGAAGGATACCGCGACCGATATCGCCCGCGCCTCGGCGACCCTACTTGAAGGATGCATCGAGTACGTGATGCGCGAAGAAGACCTTGACGACCTGATGAACGGGGTTGTCGAGGATTTCTTGCTGCCCGGCCTCGGCATCGCATGGGTATCGTACGAAGCCAACTTCGAAGACGTGACCGGCGAGGACGGGAAGCCGGTAAAGGGCGACGACGGCCAGCCGCAGCAGCGCCTACTTGACGAAATGGTCAAGATGGAGTACGGGTACTGGCAGGACTTCCTGTGCGGTATTTCGCGCTCATGGAAAGATACGCCATGGGTCGCCCGCCGTATCTTCTTGGACAAAGCCAAGGCTACCGCGCGTTTCGGCGCTGAAAAAGCCGGGCAACTCCAGTATCAGCGGCGCGACGCCGCCACGCGGGATATGGACAACCCGTCCGAGACGGCGGAAGCGTGGGAAATCTGGAACAAAGCCGACAAGATGGTGTACTGGTTCGCGGAGAGCTACGCGGACGACCTGCTGGACACTAAGCCGGACCCTTTAAAGCTAAAGCGGTTCTTCCCGTGCCCCCGCCCGCTGCGCGCGATCTCAAACACGCGTACTTTCGTGCCGCGCTCGCTGTTTTCGCAGTATAAATCGCAGGCGAGCACGTTGGATACGCTCACGAAGCGCATTCGGCTGCTTTCGGAGGCCCTTCGCGTCGTCGGCCTGTTCGATGGCTCCCAGGTGAAGCTGGCCGACGTACTGAACCCGGCAGCGGGCAACCGAATGGTCGCCGTCGATAGCTGGGCGCAGTTCGCGCAATCCGGCGGTATCAAGGGTAACGTCGAATGGGTACCCATCGACGCCATCATGCAGACGCTTACGCAACTACTCGCCGCCCGCGAGGTCTGCAAGAACGAAATCTACGAAATTACCGGCTTCTCGGATATTGTACGTGGCGTCTCTAAAGCGTCTGAGACGCTAGGCGCGCAGAACATCAAGTCCGACTGGGCCGGTGCCCGCGTCAAGAAGCTCCAGTACGAAGTGCAGCGGTTCGCCCGCGATCTTATCGCACTAGTTGGCGAATTGATCGCGGAACATTGCGATCCCGTCACTATCGCGGTATTTTCCGGTATTCCGATCCCCGACCCGCAAGAAGTGGCGCAAAACCCCGCGTTGCAGCAACAAGTACAGGGCTTCAAGCAGGCGACTGACCTGATCCGCGACGAAATTCGGCGTGTATCCACGGTCGATATCGAAACCGATAGTACGCTCCTGGCCGACGAAAGTGCCGAGCGGGACGACCGTACGAAATTCTTGGCCGCCGCCGGTGCGTTCCTGCAACAAGCTGTCCCCGCCGCCGAAAGTACGCCAGAACTCGGCCCATTGCTGGGGGCGATGCTAATGTTCGTCGTTCGTACTTTCCCGTCGTCTCGCCCAATCGAAGAAGAGTTCGAGAAAGTACAGCAGGGCTTGCAGTCAAAGGCGCAACAGCCCCAGAACCAGGACAAGGACGGAAGTAAGGCCAAGGCGGCGACGCAAATGCAGATCGCGCAAATGGCCGAACAGACCAATCAAGCTCGTATTCAGGCAGAAGCGCAAACTAAGGCGCAAGAACTGCAAATACGGGACAAGAACGAGACGCAGCGTAACGCAGCGACGGCGCAAGCCGAGCAGAACCGCCACGAAGAAAAGATGCTGGAGCTTCAAGTACGTCAGCAAGAACTGGCGTTGAAAGCCCGCGAAGTCGCCGTATCGGAGGATAAGAACGATATTGCGCGCGAGCAAGCGAATACGTTGAAGTTCACGGCCTTGCACAATGCCGGTATGGCGGAAATGGCGCACCTCGCGGACAGCGCCCAGGCGGCCAGCGAAGAAGACCTAGAATACGACCGGATGGCCCATGACGAGAAGCTCGCCGGGATGGCCCACGACGCCGCCCAGGCCGCAGCAGAGGCCGGGGGAGACGGGGACGGCGGGGATACCGAGGATTAAGCTTGACGGGGGCGGGGGACGCCTTTACACGCGATAGGGGGAGCATGGCATGGCCGACGCAGATCAATACAGCGAGTACCCGGAAGGCTACCAAGGCCGGAAAAGGTACGTCCGCACCGTAAGCCACGGGATCGTCGCCGCTTGCTTCGCGTATACTGGATACGACGGTCGCAATTACCTCCGCGGCGACCCCGCTGGGTACGCTGAGAGCAGCGATACCGTTCGCGCCCCGTACGTCATGCGAGATATGGCGGCATACCAGTCGCCTCTCGATGGGAAGATGATTACTTCCCGTTCCGAACACCGCGAGCATATCAAAGTACACGACGTTATCGAAATCGGTAACGAGCGTATGCCCGCCCCACGCCCCGATATCGCCCCGGAAAAGGGCCTTGGCGAAGCGATCAATCGCCGCCTCGAAGAAGTACGGGCAATGCCCCAAAGTACCTATGACGAACACGTTCACGTACAGGCCGCCGAACACAAGGCGGTAGTGGACCTCGTTACTCCCACCCCATCAATCGAAATCGCAGCGTAAGGGCTCACCATGGTTGACGTTCCCGACTTCACTTCGGACCTGAACGGCGACGTACCCGCCAGCGGCGAAGTCGTCCCGAGCCATTCCGACCCGACCGGCGTCGCCCCGCGTACCGACCCGGTACAGCCGAAAGCTGCCAAGGCCCCGAAGTCCGACGCCGAACCCACCGCGAAGCCTACTTCGCTGCGCGACCAAATCTCGTCCGCTTTAAAGGGCAACGCCGCTGCCGATACGCCTGACGCCGCCGCTCTGAACGGTGGCCCTGCCCGCGACGCAACGGGTAAGTTCGCCCCTAAGGCGGATGGCCTGCCCGATACCGGGGTCGTGGACCCCAGCGCGCCGCCCGCAGCGGCCCCTGTTTCAGTACCGCCCCAGGCGCTTCAAGCGCTGGGTATGGCACCCGAAGAATTTAGTGCCCTTCCGGCGAAAACGCAAGAAAGTCTTGCGCGTACTATGGAGGACATTAACGCGGCGCATAAGCACTTTGCGTCGCTCGATCAAGTAGAGCAGTTGATCGCCCCGCGCCGCCAAGCGTGGGCTTTAAATGGGATGAGCGAAAGCCAAGCCCTGAACCAACTGCTCGCCCTGTCAGACTTCGCTGGTCGAGACATGCCAGGGTTCCTCAAGTACATGGCGGAAAACGGTGGAGTAAATCTCGAAGATTTAGTCTTCGCGAGTGATCCGGTGGACCCGGTGCAATCCGAGCTTCAAAAGCGGCTTGCCGCCGCCGAGGCCCGTATTTCCGGGTTCGATACTCAGCAGCAACAAGCCGCGCACAATGCCGTGGTAAATTCCGTCGTCGCGTTTGCATCGGAGAAAGGCGCGGACGGAAGTCTGCTTCGCCCGTACTTCGAAGAACTCGGCACGGGTATTCTACCCATCATTAGTGCGGTGAAGGCCCAGAACCCCAACTGGACGCAACAACAAGTACTCCAGACCGCGTACGAAAACGCGTGCTGGGCTACTCCGGCAATACGGGCGAAGATGCAGGCGGGCGTTAATGCCGCAGCCGAGGCAGAACGTCTCCGTACGGAAGCGGGCAGAGTGGGTAAGGCCAGGGCTGCGAGCGTCAGCGTCCGTAGCGGCGCACCGTCGTCACCGCCAGCGAGCCCGTCCGATAAGGGCGGCACGCTTCGCGATACTATCCGAGCGTCCATCGCTTCTGTGACCTGAAACCCCTTTCTATAGGAGCCCACAGTGGCCGTACCCAATCTTTCGGAGATCGTGACTACCACGATCGAAAATCGCAGTAAGGCCGTCGCCGACAACGTGAGCAAGTCTCACGCGCTGCTCGACCGCCTGGAAGCCAAGGGCAAGGCGAAGCCCGCTGACGGCGGTCGCCGTATCCTGCAAGAGATCGAATTTGCCGAGAACGGCACCTTCGGCTGGTACTCGGGATACGACACGATCAACATTTCCCCGCAGGAAGTGTTCTCGGCCGCCGAGTTCGACTGGAAGCAAGCCGCCGTCGCGGTGTCCGTTTCCGGCCTCGAACAACTGATGAATACGGGCGAAGAACAGTTCATCGACCTGCTCGAAAGCCGTATGTCGAACGCCGAGCGTACGATGAAGAACCAGATGGGCCTCGCCGTGTACGGCGACGGCACCGCTGCCGGCGGTAAGGCCATCGGCGGTATGGCGTTGCTGATCGCTGACGCGAATACTGTCGGCACCGTCGGCAACATCAACCGCGCCAACTGGTCCTTCTGGCGCAATCAGTCGTTCTCCGCGGTCGGCGACTACGGCGGCGCCATGACCAACGCCAACGTGCTGTCGTACATGGCCCGTACGTGGCTGACCCTCGTTCGCGGCAACGAGAAGCCCGACCTTATCCTGGCGGACAACAACTACTACCGCCTGTACTGGGAGAGCCTGCTTCCGCAACAACGGTTCATGTCGCCCGCCATGGCCGAAGCCGGCTTCGAGAGCCTCAAGTACCAGAGCGCCGACGTGGTGTTCGACGGCGGTATCGGCGGCGGCTGCCCGGCGAACCATATGTTCTTCCTGAACACCGAGTATATCTACATGCGGCACCACCCGAAGCGCCGGTACGTCGCCATCGGGGAGCAGCAGCGGTTCTCGACCAACCAGGACGCCATGGTTCAGCTGATGGGTTGGGCCGGTAACATGACCCTCTCCGGTGGGCTCATGCAGGGCGTACTCCGGGCCTAAGACTACAACCGGCGGGGGCTTTAAAACCCCCGTCAACCCTCTCGCTTCCTTTGTGAAGGATACTGAATATGGCCTGGAAACCCGGCCCCAACGCCCAACTCGGGGTTGCCAACGGCAACCCCACCGCGATTGATACCGTCCCCGGCGGTATGGGTGCTATCGTGCCCGGATACATCGCGACGCAGATCGGCAACATCGTGCAGTTCTTCGAAGATACGCAAGGCCCCGCCGAGCTTATCTACCTGCCCGGCGTCGCTGGTCTGGTCGCCGGGGATATCGTGGAGTACGACCTGACGCCCGGCGCGCAAGCGACCATTCGTCACTCGAACGCCACTGGCTCCAACTCGGGCCGCCCGGTCGCCGTTGCCATCGGCGCTCCGCAGGCGGGCCAGTACGGTTGGTTCCAAATCAGCGGTTGCGCCATCGTCAACGCCACGGCGGCCTCGGCCATCGGTGCGTGCAACGCGACGGCGACCGCCGGTTCGGTCAACAGCGCCGCCGACGCGGGCGACCAAATCCTGAACGCCCGCCTCGTCTCGGCGGTCGGCACTCCGGCCGCCGGTAAGGCATACTTGCTGCTGAACCGCCCGTGCGTGCAATCGCAGATCACCTAAGTTCAACCGGGGTCAGACCCAAGGGGGCGGTACTTCGGTGCCGCCCTCTACTTTAAAGCAAAGGCAATCCAATGGACGTTCAAGACCCGCAATACAAGACGCCCGATGGGTGCGCCTTGCGTATTTGGCGCGATACCGCCAAGAACAACTTCCTGTCCGAGCGGGAAGGTCGTATCATCTACGACGACGTGATCCTGTGCGAAATCATCGCGCCGGGTTCGCGCGACAGTACGCCGGTGTTCGAGTTGGTGCGCGAATACCATCCCGACATGAACCATCCGCCCGCCCACGGGCAGAAGTACACCGAACTCAAGGTCTTCGTTGACCAGTTCGAGAAGGACGTGGAACACGACGCGTCGATGGTCGGTACTCCCCTTTCCGAGTGGAAGGAAGTATCCCGGTCGATGGTCGCGTCGCTCCGCTCGGCGAATATCTTCACCGTGGACGCCCTGGCCTCGCTGCCGGATACGAAGCTCCCGGTCGTCGGCCCCGATGGGCGTACGTGGCGCACCAAGGCGCAGGCGTATATCGAGAACGCCAAGAACGGCGCGTTCGCTACCCAACTCGCTGCCGAGAACGAACGGCTGCGCGTCGATGCCGCCGCGAAGGACGACCAACTGGCGACCATGGCGGCGCAGATCGCGGACCTGCAACGCAACGCCGGTATCGACCCGAACAAGCCGGGTACGCCGCCGGTCGTGGACGAGAAGGCCGGGCAGGAAAACGACACCGCGACCGCGACTACGGGCCGCCGCCGCGCCGCTGCGACGCCGCCCGTTCCCGCCGATATCATCTAACACCAACCGGGGCGCGTAGGACATGACACTACTCAGTATCGCGCAAGACGTGGCCGATGTGGTCGGTCTTACGCGCCCCGCTTCTATCATCAGTAGCACGGACCAACTCGCCCGCCAAATACTAGGCATGGCGAAAGAGACGTTGGACGATCTCGCGGTCATGGATTGGCCGTTTCTCGAAATCGCGTACTCGTTCAGTACGGTGAACGGTACCGCGCAGTACATCATGCCCGCCGACTTCGGTCGGGAGCTTGGGGATACCTGCTATCTCGCATCCCAGTACTACCCCATGCGCGGCTCACTGTCCGCTGGGGACTGGGCGCGACAGCGTAACGCGCTTCCTACGCAGATCGGGCGGTATAAGTTCCGCCTATTCGGTAACCCCGTGAAATTCAATATATCACCTACGCCGACCACGGTGGAGACGGTCGCGCTAGAGTACATTACGACTGCGCGGGTGACGCGTGCATCAGATAGTGCGCTTGTTAGCGGGTATAGCGCGGATGCGGACAACGCGCTATTTCCCGACGAGTTGATGAAAAAGGGGATCAAGTGGCGTTTGATGCGCCGCAAGGGGCTCGACTACTCGGAAGAGTTCAACGACTACGAAGTATCCAAGGCGCGCTTACTCGCGCAAGCCCTGGCGCTCGGCTCAATGCCCGTTGCGTACCGCCAGATGATCGAAAACCCCGAAATCCCCACCGGGTACGTCCCCGAGTTCGGCTTTGGCGTCTAATGGTATTCCAGCGCAAAGTAAACCGGGCGGCTCGCGCTGACGCGAACACCGTAGGTGCGCCCGTAGGCGGTCTAAATGGCCGCGATGGCCTCCCCGATATGGACGCGCAAGACGCGTTCGTTATGGACAACTGGTTCCCATACAATACGTCTGTTGACGTACGCAATGGGAGCCAGAACTGGGCTACGGGAATGCCCGGTCCGGTTGAAAGCCTAGCCGTATACACCGGCGGTGCGGCTTCAAAAATGTTCGCATTCTCGAATGGGGCCGTATACGACGTAACTGTGGCGGGCGTAGTAGGCGCATCGCTACTTTCAGGCCGTACGTCCAATAAGATGACTACCGCGATGTTCTCGAACGCGGGGTCCATATTCCTACTTATGTTTAACGGCGCGGACGCCCCGTACTCGTACGACGGAACTACGCTAGCCGCGCTTACTATCACGGGTATGGCGGGCTCGCAGAACACTCTGCACTCGCCGCACGTCTTTAAAGGCCGCGTGCTGTTGGCGCAAGTCGATAAACTGGGGTTCTATTACCTCGGTGTCGGCGCAATCCAGGGTGCGGCTTCGTACTTCGATCTTGCGCAGCAGTCGCAGAAAGGGGGGTACCTAGTCTCGATTGCATCGTATTCGCAAGAAAGCATGGGTTCCGGCCCGCAAGATTACGTCATATTCATGACGAGCGAAGGCGAGTACATCATGTATGCGGGTACGGACCCGTCAAATGCCGCAAACTGGGTGCTGGTTGGCCGGTACTTCGGCCCCGCGCCTATTGGGCGCAGAGGTTGGTTTAAGTTCCGCTCTGACGTGTACGTCATCACCGAAGAGGGCGTGCTTACAATCTCCCAAATCCGCCAGATGGGCCAGGACGCGGAGACCTCAAAGTACCTTACGTCTAAGCTTGGCCGCCTGTTTGACGACCTTACACCATACCAGGGCACCCACGGCTGGTGTGGGTTTATTTACCCAAAAGGTAATGCCCTATACGTAAATATGCCGCTTACCGGGTCGGAGAACGGCGGCTATATCCAGTACGTCATGAATACCAACTCTAACGCGTGGTGCAGGTTCACGGGCCTGAATGGCATATGCTGGACGCTCTTTAACCGCGCTTGTTTCTTCGGTACGTACGATGGCAAAGTCGTACAAAACGATATCGGTACTAACGATAACGGCGCGGATATCGTCGCGACGTGCCGTCAGGCGTGGAACAACTTTGACGACGGCAAGGGCTCGGGCGACCGGGACAAGCAAATTCACTTTGCGACCTTCATTATGCAGGCGGACGGGCAGCTTCCCGTATCCTGCTCCGTTAACATGAACTACGAAGACGATCAGCCGTCCCCGGCGGGCTCCCTTACTGCCACCAACGGCGGCGTTTGGGATGTTGCGACCTGGGACGTTGACGCGTGGTCCGGTACTGGCATCACACAAAACCTCACCGTACCCGTCGGCAAGATTGGGTACACGGCATCACTTTGGATGACGCTATCCACGCAGGGTACCGCCGTTCGTTGGTATGCCACCCGTATCATCATGGAAGAGACAAAAGGCATCGTACTACAATGATGGCAGTACCCGCAGGCAACCTCACCACGATGGTTGGCGATTACGTGAGCGAAAAGCTCGGCATGCGCTTTGTACCCGGCACGTACCAAGCCATGATGGTAATAAACGACGAGAAGGACTTTGTGGCGGGTGTGGTATTCACCAACTACCGCCAACTCGACGTAGAGATTTCGTGCGTGAGCGAAACACCGGCGGCATGGCGTCCGCATGTGTGCCGCGCGGTCTTTAAATACGTCTTCGACCAACTGGGCTGCGTGCGGTGTACGTCCATTACAAGTAAGGGCAACAAGCGCGCCCGAACCTTTTTAGAGGGCCTTGGTTTTGTCCTTGAAGGCAACATCAGGCTAGGCTATGACGGACACCGGGACGCCCTCGTTTACGGGCTCTTGAAGGCTGAATGTCGGTTCCTGGCCGACGATTGCGGGGTTGACGATGGGGAAGAGCGCACCGAGCCCGCCACCGGCACCGGACCCGGTAGCGACAGCCCAAGCGCAAACGCAGATGAACGTCGCGTCGGCGACGGCGCAAGCGAACCTGAACCGGATCGACCAGTACACGCCGCAGGGGTCTAGTACCTATAAGCAAATCGGCACCAACGCTGACGGTACGGGCCAGTACCAGCAGACCACGGCGTACAGTCCCGACGAGCAGAAAAAGTACGATCTGAATAACCAGGTCGCGATAAGTCTCGACGGGCTTGCCAACGATAGCGTCGGGCGTGTCGCCCAGACAGAAAGTACGCCGTTTAACTACAACGGCATGACCCCGCTACAAACGTCGGTGGACGCCGGGGGGCGTACGCTGCAAAACGGCCCCGATGCGGGTCCGGTCATGTCGGGCGTGGGCGACCAGGGGAAGGCGGTCAACGCCAACGTACCCGGCGCCCCAATCCAAAACGGGCTAGACTACAGCGGTGCGCCCGCTCTGCCCGGTACGGGTGATTTCAGCGCGGACGCCAAGCGCGTGTCCGATAGCGTGTACTCGCAAGCCGCGTCGCGGCTAGACCCGCAGTACGGGCAGGAAGAGAGCGATCTGCGCTCGCGTCTGGCGGCGCAGGGTATCTCCGAGAACTCGGACGCGTACCGCCGCGAACTCGACAATTTCAATCGCGATAAGACCGACGCGTACAATCAAGCAACGTACTCGGCCCAGCAGGCCGGGTCGGCGGAGCAATCCCGTATCTTTGGGCTGGCGTCCCAGGCGCGGGCGCAGGCCACTGGCGAGACGAATACGCAAGGCGCGTTCGCCAATAGTGCGCAGCAGCAGGGGTACGACCAAAGTATCGGTACGGCTAACCAAGCCAATACCGCGCAGGGCCAGAATTTCGACCAAGCGACGGCCATCGCGAACCTGTTCAATCAGTCGCAGCAGCAGCAGTTCTCGCAGGGCCAAGCGGCCACGGCGATGAACAATACGAACCAAAATACAGCATTTAACCAGAACAGTGCGAACGCCGCTTTAAACAACTCGGGTCGGCAGCAGCAAGAGACGGAAGCGTCGTACTTGCGCAGTCTGCCAATCAACGATATTGCCGCGCTGCTCGGCACGGGCGCGCAAGTCCAAGACCCGAACTTCGCGCCCGTGTCGCAGGTCGGTGTCGCCGCGCCCGATTACATGGGTATGGTCAACAGCAACTACCAAGCTGCAACCAACTCGTACAACCAGCAGCAAGCCGCTCGTTCGCAAATGCTGGGGCAAATCTTTGGTACGGCTGGGTCGGCGGCGGCGGTGTTCGCCGGGTCCGACGTACGCCTCAAATACGAAATCAAGCGTATCGGTACGCTGGCGAATGGCATTAAAACATATGCCTTTAAATACATCGGTGAGAACATCCAGCGCTTCGGCGTTATGGCGCAAGACGTTCTTGGCATCCGCCCCGATGCAGTCTCGATCATGCCGAACGGATACTTCGGCGTTGACTACGGAAAGGTCTACGCATGACCAGTATTCTCGACCGTATTCGAGCGGCCTCGGCGGGTCGCTCCCGGTCTTCTATGCCACCCGTGGTAAGCGGGGTTGCGCAGGCGTACCAGAATGACCCGCGTACGAAAATGGCGGTAGACGCCATGAAGGCGGGTACGTCTACCGCGCCCGTCGCGGGCGGTAAGTACGCATACGCTGACGGTATCGCCCGTGTTCTGCAAGGCGCGATTGGCGCGTATGCGACTAACCGCCAGAACAGCCGGTATACCCACGGTGATTACAAGGGGCCGGATGTGAGTACGCTTACACCGGGCTCAAAGGAATGGTATGACGCCCAGAACGCGCGGGGGCAGGATGGCGTACTGGCCGAGCGGCAGTTTATGGGGCAAGACGGGCTCACGGGTACCCCTGGGGCCGCGCCTCCCCCGGTGGCACCCCCGCCCGGCCCGTCAATGGACCCGTCAATGGCGGGCGCCCCCGCCCC
>JGI24890J29729_1000239_pt1 | contig 40868 bp, 68 predicted proteins | sample FreactcultureFD7_FD_29729 | JGI IMG/M metagenome (IMG submission 29729)
CCCGCGATGAATGTGAGTCTCCCCGCCACGGCCGCCCCCGCTGTGTTGGAGCGCCGGAGCAACCCACAACCAGATTTTACAGCATTCTGATATAATCATCTCGCTTTTAATAACGGGGGCCGTCATGAAATTTATTGTCCTACTTTCTCTCTTAATTCAGTCTCTCGCCTTCTCGGTAGAGCCTTTAACGATTACCCAGCTTCGGGCGCAAAAAGAGTTCGAGATTCGCGCGAAGACTGAAGGGTGGACCTTCACCTATGACGTGCGAAATATCGGGAAATGGGCAAAGGGCTTCAACCCCAAGTCATCGCAAGGCCCCATCTACTCCTTAGGCGTTGACCAAAAGCTTAAGAGCTTCGGAATTGATGCCTTTGGAAAAAAACTAATCCCCATTCTTGACCAGGGCCAATGCGGAAGTTGCGTCATTTTTTCCATAATGGGTAATTGGATGAACACCATGATCCTTCACGGGATGAACCCGCCTCTTCTTTCGATGCAGCAACTTATGAACTGCGGAACGGGAGGACAGTGTAACGGTGCGGACGGCGAGGGAGTCGCGGGGGATCTCGTGAACCTTAAGCAACTCCACACCGACGCCGACTACCCCTATACCGCCCGATCGGGAAGCTGCAAAAATGTAGCGGGTCAGGTTTATGGGAAGATCGACTCTTACCTAACCATTGATGGCTCGGTTCGTTCAATGCTCGCGGCCCTCCACAACGGTCAGCCGGTGAGTGTTGGAATTGGGGCGGATAACGCGTTTAGCTCTTACACGAGCGGTATTTTTAATGCGTGTAGTCCTTCGAGCATTGATCATTACGTTGTGATTGAAGAGATTAACTGCGAAACCTCGGTGGACGCTGATGGGAATTGCGCTTTCGACTCTAAGGGAAACCTTCCGCCCGGTATGGGTTGGGTTAAGGTTCGAAACTCTTGGAGCTTAAGCTATGGTGACCAGGGCTACATCAAAATGAAGATCACCGATAGCAAAGGTCGGCGTTGCCTGAACATCGCAAACGGTCAGGGCAACTCTCAAATTCTAGACGTTGGTATGCCTTTACCTGAGGATAAGCCAGTGACTTTCGTGGTTGAGTCCGGAGTCGTAAAACTCACGGCAACGGTTAATCCTGGCGCCGGCTACTCGGTCGACCAGGCCAAAGCCGCATTACAAAACGCGCTTAGCGCGATGGGGGACAAATGAGAACTTCACAACACTTTACAGCAATCGCCTTTCTTGTGTGTTTTCTAGCTGGTTGCGGGAAAGATCCCCAACCAGTTCCCGTTCCGGTCCCAGTTCCCCCGCTCGGGAGCTTCGTTGTGGCCGGCAAATTCATCAGCGTAAAAGGCGAAATGAAGTCTAACGCTGTTAGCGTCGAGACGGCGAAAGCTGCGGTGTCGGTAGCGGTGAAGCAACTCGAAAAATAAAGAGGGTTAAATGCCAAAATCAACAATGAACCCGATGGCCCTGGTTTGTTTCATTTGTATTACGGTTTTAGGCATCGCCGATCTCGGTTTTGTGGTTTTGGGCGGGGTTGGCTCTTCTCTTAGTTCCTTTATCGTCGGGCACTCAGTCTCAAGCATTCCCCATCTTTCCTTTTTCATCTTTATGATGGGGGCAATGGCCGGTCATTTATTTTTCGGCATGAAACAGTTACCTGATCCAACTAATCCGTGAGATTTGGCTGAGTCGCGGATCTCCATAGGCCATTGGTTCCATGTGAAGTAGGTATTTAGTACCCTTGTAGACTCGCCAAACGCTAACCATGCCCTCTTGGTGATCCCAGAATTCAATACGCTCGCCGAAGAAAAAGAGCTTTATTCGCATCCAACTGGTTAGTAGGCCGCCAACCTTTTTAATGTTCTCTTCCATAAACAACCCTCTAACTATTGCGTTAAAATTTTACCGCAGGCCATCTACTCGAATTTCTCCCTTTCGGGCACGAGTGCAATTCGGTCGAGAGGCACCCTATCACCGGCTTTCACCGCTGCGGCTATTCCCGAGAAAGAAAAGTAGGATCTCTGGAAAGATTTTTTCACCTCGGGAAACTTTAACGGGGCGGTCCTCTTGCGGTCCCTGGGAACACCGGAAGCCCAGGGCAACCGGCGGACCGCCCCTGAAAATTAAACTAAACTTGCTGCACTCGTATAAGTCGCCATCGGCATTGCCGCACTATTGCTTGCGACGCTTGTGTTCGCATACCGCAAGGCTATTTCATTTAACCCGTAGCTAGTGGAGCTTTGCGCAAAACCCTGGGCGGCTTCAATCTCCCTAGATGATCTTTCTTTGTGCCTATTTCTTTCCGCCAGCATATGAGGCGGATCTAAAAAGGGCGCACCGCAACTTCACACTCGGAAAGCTTCGCAACATATTCTTCGGGAATAGAACGAGCCGCTACCATGAAGGCAGATTTTTCGTCTTCCGCTAAAATGGTAGTTGGCTGAACAACAATCTTTGCTTGCTCTGTTTTATTTTCTTTCGACGGTTTGTAAATTACTGCGTATTGAAATATTTTCATAAATCTCCTAAGTCCTCCCACCAATCGGTAGTCTCTAAATTAAAATACAGCCAAAAATCTCCCATCTCCGGAGCGTAAATAACCCAGCCGTCATGAGAAGTCAGAGAAACCGAATAACCCTTAAGGTTCGTCAATTCTTCCGAGCGATCAAGAAAGCAAATAGGTTGTGCGAGTAATAAGTTGGCTGTTTTTTTGTGAAGAAAAACTCTCATTCAAGCACTCCTGAGAGTTCAATAGCTAGCCAGTTCCGGATTGGCAAGTGCCAATTGTTATAATTAAAAAATGGGAAACGGATACTTCGGGGGTAAAAAAGGACAAAGGCAGAGCGGTCGCGGCGACGTAGGCAGAACCGAAAAAGCCATGTCTACGGGGCACATGACACACCTGGGATTTAATTGGTGTCCCAGAGATGAAAGACCAAACCTGAGACTTAACGATGCTCAACGAGAAGAGATTAGGAAACGCTATCTCGCAGGCGAAAGCGCAAAACAATTAGCGGAAGAGTTTAAAGTGGGAAGACAAACAATGATCAAGGCGATTGGACATCACTTTGTTCCCCGACGGGATGGGTAGGCTTTTCGGTAAGTAGTTCGCTTGCGCATATCATCGCAAAAATCATATTGCAGTGCGGGTTGTGGTTCTGGAAACTGTAAGAGCGAATGGTCTCCAATAGCTTTTTCAATTTTCTGTTCTCTTCTTTGAGACACGAACAAAGCTCCGCAACAGCTAACGGGTTTATGATTGCGACGCGCTTCATTGCGGATTTACTGTCTGTGGTCATTTTCTCTTTCTTCCAAAAAAGCGTTCCATCTTTCGAACGGCATCTTTGTTGTTTTTATAAGGGACCCATGTGGCGGTTTGCCAAGAGTTTCCTATAGCAACGTAATGGCTTTCGTTGTCACAATAGATTTGACCAACCTTAAAAATCTCTGGCGGTTCATTCTCGTAAATGGTCACAAAACCAGCCATTCTCGGAGGTCCGTTGCGGCGATCGTAGCGTCGTTGGCGGGCATTCACTAGGGAAAGCCCATCGCTTTTCTAATCATCGTGCCAATGGCAATGCCGATCACAACGAGAACGAAAGTTTGGATTACGCGGGCCATCTAACACCACTGCATATGCAATACCGCCTTCATGAGCGCGGCAGCTAAGATCATTCCAGTTCCGAATAAAAAGCCATTCACTATCGAGCTAACTTGTGGGTTCATTTTTCCTCCATTAAAATTTTTTCGACACAAACCACGCGGCCTTTATGGGTTGCCCACAAAGCGTGGGTATCCCAGTCGGGTTTAAGTTCTGGTTTTGAGCCACAATAAACGAGCGGCGCCTTTTCTAGTTTTTCTTTGAGGATGCGATTAGCCCGATTAGCAACGGCTTTCATTTCGTCAGACCAGGGTAAAATATCCTCATCGTCATGCACGGACACGTCTTTGAAATCTTCCGCATTAAATTCCAAATCCCCTAAATTCATAACCCCTCTTCCATCTCGGTGACTGTGATCTTCACATGGAGCACCTCTTCGGCAAACCGAAAGAGCGCCGCGAGCACATCGCCGTCAAGGCAAACGAAATGCTCAAACCCCGCGCGATCCGTTGAAAGGGTGAATTGAAAGCCGTCATGGTCTACGTAAAGGCCGTCGCCTAGGTAGTGTTTATTCATTCGTGTTCTCCTTTGGCAAAGTGTCTTTAAATTCCTCGTGCTGTTCGCCGTCAAGCGAAACGCGCGTTAAGTCGTAATTGCGCATTTTAAGCCGGAGCATCAAATTATTTCCCGGTCCCAATTGATGCATAAGCCAGCCGATGCAATAAGGCTCTTTGTCGGAAGCAACGCTTTCGTGGCAAGCCATCGCGGAACTCTCGTTTCCTCGGTGAAGCGTTCCGGGCTCTGCGATCGTGCGACTTAGGGCCTTGTGTTTTTTTTGCGAATAGCCGTTGGGAATACGGTTGGGGTCGGTGTTTTTCTTCCAAGGGCACTTTTCACACTGGTTTTCTCGCCAAAGCCGTTTCATCTAAAGTTTCCCCAAAATTCTTGCTAACCGGGGAGCACTCGACTTCTCCACTGCAATCCCAGACCACTGGGCCGGCTAGCACAAACATTGTAATTCATCTAACGCAGTGAGTCTAGATGGAAAATCCATAGAAGTTTTAGCTGGGATACCCCTGGGGTAGGCACATGTGTGCATCCATAGGTGGGGGTTCGGGTTTAGGCAGTTGTCCATTGACGATGCTTTATTACTGTAAGGGCCACGCTTTAAAGCCTGCGAGGCGCTTTGAAGGTTGCCTTAAGCTCGCTTCCAATGAGGTGAGGTATACCTCGGGGTACCTTTTCCTCATGCTGCACCGCTTGGACGATTGTAGCCTGACGATAGGCGTTGGACGATACCAATCGGTTGACGATTGACCATGTGCATTCAAAGGAAACTAAGGTGTAGAGGGGTAATTCCCCTCCCTTGAGCGGCGCGTCTAGATAATATCCTTCAAGATCACACACATACATAAATACACTTCGTAGCTAGCCCCTTCTTTATGGGAACGAATTAGGGCCCTTCACCTTGGTTTCTATTGAACACCGCGCGTTGCATCCCAAACCTTTCCATACTACAGTGCACTCTATGCCACTCATACCCAAAGATAACAGCGCGTTACCCGGTTACGGCAACCAGGCCCTATTTGAGGCCCGAATACTTGCCGTGGTTGAGGAATGTTTTAGGTGTTACATGCTGCCTCTGGAATACGCGGCGTTGTGTAATCGGTTCAACCGTTGGGCGAGCACCAGGGCGCTAGACTTGCTCGAAACGGTCGAGGGGATGCTAGCTAATCAAGTGCTCATAACCACAACCCTCCCAAGTGGGAGGCGCTTCGTTTGGTCTATGCGTAATTGGAATGGGATGGACGAGTTTAGTCAAAGGCAGGCTTGCTACAATTTAGCTCAACTCTACATTCGAAAGGGCTCGAAACGTCAGCGTTTGGCCCTACATAACAACGTCGAGCGTGGGGTTGAATACCCGCCCATCCCCACATTCTTTACTAAGCCCCCTGAGGGGGAATAATGCGAGTATTCCAGTGCCCCAAATGTGAATGCGTGGGCGTTCATAGGGAATACCTATCGGCAACCAACCAACTCCGATGCCGCTGCAGGGAGTGTCAGTATACGTGGCGAGAGCCTGCGTCCGATAGACTGCCTAAGTTTGTCCAATCGTCTAATAGTTCGACACAATCTGAACAACCAACCAATCCCACGAGTTAACTCCATTTAGCGACCTATCGCCCTGAAACCGTCCATTACTTCGTCAATCTTCCTATCGTCAATCGTAGCTAATTCAATTGGCATTCCCCCTGCATTACTAATCATCAATCGTCGATAACGACGGGAATTAGGAGAATGTGAATGATTCGCTTTAATACACCGTCTAATTGTGGGCATCCTTTCGATTTAATTTTAAAAGACGTGCTCCGATATTGCGTCGATAACGAATTACCAATTGACCGTGCGTTTGAAGACTTTGATTACCCTGTCGATGCCGAACTGCGTGAATGCGTAATCGAGGCGGCCGAATACATTCTCGAAACCTTGAAAGGAAACGCCTAATGAAAGCCGTAATCAGCAAGAAGTTATCCGCAAAAGAGCGCCGTATCTACGCGCTAATCGCTCGTCAAGGGAACCTTTGGTTGAAAGGAAATAAGTAATGAAACTCACGCGCAAACAGATTGAGAACTATTACGAGAATGAATGTGCGTTTCGGGATTATGAGTTTAAGCGTGCATCGAGTTGGGGCAAGTGTTCGGTCGCTCGATCTATCAACTTACTCAACCCAACCAAGTATGCACTCGAAGACGCACTGAATGTGTTCGTTCGAGACGGTTACGGAACGATTGTTATCTATTTAGGAAAGGAAAAAAACAAATGAGGTACTTAAAACGAACGGGAGTATTCAAGGGTAACCAAGGCCGGTCGAGTTTTGATCCTAAATCAATGCAGGCGTGGTCTTATGATTGGTGGCAGTTCCTTGCAATTATCGACGGCAAAGTCACCTTCAATAACTATTACTATTCTTCTCCCACGCGCACGCACCAAGCGGCCGTTCGAAAACTTTTAAATCTATTCGGCGTGAAACACCGCTGTGTGAGTATTTCGACGGGTTTGCAAAATATCATCGGGGAAGTGCCTCGTGTGGAAGGGCAAATTGAAACCCTTCGCGAAGAGATTGCAACACCACGCTCACATGCTAGGAAAAATAAAGAGCGTCGCATGCAGATCATTCAATTGAAGGAATATATTAAGGAACTAAAACGCCTCGCAAAGGCCAAACGGTCTAGCGAATACAAAGGCAAAATTGACTTAAGTTTGTTACCCAAACCAACGCCTCTCACTGGATATCAAAAGGATCAACGCGAGAAACAGAAACAACTTAAACAATTACGAGACGCAAACCGCGTTCACGTACAAAGCGTTGAAGCGAATAGAGGCTCTTTTAAATTAGTGAAAGGCGGAAACAATGAATTCTAGACGCGGAATGCACGAATGCATATGTGCCCAATGTGCCGAGAACGCTTCGGGCTTCAAAGACTATTACGAGTGCTCGAAGTGCCACATGTACGGGCACATTATGGATCACTTCGCGTTGGACAAAGACAAAGAGTGTTGCGACGCGTGTGTTGAGGAAGAATTAGCGAAGGGAGAAGCGAAATGAGTAACCATAGTAAAGCCCCTTGGGGACTAGATCGCGGTAAGCAGGCGCTTTGGCTTGTGGACGCAGAGAACGTCGTAATAGCTAGGTTTGTATTAGCAGGTGACGAGGACGAAGCAACGGAACAGAAGGCTAATTCTCAATTGATTGCAACTGCGCCAGAGTTATTAGAATTCGTTAAGGCAGTTGTTAAGGAACAGAGTGAACACGGTGACAACGGTGACGCTGTTCTCATTCGGACGGGCGAAGCCTTAATTCGAAAGGTCACAACCAATGAATGAAGACTTTCGAACATTTTATTTTAAGCCGGGCTTTGAAAGTTTGGTTCCGTTGGTGAACTACATTGAAGACCAGTTCAAGGTTATGTGTGGCGTTGGGAGTGATTTTATAAATGTGTACACCACACGGCCGGAATTAGTTAAGCGAATTGAATTGGGTATTCGCCGATGGAATTCCGTCGATAAGAACGTTCAACTAGACCCTAAAGAGCACGGAGAATGATTATGAGAACAGTGAACAGAGTAATGCTGATTACGATCGCTTTGGTAATTGCAACCGCGTGCGGTAAAGAGCCCGCGCCGTTCGCCGCTGTAACCGTGTGCTCTGAAACGTTCACGGCATGTGTTGGTGCGGCCACTGCGAATTGCATTCAATCGGGAGAAACGATTACGGTCGATTACACATTCACGGGCGCAACTTCAATTCAACATGCGACGTGCGAAGCGAGTGCGAGTGGGGTTGTGGTTGGTTGCGACGTTGGAAGCCCACGCACGGCTTATTTAACGGACGCGGGATCAAACGTCGACGTATTAGCTTTCAAGCCCTCAAATTGTAGATTGGGGAACTAATGATCGAAGGAATTCTCATTGTAGCGGCCGGTATTCTTCTGGTGCCCATAGCGGTTTACGTTGTGGTTGCTTTAGTAATTCTAATCTTGGGAGTTATTGTAACGATTTTCGATTGAAACCCACACGCGCGCATGGAGCGCGAGGGGAAAACGAAACCGAGCCCGATTGCCACGAGCCCGGTTTCTCGCAAGGAAGACAACGAATGAATGAAAAAGACACTATCAAAATAGATTTGGAACGCAAGGCGAAGTGTATTTTGAAACTAATACACACGATTAATGAATACTTTGAAGCCTTCCACGAGCCGGTCCCAATTAAAGTGCTCAGCGCAAAGTATGCCCGTCTTTTCCAACGATTAGGCGGGTTTAGCGAAGTAATTGAAGAACTCTCGGCTTTCGGTCAAATTAGCGTTCTCATGCATAAGAGCGGGCGTAAGGATGTTTATCCGGCCGGCGTTGCAGTCGAGAACACGGAAGCTTCAAAAGTATTACATGGGTTGGGGGGAAAATGAGCGAAGACATTAAAAAAGAAACGCAATTCCTAGGCGGAGGCATCGGGAAGAATGCGGCTACAGTTACTAAAGAGCGCCGTAAAACGGCGGGAGATCCAACTGCACGCGAAGGTCGTAGGTTACTTCGAAAGACCGGAGACACGGTCCGTCCTTTTGGATGCGATCACATTGGAAGTGCGGCCTTTCATATTTATCGACTGAAAAATACACCTGTAGATAGACCGGTTCACATGGTTGTGTGCCAAACCCAAGTAGAAGAGTGCTCCGAAGGGGAAGCTGATTTTGCGCACAAGCAATTGCAACAAGCCTTAATGGAAGCGTTTGGGCGAGAGATACCAAAGCTTAGAAACCTGTAGTCACACGCGCACATGGAGCGCGAGTAACGAATGAAAATGTTGGGAGTGTTATGTTTACATTCAAGGAAAAATTCGACGGATTGCCAGGCGTCTACAAAATATCAAACGAGGAATACCACGCGTCTCCGGGGATCTCTAATTCTCACTTAATGCAGCTTAAGAAGACGCCGATGCACTATAAGCATTGGTTGACGACTGAGCAAAAGGAAACGGATGCGCTTCGCACTGGGAGTGCAGCGGGAACTTTAATTTTAGAGCCCGAAACGTTTCACTCGCGCTACATCGTAGCTCCGAAGTGCGATAAGCGAACGCGCGAAGGCAAAGCGATTTGGCAGGACATTCAAGACAAGGCCAATGGTCGCGAAATTATTTCGGATGCCGTGGCGTTTGAAGCCGAGCAAATTAGAGACTCGTTTCAAAAGACAATTGGAAGCTCGGCCTACAAAGGATTGTTTAGCGGCTTAATTGAATACTCTTTTTATTGGATTAAAGACGGCGTGCTCTGCAAATGCCGTCCGGATGTTCTCTCACGCCTGGGGATAATCACGGACCTTAAGACAACCTCGAGTGGCGCTTCACCGAGCGAGTTTCAACGCTCGATCGTTAATTACGGCTACGCAATGCAAGGCGCTTGGTACATCGAGGGAGTGCTTGAAGCCTTGAAACAAAGCGGTTGCAGTCTCCCTGAGGGGTTTGAGTTGCCTGGCGAATTCGTTTTAGTTCCCATTGAAAGCGAAGCGCCCTACGCGTGCGCAATGTACCAACTCGACACGCCATCGCTTATTGAAGGTGAATTGCAATGCGCCGACGCCTTGAAACTTTACAAGGAATGCACTGAGAAAAATCATTGGCCCGGTTACGAGCTAACGATCAAGCAAATTGGATTACCGGCATACGGATACAAAAGGAGTAACGAATGAATAAACATGCGGAGTTGTTTGAGAATGGAAAATGGGAGCGGGTTACCTGCGGGTCAGGCGGCGGTTGCACCACTTGGGTGATGAATGTTCCGGGCGGCTGGTTGTTCCGCGTAATTGACACGAGCGAAAGTGAGACTTTCACCACTACAACGTGTTTTGTTCCTTTTCCGAGGGAGGAAAAATGAAAAATGAATTAATGAAGTTTGAAGGGCGCTTTGATGAAGGGCAGCTTGAACTAATCAAGACGCAAATCTGCAAAGGTTCCTCTACGCCTGAATTGCAACTCTTCATCGAGGTATGCAAGCGGACCGGCCTTGACCCTTTCGCTAAGCAAATTTACGCAATCCAACGCGGCGGAAGAATGACAATCCAAGTTTCAATCGACGGTTGTCGCGTGGTTGCTGAGAGATCGGGACACTATCTAGGCCAACAAGGACCGTTTTGGTGCGGGGAAGACGGTGTCTGGAAGGACGTTTGGTTGGACAAGGAAACTCCCAAAGCTGCGAAGGTCGGCATTTGGAAAAAAGGGGCAACCGAGCCGGTGTGGGGCGTGGCCAACTACAGCGCTTATTCTGTGGCTAACGAAATGTGGCGCAAGATGCCGGCCAACATGATTGCGAAATGTGCCGAGGCTTTGGCCCTTCGAAAAGCGTTTCCAATGGACTTGTCAGGGCTTTACACCACTGAGGAAATGGAAAGCCAAGATGCGCCGCCAACGCTACACGCGCGCATGGAGCGCGACACGAATATCAACTCACGGTTCATCGAGGCTACAAAAGTAGAGCCAGAGTTACCTACTGTACAAAAACCAACCGTAGCGCAAGCAATGGTTAACGAAACTCAAAACAAGAGCCGTCCCTTTCATGATTATGTTATCCCGGCCGGCGTTCACACTGGGCAAAAACTAAGCTCATTCGACGACTCCACTCTCTCGGCCTACCGATCAGAGTTAAAGGCTCGCATCCCGAAAGCGGATATGGTGAATCAAGCTAAAATGATGGACATTGTCGACGCAATTAACCTTTACCTTGGGGCCGAATGAAGACGAGTTCCGCAAAAGCAAAAGGGCGTAGGCTTTGCGCTGAGTTGCGTGAAGCGCTTTTAAAAATTGGGCGTTGGCATAACATTTTACCTGAGGACATTGTTGTCACTCCGAGCGGGGTTACCGGCGAAGATTTGTATTTGTCTCCGCACGCAAGAAAGCTATTTAACTTTGCTATCGAGTGCAAAAATCAGGAAAATTTAAACGTGTGGAAAGCTTTTGAACAAGCTCAGTCACACGCAAAAGGCGGGGATAAAATTCCATTACTGGCTTTCAAACGAAATAAATCAAAGCTCATGGTGTGCCTTGAGTTGGAGCACTTTCTAAAACTTCTATGGCCAGACACTTCCCCGACATAATTGACGCTTATTTAGAGTTTACAAAAGGGCACGAGGCGACACCGAAAATTCATCTCTGGTCTTTTTTGTCGGTGATTGCCGCCGCTATGGAAAGGAAGGTGTGGCTTGAGCGAGGCTACTATCTTTTATACCCTAACCTTTACGTTTTTATTATTGGCCGCTCCGGCCTTGTTAAAAAATCAACCACGATGGGAGTCGCGGTCTCGATGCTCAAAGAAATACCGACGATCTCGGTAATGAGCGAAAGGCTTACGGCCTCGTCGTTAATCTCCCAATTGTGTTCCGCTCAGAAGAAATTCGAGTGGTACGGTCAGGAAATTCCACAGGCCCCAGTGTTCTCTTATGCGTCCGAGCTTTCCGTTTTTATGACGGAAGTTTTCGGAAGCATCATTGAACTTCTAACCACGTTTTATGACCCTACTGACCACAAGAAACCCTGGATATACAAAACGGTTGGAAAGGGAACGTTCAATATTCACGGCCCTTGCTTAAATCTTTTGGGAGGCTCAACCCAAGCGTGGCTCACTCGTTGTATTCCGGTCACCGAGATGGAAGGCGGTTTTGCATCGCGGGTTATTTTCGTTGTAGAGAATGCCGGGCCAAAGAAATTAGTGGCGTGGCCCGAAGTTCATCCAGAGATGCTAGACCACAGGCAAAAAATAGTTGAGGACTTGACCGACATTTCCAATATGGTTGGGCCAATGCAAGTTACCGACTCCGCCAAAAAATTCTTCAGCAATTGGTATGAGCACCACATGAGAGAAGTTCTTCCGGTAAACCAAGATTCAAGAATTTCTGGTTACATGGGAAGAAAGGGCGACACTCTTTTGAAGCTTGCTATGGTTCGCTCGGCATCCCGAAGTAGCGATCGTGTTCTAACTCTGGAACACCTCCAATGGGCAGGGCACAACCTAGAGTTAGTCGAAAGAGATATGAGGACCGCGTTTGATGTTAAGGCGACTGAAGACGAGTCACTCGTTTGGGACATTGTGGAGTTTGTGAGAAACCGTAGGATTGCCCCGCGCCACGAGGTAACAAAGCTTTTCAGTAATAAGTGTAGCCCGAAAGAAATTGAAACCGCATTAGGTGAAGCGTTGGAAGAGGGACACATTAAAGAGATTCGGGCGGAGAAAGATGGGGCCTATCTTATTTGCTACCAGATCGTCGATTAGGAGACTTAAGCTGGGAAGCCTTGTCCATAAAGGCTTTCACGGCTTGATAATTACAGTCTTTCGTTTCGTGGCAAAGCTTTTCAATAATTCCCTTCCAGGCCGCAAAGCTCGCGCTCTGAGTGCAAATCATTCCTTCTCGCTCTAAATCCCAGGCCGGCTTTGCAACGTCTCTCGTGTCAGGAATTAAGGTGTGAAAGCAAGTCGCTCCGCCCGGCCCCATATCGCCACACCACTCCGAGTCTGGAATAGTCACGGAAACACAACCATTCAACAGAATGGAAATTCCGATTAGGGTGAAGGCCACTACAACCAAAAAAAGAAGTTCTTTAGTTTTAGCTTCCATCGAAGTGTATTAGGTTCCCAAGCGTTTTTTTGAATACAATCGCAGCGGCTTCGATTTGTGCAGGGTCATTTGTTGCCTGAGCCGCTTTTAATTGCGCCACTGTCTCTTGATAATTCGCATTCTCTTCAATTACCTGCATGTCGATAATCTTAAAAGACGCGAATTTTTCTATCGCATCAAACACCTTTCCGCCAAGCCAATTAATAACAAACGCCGTTGCTAACCCAATAACCGGCCAACCCAAGAATGGGACGGCCGCAACGATCAGCGCAAAGGCCTCTTTCAAGGCGGCTGATCGCAATACATCGTTGATTACCACGTCGATAATATTGACTACTGGGTTAACAACGTCGGTCATAATTAGCCTTTCAACACTTCTACGTAGCGCGGAATGTACATCGCCATGGAAAAGGCGACTTCAATGCCTTCCGAAAAACTTAGGTCGGAAATTTCGGCGGGCACTTGACCCAAAACCACGCGAGCGGCTTCAAGCTTAGCTCTTAGGTCTGGGCTATTTTGCAAATCAGACCATAGCGCTCCGGCTTCCGCGATCGGGCCGCCGCCTTTTTTAACGACCTTGATAACTTCCAAAGCCACTTCATTTGCCGCGCCTAAAACTGCCTTTAGCGATTCAACTCCTACTGACATGGGTAACCTCCATTTTTTTTGTTGTTCGTTTTTTTTTGAGCCATTTCAAGGTGTGACACCTGAACTCTCATAATCTCCTGGGTTGTTTTCATGTCGCTCAGTTCCCGGTAAATATCTGCGTTCTCCGTGCGAATCGCTCTGAACTCGCCTCTACATTCCATCATCCACTCGGGCTCTGGTTTATATTCTTTCGTTTTTGGGTTCCGCGCTGCCTTCCATTTCACCAAAAAAGAAAGAGCCTCCCTTAGGACGAGTGAAACACCGACAACAATAGTGCCGACACCCTTGAGAAAAGCCGGATCGACGATCGTCATCTAGTTCTCCCAACCGAATAAATTTAAAAGACCGAAACTTATTGTCCCATTGAAAGGTCTTGCTGAACAGGTTGAGGTTGTCGTGCTGATTGAATTGCGTTACCGGCGCTCTGCATCACATTGCTGGTTGCCGCGACGCTGGGGGCGGACATTAAATACGTCGGTATTTTGCTGCCTTGAGCCCGTTTAATGAGTGCGGTTTTCGCGCCCCCGGCTAGCTCGTCCATAAAACGAATGGTTTCTAGAATTTTGGTCTGTTCGGCTTTGCTTGATGCTTGGCGCGCCAAATCTACGAGACCGTCATTAATAAGATAATCGACGGCCATTTTGTTGTTGTTGCTCGCTCGAAATAAACTCACGGCGAATTGCGCGGGCTTGGCGGCGAACTGCAATAAAGCGCTGCCCATTTTTTTAATCGCCTCTTGTTCGGACTCGTTCGGTTTATCGGCGAGGTTAGAAATTTTGTTAGCTTGCAAAGCCAACTGCCTAACAGAGCCTTGTTCGGCTTTGCTCATGATTACGTCGGTAACCTGTGGTCCCATAGACTTCATGGATTGAAGAATGGTTTTCCCATCAAGGTAGCCGGTAGATGGGTCAACGCCGTCGTTAATCATTCGGTTTACAATTTCACCGCGCAACTGTCCCCAACCCTCAGAGTTTTCACCTAAGGTGTTTTTGAGTGCGGTAAGCTGAGAGAGTCTTTTTGCTGGGGCCGCATTTAGAATGGAGGGAACCAGTAGCTGCCGTGTCGAATCATTCTTTAAAAGACCGTCAAGTTCGGCGAGGTTATTCAGGTGAGTTGAAGCCCGACCATAAGCATCGGCCGCTAACTTTTCTTCGGGCAACCCTGAGCCCGCAAACACAGAACTCTCAAAGGCTTGGCGATCTCCAATGGCCGCATGCTGCAAATTCTTAAATAGTTCCTGTTCTTGTGGAAAGTTGCCGCGAGCCTTATCGAACTTTGAAAGGTTCTGATATTTTCCGATTGCCTCATAGAATGAGGCCGGGGGAACTTGCCCGTTGTTGGAAAGAGAAATTCCCTTAAGGGTATTGTAGTCCTTCACAAGATCGCTAAGAACGCGGTTACCGTTCGGACTCTCAAGGGCAAATCTCGCCCCCTCTTCCGGCATTTGCGCAAAGCCAGAGTTAGCTTTAGCGAGACCGGCGCTATCGGTGTCCCCGACAATTTTAATTCCGTATTTATTGAAAGTTTTTTCCATCTCGGCCATTAGGCCTGATGGGTCGACCTTTTTCCCGGTTTTCCCAGCCAACTCTACCGCTTTGTCCTTCACGGCATCCAAGGTGCTCATGAGATTTTCGGTGACGCCGTCTACCGCCGATGCGGTTTGCTTACCAATAGCACCTTCTAGTGCCGATCCGCCGCCGCCGGCCGTGCGAGTAAGGCCCTGCATACTGTTCGTCACCCGCTCCAACTCTAATCGGATTGCGGTTTGTGCGCTTTTTTGTGTGGCCGCGTCAATCATCTCGCCCAGTTCTGGGCGCAGCAAAGTTTTGAGACCTTCGATCGCTGATTTTCCGGTGCTAGAGGCAAGGGCTGAGCCCATCCCCTTCATAACGCCCCAGCCGGCCAAATTGAAGCCTGCGCTTTTTAACGATTCATCGGCTAGCGTTGAAATATTGTCGGTCTTCTGTTCCGCTTCCGGGTGTGGAGAAAGCATATTCATGCCCGAGCGAACCAGTTGGTTAGTTCCCGCTTGGGCCGCTCCGCCGGCCGCTGCGCCCGCTGCCGCAACTGGTAGCGTTGACATTCCTCCGGTCGCCGCATCTAAAGGCACGCCTGCCGCGTCCACTGCGCCTTGAGTGGCTACGTTTGCCGCAAAGCCTGGAACCTGAGAAAGGTGATTAAGGGCAAAATCAATGACGCTGCCGAAAACTTTTTGGTCTACCTTTTGGAAGGGACCTTCTCCGTTAGGGCGAATATAAATTTGGTTATTTTTAACTGTAACGTTGTCCGGCCCGTAGACTGACTCCCATCCGGACTTTTGTTGGTCAAAAGTGGACCCAAGCCCCGATGCGTTTTTGCCGGCGACAAACATAAACCGATCTTTAAGCGACTTTGCCACATCGGTAACCGGTTGCCCTGCGATCGTTGCCTTATCATCAAACTGGCTAAGTGGGACCGGGTGTTCACCAATCTTCTCCGAGATTCCTTTGAGTTGTTTATCAAGGTCCTCGTCGTTAATTCTATCTAGCGCTTTTTTCTGGTCGCTCGGCATCTTGCTTCCGAGCGCCGCTAAAGCTTTGCTTAGGCTATCGTCATCGTCTTGAGCTTTTGCTTCGATTGGCTTTTCACCATTAGGAAGCCTTTGCGGTTCCTGGTCCTGCGGTCCCATTTGGGCAACCTGCATTCCGCCTTGTGCTGGGGCTTGAAGCGGGGTTGGTTTCTGATCCCCAAAAACGTCCCCAATCGTGGTTACGCTCGAAGCTGAATTGGGAATTTGAGACCCGAGACTTGATGGACCAATGGCGTTGCCGAAGGTTGGTCGAACGCCTGACTCAGTGTTTGCCATTATTTAAACCCGTATTTTGCCGCAACGTCATCAGGAAGAGGTTTGCCAATCGCTTTTTCAACTTTAGCGCGGCTCATTCCCTTTTTAGCGGCTTGTTGTAAAACTGCATCGGCCTGGGCGTCTAACGGTTTGGACTGCATTTTCGGCGCCGGGGTATTGTCACCCGAGTCCGAAGAGGCGTCACCGCCACGAATAGCTTTAAACTTACTGACCAAGTCTTTACCGAGCATCGCGGGCTTCCAGGCCTTAAGGTCGTCCACGGTCATTCCATATTTGGCGGCGCCCTGTTCGATTTGGCCTTGGATGTACTCGTTATTTTTTCCAATCGGAATTCTTTTTTGTAATAGCTCTAGTTCGCGGTTTTTTTGAACGTCGGCAATGGACTGAGCCATCGCTTCACGCATTTGAGTTAAGCGTGCGATCGCCGTTCCGACTTGCTCGTTGCCTTGAATATTTGCGATTTTATAAACTTCGGCCGCTATTTTGGAAGCCGATGAGATCCAATCGTTTCGCTCTTGGGCGCCGAGACTAACCTGAGTTGCCTGTGTTGCGATTGTGGCAATGTCGGCGCTCATTTCTTTAACGGTCTCAACGCTTGGGATAATCGTTCCGTTGTCGATATGTTGCTTAGTGGTATCGAACTTGGAAAGACCGCTCGATTGTCTCGCCGTCAAAACCATAATTGGGTCGGACGTGATGGCCTTCGAAAAGCCTTCCGCGATTTGCTGTTTCTTGGGATCGGCAATGGAGTTTCCGCGCGATTCAGAGCTAGCTAGCATTGCCGCGTTTCGAGCGCCTGTTTGAAGTGCCGTCATAGCATTTTTGGAACCGATAACCGGGCCGGCCATTTCATAAGCTTTTGCTTTGGCGTCCATCGGCGTTTTCGGGTCCATGATTGTGGCAAGTAGTTGCCCAATCTGTGGGCGCGCTTCGTTATCTTTCAGGTAGGGCAAAAAATTCGAAGGATCAACTCCCATTTGTTGAGCGGCAGCATTGAAGGCTTTGATTTTGGCCGAACGAGGGCCATCGAATTGTTCTTGGGCTATGTCGCTAACCATAGGAAGGAGAACCTTCCCCACTTGGATGTTGTGGTCTCGCTTTGTCTCTTCCATCTTCTGTTGCTGGGCCTGAAGATTCGCCTGCCTCATTTGGAGTTCAGACATAGAAGAGGCCCACTTCATCGAGGTAGTTGCCGTTGCATCGGCATTGGCTACCCCTTGAGAGAAACCCTGAGCGACTGCATCAATTCCTTCAGCCATAATTAAGCAACCTCGGTATTAACGAAAGAGGAACCAAAGCCGCCCGGAGTTCCGATCGAGGAACCGAACGAGTAGCTTGGGTTGGTGTTGACGGCGCCAATAGCAGAACCAAAGTTTGACCCTGTACTAGCCCCGCCTCCATATCCCATTCGATTGAAAAAATTGTTTTGTTGTTCTTGTTGATAGTTCATTCCGGCGATCGTGCCAATTCCGCCGCCAACTCCACTACCCAAGTTTCCAAGTGCGTTGCCCATCGTTATTCCGGCGGCAGCGCCATTTCCGGCAACACTCGCGGGGCCTCCAAAATTTATCGGTGAGGCCGTCGTTGCTCCAAGCACCGCGTTAGTGTTCCGGGTTGAGGCATAGCTATAGGCTTGTTGAACCGCACTGTCCGCAACGCCGGCCCGAGAGTAGGCAGTGTCAATTGCACTGGTCCCGGCCTGAAGTCCTTGTTGCTCTTGTCCAAACAAACTCGAAAACGTTCCGGCAACCTCCTGAAGTGCTTGTTGTTGCACCTGGGCGGTTAGTGAGTCGGTAGCCATATCGAACTGGGTCATGGCTTGAATGCCGGCCGTGGAAGTTCTAAAGCCAGGCCCCATTTGGGCGGCTAACTGATTTTCCAATTTCGCGCGTTGCTGTTCTCGTTGCGCCATGACTGGCGCCAGGTATTTAGAGGACTGGCCGTTTAAAAGTTGAAGGGTTTGTTGCCCGGCCGCTTTGACCGCTGGGTCTACCGCGTTCAACGCTTCCATTTGTTGCTTGATTTGCCCGAGCGAGGCATTAAGCGCGGACTGGCGATCGTTAATCATTGAGCCTATTGCCGCAAGTTCGCCGGGACTCATGCGCGATTCGCTAAGAGCGAGTTCCTGGGTATGCTGCCGCATTTGCTGTTCGCGATAGACGGCATACTCTTGGGCCGTCATTTGCTTCGCTGCGGCGTCGGCTTGTGCTCCGGCAGAGATTTCGCTTCCCGCAACCGTGGCACCGCCCGCGATCACCGCGCCCGCAATAATTGCCCCTGTTGTCCCAATGCTCATATGCTTAGCACCATAGTAGTAGTGTCCTTGTCCCCTATTTTAAACCCTGCCTCTTGATAAAGGCGAATAAGACCTGGACTCTTTGCCCACGTAAAAACAGAAAAGTTATTACGCTCTGCGATAGTTTTGGCTTCCCTGGCCAACATTTTAACCGCTGCGAGCGATTTTCGGCGGCTTACTTTGGGGTTCGTGACCATCCATTCGAAGGCCGTGAATGCCTTGGAATTGGTCGTATAAAGCCAGGCCGCCGCGTAATTTTTTAGACCGTCCGTAACGATCATCCCCCAGGTTGAGAGAATTTCGAGGGGAACCATTGGCCAATTGTGCTCCCTCCACCATTCACAAACCTCGGGATAGTCTTCCATTTCGAAAGACCTAATTTTTAGCTCTAGTTCAAACATCGTACAAAAAAGACCTTAATCAGCCTACAGTTTCCAAGTTCTGTTCCAAACGACTTTTTAGGAAAACGAGAGTGAAACATTCCCGATGGAAACAGGATTAGCTTGTTAAATTCCATGGGGCAGTAGTAGTTCATTTTCCAAGCCTCGTCCTTAAACCCTTCCAGGTAAAGCCGGTGAAACGTTTCTGCGTTGTCGTCCAGTCCGTGATCCGCCAATTCTTTTTTGGTTGGATGAAATGCCCAGTTAGTTTCTTTGTGGGTCCAGAATGCCGTTCCCCCTTGACACTCGGAGGGCTTCGTTAAATATAAAATTCCGGTGTAGTCCGCAATGTCTGAGTCCGTATGAATGTAGGTTTCGCTTTCCTCGTTTTCTTTGTAGCGGCGCCACATCACTACGCTTTCTCGGTCTACCGTTTTCTTGAGAAGAATAGAAATTTTAAAGAGACTAGGATCGTCTTTTGTACGGCAAATGCCGCGATAGCCAACCCCATTTCTTTTAACCTTTTTGTAGCGTGCCTTAAGTGCCGCACTTCGCTCCGCTTCCGGGTCCAAAAGAAAGTTATGTACCGTTAAAATCACTTCTATCGAATCTCCCTTACAAGGAGTCGAGTGTTTGTGAAATATGTTTTCACGCTAGCTGTGGTCGCGTCTGGATTGATTGCTAAATAAACCGCATAGGTATTAACGCCTGCCGGCGGAGAAAGGTCGATAGCCCTAAAAGCCGACGGTGGCATTGTAAATCTCGCGCCGCTAACTGCCGGTAGGTAACCATTAACGACTTGGTTCGAGATGACGGTTCCGTTCCTTAAAACCTGTACCCAGGCTCCGTAATTATTTCCACCAACGGTAGTTACCACAGTCAGGCAGGCCCCAACATCGTTGGTAGCAGCGGCCGTGGCATTATCATCAACCAACTGAATCTCAACGAGATAAGTTCCGGCACAGGTAAGCGTTTGGCTTAATGGTAAAAAAGCGGCTGGGGTTGTTGAGGTAAATCCGGTTCCCGAACGTCCGGCGTTAGTGCTCCCGCTTATTGCATAGTTTGGTAGAGCCATCATTGCCGTTGTGATAATTCCAGAATTCATTTGAGCGGCGCCAACACTAAGCGGTGCCATCATGTCATTTGTGATTTGTCCGGACGCAACCGCAATTCCAAAGTAAGAGCTTGTAGAGAGAGACGTTGACGTAAAAAGGGAAGCCCCGTCTGTCTGAATTTCTCCGATGCAACGATATAACTTCGAAGGATGAACACTGCCCAAAACGTCGTACTTTTTGTCGATGTAGGGGGCTACATTCGATATGAATTGCTGCCCGATACTTGAGATATATAGGTAGTAAGTCGTGCTAGCCCCGATCGTGGTTCCAGAGTCTAGGTTGTTTGTGTTGTTCCAAACTAAATGCACGTCATTGAAAGCGAAGGTTGTGCCGAATGAGCTTACTGTGGCACCTAGTTTTTTGGTTCGAACGTTGGCGGTGTCGACGTATGCTAGCTCCATGGTGTTGAGTGCCGAGAATGGGGCATACTCGTAGAAACTTCGGGCCGCCACACAAGCGGTCGTGTTTAGAATTATGATGCCAATTGGAATTGCGAGCGTTTCGTTCCATGAGCTTCCGTTGAAGCTTTTCCATTTACTCGTCGACAAATCAAACCAATAGTCCCCGCTAGCAGGGCTTGTTGGGGTTGCGTAAGAAACGTATGGTCGGTTGTAAGTAACCGCAAGACCCGGAGTGGTGTTATACGTCGCAAAAATCCAGGCTAACTTTTCGAGGGTTACCGTGTCTCCATTTGAAACCGTGACCCGAGGAATCCACACATTAGAGCTATCGAACGCAACGCCTCTTAGGCAATTCTTAAGGACGGTGTATTTAGGGGGTGTTCCCGTCCCGCTTCCATTAACGCCGATCGTGACATAAGCGCCGCCAAGAGTAGCCGAAACATAGAACGTGCCAGAAGTTAAAACAGTGACGTAATAAACGGTAGCCGCAGTAATTCCAGTTGGAAGGCTTCCGCCAGAGAAAATGATTTGATCGTTATTAGAAAGGCCGTGGGAAGCACAGGTTACTACCGCGTTACCAATCGGGTAACACGTTCCGGTTCCGGTCGAACTTGTATTTACGTTAGCCCCGCCAGCGCTAAGTGAAATATTAAAGGTGTCGCTCGTCTTTTGGTTTATGTAATACGTAGTTCCGGCGACAACACCAGTGGGTAAGCTTCCGCCAGAAAAAACCACTGCCTGAGAAGGTGTTAATCCATGATCAGTTGCCGTCACCACAGTGGGAGACGCGTTGCTAAAAGAAACCGAAAAACTAGTGTAAGTCGTAGCCATTGAGCAACTTAGCGTTGCTGAATTTATAGAAACCTCTCCGACAAAATACTCGGCACCGACCTTAAAGGCCGCATATTGTCCATTGAGCGCTGTAATATTAGAGCCTACCGATTTAATAAAAAGATCGGTATTTTGGCCGGCAATCTTGCTTGAGTTACCGGACAAAGTAGCGTCATTTAAAACGCAGGTGTTGTTAGAACCTGGTGCCGTCGAAAGCCCAGAGATCGTAATGTCCGCCGGAAAACTGTATTGAGTTCCCTGTAAATAGGTCACCAAGGGAGTGGCCGTTGCTTTTAGTGTGGCAGCGTTGGTTGCCCCACTCGGAACCAAAAACATGGGTTGATTATTCGAATCAGCCGCACCAGAAACAATTCTGGTAGAGGGAATTCCGGTAACGCCATTGATTAGCGTATTTAAACCCAAGATGGAATTAGCTGGAGAAGAATACCACTGTGCCTCGCCAGTGATGGCCTTGGTCATGTAGCGAAGTTCTTCAATTTCTTCGGCCGTGCTTGCCGCTAAGTGCTCAGAGCCAACGCTTCCAGGCGAAAGAACGGTCTGCATTTGGCTAACCGTTTGGCTAAAACTTGCCATTTTATCCGGAGAAAAATTCTGGATAATATTATTGAACTCATTGTTTAGGTCTGGTTGGTTTACCGTTTCGCCAGCCAACCAAACCTTCAATCGTGAAAATAGTCCGCCTGCCATTTATGCTCCCGCAATCATATTTTGTTCGTCGCCAGGTTTAAAATAAACCTTAGCGGAAACGATTTTTATAATTTGTCTAACGTCGGAATAAAGTCTCAAAGCGAGCCTTTTCCCAGTTCCGGATATTGGAACTGATGTTGTTAGCGTGCAATCGGACTCAACCGTTGAGGAGCCGAGAATCAACGAATCAAGGTCGCTAGTCCCTGACTTAAGAGAAAAGTTTCTTGTTCCGCGAAGCCTTCCGTCGATAAACCAATCCAAATTCAGGTCCCAGTTTCCAGTGGGAATAAACTCAATTTCAATTCTTTCGAAATTTTTATTGAGATTTGCAACCTGCGTTTGAAGGCTCTGATCCATGGCGGATAGATCGGTGTATCCTGTCATTACGTCGATATAATAGTCTCGAACGATATTGGTCAGTTCATTAACCCCATCCGGAGTAGTTCCAACCCATGGGTTTGCTGAGTCCATCAAGTAAACAAAACCAGAGTCGTCACCGTAGGCCGGTCTCGAAACCTTGTTAACATCCTTAACTAATCCAAGAGAGTTTGGACGGTCCTTGGTGCTCCACGCCGCGAGTGGCGGTTGGTTGAGTCTTTTGTAGTCTAAGTTCAAAATTCGGTTTGGCGTTTGTGAATCTGCCGACTGAAAAGAAACCTTGGCGATTTTTTTAAACGGATAATAAATCATGTTTCGTCGATAGTGACCGCCGGGATTTGTCTCAACTACCGTAGAATTTCTAATTCCAATCTGATGCATCACGTCCGCCGTAGTAACGTCTCCGAATATTAGAGCGGCCTTAAGCGACGTAACAGAACCAATGCTGTTAGCGACAAGAACGTCATCAGTCGTCGATACCATACAGTGAGGGCACGATCCGCCAAACTCACCGGTTAGTTTTTGGAAATACCAGTTGGCCGGGTCTGGGTCGGTGTCGACGAGCGTATAGACGCCAAAGGGGTATTTAATGAGATAAAGAACGCCCCGAAAATCAATTGCATCTACGATCGTCTCTGAGTCGCCGGGATAGCACTGATAAATTATTGGAGTCGTCAAAAAATCTTCATGGTCAGTGCCGGAGGAAACATAAACACTATGCGGGGAATTTTGATTACCCCAGGCCATATGAAGGTTTCGGTGAATAATTCCACCGATCGGTTGATAGGTGCCTGACCAGTCGGCCGGAGGCCTTTGAATGTTGTGCCTAAGCGCACTATTACCGCTGATTACTTGCACTGGGCTATAGCCGCTATAAATGAAAAGTTTTTTTACTCTTCCTTGGTCTTCGGCGCCGCCCTCAATCATTGAGACGTAGGGAGACAACGTTAGATTGTCTGGCGCTAAGTTCAAAGGAACGGTCGGGTCTTTTGCGACGAGGGAGCTATTAATTTGATCGGTCGCCCGCCAAATCCTACCGTCATTTAGGATTGCTACAATTCTTTGGGTGACTGAGTCTGGCCAAAAATCGAAAAAATATCTCACGCCACTCGGAAAGGGTGTGGAGTTAAACGCGATCGAGCCTGGTTCTGTTTCGATGCAGTCGTTTGAATAGGTGCAGTTGTAAGCGCGGGTCAGAGCGCCTACCGGAACCTTTGACGATGGGGCATCAGTAAAAAGCCCCCGAGAACCGAATTCAATTGGAAATTTAGCCCCTGAGTACATTCATTAATAGATTAACCAGTTCTTGTATCTCTGGTCATCTAACCTCGGGGTTAATCTTCCGTAGGCCTTATCAGTGGTAACGTCATTTTTGTTCTCGGCAAGTTGCATGGCCTTAAGAAGAGCTTTTGTTTGGTTGAAGAAATAAGCCGCTTTGGTGTCGTTGCTTTTTGAAATGTGCAGGTAATGAGCGGCGCCGAACTCTAAAATTTTTCTGAACTCTCTTGGAATTAATGGAACATTGTCGTCGGAGTCGACAAGGTCTGGTTGCGCTAAAATTACGTCGTAATCAACTTTGGTTTGCGTTGTGGTGTACTTATTGACGAACACATTCCATGTTGTTTCTGAGCGAGAATAGGTTGTGAATTTAGATGGGATGCCACTGCGAAGGCACCGCAAGGGGAATTTTTCTCGGAAGGTGTCTAAATCCATTCCGTAAATTCGGCCCTCATCCTCTTCCCGCTCTAATTCTTCTAATTGTCGATTCACGTAAATCCGCAAAGGCTCGACTAGGCGTAAAATTCCCGTTCCTAAATTGTAAGACAATGGGATGGAATTAAAAGCGGCAGTCCCATTGGTTGTCTCAACGTAGGTTTGATCGAGGGTGAAGGCGGTCATGCCGGCCGTATGCGTGCTAATCACATAGTAGGTTGGCATTCCGGTAATTAAAAGATACCGACCCGCTTGGCTAGCCGCAGGGGCAACAGAAAACGCCCCCGCCGAAGATCCGTTGGTTACCGAGACGGTTCCGGTGCTATAGGGGACTTCGAGCAATAGGGTTTTTGAGGTTCTAGCCCAAACCCAACAATCCCCAATATCGGGATCGAATTCGTTGCTACCGCTTAGAACTGATTTGTAGACGCTATCGACGTATTTTAGAGCGAGCGCGTGGAGCGGGGATGTGCCGTCAGTGGCTTCCCCGGCATTGAACAGAGCCCCTTTGACGAGGTCTGATGTTGAATAACTGTTGGCCATAGTTTCCTAGCTTCATACAGTGACGTAGTAACAGCCAATATCGTTTGCCGCGTTCGCCGTTCCGAAATAAGGGAAAATGGTTTCGCCGGACTGCAAAATAAAAGGATCATCAGTCGGGAATGAAAGCTGTAAGCCGGCGTTCGCCGGTAGGGCAACTTGGAGGTCCATGAACTCAGCAACCCAAACCTTAGTGATCGCTACGGCGCCGGCCGGGGCGGTCGTCGAAATTACCTGAAGCGAGTACATGCTCGAGTCTAGGGCCGCGTTTCCGCCTTTTGCTGCGTCAATCGGGCTTCGGGCTACAATGTAAATATCGCCTGTGGTCGTGTAAGCCGGAACTTCGATCGTGGTCAAAACCGCGAAGGTTGTGCCGTTATAATATTTATAGGTGAAAGTTCCGCCGGTTTGTCCGGTCGAAATGGTCATGCCAATCAAGCCGATCTGGCGTTTCGATTGGATATAAAACCCATCGTTGTTCGTTCCAGAGAAGATATTGGTCGCCGTGCCGGCGTCAACCGCCGCCGTGACTTCGGTGAAGACCGATCCGCTTGTGGCGAACTGGAATACTTTATAGCCGCCCGGAGCGAGCTTTCGGCAAATGCCAACCGTGTTGGTCCCGCTTGTGTTGTTGTGGGCTCTAGCGTTAAAAACCGCTAATTGGGCATTACTAGAAATGCCAACCGTGGCCTCTTTCCCCTTAGATGGGTATGCCGAAAAATAATTAAGAGCGCGGCTTCGAACTGACATTTTTTTCCGCTTCCTTAGGTTCCGCCAAAATTGAAGGCGTCACTGGTTTTTCGGCAGGTGTGCCATCCGGATGATATTTAATGCCATCACGGAAAAAGAAAGTGCCGTCTTCTTTCGAGACGTGTAACCGGTATGGCTGATGCTTAATCATCTTCCCGGTTTTTGGATCAACGATATGCGTGCGTACATCAAACTCGGACATTCAAACCCCCTACCAACCGATAACTTCGCACTGAAGGACTTGAGATGCAATAGCAACCGTTGAGGGTTGAGCCCCAACCTGTCCGGCTACCGCCACGACTCCGCCATTCGCGCCGCTTCCAGTGACGGTTAAATCACCGCCAGTGTTGGCGCCTAACAGATTAGCCCCGGCGTTTACGCGAGTGGTAGTGCCATCAGCCACGGCCGCATTTTTCAAAAGAAGGTCGTGCGTGTGCGCGGCCGTTCCCTGAATGGCTACTAGCTTTTGGTTTACCCGGTCGAAGCTCCAAGAATAACCAGAAGTCCCCGCGCCTATGATGCTGACCGATTCGACCACGTTTGGACACCCTAAGGCGCCCCCAGAGATCGGAACTCCGCCAGCGCCGTAGGTTTTCACCCCGTCGCCAAACGTCAAACTCACAAGATTGTGAGATCGACCTTCAACTCGGCGTTTTTGAATAAAGGCTACCGTAATATCGGCGGCCACTAAGTTAGCCATTAGAAACCTCCAAAAGGTTTAGGCGCTTGCGATCATTTTGGTCTGATTCAGAGCGACTTCAGGGTCATAATCCGCTTCGAGAACCAAAAACGCGCTACCAGAACTTGTCGCGGCAGTCGTTACGTTCAAGAGGATATGATCCCCAATCACGCAGTTGGCCGGCGTAATGTCCTTGTAGACGATGTTGTTGATCGCTTGGGTCGCCGGGATCGTAATCGTTCCAATGACCGTTTGCGTGGTCACAGAGTTCAACACGGTCGATCGGATAACCTGAACGACAACCGGGGCCGAAGAGTTCATGACGATCGTTACGTAGAGACCGACTCGAGTAATTCGAACGTTCTGAACGCAAAGATAGCTCATGGCGCTCGCGGGGATACCCGTTGAGGCCATGGAAGCTCCGGCTAGAGTTCCAAACTGAATGAGCGCAGGGCTCTTTTTTTCATAAGCCATTTTTATCCCCTTTATTACGTTGAAGTGAGGTGAATGATTCGGGCTTCACCGGCATTCGCCGTAGTCCAAACCACACCAAAATTTAGAATTCCGTACCAGGCTACGCCCCGGCTACGGCCGTAATCCGAAGGGATTTTGGCTCGCAATTCCGGATCTTCCGCAACGGCCATCGCGACCGCGTCGGTTCCGAAGAAAATCGCTTCGCCGCATACGCCGTTGAGACCTTTGGAACCCGAAAGGGCGCCAGTGTTATTGATCTCAATGAAGCGGATATTTTCCATTCGGCCAATTTCCGAATTGTACTTTGCTTCAGGGTCCGTATATCGGTGCCAGGGTTCCCAGGCCGGATCGGAGATGACGCCACGTTTGGCTTTGGTCGAGACCAAACCAATGTAGTCGTCGCCCTCGTAAGGCGGGATTAAAAGAGTCGTGTACATGTAATCGCGGATTTGTTCCACGTGGTACATGTCCAAGTTCGCAACCGCTTGCTGCGTTGCAGCGCCGCCGGTGTCGAAATTGATGCTCGAAACGCCAGTGGCTTCGGCCTTAATTTGACCCGTTTTGAAAGCCGCGAAAACCGCGTTATCCAAAACAACCTTCATTTGGTCGCGAAGGGCGCGTTGAACAATGTTTTGCATGTTGAAGGCGCTTAAATCATCAGAGAGAGAGGTGTAGGGCACCGAACGTCCCCATTCGTTCACGGTCACGGCAACAGTCGTGATGCTTAGAACGTCTTCAGGGATTGAGATGTTTTCGGTCAACACACCAGAGGTAGGCACCGTTAGGGCCGACACTCGGGAGATCGTGATCGATTCGCCCTTTTTCTTGCCGTAGCCGGGCTCGGGCGTCACGAACTGAAGGCCCTTCGTTTCCGCGATTGCCGCGTAGCGAAGCTGTTCGCTCATTTCGTGGTTTTTGTACACGCCTGTGGGGGCGTCAAAACTCCAAGTTTGTTCGGCCATGGTCTATTCTCTCCTATTAGTGAACTCGTCCCCTTTTGGAGTTCAAAGTTCTAACTTGTTCTGCGAAATTTTTAGGACCAGTGGGAGCTTTGTCGCCACTGGGTTGGATATGAGGTGAGCCACTCGTTCCAAGGTTTACCGGGGTTCCTTTGGGAAGCTCGGTAATCGTGGTGTTCTCACTTCCCCTTATCGTCGATAAAAAGGACCGGACTTCACTAGCCAGCCTTTTTTGCCCCTCTTCTTTAGGTAAGTTCGTAAGTTCAGGTAACTTATCCTTAAGAATTAATTGTACGGCTCTTTCGTGCGCTTTCAAATCAGAATTCGCGCTATAAAATTCAGACCAGAACGTCTCTTGTCGAGTTTTTTGTTCTTCCTTCTGGTGAATTTTGCCAAGTATTCGATTTTCAAGGATTTGAGCGGCTTGCTCGGCATCCGTATAAAGCACGTCTTCAAACTTTGGTTCGATCGCTTTAGGGGCAGTCGGGAGGATCTGAGTGGGTAAAATCTTGGTTTTGAGATCGTGGTTCTCTCTCTCGAGTCGCTCGGCTAGCTGTTTTAATTCTTCGGGAGACTTTGCTTCACTGAAGGGGCCTTTGTAGAAAGGCTCGTTGTGTTCCGGGGGCGCGGCTTCAACTTTAGGTTCCACTTTCGGGGGCGCCTGCGGAATGATGGGATTTGTCTCTGCCGGGCTTCCGGTCGTCACTTGTACTTCCATTAGATTATCTCTTTCGCTATTTGTTCAGACACCGAGATTTTCGCTTTTAGGAGATCCTCAATGTCAACAAGGGTACACAATTTTGCTACGCTTGCAACAAGCTTTGCTTCGCTTACCTCGCCACTCCTGAAAACCATTTGCTGTTCGGCGAGGATATTTTCGCGAACTTCTTTAAAAATAGGGGCCATTTCGGAAAGCAAAAAATAGGCTCGCTTCCCCTCATTCATTAGACTGACTTGTTCTTCGCTAATAGACATTTAAGGTGCCGTCATTCCTTGGTTCATCGCGGCCATTGGGGCCGAGCTTCCGTTTTCAGGTTTTGTTGCGCTAGCCTGGGGTATCTGCGATTGGGGATTTGAGCCCCTTCCGCCTTGTGTGTTTCCTTTTGCGTTTTGGGCTTGAGCTTGCGCTTCGGCCTGCATCTTCATTTCGGCCATTCGTTGCGCTTGCTCTTGGGCGGTCATCTTAATTTTGTCTTCATCAATGTCGAGCGATTTTACGATCTCACCCAATAATCGAGTGATTGAATAGTCTCTAGTGAACTCCTGAATCATCATGGGCGAGCTTCCAATGGATTGGAGTAGCGCTTGGATTTTTCTAAAGTCTTGAATTTTATTTAGGGTCTGAGATAGCCCGAAGACTTTATATTTCTTTCCAACCGCAGTTCGAGCAAAAAGCTCTTCATTGGGTGTGTTGGCTAAAATTTTAGCTCGCTCAACTCCAATAAGTGCCGACACGTCATTACTGTCTAGGTCGTTCATGTTTTGGGCCATCGTCATCCAAGATTTTTCTAGGATTTTCGAAACCCAGTTTTCTTCAATGAGTTTTACGACGCCGTTAAGGACGCCGGTAATGGTCTGGTTGCTAGCCACAACTTCAGTAGCCTTAACCGCTCTTTGAGCAAGCGAGCCCATTCTAGTGTCGTTGGTGAGCGCACTTTGTTGAAACTCCCTATCTGACATATTGAAAAGTTGGATGGCCTCTTGGCTCATTCCGCCGGTATCTAGTCTTTCAACTACCTTGCCTCCAGTAGGGCAGGCATTGTTCACCTGCAAAGCCATTCCCGGTCTAATACCGTCGGAAACTTGCGCGGGATTTTTAAGCCAGTTAATTCTAATTTGTTTGATGCCGTAAACGGAAGTCATGGCATCGTCGAGCATTAAGTTATAAAGCTCGTTAAGCGCGGTTCCTAGTCTGGTTGGCGCGTCCATTAAGGCTTTGTGCCAAACGGAATGGGGAACGTGCTGTAAATAACCGACAACAAATGGAGACTCTTCGTGCCAGTTTGGATTTGGTCTCGGCGGGATAATAACGTTACCGTTTAAGTCGATCGCCGCGACGTGGTTCTCAAATAAAATCTCACCAGTGAAGGGTTGAATGAAAGTTCCCCAGCACTCGTAAATTGTTACAATTTTTCGAAACGTCGAAAACGTTACGTTCTGGTTGGTTTCTCTCGATTTTTTTGCTTTTTGCAAATCGTCCTGTGAGCCTTGAATTCTTTTCACTGCCTCGAGATCGAAATAGGCGGGATGCTTTTTCGCCATCTTGAGAAGTTCGTGGTAGTCCATTTCGATTCGTTGAATCTCATAGAGCTTTCGTCCGGAAGGGTCAGGAAACCAATCCTCTTGGCGGAGCAATCCCAATTCTAATTGCCAAACTTCTTTGGTCTTCTTTTTAAGTCTTTTCTTCCCAACTTCGTTTTCAACGTCTTCGGTAAAATAGGTCGGGCTACTAATGTGTTTTCCGCCAACCTTAGCGACCATTAAGCTTCCCAAACAAGAAAGCGTTAACCCGTCTTGAACAAATTCAGAGAAACGGTTTTTTTGGGTTTGTCTTAGGAGAAGTTTTTCCATCTCCTTTGCCTTAATCAAAAGGGCATCGGGAGATGCGGCTGTGGGCTGGTCGGGGGCTTGGTCCGCCGGATCGGTAACACCGTCTTCATTTTCGATGCGAAACCAATCGCCTTGATCCATGAGCCCTTGTTGGAGGAACGAGGTAAGTTGCCCAACAGCCATGGGCTGTTTCGGCAAAAACTCCATGCTCTGCCCTTTAACCTTGTGGCTATAATCTTGGCGGAGGTGATAGGCGTCATAGTTTTCTCGGTTTTGTACTCGCCGAGTTCTAGAGGCATATTCTGCTTCCTCTTTGTAGTTCCAAATTATTTGCGCGATCTCAGCCCAACCTTCGGTATTGGGTTTCGCGTCCGGCGATGCATTTTCTTTTTCGCTCATCTCAAATCTCCCCCATTACCGTGGTCATGAAAACTATAGCTCGGGATCGGTATATCCTGGATATATTCCTGAGTGGTCTGTAAGAGCCTGCTTGCAATATACTGTAACGCATCGTGAGGATGCGAGTGTGCATCTTTAACGGGCCTAAGTTTATTAGGTTCGGCGTCAACCACTCTGTCCGGATAACGATAACCGCCTTGGAACCCGCGAGCAATCACTGGGCAGTTGGGTAAAGAGACCTTGAATGCCGGTCCCCGGTTAGTCCTTCGCACCAGAAAGTGCTCAACGCTCTTACGGCGCTCTTCCCAGGCAATAGCCCCCGGAATGATATTTTCAAACCCGTATTCGGTAATAATGTCCTGGCAGGTTGATTCGTCGGTGTCTTTTCTGAATTGCCCGGAAGGGTCAATAAAACAAAGGTAGTCTTTTCGAAAGTCTAAATACTTCGGAAAGAACGTTCTAATCTCGGGGACGATTGTAGCCAGAAACCGTTCGGCACCCATGTTAAATGCAGTCCACTCTTTTAAAACACAAAGTGCCTCGTCCTGGTATTGCGCCACAACACAGGCCGGCGTTAATCCGAAGTCGAAACCAATAAGAAGGGGTAGGCCGATGAAGGGTTCAATCTCGGTCTTCACTCCGTGCGTATTTACGTCCCAGTCTTGATACACCGGAAGCCCTTCGAACGTGTCCCAGCAAATTTCATATTCCTGGTTCCATTTCGCGCGCGGCATACTCTTTCGGGTTTCCTCAAGCGCTTTAGGGTCTTTTTTGGATGGATCGGCGGAGTAGTGAAGCTGAAAAATGGTAAACCCGTTTTTGGGGTTCTTCCAAATCTCAAGCCCTGGAATTGGAAATTTATGTTCGACCATGATGCTTCCCTGCCTCGAACTCGTCGAAAACTAATCTTTTGAAAAATCCCGGTGCGGCCGATGAAAGGCACACCACTTGTCCGCCGCCTTGGATAGTTGGGATAGCTGCCGCAAAAGATTCCTCGGCGTCGTCCCAGAAGGCCATCTCGTCAAACAACAACCGAGACATGGTGTATTGCCGGAGTTGGTCTGCGCCGGAAGGGAAACCTTGAACGAGGGAGTCAATCTGCGGGAAGCGCAGTTTGGTATAAGTGCGCTCAAATTTTGGAACGAGATCCTTAGGAAGTCGGTCATAGTCGAGGTTTTCAACGATGAAGGCTGATTTTTGAACAAGCTCGTCACTGTCCTCTTCTTTTTTGGAGACCATTCCCTGATGGCGACCAATGTGAAACATGGCATCCCAAGTAAAAAGAGCAACGTTAGTCCACGTCATGATCATTCGACGTGACTTGGGGCAAGCAATTTTATTGCAGTGCTGCCAAAGCCGAACGTAATACTGAATGTATGCCTTCTCCCATGGAAACGGTTTTATCGGCCGTTCTTTATCTGAAGGGTCTTTTGTCCGGACACATTTTAAGAATTCGATAGGGTCTAGGCGGATCTTTTCATAGCGCGCGAGAAGGTCTTCCTCGTCCGCGTAAATCCTGCCCTTTTCCCCTTCCATCTATTCTTTTTCGGCGAGTTCGGCTTTTTCTTTGCTCATTGCGGCCTTGGCGGGATTGCGTCCCATGCCTTTTGGGTTGCGCATTCCCATTGCCGAAGATTTTTTAGGGGAACCAACCTCTTGTCCGCCTAGCGCTGCCATGGGCTTAGAAATGTGCCCTTGGTGCAAGCTATCGAGCGGTTGTTTCGAGCTAGAAACGTCAACTCCATGAATCATCATTCCGGAAGCCATTTTTTAATCCCCTTGTTTGTTGTTCGTTAAAGACTTGGCGCCAGTGGCGTTTTTGAAACCCTGAGAGATGGCATTCGCTTTATCTTTGTCGATAATAGGTTCCGACATGGCAACTTGACGTGGTTTCGATTGCGCTAAATCAGAAACAGGAACCTTAACGCTTTCCATGTCTGTTCCGTGAATGTCCATTTTTATTCCTTATCGTCGCAATCGAGATCTACTTCGTTTGCGTTTGAGCCAGTCTTTTTAATCATGGCTTCGTTGTTTCCATAAGTATTGTAAAGCTCGCTCGCTTCAACCTTCACCGGCGTAATATCAACGCCATGAAGTTCCATTTTTTCGACTGAGGCTTCCGGAGCTTTGTCTACGTTGTCATTTTTTGCCATCGGGACCACCATTGAATAAGGTTTTCGGGGAATTCGTTTGCGGAATTTTAACACCCTCTTGGGCGGTTTTTTTGCGGTTCCGGAACGATTCAAGCTGAGTCAAAAATGTCTGCTTAGGTTTCGAATCGGCCATTTTCAGTTTTCCCCCACTACAAGTTATTCTTCACCCATTCATCGGCGGCGTCCAGTGGTTTAGAAGTGGGCTCTATATTTTGAACCTGCCCGTCTCCCTCGCCAACAAATTTCGGAGCATCCGGCGAAACCGTGATAGTACGCCCTGCGTCTCGCTTTTGGTCAAGCCTTTCGAAGAGTTCACGAATTGCACTGGTTTCGAGTTCCACTGTTTGTTTTGGCTTGCCCATCGCACGATCCATAATGTCGATCGCGGCGGTGAGTTTGGTTTGTGGTTTAGCAACAGGGTCTCTCATGACCGTCTCGACCGCATCCAAGGCTTCAGGGAGTAACTCTTTTAGCCTTTTGGTTATGTCTTTCCCAAAAAGCCTATGGTTAATCCGCTTCACCTCAAACTTCATACGATCGGACGCTAAAATGACGCTAAGGTTACCGGCGCTCATTCCAAGTTGTTCGGCTATGTCTTTCTGGGAATGGCCCAGCGCGGCTAGATAGGCAATCGTTTGGTATTTCGGCTTATTAAAATCGATCTCGGTTTGTCTCCAACTCGAAATAGCCACATCCTCGGGTCTTTCAATCCCGGCCTCCTGCATCTCCCTGACCGTTTTGTGGTCTAGCTTCACTTTTGGTGTTTCTGAATTTTCGTCACTCATAGTATTCATCTTAAGTTATCCTATTTTAGAATAAACCGACAACGGGGGCGCAATTGAGTCTTTCCACAACCATTAATTACAATTCCTCAAGTCAGTTCTCTTTTGCAAGCGGTTCGATATCGGTAACCTCTAGCGCCTCTTTAGTTTCTTCGATGGGTCTTTACCCGATAACCAACCCCGCAATCAGCACTCAATACAACGTTGTCGTTTCGGCTCTTTCCGGATTTACCGATAGTTTTACCGGCTCTGGCGGAGACACCGTCCAATATCAACTTTTAGTGAATGGAACTTGCTACTGGTATGACACGGTTGCCTTGGCGTGGTCTGTGGCCACTCAAGGGAGTTACGCCCAAAGCAACACAACCGCCCAAATAAATTCAAATGCGTCTACTTTGGTTTCATCGCTCGCTTTGAGTGGAAATATTTATATTTCAGTGGTTGCCATGCTTCATTCGAACAACGGAAGCACAACCCCAACTCTTACCTCGGTGACGTTGTCTTATACTTTCACAAATGCTTCGGTTGCTGCGATCTCTACCAACACAATCTCACTTTACCTTAAAGATATTCTCGCCGCTGTTCCCGCCTACAACGCTCAGCAACCGAACGTCCTTTACATTAAAAGCGACAAAGCTTTCATGCATTCCAATCGGCTAATTGTTCCTTTTTGCAAAACCGCCACTTTTGACTCAAGCGGATTTGTTTCTCTCGCGGTAATCGAAACGGAAACCCCAGGCTACCCACTACAATTCGGGATTAGCTTTTATGAAGGAAACTCTCGGAAAGAAGTTAAATTCCGGCCGGCGATTGTGCCAAACACGGCTAGCTCTTCTTTGAACGCTATTACCGTCGTCGACACGATAGACTTCGGTTAAGTCATTCTCTCTTTGTTAATTTCGAGAAGAATGTCATGAACCTTTTTCTCTGCCTCGTCACAACGATCAGATAACCATTGGGAGGCCTCTTGTTCCGAGACGTTTTCATCAGAGCCTTTCTCGAAAAGACTCGCTAGAGAATCGAGATAGCCAGAATAAAAAGCTAACTCTACGTCGCGGGCTTGGTGCGGGTCTTCGATTTGGCGCCCGCCGGAATAGCTTTTATAAAAACGAAAGAACGCATCCCGAATTGTTTTCATACGTCCTCTTTCAGGTAGTGTTCGACCATGTCTACGATCGCAGTCTCTTGACTCGTTAAGTGAGGTTCTTGTCGGACTAACTCACAATAATCCAAAGTCACTTTGATTTTTTTTTCGAGCTTGTCTGCAACCTCACCCTTCTCTTGGTAGTAAACCATTTGCTTTGCAAGCACGTTCAATCGCCTTCGAAGTTCTTCGATCTCTTCTTGTTCCATTGTGATCATTGACATCGTTTGTGTACCCAAATCCTTGCTTCCACCACAGTGGTCCCGTCGTCACCCTCATCTATGCATTTCATAAGTTGAGGATCGCAAGAGCACTCAGCACTTGGCTCATGCAAATTCTCGTCCTCGTCTTCCGGAACCATGTGGAGGCCTTCACATTCCAACTCTTTTTCGTCTTCATCGTACATTCTCACAAGCTAAAGAAACCTTACTTTGAAGGCACTGCGCTTTGCGCCAATTCAGCATCTTTTTTTGTCTCGGCAGTAATTCTCTCTTCAGCGGTTTTAATCGACATTCCGTAGTGATACCCAAAGACCGCATTTAAGACCCTGCCTGAGATTAACCAACGCTCTTGCTCCTCAAACGTTTTTAGCTCTTCAATGATCATTTTTTGTACCTTATCGGTAAGGTTTTGAACTTTACTAAAAGTGTCGATTACTTCTTTTTTGTTTTTTTTATCGGCCAACTTAATCTCTTTAGACGCTAAGGACTTGGCTTTTTTTCTAGAAGTCTTCTCTGGTTTGATTTTCTCGGCTGTTTTTTTCTTCATCGTTACTCCCTCTTATTTTAAATTTTCCATCTAACCGTTTTTGGTTTAGGAATTCTCGAAACCAACTCTTGTGAGGTTCCTGCATTGATTCACCAGGACCTTTGTCTACTAAATACCAAATCCCTTTTTCTACCGACAAGCCATAAACTTTCTGGATCGGTTCGAAGTTCTCAATCACATAGGTCCAGTAAGTCTTATCGTCGAGCCTTTGACCCGCTACCGATCCTCCGCCAGAACCAAGCGAAGGCAATTTAGTTTTAGCTTTAGCCTCTTCTTTTCTACGATCTAGCTCATCTTGATCGAACATATCCAACCCCAGGTTGAGAGCACACGTATACCAAATATAAGACTTACGCTTTCCCCATAGTTCAACCCCAACAATCTTCCTACTGCAACCTAATCGGTCTAGGTGTTCAGAAGAACAACATAGGCTTGGGCCACAGACCAACCAAATCTGCATCGGCGGAGGCGCTTTGTGCTGCCCCTACTATCTCGGATTTAACCGAACGCGTCCCAACCCATTGACACAACCCCAGTATAGAGTCGCACCTCGTAACCCTTCACTTGCTCGAGCGTTATTAAACGAACCCCAAGCTATGCTACCCCGTAAGGGAGGAACCCCAGTTCCCACGCAGATCACAGACCGTTGAGTCTCTCTACGATGTAGGCCCTATGAAGCTGGCCCCGCGCTTAATTTCCGATTGACTGTGTTATTCGGTGAGAAGTAACTTCCACTCAATCGTAGTTTAAGCACTTCGATAAAACCTCCGGGCGGAAAAAGCGTCAAGCTCTTTCTCCGGGGGTTTATTTTTAAGGGGGAAGAATGGGACGATTTACCTATATCGGTTACGATGAAGAACACGCCAAAGTTCAAACAGCCCTAAAAACTATTTTTGAATTAGCTGAGCACGCTTGCGACCAACTTGAAGACGGGAGAGCAAAGGCGTTGTGCCTAACAAAACTAGAGGAATCTTACATGTGGGCCGGTAAATCGATCCGAGATTCACAGATTAAAAAAAATAGCCCCCCGGCTGAAATTCCGCCAAGTGAAGTAAAATAATTTTGTCCGGTGCCGTGGTAGTAAAGCCCTTGTAGACCAATAAAGGATAGGGAGGGTTGAGTGCGAGCCGAATATGGGGACCAAATTCTTCCCCACTCGCAGCTAGAGGCGGCTTAAAAGGTTTAGAACTGCCGGGCCTCGTTCACTATCTTTTTTGATGCTTGCCTGGCGCGTTTTTTGTTTGGCTCTGGAACCACAAGCTCCTGATCGCATTTATCACACCAAACTAGTTCTCGTTTTGCCCCGTAAGCCCGAGCGGTTTTTTTCTTTCGGTGAATGTGTGCCATATATCAGTGGTCAGCTAAATCATATTCAGGCATAAAACACCCAACGTAATCGGCTTCGAAAAAACGAATCGGCCGAACGCGAGAGATCGCTTTCTTTTGAATGGCGGTTGCGAGGTTTGTTACGGTCTCGTCCCCACTACCGGCTTCCAACATACGGCGCCTAGTCATGCAAAATGCGACATGGTGAATTTTAGGTTTGCCCCAAAATACTAACGCGGCAAACTGCGGGTCCTGGGAAATGTGATTCGCGGGTTGTGAAAAATAGTCGTAAAGCCCTTGAGCGGTGAGTCGAACCCCAACGTGAGGGTGAGCCCCCACTGAAAGCAAAAGAACCTCAACCAAGCCCGAACAGTCCATCCCGGTGCCTTCCATAGGAAGGTCGCCGCCCCACAGATAGGGCTTATGGAGTAACGAAACTGCCGTGTCGTAAAGTAGTTTCATATAGGCTTGTTTTTAGTTAGAGGTTACCATCTAATTGTAACGCTCTATTTTTGGGATTGGGGAAAATATGTCAGGCGGCGGAAGAATTGAAACGTCCATCATCGCGCCCGGCGCGAACGGTAGCATTGGCGGCGGCGGTTCCTCGGGACAAATAGCGTATTGGAGCGCCGGGGCGACACTAGCCGGAAGTTCTGGGCTTACTTTTAACGGAAGCACCGTTGGCATCGGCGGAGCGGCGGCCTCAAACCTGGGCTTGCGCATATCCGGAACTATAACCTCCGGCAACATCACTCAATCTGCAATTTATTCGGCCGTAACCTTCCCGTCGGACGCGACCACTGCGGGCTACGGAATTAACATTTCCCCTAGTTCCGCTGCGAGCGCCTTCACCATGGGTCTCATGGCGGACGTGTTTGCTGATAGTCCAAGTCAGGGCGCGGGAAGCACGATCACTCGTTTTGTTAATTATTACGGAACGCAAGTCACCGGCACTATTTCGAACGCGGCATTTCTCGCGGACAATTCTTCTTTTTCTGGTTACTGGTTTTTAAATCAGTCAGGAACAACCAACAACCTACTTTCCGGCCCTCTAGCCATAGGGATTGGTTCCACGAGCGGTAACACTCTTCTTTCGATTCGGAAGGACCAGGCGGGAATAACGAGAGGAAGCGTAGTCAACGGCAGTGTCGGCGCCAATGCCTCGGCCCAGCTTCAACTTACCGGTGCGGATGACTTAAACATATTCTCGGACGGTTCCGGCAACGGAAGTCTTGCTGGTATTTCTTCGAGTGGCAATCATTCTGGTTTCCAAATCACACAGCTTGGCGCGAAACCGATTTACTTTAAAAACAATGGGGTCGTGGCCCTAACCTTAGATTCTTCTCAAAACGCTATTATCGGCGGCGCTCTTTACGTTGGAACCGGCGGAATTCAACTAAATTATAACGCTGTGGCCTCGGCGGTTTCTGCAATCACTTCCGGCGTAAGTACTGGGGCGGTTCTTGTTGGCGGAGACACCTCCAATACATCTGGAGGAACTATTAAGTTGTGGGGCCATACATCCTCCAGCCCAGACCAAATTGACTTTTCTACTGCCAACGTTCTTCGTATGAGCATTTCCGGCGCCGGGGACGTCAGTGTTAAATCTAGTGTGTCAGGGTTAGGCATGGTCGCTAATGGTGCAGGGCTCATAAATATTGTCGATAACGGGACACAAACCTACAACTTGGGAACGAATGCCAACGGGCTACTGATCGTTGTTAATAATTCAAACGGGGTGTCGGCAATTTTTCATGTTCATGACTGGAATGCCCCCGGCATCGCGATCATTTCAGATCCGGCAACCGCATTCTCTGTGACCGCCGGAACCGGCTCAAGAACAAACGTAACCAATCCCAGCCAGGCCGGCACTATCACCGTTGAAAACAAAACAGGGGCGACCCGTTCATACAACGTTATGTTTTATAGAGCTGCATAAAAAGGAGACATATGTCCGGGGCTATCGAAAGTAGAATTTTAGGAAGCACAAGCGGCGGCGGAACTAACCCGCTTACAACCAAAGGTGATCTCTTTACTTGGGATACCGGCGCGCAAAGGCTTCCAGTTGGAAGTGATGGGCAAGTCCTCACTGCCGACTCCGGACAGGCAACCGGACTAAAATGGGCGACCGTTTCTGGAACCGGAACGGTTACCTCGGTTGCGATGACTGTTCCTGCTTTTCTGTCAGTAGCCGGAAGCCCGGTTACAACAACGGGAACCCTAGCAATATCGCTTTCTGGAACCGCACTCCCAATCGCAAATGGCGGAACCGGGGCCACAACCGCGAACCCCGCATTTAACGCTTTATCCCCACTCACTACAAAGGGAGACGTTCTTGGATTTAGCACGGTAAACGCGCGCCTTGGCGTTGGCTCTGACGGGCAAGTTTTAACGGCGGACGCTGCGAGCACTCTAGGTTTTAAGTGGGCGGCGGCGGCCGGCGGAATAACGGCTTTAACCGGAGATGTTACGGCTTCGGGTTCCGGATCGGTAGCGGCAACTGTTGCTGCGATCGCAGGCGTGGCAGTGGGAACTCCAACCGGAACAGGAAATGTCGTTTTCTCGGCAGGCCCGACATTCACTGGAACTATTACAGCGGCGACAATCACCGCGTCCGGAAAAATCACCGGTTCGAATGCGACGAGCTTTACCGCATCGGGCTCAACTTATTGTTACGATATGACGGCAACGACGGCGCTTTTTGGCCGAATCTCCACGGCAGCGGATACAGGAACGATCACTTGGCAGTCGAACACCGCAACCAATAACGACACTCACGGCGGCGCGTCCATAAAGCTCACGGCAAACGACGCTACCGCTGCAAACTCCGGGTCGCTTGATTTATTCGCATTCGGAACCGGCGGAGCATCTACAAACCAAATTACGTTTAACGTTCGCGCCGGAGTTAGCACCACTAACGAGGTAATGAAGGTCGTTAATGGCGGCCTTTTGATGGACTCTGGTAAAGCCATCCAAATGCAAGGCTCTGGTGCCTTCACCTCGGGAACTGGTTTCACTACGATGCAGGGCCAAACGATTTTCGTTAATCATGGCGTTTATAGCGGAAATAGTAGCGCTGCGATCGACACCCGCGCCTTTTCTAGAAATGGATGGGGCCTTTCTGGTGATCTTGGAAGTGCTGCCACTACCTATGGATTTTGGATAGATCCTGCGCCAAAGTCGACGAGCACTACCCAATGGTCTGAGCTTTACACTTATGCGAATGGAAATACCGGAACGATCACTTGGACCGAAATGAACGCGGTCTTTATCGACCAACCAAACCTTTTCGCAAACAACACGGCCACTCGGCTCAATCAGATAAGAATTTATCCCCTAACTCCGGTCGCGGGAACTATCACAAACGGCGCCTTAATTGCCGATAACGTGGCATACACCGGAAAATGGAACATCAATTTAACTTCCACAAACCCGAGCCAATTCGGCGGATCTCTAATCGCGGGGCCTGGGTCTCTCGCGACTAACGCAACTGATGGGTTTTTGTACATTAGCGGCGGAAGCGGAACCCCAACGGGCGTGCCCACGACACAGACCGGAACCTACGCAATGTATTGGGACCACACCAATAAAAAGCTGTATGTTTATGACGGCTCGTGGCTAGGCGGAACGTCCCCTGGAATATTCGTTTAGGGTTGACAGTTCTTCAAAAAAAAATAGTCTTTGCGGTATGAAAATAGATTTTAATGTTGAACTGATTAATCCTCTTACTGAGGCCCCTTTTGAATTCGAAATGAAAGAAGGGCAGAAGGTAAAGAAATATAACCCCACACTAAAAACCGTGGCCGTTGAAAGCCTTAGTGTTTTAATGACAGGGGAAGAGATGTTAAGCGGCTTAGAAAAGTTTAAGCGCGGTCAACTCGCCGTCAAAATCAACAACGCTAAAGAGCCACTGGAAGTTTCAGTGGAAGAGGTTGCCCTCATTAAGGACATTACCGGGAAGCTTTATCCGCCGGTAACGATGGCCGCGATCTGGGGGTTACTTGAGAGCCTCGAAAGCCCGAATAAGGGTCCGACCTTAGTAGAAGGCACCTCGGGCAAGTAACCTTGTCCCAGTTGTCTTCCGAATTATCCTCAGGCGCACGATAAATAGAATATCCAATTCCGCAAGGGTATTGCTTTGGGTATTTCTTGTCGAACTTGTGAATTCTAAAATAATTTTTTCCCATAAATCAAAGTCCGGGGCGTTACCAGGAACGCTTCATTCTCGATTTAAAACATCCCTGGATATATCCCGACGTTTACGCCTAGATTTTC
>JGI24890J29729_1000240_pt1 | contig 40073 bp, 79 predicted proteins | sample FreactcultureFD7_FD_29729 | JGI IMG/M metagenome (IMG submission 29729)
AAGAAGCAAAACTCCAAGAACTCTATAGCAAAGCTGCAAGTAACTTGGCTACCGCTAAGGAAAGGTACGGAAGATTTGAAAGTAATATCGGTTTGCTCGAAGAAAGGATGGCTGAGGTATCCAAGAATAGATCATTGTCGACTAAAGCTAAAATGGAAGCTCTAGAGAAAATGGTTGACGTTATTGCAAAGTACGGAGAGATTGAAAGTATGCTTAAACTGCAAGACATAGAGTCGTATGACTACAAGCAAGAACGCATGGAAGAACAAGATAAGAAAAAAGCCTACGACGAAACACTTTCAAATGAATTCTTGTCAAAGATAATGGGTAATCAAAATAATCAAGGGCCTCAACAAGCCATTAATCAAGCAATGTAAGGGGGAGTTATGGGAGCACCAAGGCGCATAGATGATCATAGTAGCTGGATTGGTAAGGGTTCTAATGGAACTGTATATCCAGCAGGCGCAAAGATGAAATCAGAATCAGACGATGGACATGATGGCCATCTTTCAGAATACGAAGACACAACCGAAGCGATCAAGCGTCAGCAAGAAATGGGTATGAAGAAAGCAAAAGCTCATTCTATGAAGCAACCTAATCGCAATTAATTCATATTCTCGTTCTATGATTTTGCACTAGGATTGCACCTAGAAAATGATAAGAACCGAGATTTAAAAGGAAGCCTAACCTTAAATGAGGCTAGCGGTCACTGCGATAGTGGGCACAGAAGCGGAATTGATCACCGTAGAGTTGCTAGGTCTTGCCTGATTCAACCTAGACACAATAGAATCAGGACGTATTTAAAAATTGAGGTATAAAATGAAAACAGGCTTTAAAGATGTCTTGGAACAAAAAGAAAAAAGAACCGTTAAAAATCCCTGGAACTTCGATCAGCCTCCCTATGATGAACGCACTTCTTGTTACGTCGCAGCTGGCACACATTTCGGCACAGGAAAAACTCAGCCCATCGGATCGGTCAACAATAAAGGACCGCACGCTATTCCAATGGGTCGAGTATCAACCTTGCGAACTTTCTATGGACATGCAGACGGAAGAAATACAAACATTGACGTGAAAGAGGAATAATGGCACAAGCACAGCAAGCAGGGGAACCCAACCGCCGTCAACCTAAAAACCCAGGGCCTAATAAATTCGCCCACACCCCCAATACACAATATGGAATGGGTGATAATTACGGCACTGGAACAAAGAACAAAGTGGGTAGAATGCGATCTGGGTGGGGATTGGAAGAAACGCCTATTTCTAAGTTGAAAAAACCTCCTCGGTCTCTTGCTTAAATTCTTTACAACGTCTTTCTAAACTCCTATCTAACTAGATCCATAGATTAAATGGATCTATTAAAGTATTCAATTTATCTTGTATTTTTTTCTCTAATCTTTCAATTTCATTATTAAAAATAGTCAAGTGTTGAAGATAATTCAATTCAATATTACTTCTTACTTGCACTAAAAATGCCTCACGCACTTTTTCTGATCCCACACGTGAAAAAATCTTTTGAATAAAATAGTTTTCTTGTCTTAAATTTTTTATTTTTTCGTTGATATCTTTTTCAATTTTATCCAAAAAACCCTGTCTTAAATTAATCATTGATTGCAACTGATGATTCAAATCCAATTCAGCATATTCAGTTAAATCAATCATCTTATCACCACTTTTAAAAATCTCTTCTTCAAACTGTTTTTTACCAATCTTAATCGAGAAATCTTGCAATTCATCCGGCCCCAGCCATCTGTGATATCTACTATATGTATAAGTGATAATCGCATCTTCAAGTTTCCTCATATTGCACACACCTTTTCATTATTTTGGGTAGATTCTTTTTCTTGTATGTTCCTACATTTATCACATGTATATCTCGGATATCTTTCCCTATGATCATTGCTCCATACTTTCTTACATTCGAAAATAGCACAAACGTCTTCGCATTTATCGCAGATAACGTACATAGTACCTCAAAAGGATTGTTTAAACGCCATAAAGTCTATTCATCAATTTTTTCTCTCTGGCAGTGAACTTTATCTCTTCATATATTGCATCAATGATTTTATCGTCTAGATCGCCATTTTCTTTAGCTTCTAGTTTTTCCCGATTGTTTTTGTAGTCATAGATACTTTTAAGAACTGTTTTATTTTCAGTCAGTTTGCCTATTTCATATTGCTCCCATAACTCACGTTGCGGGAGAATCCAAATTGTGTCAACTAAATCAGTTCCAGGATAGCCCTTAAATAGCATTGTGTTGGGCGACATTTTAGGTTTAGTCAATCTCGGTTGCCAAATGAGTCTTTTTTCTGGAACATCTGCAAGGGTCTTATATTTTCTAGGCACACCAAGTGTTAGATGGTCGTTTAGATCCTGATTAAATAAAGAAATCTTCTCATCTAGTCCAAGAGTCTTTGTGTGGGCATAAATGTAAAATGGAAAATCCCCGAATGGCCTTTTATTAATCATATCTTGGCAGGATTTTCCAATATCTATGCCTTGATCCTTTACATGTTTAAGCCGGTCATGTGCATCTAAAATATTTATTTTCATATCTTGCCTTTTATAAAATATTTGTTTTAAATAACACTAGGTAAATATAATAAATACTTTAAGGAGGTTTTTCATGCAAGACCCAGCAATTGCGGACCCAAAGCCAAATGATAAAGAACTTAATTTTCGAGCACTAGAAGCCAAATACCAACGCGAATTAGACAGAGAGCGCGCTGCCAAAATGGAAGCAGAACGTCTTTTACATGAAGCAAATCAAAGAAAATCAGCGCCTCCCATCGAGGATGACGAAGACGAAGCCGAACCCTACGTTGACCACAAAAAACTTAAGAAAAAGCTGCAACGTTTCGAGGAACATACAACACAAAAGACAAAAACGGAAATAGAAAAAGCTGTTCAAGTGGCGCTCACTCAAGAAAGGCAAAACAATTGGCTAAGATCTAACAACGATTTCGAAGAAGTCATGCAGCACGCGGAAAAATTGCATCAGTTAGACCCGGATCTTGCCGAATCAATCCTCGAAATGCCTGATACCTTTGAAAGGCAAAAACTTGTCTATAAAAACATCAAGGCTCTCGGTTTACATAAACCAAAAATTGCACCAACGACCGCCCAGCAAAACATAGATAACAACCGCAAAAGCGTCTATTACCAGCCCTCTGGTCAAGCAGCGCCACCCTACCAGCAAAGTGGAAGTGATTTTAGCCCTGACGGTCAAAAACGAGCTTATGACAAAATGCAAGAACTAAAGAATAAGTTGAGACTGGGATAGTGGATATCACATGTCAAATAGCTCAATCTATAAGTCTTCTATTACTCTGTCCATGCGAAAAATGCAACGCTGAAATCGAAAGTTTGAAAGAAAAATTTAAATACTATGAATCTTTGGATCACAAAGTGAAAGCAATGGAAACAGCAGAATTATTTTGCGATAAATGCAAAGACGAAGACCACGAAGGATATTTTTGCAGATGCGAGGATAGAAACATAAATTTATCTAAAAGACTTCGAGAAACTGATAATTCACCTTGGAAAAAAGATGAAAACAGAAATGGCAATGTTACCTAAGTTACCTAATAGAGTATGCGTGGAATAAGGGGAAACTCCATTTTAAATTAGAAGATGGAGATCCGTATGAAGGCGGATGCGAGCATGATATTGAAGTCAATTATTGCCATTTTTGCGGATATAAACCGGATGAATGTAAATCCGCTTTACATTGATTAAAATAATTGATATATAAATTAACACCGAGAGAGCCGAGTGGGTAGGCGCGCCCGTGCCAGGGCTGACGAAGGGACAAAATTCAACAAAACCCCGTATGAAAGTTCGATTCTTTCCCTCGGTATTCGGTCCGCACAATATCGTTAGTGCTCGACAGCTAGTCGTAAATAGCACCGCTTCCGAGATATAGCGTTACTCGAAAGATATGATCGAGAAGAGACGTAGTTAGGTTCGTATCCCGATCATCATATCAGAATAATCGTTAACATGAGGGTTCTCATGGGAATAACGACCACAGGCAATTTGGGGCCAGTGATACTCCAGAGTTTAGCTCCGGCGATTCTTTACGTTCCAACGCCTACTATGAATAATATTTTGATATGCGACAAGGTTTCGATGCCGCCAAATGGTGGAACCACTTGTCGCTTTATGAGGCCAAAAGCTTTACAACCGCCAACTATTCAGTTGGGTAATAGCGGTATTGATCCACCTGCACAGGTTCCACAACGCGATATCATTGATGCGCAAATTGCGTTTTTCGGTATAAATGCCAGTGCCGAATATGACTTGTTTCAAGAAAGACTGGTTGCATAATCAACGAGCAAGTGATACTTCAGGACCAAGAGGGTGTCTTGGCATGGGTATCGGAACGCTTGGCGGTTAGCATGAGACAAGCCGAGGATTAAGGAAAAATCATGAAATTTACATGTGTCGCGTGTAATTGTTACTTTCACCAGAACGAATCAGAGATGGATTTGGATAATAAACCAAATACATGTGCTGAGTGCTGGCCAAAAATATGTAAAATAGCAAAAGACAATCCGCACATGGTGATTAAGTCCTCGATAAACCTTTTCTGATTAACTTGGAAGGCTAAATCGAAAGATATGCCGACAGGGAGCAAGCAAATGTTAGATCCGCAAGTTGAAGAAAGATTCAACAGAATTTTATTAGGAAAACATATTGAAATTCAAGGTGAAATCATTGGGCAGCTTGAGAGAACAAGCGAAAAGGAGCGATGCAAAAAATGTAATACACAATTGCATGAATATGAGAAATTCACTCAAATTTGTGATAATTGCGATTATAAATCATCGTTATGCGATGTTCCGATCTCTCCAACGAAAGGGAGAGAGGCTAACAGAAATGATTAGTCCGCTTGTTTATAAAGCTAATTATAAACAAGTCATAAAGTAACAGAATGTTAATCTTGCGAGATTACATCGTCTCCGCAGCATCAGAAATTAATGCTGGTGGTGGCTCAAATGGCGATAACCCAACAAATTTGGGTGTATCAGATTTTAGCTTGGTTGCGACGACTCTTGATACAAACAATGCCTACAAATTTATGTCAGGCATTGAGGGAATGGATAGATTCGGTAAAATGTGTGCCGAATTAAAACCTTGGGTAATTGACTTGGAGTGCCTTGCTGCATAGCAGAAGGTTAACAAGGCGGAAGTGATGACAAAACAACCAATGATATTTAGATGTAGAAATGGGATGTGTAGTAATGAGATAGATCCCAAAAAAAGTTTGTTTTGTGATTCATGCCGTAAGAGACTAAACCCCGAGGACGTTAAAGATTTTGGAATGAAGGCAGAAATAAGAGAAGATGGCCTTTGTTATTTTGAAGATGGAAGAATATTTGATCTATCTCAACCAATTAACGTATGCGATAGTCCGAACTCGGAAAATAAATAAAATCCGAGAATCACCCAGAAATGAGGTGATCGCCAACTATCTGGAAAAACCGGATGATTGGTCAAAAAGTAACAGAATTGACAGGTCCAGTAAGAAGTGCATACTTCATGTTGTCCAGTACAGAATTGCAGACGGATTTTGATGCACTGGTAGGATCAGGCTTTATTAGTCAATGGAACTACCCGACTAATGCCTCTGCATTGCCAAGTGAGTACGGTTCTGTTTTCAATATCCGTATTCTAACAAGCTCTGAAGCGCCAGTTGCAAGAGGAGCCTCGGCAAATGGGCAGGATGTGTACTATAATGCCACAATGGGTAAGCAAGCGGTTACTCACATAAATCAGGATGGTTATTCCATGAACCTGATCTATCGTGATCCGTATTACTCGGGCATGCTCGCACAAAATGCGACACTGGCTAAACTTTATGGCCAGTATAAATTTTCTCTGATTGACATGGAAGCCCGATGGGGTGACATGGCGCAAGCGAAAGCAGCGTAAACGACTGAGTGAGAAAACACCTATAAGGTGATGCGACAGTCTGAACACGACGGATAACAATAAGGTCGTGAGGGAGAATCGAAGAATTTTCCCCGCCTAGAAATAGGTCACAAAAGTAACAGATTTGGTTAAGTTTGCGCAAGCACAGGCTATTACTCAGGATACAGCGATCCGAAACGTATTGTGTACTCGAATCAGTACACTTAATTACTTATAGGAGGTTGTATGGCTGAATATTCTAGGATAGCAAAAGGACACGTCACTACCTTGGCAGGAGGAGGAACGCCTTTTATTAATCTACCATACCAACCACAATTGGTGAAATGGTGGAACTTTACGGCTTCTACCTCGGGTGGGGCAACAGGATATGTTACCAAAGGTTTTTGGGATGTTTCCATGGGTCAAGGCGCTGCTGTGTACGACACTGTAACAGCGTCCACCTTGGCATTGAAAGCTGCTAGCACTACAACAGGTGGTGTTTACTCATTCGCTGGTGGAATATCTCTTCAATATGGAGCTTTTGTTCCCTTGGGGGGAAGCGGTGGAATTGCAAAAACAGATTCCTCCACATTGTCTGTGACAACTACAGCAGCTCATGGATTAGTTGTTGGAAATTGGGTAACATTCCAAAATCTGTATGAAACCTCTACAACAGGTATGCAGCAGATTGCAGGAATTCCATTCATAGTAAAATCTGTGGGTTCTACCACTACTTTTTCAGTAGCTTGGGCCGGAACAGCAGCTAATTTGACAGCAATTGACGGAAGCGCAACCGGAACACCGGGATTTAAGCAGATTCTTTATCCCGAATTATACGTTCCAGGGATTGCTTTCCCTTGGTCAATTACATTATCGGCAGGAGTTGTCACAGTTTATACCACAGCCCCTTCAAATTTTGTCGTCGGTCAGGAAATCGCTTTCAATATTCCAGCAATATATGGCGGTCAAGAACTCAATGAATTGCCAAACATTGTGATTCCGGGTTCTCCAAAATACCGCTATGTAACGTCTGTTGGATCTGTACTTGTGAATAGCACATATGTGGATTTCTTCACATTTAACTATTCAGGGACGCTATCTACATTTAGCGTTGCCAATCCGGCATTTACCTCATTTCCAGGACTTGGATTTGCACAAGTGAAGGCAGTGGGTGATGTAAATTCAGGTGGTTTTCCATACACAGGTGGAAATCTTTATCCATCTCCGACGGTGGTAATTGGTAATTCTACCACTACGTTGACCACAGCAAACACAATCAATGGTCCTGCGATTCAGGGAGCCTATATCAACAACACTAGCCAAGGATTTTATATTGGCAATGTTGCGGCTCCTACTGCTGCGCAGATCATTTATTGGGAAGCGGAACTTGTAGACTTGAGCTTGAATTAGACATGTAATTTTGGGGTGTAAGAAATTACACCCTTTTTTTTACACCTGAGAATGAAAAAGGGGTGTAATTTCTTACACCCCTTTTTTTACACCTTATTTTGCATGTAAAACCGCTTTACATTGGAGGTTTTATGGGTTCACCCATCAGCGGACCAATCGCATATCTCAATAATGTCCCCATCAATCCTCAATGGTATTCACCTCGACAGCAATTCATTTCGAATATCACACTTGGTTTAACTACTACCGTTACAACCACAACCGATACTCAATTTGTTATCGGTCAAACCTGTCGATTGCTAATTCCACCACAATGTGGATGCCGTCAACTCAACGAAATACAAGGAAATGTGATTTCAATCCCTAATTCAAATCAGGTGATTTTAAATATTGATTCATCCATGAACGTCAATGCTTTTATTTCTTCACCTGGAAATACACAACCTCAAATCATACCGATAGGAGACATAAATCAAGGGGCAATCAATCCATCAGGAAATTCTCAAACAGGAACATTTATTCCCGGATCTTTCATAGACATTTCACCCGACTAATGCTATAAGTAAATTAAATTTTTAATTAATAAGGAGAGGTCATGGAAAAAAATCAAACACAAGAAAAAAACATGCCCAAAGTAAACTCACAAGGGCAAAAAGAATTGGAAGTGGCAAAAGAAAAAATCGACTCATTTACTGATAATGTGCAAGATTTAGTCGAAAGACGAATGAATTTTGATCCTACACGCACAGCAAACCCAGAACCGCAGACTAAATTAGCATTATCTGAAATTGATAAAATGAAAGATATCTATCTAAGACCCGCAAAGGCAATTGGTTCTAAAGAGCCTTTTAATGAAAAATTCCGCGCTTCTTACAATTTCGACAAAGAACCTGTCAAATTCATTGCTGAAAATAAAGAATTGATCGGCGAAGCCATTGAAATATGGACAAAGCCATATCCAGGAATGCCTGCGGAATTTTGGGTAATTCCAACAAATAAACCCGTATATGCTCCTAGGTATGTCGCAGAGCAATTGAAAAGAAAATTCTATCATCGTCTGAAATCTGAAGAAAAAACAATCACAGGTGAATTTGGTTTTGGCCAAACAGCAGGAATGATTGTAGTAGATACAACAGTTCAGAGACTTGATGCAAATCCAGTATCAACAAAAAGATCAATTTTTATGGGCGGATCTAATTTTTAGGAGGAAATATGACTCAAATGGCGGTAAGGGTGCATCATGGCGTTCATGGTGATAAAAAACATCATCACAAACACAAAGAACATAAGAAAGAGATGCATCACAAAGAAACGGAAAAACATCACGAACATCATAAGAAACATCATAAGGAAATGTAATGGCTGAAAATAAAAAATGGGTTCAAGACATGCACATGAAAAAAGGTGCTCTACATAAGGCCCTGCATGTAAAAGAAGGGGAAAAAATACCTGAAAGCAAACTAAAAAAAGCAGAGCATTCTAAATCTCCTTTAATGAGAAAAAGGGTTTCGCTCGCCGAGACATTTAAGGGAATGAAAAAGAAATAGGTAAATTTTGAATTTACTAAAAGACATCATTACATATTTTAGAAGATATATAAAAACCCCATCAGATGCAGTCATAACAGATGCTCTATTGATTGATTATATCAATCGTTTTTGGATCATGGACGTTGACGCCAGAATGCAGCTCTTCGACCTAAAGACTGTCTATCAATTTCAAACGACTCCAGGAATTACCGACTACAACATGCCTCTCTACAGCTTTCAATCAGAGACAACTCCCGGTGGTCAAGACATTTCATATTATCCGGTTTATCAGGGTTTTTTGGCGCCTGCTAAAATCAATGGAATAAACGTTTCATTCTACACACAAAAATCTCTATTTTACAATTTATGGCCCAACTACGTTCAATCTCTTCCTAATATAATTCAAGGAAATGGCGGCACAAATTATACTATTAATGTTCCTTTTCTTAATTCAAACATCCCCATTCCAAATGTAAGCAATCAAGGGGGTCTAATTCCCGGTCACGTTGATATCACAGGAATTATCGCAACACAAATAAACCCTGTCCAAGATCCAATCCTAATTAATGCAGGAATCGGTCAATCGCTTAATTTAAATGTACCAGTGACAAGTGTCACCTATGGTGTGATAGTGACAGCGACAGGTCCCAATGGACAAAATATAGTCGTCACTGATAGCGGACAATTCCTGTCTAATAATACGGATGGTTGTCTTTATGGACTCATGATGGCTCCAGGCACTTATCCAAACGGAAATCAACCTCTCGTCGGGGGATATAGCACAACATTAAATACCGTTAATTATAATACTGGCGTAATTAATTGCACCTTTCCGCAGGCGATACCGCCCGGAGTTCCTATCAATGTAGAATGCTATTTCATAGAGCAAGGTCTCCCACGTGCCATACTCTATTTTAATAATACTCTAACCATTCGCGAACCTCCAAATAGTCAATATCTCGTCGAGATAGAGGCTTATTTGTCGCCTGCGGCTTTTTTTAATACTTCTCAATCCATTCAATTTGCCTACATGGCCGAATACATATCTAGGGGAGCGGCAAGAAAACTACTTTCCGATACTGGAGATTGGGACCAATTTGACAGATATGAACCTCTCTTTTTAGAGCAAGAAATGCTTGTTTGGAAAAGAAGCCAGAGACAATTTACAGCGACTAGAACCGACACTATTTTCTCAAATAGCGGTCATTCTATTCAGTTTACCAACCAAAGCGGAGGAGGGACATAATGGTAATTCCAAATTATCCCTATAATAATAATGTCCCAAATCCTGCAAATGATCCGGGCGATGACGTTGGAGACATGAATCAAAATACTAAATCCATTCAAAATTTAATAATCACAGATCATATAAATTTTGGGACAGCTGGAAGTGGAGCGCATAATAGATCGCAATATTTAAATATCAATCAAGCTGCAAATACTGTTCCTCCTAACTTGATAGGTAGTGGATATGCGACTATGTATTGCAATACAAATGGATCTCTTCAAGAGGAGTTATTTTTTACTCGAGGAGCTTCAGGAATTGCTATTCAACTGACTACTGGATCATCGACCGGTCCATCAATAAGTTCAACTTTAGGATCCACGTTTCTTCCTGGAAACATGATATTAAATGTAGGTCTTGTGACAATGAGTGGCTCAGGTGGCCAAGCTACGGGAAATGTTAATTTCCTGACTGCATTTACTACTAGCAATTATTTCATTAATGCCACTTTAATGGGTGTTAGTGCTGCAACCTCTATCGCCTCAAATACTACACTTTCCGTCGTTCCGGTTTCTGTAGGAACATTTAAATATATTTTTAACTACAGTTCAAGTGGTACTCTTGCAGAATATCCAAAATTCTATTTTATGGCTGTAGGGCAATAATGGCTGAAACAATCTACATTGGAGATTTTGCAAGCCCCGGTTTAAAAACAGATCGGACAGCTTTCAATATCGACAATGAATCATTTCCTTACCTATTCAATTTCTACGTGTGGCGCGGACGCGTAAAAAGAAAACGTGGAACAAAATATCTCGGTCAACTCACGCGTCAATTATCCACTGCTTCTCTCGGCAATATCTCATCAATGGGCGCCGGAACAATCACCCTCAATATTTTCAGCGCTCTTGGCGTTTCATCGTCCCAGCCGGGTGCTAATATCGTTCCGGGAACCGTTGCAAACCCAATCGTTATTACCATAACAAATGGCTCTGTCCCCTTTGTTCAGACATTAACTGATACCACAGGAACAGGTGTTTTAACTGTTGCTACGGTTTCAGGGACTGGGACTATTACCTCAGCTACGATTAATTACGGCACAGGAATCGTTTCAATTGTAGTTTCTGGAGCTACTTCATCCTCAGCCGTCACGATTACATTTAGTTATTATCCTGATCTTCCGGTTATGGGACTTCGTGATGTCGTTCTTTCGGCCTCCACACAAAACTTTCCTAATCTTCTAGCCTTCGACACACTCTATAGCTATCAATGCAATCAAGCGGCTGGTAATGCTATTTTTTGGAACGTGAATTTCTTTAAACTTTCTGGTGTTCCTTTTGTCTGGTCCGGTCAAGACTACCAGCAGTTCTACACGATAAACTATCCAAGCACTAACCCAACACAATCGGGCTGTCTTTGGGCCACAAATAATGTGCCGGGTCTAAATATTGTCTATGGAACCTATACGTCGGGATCGGGAACATCTTCAGTAACATTCAATTTTAAATCGGTTTCCCTTTCAGGTTCTAATTTTACAACGCTTGTTGCTGGAGATGTCCTTTGGTTCAATGAATGGACTGGTGGAAGCACAATAAATGGTATCACTGGAGTAGTGGCAAGTGGTGGTGCAGGTGGCAATTATGTCATAACTTTTGCATCTAATCAGACTGTTTCTGGCACTGGAATTGCCCAACTGCTAACTAATACCATCCCAGGCCAAGACGGTATTAAATGGTATGATGGTGATCCCACAAATGGAACAGGTATTCCAATATCTACTCCACCTCTCGGATGGGTTAATTTCGCCCCTCCTTTGACTGCCACGAGCGTTTCTATTGGTGGCACACCAACAGGTCAATATTATCTCGTTGGCGCATTGGCGATATCCGCATTTAAAGATCGTTTAGTTTTTTTTAGTCCGTGGATTCAGACAAGCTCAGGCACAGCCATTCAACTCATAGATACGGCTCTTTGGAGTTGGAACGGAACGCCTTATTATACGACACCAGTTCCAAAAAACCAAACAGCAGTTTTTAACGCTTATTATGTCGATCAAACAGGACTCGGAGGGTATCTATCCTCATCTACTTCTCAGCCTATTTACACTATTAGCAATAATGAAGATGTTATATTGGTAGGATTTGGAGGATCAGGAAGAAAGACTCGTTTTGTGTATACAGGAAACGATCTCGATCCATTCCTGTTTTTTAACATTAATTCTGAGCTTCCATCGACTGCTACATTTTCGGCGGTTACCCTTGATAAGGGAATGTTAGACATCGGCACGTATGGCATAGCCATGACAGATCAGCAAAGTTCGCAAAGAATTGATCTTGATATTCCAGACTACATTTTCAATATCCAATATCTTAATAACGGAATACAAAGAACAAATGCCATCCGTGACTACTTTAGAGAGTGGATTTATTTCACCTATCCATTAAATACGTCTCAATGGAAATTCCCCTCAAATTCTTTACTTTTCAACTATCGCGACAATACGTGGGGTTTTCTATACGAAAACTATACGACGCATGGTTACTATAGAGCTTACATGAAAAAAACATGGCTCACTACTGGTTATAAAAGCTGGAATGATTGGAGAGAGCCTTGGAATTCTGGAATAAACTCAGCGCTTAATACGCAGGTGATTGCCGGAAATCCTCAAGGATATGTTTTAATTCAATCAGAGGGAACAAGCGAGGCCCAATCAGGAACAGTAAATGCAATCGGAGCAGATGCAAATCAAAACGTCCTAATCACCTCCTACAATCATTGTGTAAACAATGAAATTCCCGATCTTCAAGTTCCCGAATACCTGTTTTTTACAGGTGGAATTAATACCCCATATCTAAACGGAATCATTGGAAAAGTCATTACAACAACATCAGCGAACACATTTACAGTAGATATTCAATTTCCTGTGACTGCAACAATTACAAACGTTACACAGGCAGTTCAAGCGGTTGTTACCGCCCCTAATAATTATGTTATTGGTCAGCAAGTGACAATTTCAGGTGTAGTTGGAATGACCCAGTTAAACGGAAATACTTACACTGTTACCGCAGCTAATGCGCTTACATTCACTCTAAATGTCAACTCAACGGCATTTACAGCCTATGTTTCCGCAGGCATAGCGACACCCCTTCCCTATCTTGGACTTGCTCAATATGCAAGACTTTCAACGCCATTTCTTCAGACAAAACAGTTTAATCCCTATTGGGATGAGGGAAGGCAAGTAAGGCTCGGACCTCAAAGATATTTATTTGACAAAACGACAGATTCGGAAGTGACTCAGCAAATTTACTTAAGCCAAGATAATGAAAACCCTTGGAATGATCCGGTAAACAATCCTCCTCCAAATAGTTTAGAATACTCACAAGTTCTTTATACGTGTCCTGAAAGCACAAATTTAGGACTGACACCTGCAAATACAAATCTTCAAACACCTATTGCATCATCTCAAAATCAGATTTGGCATAGGGTCAATACAAGTTTGCAAGGTGATTCTGTTCAGATAGGCATTACCCTTGGGGATATTCAAATGAGGAATTATGCAGACGCGACAGCGGAAATTACACTTCACGGCATGCAACTTACAGTAGATAGAGGACCCTATTTAGCATGAACGGAAACATACAGATTACTCCCTATCTTCGTAATCAACGTCAATTTCCTAATGATGATTTGCGCGAACTATCGAATCAATGCGATCACGCCTATATTGACATTGCCCAAAAAGTCAATATGAGGACTATAGGACTTTTTGCATCGGGTTTTCAGATAGTGACTGGGGAAAGATGGTATCTCAACGGACAAGCACAAGTACAACAAACATTAAGGCAAGTATATCCATTCGGAGCAGTGGCAGCAGGGACAGAGTTAGATATACAAACTGGTATAACGAACTTATTAGAATTTACTAGAATTTATGGGACATGTATAACAGATGTCCCCGATTTCCGGCCTTTGCCTTATTCCGATCAGGGTTCTGCGACAAATAATATTAATATTTTAGTGTCTACAGTCGCAGGAACTTTGCAAATAAGAATTTTGCCGGGTTCTACAGGGGCTAACATAGTTTCTGGAATCGCAATCTTAGAATGGTTATCCCAAGTTTAGGAGGATATATGAACAATATGATGGATCAGACATCCGCGGGTGATAAATTGAGAGGTAATTCAGCAGGAAGACGATCACAAAGCCGTCAAGGATTAAGAAATATATTTGGATTGAGGTCTAAAGGATCCTCAAGATCTTCCTCTAATCGAAAAGGTATTTCAAATACTGGAGATATCGTACCAAAAGGTTTTTCTAAAGGGCAACTTGCACAATATACCCCTGAACAAATGCAACTATTCCAGAGTATGTTTAGAGATGTTGCACCGGATAGTTACTTAAGTAAATTGGCCGGTGGAGATGAATCCTACTTTGACGAAATGGAAGCACCTGCATGGAGAACTTTTCAAGAAGCTCAAAATCAACTTGGTAATCGATACAGTCAATTAGCCCCCGGAGCTCTTAGCGCACAAAAGGGAAGTGGATTTCAAAACGCAGCCGGACAACTAGGTTCTGATTTTGCAATGAATTTGGCATCTAGACGAAGAGAACTTCAAAGGCAGGCTATTTCAGACTTACAAGGCTTAAGTACAAATCTTCTCGGTCAAAGGCCGGTAGATCGTTCGCTTTTTGAAAATGCTCCAAAACAAGAGAAAAAAGCGCTTGGTGGATGGGGTGGAGTTGCGGGAGCTGTTGGAGGAGGACTATTGGGCTCATTCATTCCAGGAATTGGTCCTATGGGTGGAGCTAGATTAGGATCAGCGGCATTTGGAGGATTATAATATGGTACAAGTAATTAGACGAACACCGCAAGCGCCAGTAAGAAATAAAGGTCAGCAGTTCGCAGAAGCTTTCTCAAATTTAGCTCAAACTGGGACTCAGCATTTATATGCACAAGCAGAAAAAGCTAAAAAGTCAAATGCTTTAAAACAGTATTTAGGCAAAGGGTATGAAGATTTAGATTTTTCCAATCTTGATGATGACACAATAAAAGAAATTGTCAAACAAGAGGCTAAATCTAAAGCCAGACAAAATTATTTCGGAGGAAATGATCCATTAGCACAGCCTCAACCCGGAACATTTGGTGAGCAATTCCAAAATGCGCCTGTAGATGTTCAAATTGGCGCAACGCCAGCAAGTGAAAACGCCGGAGAAACTGAAGGGCAGAAAATTAAGAGACTGGAAAATGAATTAGAAAATTTTCAATATGAAGATGAAGACGATCATGAAAAGCCAAAGATATCAAAGCCTAAACTAATTCCAATGCCTGGACCATTTAAACCACCTCATTCTCAGGAACAGATCAAAAAATCTTTAGGATGGAATATACAAGAGGGAAGAGCGCTACAACAAGAAAATGCGGATGCTCGAAGGGCTTATGATGCTGAAGTAAAAAGAATTCAACAGGACAATCAGCATGCTGAAAATCAGGTTCTAAAACAAAGTAATATAGCATTAAAAGAAAAAAAATTATCAGCCGATCTTACACATAGACAAGAGGAAGATTTTAAGAAAAGTTATGATAAAGATCGACCTTTTATTGAAGATACGACACAAGCTTATAAAGCATGGATGACTTCAGAAAAACCTAGGTTAATGCAACTTCGCAGTATTGATCCTGAAAAGTTAATTTCAGCGACTGGTGCAGTATTCATGGAAACATTAGGAATACCTTTAGGGGCGCTTGATGATCCATCATCTGAATTATTTGAAAAGGTTTCCTTAGATATGCTAAAAGGACTTCCTGAGACTTATGGAAATAAAATTATGAAAGTAGAGGTAGAAAATTACCTGAAAACAATTCCTTCGTTGATGAATAGTCCAGATGGCAAAAGAATGATTATAAGCAATTTTCTTAAACTTGGAGAAATGAAAGAAGTTTATTATGATGCTATGAGAAATCAACAGACTGCTATTTTAGATAATCCAAATAAAAAAGATTGGCCTTTTGATTTTCAACAAAGAGTTTTTGATCAGGTAGCACCCCAACTTAATCAAATTGCTAATGAATTTAGAGAATTATCACAAATTAGACATGTCCCTAAAGGTGAAGAACCGTATTTTGTAAAGGGACAAATTATATTTATTCCAAAATCCCAGATTCAGGAATCAGAAAAAAGAGGAGCTAAAAAGATATGGTAAATCCTGAATCTAGCAATGAAGATTATTTTTCTCAGTTTTTGACTCCTCAAGATCTCCAAACTGCAGAAAATGATAATGAAAATATTCAAAAACAACAGCAACCCAGATTTAATTTAGAGGGAGATTTTGGAGAATTCCAAGAACAAATAGAACAACCGATCCCTGAAGAAATGAAATATAAAAGTGATGGGGAATATTTCTCACAATTTCAAACCCCAGAAACATATCAGGGAGAACCCGAGCCAATAAATGAGGAGTCTACTTTTTCATATCTTACAAGAAATGTTATTGCCAATGCTTCCAGAGGATTAGAAATATTAGCTGGAAGATATGGAGATACTGAAAAATTTATTAAAGATACTTTAACTAGCTATCCAATGGCTGGGGGTCTTATTGGTTGGGGAATTTCTAGTTTAGTTGGTCCAGAACATTGGGAAAATTTAGTTAAAGGAAAACCAGGAAGAAGACAAACATTACCTACCAGTGAAGATTTGCAGGAAATCTCTGAGGATTTAACAGGTGGATATACTAAACCACATTCTGAAGGAGAAGAGCATTTTCAGAAGTATGTCAAAGATGTAGCCGCGATGTTTACAGGAAGAAGAGGAGGGAATCCAATTCAAAGAACTCGTCCTCAAAGAATAGGTTATGAAGCTTTTAATAAAGTCGTAACACCTGTTGTCGCTAATGCAACAAAAGATATTGTAGAAGGTCTAGGATTCGGAGAAGAAAAAGGAAATATAGCTAAACTCATTACCTGGATTCCTATGACTCTGGCTGGCCATGTTAATGCACCGCAATATGCTGCGCAATTGATGAATAATGGAAGAAATGGAATTCCTGCCAATCTTCAATATAATGTTCCTACTATGTTAAATAGACTACATCAAGTAGAAATAAGTTTACTAACTTCAGATCCAAGAACCCAATTAGCACGAGCACAAATACCAAGAATAAGAAATGATATAGCTAATGGTCAAACATCTGTTAGATCATCAATGAACATGTATGATGCGACTAATGCCGCTAAGCGAGATGCAGGCATGTTTCAAATGAATAGAGCCGACCAAAGAGTTGCAAGACATTCAATAGATCAAGTAAGAGATGTTATTGGTGACACGATTAGAGATTTTCAACCTCAATTTCCACAAGCTATTAATGATTGGCAAAATGGAGTAATGGCATTTAGAACAATCCATCGTTCAAATGCTGTTTCAAATTTCGTCAGATCAATCATGAAAGGACCATATGCAAAATTAATTTCAGGTCCAGCGGCAGCATTGTTTGGTGTTGGAAGTTATGGAGCTTATACTAATCCTATGGTAGCAGGAACAGCAGCGGTATTAGGAATTGCAGCAAATCAAACCGGAAAAGTTATCTATCGCATGACAACAAATGAAACTCTCAGAAATTATTATTTCAGAGCTTTTCAAAATGCAGGCGAGCAAAACGCACAAGCCTTCATCCAAAATTACTCTAAATTCAAAACAGAGAATGAAAGATTAGAGGCGATTGAGGTAAAAGCACACGCCAAAAAAAAGAATAGCAAACCAGCAAAATAAACCTAACATTATTTCTTCTCCTTATTTCTTTCTTCAATAGCGCACAAACGCCCATGAAAGTCTTTACTTTCTTGATAAATAGCCCTAACAAGTTCACGAATAGATTCCAATTTTGCATCCATATGTCTAATATCAGCTCTTGATTCGGATCTATTCCATATAAACAAGGGGATAATCATAGAAGCATTTGCGATAAACACTCCCAAAACTGTTAAAATTATTGTTGATTCCATTATTTTTTTCCTTTCATGATTTCTTCCGATATATTTTTAGGTAAAATTCTAGGTCTATAGTCTTCCATAAATTTCATGTTGAATTCTCTTTCTCTTCTTAAATTTGTATAATCATTTTTTAAATATTCAAATGATTCAGGATTTTCAATATATTTTTCTTCATTTTCTTCAACCCATTTTCTTGCTTCCTCGTATGTAACAAAACTTAAAGTGAATGATGGAAGTCCTTTTCTTCTTATTTGAACCTGATAGGAATAATTTATACAACCTTTAGCAATTCTTTTTCTTATGGAAGCCATAAAACCTCTCAAATTTCATTGAATCTTAGCACATTATATCTTTCTGCATAAGTCCGAAATATTTCTTGAATTCTCCTTCCCTTTTAAGAACATAGTATTTAAATTTATAATTTTACGAGAAAAATAGGAGAGTATTTATGTTTCAACCCAGCGCCATGCTATACACACAATCCTTTGGATCTAGACCTGAAAACATAGAGGTTCCACACTATGACGTCAGGTCTCCATCTCCAACAGATGTTAATTATCCTGTGGGTAAATGGTGGCTATATGTCGGAAACTCGTTATGGTATCTTCTCAGCCTATCCAGTGCAGGAGGTACTCTGACAGCTAATTGGGTTCAGATTGCAAATTCCGCTGGAGATATTGTTTCGGTAATTGGAACAGCAAATCAGATCACAGTAACAAACTCAACAGGAATAGTCACCCTATCTATCCCCACAACATTTATAGCACCCGGATCAATTACCGCTACCAATGGAAATATCACTGCCACAAATGGGAACATCGTTAGGGGTACGGCAGGAAACAAAGATATTTACATGAGTGTGGCTTCAACAACAACGGCAGGAGCAAATTCAGCCGGAACAGTGGCCCTTGCTGGAGGAACTGCCACAGTTGCCACAACAGCCGTCACAGCAAATTCACAGATTCGGATTTATAGACAAGGGATTGGTGCAACGGGAGCCGCAGCATTGGGTATTTTAACTATTGGAACGAAAACAGCCGGAACCTCATTTATCATTAATGCCGTGACTGCCGCTGATGCGACGGCACTTCAAACGTCTGATGTATCTACAATAGGCTGGGAAATTGTCAATTAAAAGGTAAAAATGATAAAAAATATTTCAAAAATAGAAGTGGTTGTGGGCGAAAAAACCTATCAGCTTCTTTGTGAACTTGATTCACCCATCGAGCATGTCAAAGAAGCGATCTTTCAAATGGGAAAATTTGTGGGTCAGATTGAAGACAATATCCGCAAATCCCAAGCGGCCCTTAATCCACAATCTATTGATACGGAAAAAACAAATCCTGAATCGAAAATAGATGTAAATACAGAGGAGGCGAAGTAATGGCATATACAAACCGCATTGCTTGGGAAACTCTCAGAAGTATAGATAGCGCGACATTTAATTCAACATATCTTCCTCTTGGCACGCCGTTGCTTTTTCCCTCGTATAAATTAAAATTGGTTAATAATTCTACCGTTCTCGTGACTGTATCAATTGACGGAGTTCATGCGGTTGATGTCGTTCCAGCTAATTCTTTTTTCCTATATGACGAAACACAGGCTCAATTTAACACTGCAAATTTTCCAGCGATCCCGGCAGGAACTCAGATTTCGGTCAATGGAATCGCAGGAACAGGTCTTGTTTATTTAGTATCTCAATATCTCATCACAAATTGAGGTAATATGTCACAAGCCGGACAAATCAACTCCGCAGCAGTTCCCGTTCCTCCAACGGTCCCAGAAAGCTTTGTCACTGACTCGGGAACAGTGATCCCGGCAGCTAATGTAGTAAATGTCAATGGAGGTCCTGGAGTCAAGGTTATTGCTAATCCTAATGGCAGCAATAATATGTTGATTGAGATAACAGAGGTTGGGCCGGCATATACAAACGTAACTTTTGCAATGAGCCCCTACACTGTTTTGGCAACCGATTATTTCATATCCGTGGATTGCACGGGGGGCCCAATTACAATCAACCTTCCTAATGCACCTACTCAAAATCAACAGTACATAATAAAAGATCGGTTAGGAGATTCTGTCACAAATAATATAACAGTAAAATCGTTAGGCGGTGTAACGACGATTGATACAGAAGCCACATATGTTTTTGTAGATAATTTCGAATCACTCGAATGTCTGTATCACACTGGTAATTACGAAATATTTTAATTTGAGGTTATATGGCTAATGTAGGCTCAGGAGCCAGTGGAAATACATACATCGGAACAGGTAACGGAAAAAGTGGGACATATGTTCCTATCGGCACTCTCAGTGGACTGACCGATCATGGAGTAGTGATTGCACAAGGAAATGGAGCTTTTGTTGCTTCCTCTCCGGGAACAGCTGGACAAATATTAACTTCAAACGGTGCATCGGCAGATCCAACATTTCAAGCGGCTCCGTCCGGAGGAATCGTTACAATTGATGGTGACACGGGGTCAATTACAGGCTCTACAGTCACTATATATGCTAATCAAGCTACTCAACAAGCGGGGGCTACAGTAGCTTTTGTCAATAGTGGTACGACATCGACATTTGAGGTAACCGATACAAGTCATAATACTCTAATAGGAAAATTTTCCGGAAATTCGTCTCTATCGGGAATACGTAATACCGCTCTTGGAGATAGCGCGCTGTTTGCATTAACAGGCGGAAACGAAAATGTATCAGTGGGAGCATCATCACTAGCTGCCTTAACTACAGGATTCAATAATTCTTGTCTTGGATATGGGGCTTTTGGATATATCACAAGCGGGTCACAAAATATCGGAATTGGCGACGGAGCTGGTTATCTTTGCAAAAATGGAAATGAATCAGGAAACATATATCTTGGACACTACGGTGTCAATGGCGAATCAAATGCTATGCGTTTAGGTCTTGATGGAGTGACGAGCACTGCTTATATGTCCGGTGTCAATGGTGTCACTGTTTCGAATCAACTTATGGTTGTAATGGATTCTGCCACTGAGCAAATGGGAACAGCCCCCATACCTACCTCTCCTAATCCAAATCAAGTTATAACATTGGTTGATGACTTTACTAGCTGGTATTTTGAAAGTGCTTTTTTATTCGAAGTTCAATCAGTGTATCCGTGGTTAACAGACTCACTTTATCCTTTCAGTGGCGTCGCATCTCCGATTGGAGGTTATCCGGGACTAATTACAAACCCATCAATTGGCGCTGCTGGTATTTCTTATCTTTATATGGGACAAGGAGGCCAAAATCCTGCATTTATTTTGGGATTTGGAGCAATCACTGTAGAATGGGTGTTTAATATTATAACCCCTCCCGATGGAACTAATGATTATTTTATTACTTGCGGAATGATTGATTCTGTGTCTGGAGGCTTAAATTGGTTGATTTTCCAAGCACATTTCGGTCAAAATTGGCAATTAATTAATAGCTTTAACGCATCGACGACAACAACAGATTCAGGCATATCAATAACTACAGGTTGGCATAAATTCTCTATAAGCGTAGACGCAATTAGATCAACAGCCACTTATAGTCTTGATGGAAATATCTTTACTATTTCTCCAGATATTCCAACCCTCGCAATATCACCAGTTTTTAGACTTCTTCAAAATTCTGGCACTGTCCCTGCTGGATCTGTTGTAGTTGATTTATTTACTTTAACGCAGACTTTAACGACTTCAAGATGATTTATCGTAATGATTTATCATAAATATACGGATCTAGAAAATAGGTCATTTCTCGATAAGCGTCCGCTTTTCCTTCAATATATAATCTATCTTTAATATGTTCCGTTAGTAAAATCTCTCGATAGTCTTCATATTTCTGCTCGCAAAATTCATTTATACATTCGCAATGATGACATGCATAAATTTGCACAAGCATCCATGGCAAAAACACAAAAAAAATCATGAATATTAGAAAATATGTTTTCATTTAAAATTTTTCCATTTTACTTTTTCGATTTTGTGTAAATCTTCACGTGTTCCTTATTTCTTATAACAAGGTGTTATTTAGGACAAGATAAATCAAAAATCTGGTCGGCAATGCTACAACATTCATTTATGCAAAATTCTATATTTCTATAAACCGGATTAAAGATTGCATATTTTTCAAATGCTTTCGGAATTGGAAATATTTTTTGAAATTCTCTATTTCTATCATAAGTTTTTTTAAAAAACTCTATTGAAGGAACATAATCCCAACTATGCGCACAATCAAAACCTATGCACCATTTTTCGTTTTCTTGCTTTGAATATGTGACGCCACCGTGACAGTCAACATCTACATCATATGTATCTTTTCCAGAAAATTTGTGAGTAAGGGGAATGTCCAAATAACCGCACAGGTGGCCCCCAAAATAATGTATATCTTCGCAAAAAGGTTCTTTTACGAAAACACGCACAACTTTGCAATTAAAACCCTTGTAACAGAAAACTACTTCGTCAGGTTCTTCCACCCATTCGCCATATCCTAGATGTTTTAATTTTAGATCGGATGTGTATTCGTGCTTTTCTGAGATGATTTTTATTTTTTCAGAGGTTTCCATTAAGAATTTTCCAAATGAGTTGTAGAAATTGTTTGTGGTTTTCTTTTTTCAGTCATCTTTAAATCTATTCCTTATGTTCATTATTCTTAATTCATGGATTATGGAATTGAAGTCTTTTCTAAATTCAGTTGCTGTTAAAAGCGCATAAATCGCTACAAAACTTCTAAAACTCCCATGTCCAATAAATTCTAAAACCATAAAAATGATTGCAAAAATCATTTTTGCATAAAAAATTCTATTTTCAAATTGTTCGTCAGCGTCCATTATTCCTCAGGGGGTATTGGGAGTGGCATCCAATGACTTGCAGGCAATGGTTCTCTACCACAACAATGTCCAGAATCCCATGCAGAAAAACAATCTACTGGAAAACTTTCGTCAAATGTTGCTACATACATACCAGAAGATTTTTCAAAGCAAAGTATTGGAGTTTTATCTTTTGGCAATTGATCTTTTACGTTAATCCATTCTGGACGTACACCTATTGTATAAATGAATTCTGATTCATTTTCTGGAGATTCAAGTCTCATTTTGTGTCCTGCGTCTGATTATTTTTCTCTAAATCCAGGTCTATAATAATCTTGATTCAGTAATTTGCATAAATTCTCAGCCATTCGACGAGTATCTTCAATAGATTCCCCTGTGATGTCTATAGTCTGATTACTTTCACAGTCTATTATTCTTAAAGTTCTCGGATGATCATCATGTCTATAAATTTCATCCCATGTTTCATCGCATATTGAAAACGATGGATCTCCAATATTTCCTATTATTTCCCATGGATCTTCTTCGCATTCGATAATCATTTTGTGTCCTGCGTCTGATTAATTTCTTTCCATGCATAAGGCTGTTCTTCATCATTGCCTGACCAATGAACTTCAATTTCTTTTCCTGTATAGCCACAACACACTTTTCTAGATTGAATTTTAAATTCCATTTCACATTCGCACCGATCGCCATCATTTGTCTGGAATCTGACTAAATATTTCCCATCATTTTTAGGAAGTCCAAAGGGTTTGTCTTTGTTTTTTCTTTCTTGTGGCCAATCATAAACACTAATCCAATCTTTCCAATCACAGGTGCAACCATCGGGATCTGATTCATATTCAGTGATTGTTTTATTAACCATGTCAATGTGCGTTGATCTTGTCATTTTCCAATCACAACAACAATACATTCCCATTGTGTGTCCTATGTCTGATTATTTTTTAGGCAAACCGTTCTCATCACAACCTACAAGCATATGTAAAAAGGCTTTAACAAACATTTGACGAAATTCAATGTCGTTCATGTCTATAACCTCCACATCTATTGCATGAGATTTTATGCAAGCTGCTGTATCACGCAGATTTTTCATTACTAACTTTCCTTCCGTGGACTCGAGAAATTTATCATAATCTTCTTTTCCGGTTATTGCTCCATAGCATATACATGGCATATTGTTCCTTATTTTGTGTGCTGTGGCTGATCATTTTCTTTGAAAATTTTATATCCCATTCTAATCACAAATTCTTTGCACAATTCCATTTTTTTTTCTATATTCATAGAGACCATGGATCTATAATACAATTCTCTACATTCATCGCAAAAATTTCTTCTAGCCAAAGGAAATTGCTGATTACATATTTTGCAATTTTTTATCTTAGGTGAAATAGTCATATTCCTCTCTGATATCTTAGGTTATGTCAAATTAAATAAAATTTTTTACATTTTATGATTATTTATTAGTCAATACCAATAATTAATTTAATCATCAAAAAAAACATCCGCTCTCAGATTTAAATATTTATGAAGTAATTTTTGTATAGTCTCAAAATCTTCTTTGCTAAGAGTTTTTTCGGTATTCAACTTTATCATTAATTTTATTTCTTCATTTGGGAATGGGTGGTCCAATATAGCAATTTCTTTGTAAATATTTTTTAATCTTTCATTCATCATCAATACCAATAATTAATTTATTCAATCTACTGTGTGATCAATATGAGCTTTGATATCATACCGAATTTTTGATTTATCGCTTTGATAACCACACCACGGACAATAAAACACCATATATGTGCGCATTTCTTTTTCTTGACCATTACAATATTCCTTAACCCATAATTCTCCTTCTCTTTCAAAGCAAACAACATTTCCATAAGGAATATTACAGAAATGATCTTTCCCCTTCTCAGAGCGATATAAGGAATTTTTTCTAAAATATTTTAGACCTTCACAAAATCCAAAATATTTTCCTGTTTTAAAAAAAGAAAACGCCCCTATGCAATATAAAATTAATGACCACCAGGAACAGAACATTGTCAATACCAATAATTAATTTATTTCATGTAAAATTATATCTTCATCAACTCTTTCTTCCTGTGAAAATGTGTTTAGATGTAACCATCTATTATGATCAATCATAGCGTTTGCCAATAGACGATAGACTGTTTCTATGTTTTGAGTCCTAAAAAAAACGATTAATTTTTCTATAACTTCCTTATTTTCCATCAATCCACAGCCTTAAAATGTTCTTCGACAAAACATCCAATCCATATTTCAACATCCTCGCCAGTTGCGTTAGGGTTTTCATTAGCAAAATCCGCAAACTCAAGAAAAGCATACGCAATAATATCTTTCATTTTCTGTTTATATGCTTCATGCAATTCGTCGCGATCATTGAATGTGTTGACCAAATGTTCCACGAGTTTTTTCTTATTCAATTTTCTCCATTTCCTTAATTAAGATTTCCATATTATTTAGAAGCATGCAGCAAGAAAATTTCGCGGCCTTTCTCAACTCTTCAGCATTTTCAGTGACAAGATGTTTTAATAAACACGGAAGCATCCAACCCACGCCAGCTAAAGCTATATTGGACTGTACTGAATTGATCAAGTCCATATTATGTTTGAGTAATTTTATTGAAAATTCCTCCATCTCATGTATTAAATGATCTGGAATATTCTCTGTATCGTGTAAAGATAAAAGTTTTAATTTAACCATCTGTTTTCAGCCTCCTAGCTTCCATCCATTGTCCACGCCATATCCTCAAGCAAAAATAATCGGCCTTTGTATTAGTCACTTTCATTTTTCGTGCTAAAAGTGCAGGGGATACTCTAGTGAAATTTTTTATGTATCCGTCTATAATTTCATTTTCATTCATAAAGATATTTCGGTTAACTGTTATTTATTTGTCATAATTTTTCTTAATTATTACTAAATTTTCTATTCTGTTATCTTTTGACTCACCGTTAATATGGTATACGTGTTCATTAGCATCTAATGTCCTCCCGATGTGTTCCTCCATTAGATGTCTATGAATTCTATTTTTTTTGCCATTTATGGTTTTATAAATATAATTATTTCGTCTCACATGTATCTAATATCTCCATTGCATAAACAAATAAATTGTCAACATATTGTGAAAATTGTGAGTTTGTAAATTCAATTCCTATTAAACCAATATAAATAAGTATTTTTTTTTCGATATTTTTAAAAATTTCAATAGCTGTTTCTTGCGTTAATGATTTTTTACCCCAGTTTTTTGCATATTCAAACATATCATGAGCATTATCAAAACACATGCCTTTAAAATAAAAAACATCTTTTTCTTTTTTATTCACAACAAAAAATTTCCTTTACAAATATTAGCTTTCAAAAACTCAAGCTCTGATTTTAATTCTTTAACTTCTTTATTAAGACCACTAATCCGTGCATGTTGAGACTTTCTTAAATTATGGTATTTTTCTTCCATTAATTCCATTTTTCTTTCTAAAATTATTTCTGGTTCATCTTGAAATAGTTGTAATTGTATCATATTAAACCTTTTTTCAATTCAATAATTTCTGGTGTTGCAGTATAAAACGCTCTAGGATAAAAATTGTTTGTACGCTTTCTTTCAAGCCATTTTTTATTTGATTTTAAAATACTTTTTTTTTCGTAACTTTTCCTTTCTCTAAGAATCATTTTTATATTATTTTCTTTCCATTGTTTTTTTCTGTGTTCTTTAGCTTTTTCAATTCTTTTTTCTTTGTTTTTTAAATAATATTTGCGACTAGAAATTTTTACTCTTGCTTTGTTGTTATTGCTATAGTTTTTTTTGGCGCAAAAATGGCTACAATATCTATGTGATTTATGTTTAGGTATATATTTCTGAAAACAAAATTCACAAAAATTTGTTACCATGCAGGAGGAATTCCATGTTTAATCAAGACGTCATTTACTATTAATTGAATTGCAAAAGATAAACCAGGGACTTGCTGATCAGAAAACTCTAAAATTCCCTTTACAAAAGAAGTTTGTCCGTTATCCATTAATCCCATGTTTTTTTTTATATTTTTTTTCATATTAAACCTCTTGTACGAATGCCTTAATACTATCCCAAAACAATAGTTCTTTTTCAAACATTTTGTCAATAAAATCCTTGTCTCTTTTCACGTCGATCATGACTCCTTTTGATCCATCATAGCTAAAATAAAATGCGTCATCCAGATCACAGCAAGCAAGTTGATGCTGTATTTGTGCATAGTAATGCTCAGGAACAATACCATCGACCGCCATTTGATGATTCTTGGCTCCAGGGCACTTTATCTCTACAATGAAATTGCGTTCAATGTCAAGGCCATCTAATGAAGCTGAAGCCCACTCTAACTCAGGATGTAAAACGACGGCAGGAAAAACAAGGCTATGTGTCATTGTTTCAAAGCAACGAAGCGCTTCAGCTTCTTTGTCTTTACCCCAACGCATTGCCGAAGTTTCTTTCTGTGTCTCGCCGAATACTTTATCGCGCCAGAGTGCCTTAGCCGTTCGATAGGGGTTCGTGCCGAGAATAGTAGGCGCATCAGATGCGCCTATATGTTTGCGCCGGAACGATAACCATTCCGGCGTGTTTTGTGTGAGGTTAATTAGTTTCATTTTCAGACATTCTTTTTTTTAGGACATTCACACAACTTTCAAAAAAATTTGGAAGAGATTTTTCGACTTCACATCTTTCTTTCACTTTCCATTCGATTAATGGTTGCGGATCGATAGGGATTAATACCCATGATAATACTGGCATCTGAAGCACTTCTTCTAGTTTTTTTATGTCACTAGAAATTTTATCTAAATATTCTGTAGACTTCTCCAATGCTTTTGAGTGTTTTTCATATACTTCATTTATATTTTGATCATTAAACATTTTTAAACCTATTGTGCTGCTGATAATGGAACATTTTTAGCTTGTTTTATGGCTGCCGTCCTTACCCTTATGAATAATTCAGGCGTTAGATCTTCCCAAGCATAGACTTTCTGGGTTTTTAGTCCTTCCCAGACGTGTTTTTGATATTCCTCCGAGCAGTTGCCCATAATCAAAGCCAGTTCTTCAATTTGGTCTTTAGTGATCTTAGGTTTTGGCTTAGGCTCTTCTTTTTGTCTAGCCATTGACTTTTCGCCGTCATCGTCTTCGTCTGTAGAAATTCCACAAATAGCGCTCAAACTATATCTACGGCAATAAGTAAGTGCACTGCCAAGCGATTGAATATCAGCCTTAGCTTGTATCACAGGCATGTAAGATTTTACCCATTGCCCCGAAGCATGCACAAGAGTAGTTATCAACTGCAATTGTCCGGCAGGATCTTTTTCAGTTGTCTGAATAATAGCGAGGCCATTTTTGCTTAAAGGTTCTCTGGCTGAGCTCCAGATACTATTTAAATCAGCATATTTGCTTTTGAAAAAAGGGTTTGCGCTATCCTTGATAGCAGGGGAAATTTCCCCCTGTGCTTTTGCTAATGCTAGCGCTAATTCGTTTAGATTGTCTGATTGCATGATTAACCTCCGAATAAATAATTATTGTTGTAGGCGTCCGATTCGGAGGCCCAGTTCATTTCTTTTTCATACTGATTTTTGAAAAGCTCTTGATTTTCGACGAGTGAAAATAATTCGAGCTTGTCAATATTTAGTTTATGTATTATTTTTACGGCGTCGGGATTGTCCTCCAAACAAGCCGATGCTATTATTCTTGAAATAACGTCAAGAGACTTGGAATCGGAGACAAAAGACGCTAGTTTTGCAAAGGCAAGAGTCTTTTGTCTCTCGATTTCATTTTCGATGTGATCTAGATAACGATCCATGTAATACTCATAGAGCATAAGATTCACTCCTCATATAATCTTTTATTGAATTTAAGTCATTCACCGATCTCAAAATATCCCACGTAGCCATCTCAATCTGCACACGTATTTTTTCACACATAGCCTTGTCAGCTGAAATGATCTCCTCCATATGAAGAATGAGATTTTGTGTGGTGTGTATTAATTCGTTAAGGTGATTCATTAATAAATTCTCCTTCTATTATTAAAACAACGTACTCGCTATTATTTAATAAATTACAATAAAATTTAGGAAATTCATATGAAGTTGATACATAAAAATTTTCAACCAAAATCCCTTCTAAATAACTCCATTCATTTTTCGTACATTCAATTTTCATTTACCCACTCCTCTAAATCCTCTTCCTGGTCGCAATCATCACAAACACATCCATACGGATTTGTTGGATTTTCATTGCATCCAACGTAATCAGCATCGCAAAACTCCTCACATATATCACAAATATAACAGGACATATTTACCTCTTTATTTTTGTTTGGTTCGACTGCTGCGACCTGCCGTCGGTTAAGACGGTCAACAGGGAGACTATCGACTATCTAAAATATAACAAAACGTAGATTTAAAAGCAAGTACATGTTTTTCATTGCTTAAAAAAAATGAAAAGTGTAGATTTTTGGAAACAGGAGAAAAAAAATGGATTTAAAAACATATTTATATAATAAAAGACAAACAGTTGCAGATTTTGCAAGGGAAATAGATTACAACCCCAACTTTATGTATAACGTTGTAAATGGAAAAGCCAAAGCAGGTATCAAACTTGCGAAAAGAGTTGAGAAACATACGAACGGAGAAATAAAAGCTCATGAAATCATCAGCGAAAAAAGCCCGGGCCTCTGTCCACACTGCAAGGGCATACTTTAAAGGGCCACACGAAATGACGCTAAAGGAAATCATCATGACTGCATTTCGAAGGAAAGAAATTTCCGATCAGCATTTGATTGACGAGTTTTGCGAGATACACTACGGGCCAAGCTGGGATGTGCTTATCGGTTTTGAGGGCTTTTGTTTTGATCATCCCGAAAGAAATCTAGATGAGAAGATCGAGATTTTTTTGCATAAAAAAACATGAGCTAAATTTTACTCTAGCTCATGTCAAACTTTCAAAAAATTAACAAGACACTAACACGATTTGACGATATGAATTTAAATGATTAGGCGCAATAAAAAAATGCGTCAACTCCGAAAAGCTGACGCATCCCTGAAACGATCTAAATCTGAGGACGAACTAGATATAATGAATCGGGGAATTTAAGGCAAAAAAAAACCGGATGATCACTCAAGAAAATCCGGTTTACCTATTTACCTAATATAATTCAACTAATTCAAGGATACGAAGAGTATAGCACATAGGATAAAAAATGTCAAAAGATAAAACCTCATGTTTAATTCCTAATTTTTTATTACAAGACCGCTCTCTTTCTTGGGCATGCAAGGGTTTTTTAATTTATTTATTTTCTTCTAATAAATTTGATCGCATGACACTAGCAGGTTTGTATGAGCACTTTAAAAATTTAGAGGGAAAAAATAAAATGGGAAGGGATAGATTAAAAAATCTTATTGATGAAGCAATTTTCTTGGGTTACATTGTTAAAATTAATGAGCCTGAAAAAAATTTAAACAGAGAATATTTGATTCTTTCTAGAAAAAAAGTGGAAAAAATAATGACTTAAAAAAGAGAAGGGCTTACTTTAAGTAATGCCCTTAAAGCAAGCCCTATCAATCTCATGGATATGTAGTTGTCTCCATGATGATTGATAGGTTGATTAAAAACAACTGAAAAGTTCAAGGAGATGAAAAAAATGTCAAATTCAACTAATTCTAAAATAAATTATAATACAAATCTAAACAGCCCAACAATTCAAAGATGTCCCCACGATCGAGAAAATCCTTATGCTCAAATCAAGAATGATTTGATTAGAGATTTGTCTCTTTCACCTGCATGCTTCAGGGTATTAATTTACTTATTATCTCATCGAGATAATTGGGTGATAAATGTCCGTCAACTATGGAATACATTTAAAAATCATATTGGTAGAGATGCTATGTTCAAACTCATCAATGAAGCTTGTGAAGCTGGATACATGATGAGAGAAGAATATAAAGAAGGAAATCTTCGCCGAATTCGATATTACCTTTCCGAGGAACCAAAATTCAAAAAATGTTTTCGACGTCCTGAAAAACAGGACCCTGCAGAAAAGGACGTCGAAGCCACAGGAAAAAACGAATCCCACATAATACATAAAGAAAGAACATTGTTAAGAAAACAACAACCTCCCAAAGAAAAAAAACCTCAAGAAAAAGCGCCTTCGGCGGTTGTTGTCCCTTCTCTTAATAAACTTGAGATTACAGAGACTCTAAAAAGAAAAATCTCCAAGGAAAAATCCGTTTTAGAAATTGACACTGCCGTTGATCGTTGTCTTGCCTGGAAAACAAGAAAGTCTCATGCTGCTGCTCTTCAACATTGGCTTAATCATCCTGATGATTGGGTAGAGAATCAGGGAAAGAAAGACCGTGAGGAAGCTGAGAAATATTTAGAGACCTTGAAGAGAATAGACGGAAAGAAATGCAACGGTGTCAAGGTGATAGTGGGGAAAAATTATATTCAATTTGACGCAGGATCGGCAGTAAAAATATTTAACGTCGAGGAGCCGGATTTTGTCTTGAATGTGAAAGCCTATCTTGAGAAAATCAAGGAAAAGGCGAAAAAATGATCGAAAAAATAATTCCGTTGAAAATAATCTCTGAGGCAAATAAAAGTGAGCATTGGTCGAAGAAATCTGCGAGACACAGGAAGCAAAAGCACATGATAAGCCTGTTTCTTAAGCCAGTGATCTCAACGATTTCTTTGCCATGTCATGTGGAGCTGACTAGGATTGCGCCGCGGATGCTTGATGAGCATGACAACCTAAGGTCATCGTTGAAATGGGCGGTAGACGCAATTGCGGGCTTGCTGTTGCCAAATCTTGAGCCAGGCAGGGCAGATGACGATAAAAGAATTTCGTGGGCTTATAGCCAGGAAAGAAGAGGAATTCGGGAATATGGGCTTAAAGTGGTGATTATTGAGGACCAAGAAATCGAAATGATGGAATCTGATAGCAAATATTTGCGATCATTTGCGGAGTCGACTAAGAAAATGTTGGATGTAAATGTGCCGAAAGAGTCGGATGAAAAAAATTAAGAAAATATTTTTTTGGCTAATGGACAAAATAGCTGAATTTTTGTCTAGACACGATAATGGACCGCCGTATATATAAATTTTTTTAGGTTTTATGATTTTGTTTTTACTTAGGTTTAGCTTGGTTTTTACACTCACAGGCTGTACTTATAGCATTACTTAGGAGGATTTATCCCTTTTAAATCTCAACAACAAAGAAAATTTTTGTACTCTCAAAAGCCTGAGATTGCGAAAGAATTCGCAGAACATACGACAAAAAACCAAATGAAATCACTACCAAAAAAAGTGAAAAAGAAAAAATGACTGAAAAAAAACCTGAATTTGCTTTTGAAAAAAAACTTGGTATACATGAAATCTTATATGGAGATATTCCAGGGCTCTTAAATATTATTGGAAAGCTTTTATATTGCGTGAAAGAAACCAATCAAAGTCAAGGAACCTCTTGTGAATTTTTTCGATTGGATTTTAGACCAATGTGTTTAGACGAAGAATTATTGATGCAATTTCCAAGCGGATCTTTGGTTTTAGATCTAAAATTTGGTTCAAAAAAAGAGTTATATGAAATTACCGAAAAAGGTTAAAAAATGAATAAAAACAGTTTTTTTTTGCCGAAATTATCTTAGTATATTACACGAACAAATGTATAACCAGTGGAGATGCCTTATGAAACACCATGAACCAAAAAAAAAGAAACACCACCCGAAAGATGAGGCTATGAAAGAGCCTATGGCGAAAGGGATGAAAGAAGAAAGGCATCACAAAGCACCCAAACACAAGAAAAAATAGGTTATCAATGGATAAAATGATCAATAAGATTAAGCATGATCTAGACAAGGGTGAAAAAGATACAAAAAAACTTTTGAAGATGGACAAGAAACAAGACAAGAAATTGGCTGCATGCGACAAAACGATGAAAAAAAAATAGAGATTCCGATTGAGAAAACTCTAGGCCTAGTCCGAGTTAAAAACATTATAGAGAATTTTGGAATCTCCTCGCAAGGTGTTTATTATCACATTCGCAGGGGAGCCCTCACTGTTTATAAGTCGGGATATCACACATTTCTTGATCCTGCCGAGTTCGCTAAGATTAACAAATGGTCGAGAAAATATACAAAAAAAAATGGTGTATTTATTTATGATGACAAAAATCTCTCTGTGACGACGATATGCAAAAAACTAGATATGGACAGGCAGAAAATTTATTTCTTGATAAGAAGCGATCAGCTGATCGCTAAAAAAATCGGCGGATGCATCGTCATAAACGTTGATGATCTGATCCAATGCAAGCCCATCCGCGACTTAACACATACATTATTACTACAGGTAGCTAATGACGAGTATATTGACAGTTGTTGTGAAAGACTCGGATCGGACGATAAGAAAGAAGTTTCTGCTATATGAGACTTATCAAGCCACGCCTGATGACTTGCTTGTGAGGAAATGCATAGCAGAAACTATTGAGGGATTTAGTGGAGAGCCTGAGAGGGTTACTGTCAGGATCTCGTTTGATTTATGACTAAAGCATTGAATTTTTTACCAGGAACCGAAATCGAACTTTTATCTGTTGTTGAGAGAATTGAAAATTTGGATGGTAGATCTAACTTTTTGTGTAAATGTGCATGCGGTAATTTCTGTGAAGTTTTAGGAAAAAAATTAAATGCAGCTTTACAAGGAAGAGGAGGAAGCAAAAAATCTTGCGGCTGTTTATCTTCTTGGATGTCTCATACTCATGCTTTATCTGATGAAAAAGATATCGTAGGAAATAAATATGGAAAACTTACAGTTCTTTCGAGGAGTTTTCACAGATATTCTCAAGATCATTCTTCTTCTTATTGGGAATGTCTATGCGAATGTGGAAATAAAAAAATTATAGCTAGAAAACATTTAATCACTTTAAACACCATAAGTTGTGGATGTGTAAGATTAGAGAATAGTAAAAAATTTATCGAAAAACATTCTAAGAGAAAATTTTATGATAAAAATTCCCTGAAAAAATGCTCTAAATGTTTTTATATAAAAAAATGTGAAGAATTCCACAAAAAACTAGATAAATTTTCTTCGCGTTGTAAAAGCTGTATCAAAGTCACTAAGAGCTCTTAATGACTTGCTCGTGAGGAAATGCATAGCAGAAACCATTGAGGGATTTAGTGGAGAGCCTGAGAGGGTTACTGTCAGGATCTCGTTTGATTTATGATTATTTGTATGTATGGATGATATATTGTTCGGCCAAAAACTTTAAGTAATCCAGTACATTTCCGTTGAAAAAATCTATCTTTGATAATGTTTTACTGATCTTTTTACATTTAGATTTTATGACCATTGAAATTATCGTTTCGCTATCAATCAAATGCGTCTGTTCATTGTGTTTAATCTCCCATTGAGCGAATGGGAGTTCTTTTTCTTTAAAAAACGTTCTTAAGTTCATTTTCTCACCTTTAATTATTGGTTATATGAGATGGATTTCTTTTTACTTCACTATTCGAAAGCCACATGTTGTAATCGCTTGAACTCTCAAATGCCATATATCCTTGCATGTAGGAGTCTTTTTTAAGCTTTACCACCCAACCTGCCCAAGGCGCTACTTTTTTTGCCTCTTTTTTTGTCTTACAATTCTCGATATATTGTGATCTCATTTTTTAACCTATTTTTTGTGTTAGTCTTGTTAATCATCGCTGCTACGACCAGCCGATTGTTACATCGGACAACTGGGAGACTTGCGACTATCTAAAATATAACAAAACGTATGTTTTAGATCAACACAAAGTTTCGATAAATTGTGAAATAAAGTGGAAAATGGATTGTGAATATATTGATAGGGCTAAATTATTTTTCAGTTTTGAGTATCTGCGAAAGCAGTATCATCAATTGCCAGTGGTCGTAATGAGTGACTGGCATCACAAGAGCGTGAGCTGGCATGTTTTCGAATGTTTTTACAAGCTCGTCTAGCATATCTATTAAGTCGGCGCGACTTGGTTTAGGTTGATCGTCTGTCATTTTATTCCATTTATTTTTTGCTTATGATATATATAGAATTTTGAGATTGACACAAAGGGGAAAATATGGCTGCACCTAAAGGAAATGAGTATTATAAGCTAGCCACATCGACTGGAAGAGAACAAGAATTGACAAAAGACTTTGGGGACGCGCTTGCTGAAGAATTTTTGAATTGGTGGTATTCCAACCCTGATTGTGTATGGTTTTATCAGTTTTTCGATGATATAAAAATAATGCATAGGTCTGCTGTAGATAGACTAAAGAAGCGTTCTATTAAATTTAAAGATGCTCTTGCCATAGCCTCAAAATCACAAGAAGGACGTATTTTTCAGGGTGGAATGAAAAACTTATATAAAGAAGGGACAACAAAATTAGCTCTCACATGTAAGTATAAATGGAAACCACCTGCTCAACAAAATGATGTCAACGTAAAAAACAGCAACATTAAATCATGGATGGAATTCGCCGATGGTCAATCTGCTGATATGATGGCCCCTGAATAATGATTACAAAATATGATCTGGCAAATACTCGTTGGCGTCTTAATAATCTATACTATATCCGCGACAAACAAGGATATATGGTTCAATTCAAAATGAATTGGGCTCAAGAGCGCTTGTACGCCGATAAATGGTATTGCAATATAGTGTTAAAGGCTCGTCAGCTAGGTATGAGCACGTTTATTTGCCTGTTATTGCTTGACAAAACACTATTCAATTCTGGCCAATCCGCTGGTATCATCGCACACACTATTGACGACGGTCAATATTTATTCGCAAAGATTAAGTTTGCTTATGATAATTTGCCTCCGGAGATAAAACAAGAAAGAACCGCTGACAATAATACTGCACAGATGCTTAAATTCTCTAATGGCTCAAGCATACGTGTAGGCACATCTTTGCGATCATCCACTTTTCAATACCTCCACATATCAGAATTCGGCAAAATCTGCGCTAAATACCCTGAGAAGGCACGAGAGATTATTACTGGCTCTCTCAATACATTAGCAACAGGTCAATTTTGCTTCATTGAATCAACGGCGGAAGGCAGGGAAGGTTACTTTTATGATATGTGTAAGCAAGCTCAAGCTAATAGGGATAGTAAGAAACCATTGTCAGAACTCGACTTTAAGTTTCACTTTTTTCCATGGTACGGTGAAAAATATTATCGCTTGCCCTCAAGTATATCTATTGGTGAGGATCATCAAAATTACTTTGCATCTCTTACTTCAATCGGTATCAATCTCGAAGACGACCAAAAAGCGTGGTACGTCAACAAATGGCAATCACAAAAAGACGACATGAAGCGCGAATACCCTAGCACGCCAGATGAGTGTTGGGAAACTTCAAATGAGGGGACCTATTATGCAAAATATCTCACGAATGCTCGTTTGGAAAAGAGAATATGTCATATTGGCTATGAAGAGTCCTTACCTGTACATACAGCTTGGGATTTGGGCTATAACGACTCTACTGCGATATGGTTTTTTCAAATCTTTGGCAAAGAAATCCGCCTCATCGAATATTTGGAAGGTGCAGGGGAAAGTCTGGTATCCTACATTCGCCAACTCAAAGATCGTCCGTATAGTTATGGATATCATCTCGCACCGCACGATATAAGCGTGCACGAACTGGGCTCTGGCATGACACGCCAAGCTATAGCTTATCAAAATGGCATTAGCTTTATCCCTGTGCAAAAGCTTGAGATTATTGCCGGCATAGATGCAGTGCGAAACATACTCAATAACTGCTGGTTTGACGACAAAAAATGTGAGAAAGGACTATTTGCACTTGATAATTATCGAAAGGACTGGGATGATCGGCACGGCTGCTGGTTAAAAAAACCTTTGCATAACTTTGCTTCTCACGGAGCGGATGCGATGCGCTGTTTAGCTGTAGGGCTACCATATATTACTGCGCAGAAATCTCCGGCGGAACTACAAAGAGAGCGCATGGCTGAGATGAGAGACGCAAGCGGTCAATATCCCGGATCGTTTTTGTATACGCCCGACAAGAACAAAGGCGTACCGGAATATAGAAAGAGATTTTTTTAATGAATTTTGAGGAAGTACCACCAGGACTACGTGAACCTTATTTAAAAATTTGTACATGCGGAAAAAACCATAAAATATTAACGCAGGAAAGTAATTCTCCCGAATATGAAACAGAGGTTTATGTATTATGTTCGCGCTGCGGTAAATACTTAGAATTTATCTTACCTGTAAATTGAGAAAATAGATGTCAGAATATTACGACCATGACGAATTACTTAAGATTTTCGAGCAGCATGAAAAAAAAGCTATCGTAGAGAATCAAAGATTGATTGAAGGTTTTAAAAAAGATTATCCTAACGATCCTTTGCCGTCTCATTTTGAGGAAGATTTCAGCCTTCCCAAGGCTCTCAAAACAATCGTAAACGAATTAATCGAAATCAAAGCTAAAAACGAAAATATAAACTCCGAGTACATGTTATTTGTGAGCGCAATGCAAAATTCTCTTTGCGTAATAGATAAATATGTGAGTGAGTTACAGGCTAGACTCAATACACTGGAAAACAAATGAAAAAAGAATTTACAATCCAGAAACAAGACAAAGAAACTACATTTTTTCCGATGCAATACGAGATGAATCTAGACTCTCCTAAGCCATCGACTTCCGAACCTTTTGCACTCCCATTTGGCAAGTACGACATCAATTTTGTGATCACATTTTGTCGCATTCTCATTGATAAGATCGACCGTCTTAAGTTTAACCCGCGTGATCTACCCTTTACACTCACTCAGAGTTTAAAGAAATTATTAGCCATGCTCGAAGTTGAAAGAGATCAAATGAAATGAATAAATGTGACATGTGCGGTTCAGAAATATTAGATGGGAAATGTTCATGTGGAATATGGAAAAGCAAAGAAGAAATGGAGAATTGTCCCATAAAAAAATCTGTAGAATATTTTCATGATTTAAAGCGTTTTACATTAACTGGTGACGCTCCTCATTTAGGATGTGCTGTTGTCTTTTTTAGAGGAGATTATAATGATTGTAAAAAAGTAGAAAAGTTTATTTATGAAATAAAAAGTCGCCCTTATTATGAAGAAAGAGATCAAATGAAATGATCATTCCTTCAATTCCATCTCCAAAATATCTCTCATTAATTTCAAATGTTCCAAGCTCTTCTTAGGATAAAAGCTACCAAAACCCCCAGCATCATCCGTTTTACTCAAGAGTAAATCCAATTCATATTCGCACCTCGCGATTGCATGCAATTGATCTTTGATTTTTTCAGGTGTTAGATACGATGAATCTTCATTTTTTTCGAGTTCCTCTCTTAGTGATTTTTCTACTCGAAGCACTATTTTTGCAATTAGACCTTTCGAATCTTCCATATTCCTGACTTGATATAATTAAAGTTTTAATTTACTCTCTGTATTTTATCGGAGGTAAGTTTGACATTCTACAATGCGCCGTGGGATAACAGCCTCGAACCTAATCAGGGCAACGTTAGACAATGGTTGGATAATTTATATTCCAAATTTCAACCTATCGAACAAGCGCGCTGGAATCAGTCAAATATTGACACACTATTCTACGCGGGCTCACAGACGTTTGTCAACAGGTATTTCAATTTTTCTCCCAACTCAAGCAATAATCAATACTACTTTAATATTTGCCAGCAGCCTGTTAATATGGTTACTGGATATCAACGTCAACACCGTAAATCTATTTCCTATCTTCCCTCAGAGGGAGCAGATCCAAATACTACCGATCAATATACCCGGCTAATCACTCACGTATGCAACACAGAGGGTATTCACGAGCAATTCAGTAAAGCATGTGAGCTTGCAGCTATATCTGGAATGGTTTTAATTCAGCCATATCTTGATTATACTTCATCAGACGCTTCACAGGGTAGCATGAAGCTGAAAATCTGGGAATATAATTCATTTTTAGTGGATCCGTATTTTCGCAATGCTGATATGTCCGATGCCTCCTATGTATGGACTCAAGAGTATATAAGCAAAAAAGAAGCAGAGGAGCGTTTCCCAGACAAAATTGAAGTCATCGCGCCAATGTCAGGCACTCCACAGCGCTATGGCAGCTTCTATTTTCTTCCAGAAAACTATAACATGGCTCGTAATGATCTCATGGTCCTTTCTTACGTATGGTATAAATGGAAACGCAAGCGCAAAAAGCTATATTCTAAATCTCGCAACCAATTCTTTGATTATGCTCAGGACCAAGAGAATATAGACGAGCTGCTGTATAATATACCCGATTTAGAACTAGTTGAAGTTACGGTTCCGACATGGAAACTAGCCGTCGTCCTTAATGATCAACTTATGTTTCAAGGTGATAACCCTTTAGGATTCGACGACGCATGCCCGGCGATTCCAGTATTTTGGAATTATGAACCTCACAATAATTACTATGATTTACGCGTGAGGAGCCTAATACGGCCGGCGGCCCCCTCTCTTAACTGAGGGGGGGCGGCCGGCTGAAATAATGAACTATGAGAGACCCCCAGTTCCTTTTCAACTGGAAAATCATCACAAACAACGATATAGAGGCTGCTACAATCAATGCAGGGTGGAAAAGAAAGGTTGGAGCTGTAGTCAACGAAGACAATCTCAAGAAATCTGGTCAAGGATGGGACGTTGTAATCAATCCAGGATTCAACCTGGAGGATTGCGAAAAGATTATTCCATCGTCTGTACCTGCATCATCTTTAGAACTCAACGAACAAATGAAAAACCTGATCTTTACCACCGCAGGTATTGATCTTGAAAACTGGTCAGCGCAGCAAGATAAGCAAGTGAGTAGCTTGACTCTAATGCTAAAACAAGCTGCTAATCTCATGGTATTTCAAAAATATTTTGATCAATGGGATTATAGCCTGAAACTTCTCGGCGAAAGAATGCTACAAATTGGCCAAAACAATTGGAATGCCGCGAAAGTAAGCCTCATGATCGGCGAGGAACCAACAGCATTTTTCTATAGCAAAATATTCGCCAAATATCAGACAGTGGTTGAGGAAGGGTTGCTCACTCCAACGCAGAAATCATTCCAAGCTCAACAAATGCTAGATATCAACCAGGCATTCGGCCGTGAGGTTATTCCTCCATCAATGATCATTAAAGACATGGCTATCCAAGGCAAA
>JGI24890J29729_1000242_pt1 | contig 39947 bp, 51 predicted proteins | sample FreactcultureFD7_FD_29729 | JGI IMG/M metagenome (IMG submission 29729)
TACAATATGGCCACGCCCGCGACGCCGTGCCCAGCGACCTGTCCATATGCGGGCGGAAATGTGGCGGGTGCTGGGTATACGTGGAATACGAGCATTGCTGCAACGGGAACAGGGACCACCCCACCCGCAACGTCTACAGATAGTCCAGTTTCATGCCCTGCAAATAACTGCAATGCCTCAGGATATTACAATATGACGACACCCGCGGGTTCGTGCCCAGCGACCTGCGGATATGCGGGCGGAAGTGTGGCGGGTGCTGGGTATACGTGGACTACGACTACTCCTGCAACGGGAACAGGGACCACCCCACCCGCAACGTCTACAGCTGCTTCACCTTCATGTGGTGCGGTTACTATAGCATCATGCTTGCCTATTACACTTACAAGTATGGGAGCAACCGGGCCATATGGACCTTCAACTGTTACATATTCTCCAAATAAATTTGGAGTAACTGTTTCAAGTGGAATACAGCAATTTACCGTTCCCTATACTCGACCATATACTTTCGTTGTTACGGCAGCGGGTGGGCAAAATGGTTCCAGCTATAGTGGTGGTAATGGTGCTGTTGTTACTGCTACTATAACCCTGAATGCCGGACAAACTGTATATTGTGTAGTAGGACAGTGTGGTATTGTCGAAGGTGGCACAGGAATGTCTGGCGGTGGAGGATCGTTTGTGATGATTGATTTTAATGCTTTTTCCAGTACAGTAGTAGGTAATGCAAACCGTGTTTTTATTGCCGCAGGTGGTGGTGGTGGTGCGTCGGCAACCACGGCAGGAGGAGATGGCCAGGGTGCCACGTCAGCAACCCCAAACGGGATGGGGGTGCAGTCCGCGTACAGCGGAATCGGAATCATGGGATTGTACAATGTCTCACAGTTTTCAGGAGGCGGGGCGACATTTGGGGCTTTTGGTGGTTCTAACTGGCATAATGGTTCCATATCATACCCAACATGTGGAAGTGGATATTTCGGCCCTAATGCCACAAGTACTTACGCTCCAGGATGTACTTCCATGGCACAAGGATGTACTGCCGTAACATATGCTGTAGGAACGAATAAAAATGCTAATGGTTCTATTGTCATCTCTTAGCTCTCCGGTCTTGCATCAACAACCACGGGCCTTGCATTCGAGCTTTGTGCAGACTCGGACTTTCAAAATTTATAAAAACTTCGGGAGAAAATTCAATATACCATTGATATTCTCCATTTTCTCGAATTGAAAAAGATTTTTCATCAATCTTTTTCAATTTTGTGACAGCCGCTGCATAGTCGTTGGCATAGACAACCGTACCGTGTTCGAATTTGAATGGCTTTGGGTCGTCTTTATAAAATAACCAGTTCATTTCGCCTTTCTCGTAATACCGAGTGCACTCTCTAACTTTGATGACGCCCGTGCGAGTGGCTTGTCTCGTTTGAGTCTGAGCGAGTCGGCCGTCGGTGTCGAATCTTCGATCGCTTTGAGTCTCCCCGGATTTGGCACAGATTTAGAAGGTTTTTGATTTTCAATCTTTTCTTCAGTCACAGGAACGTACCTGTGTTCGAAAGGCCAGTGAAGCACGGGCGGCTCCACCTTCCCACCAAACTTTCTGAATTCTTCAATTGTTAGAGTTCCACCGAAACACTGAAGCATCTGCCGCTTTGGAGCCTGCCACAAAGGCTCGTAGTGCCCTATAGACTGAAGACGCATCATTGCCAGAATAGACGTAATCTCACCTTTCCGAGCTGTATCCATATCAAGCGCATACGCCTTTGTGCACGACCATGAGCAGAAGTTTCCAATGGTGCTGTACCTTTTACGAAGGTCATCATATTTTAATGGAAGATGAAATGGAAGACTGTTTTCGTGAGGGTGGACACACCACCAACATACCAAAGTCATTTAAATACAAAATAATTAATCCTTTATATCTGTATAAATTTTAAATCAAATATATGAAAGCTCAGTATCTCTATATTTTTACACTTTTTCTGATTCTTATGTTTGTAACAGGATTCATATTCTTTTATCCAGTAGCAACAGGTTCCGAGAAACCGTGTGTTCAGCCCAACTGCCCAGCGGGACAGACTCTTTCCGGAACAACGTGTCTCAGTTAAAAACTCACTGACCTTATTAAAGAATGCTCTTGTCAATCGACTGCGGCATAAAAAACCTGGCCATGTGTTTGATTGACCCAAAAACTCGCAAAATTTCACATTGGGATGTCTCAGGGGTGCCGCCCAAGCACGCCGACGGCATTTTCCCGTGTCTCGTCAGGCATCTCAACGAGAAGCCCTGGATTCTTGACGCGACGACGGTTATTATAGAAAAACAGCCCGACAGGAACCGCTCTATGAAAGGAGTTGAAAACCTGCTTCATACGTATTTCCTTGTCAAGGAGAAAGATGTGACCATTTGGGACGCGCGCCACAAGGTTCCGGATGTGGCCGGTCCGGGAAAGGCGCGATATGCAGAGCGCAAAAAGACTTCAATCGAACGAGCCCGTGCTTTTATTCTCGAAACGAACCAAGAATGGGTCACCTTTTTCGATAAGCACAAGAAGAAGGACGACTTGGCCGACACGGTCATGCAGGCTCTGAGTTTTATAAACAAAAAGGACGTACCGGTTCCTCTCAAAGCCAAAGGGTGCGCACCTCGGCGACCGACCGAGAATCAGACTCGTACGAAATATAGTAAAGCAAATCTTGCCTGGCTCTACAAAACGGGAGCAAAGCAGGATGCGCGGTTCAAAAAGGACCTTGCACGATATTATCAAAATATCGAAGAATTAAAAAAGGAATTTAAGCTAGACGGTCAAGGAGAGATCCGCCAATGCCAGAACTAATGGTGAAATCACGCTGCTGGCTCTTGACAAACTGCATGTCACCGCACAGACCGCCTGGGGTCAGATCCTGGGTATAGTACGCCGAGTCGCCTCCTGGACCCGGGACGCACTTCAGGTTGTTCTTCACGTCAAAGATGCTGGCCACGCCATCCATGACCGTCTTTCCTGGGTTTATCCCAATATCGGCGCCACCACGGGAAATGTAGTTGCTCGTCCGACCCTTGAGCAGGATATACATAATTACAACAAGCAGGGCAATGATCGCCACCTTGCTAAACTTCATCTTCATTTGCATTTGGTAGACATTATTTTTGGGAACATGCGTTAAAGCTACCAACCTTCTTTCTTTAAACATTCCATATGGACATTAGTTTTGATACTCGCGAAGGAACCAACATGAATCTGAATGATGACGAGTCAGCCCTGCTTGACGAGATTTCCTTCCAGCTTCCGACGAAAAGAGTGGCTGTAAAGCCCAAGCCAGCCCGGCCTTCCCCGTTCGCCAAGCAGGCTCCTGGGCCGTCCATGAATGCTGGGCCTCCTGATGATGGCATGGACGTGTTCATGAATCCCGACAAGCGAACGTCAGCACCCCCTCCGCCTCCTGAGGAATATGATGGGGGCGAGGATCCTGACGAGTACGACCATCAGGAAGGTGGAGGTGGGGGTGGTGAGCAGATCCCGTCTGACGGATACAAAACTATCGAGGACGAGAAGGCTGACTTGCTGAACAAGATTGCCCGTCTGAACAAGAAGGGTGTCACTTCAAGCCAGCGCCTGACGATCTTTTCGGACATTGAGGAGATTCGCACAGAGTACAAGCGTATGACGTATTCGATTGAGGTTGAGCGTTCGATCAAGTTCCAGCGCCGTATGCTCGTGGCGTGCGTGACGGGCCTCGAGTTCCTGAATGACAAGTTCGACCCGTTCGACGTTGAGCTGAACGGTTGGTCTCAGAACACTATGGAGAATATCGACGACTATGACGGTGTTTTCGAAGAGCTCTATGCCAAGTATCGCACGAAGGTACAGGTTGCACCAGAGGTCAAGCTCATCATGATGGTTGGCGGGTCGGCTATGATGTTCCACCTGACCAACTCGATGTTCAAGGCGGCAGTGCCAAACCCGACACAGGTGATGCAGCAGAACCCTGAACTGATGCGGAACATGGTTGACGCAGTACAGCGGTCTCAGATGCCCGGTGCAGCTGACCCGCCCGCCGGCGGTCTCCGTCGTGGCGAGATGCGCGGACCTGGTATGGACTTTGGGTCTCTTATGAATATGATGGGACCTCCGCCAGCTGTAAACTCTCGGCCACCCAGGCCAGACGACGATGACGTCTCGGATATTGTATCAGTCGACGCAGGTGGCGAATCACGCGAGGTGAACGTAAAAACGCCTCGCGGTCGCAAGACCAAGAAGAAGGAGGTATCGATCTGAGAGGGTGTCCTTCGGACTTTGAATTTTTTCCTCAACCTAAAATAAGATGGGAGTTCCCATGGCTCCCTGGGGGCCTCCAGTAACCATTCCACCAGTATACGTCCCTCCCCAAAAACAGCAGCAGGTACTCGCTCTTCCGGCTCTTCCAGGCTCGGACAACACCGAGTGTAATTATCTCGTGATGTTCTTCGTGGCTGGTGTTTTCCTCATGGCTCTTGGCGATTCTATGAAAGGCAAGGCTTGACGTGTGCGACTGAAATAATTTCAGCCAGGCTCTTCTCATAAAGAGACGTCTGGTGGCTCCAGTGTGGGCTTGTGATATCTCCTCCAATTTGCTGCATTTAATACATGTCAAGATAAAAATTGACATTTTCCTTTTCCAAAAACTTCATCGGCTGGGGTCTTCAGAGGTTCTAAACCTCCGAACCCGCCTTCTCTGTAGACCACGCATCTCTTTCGGTACATTGAGTACAGAACGGACCAGTGGTCTACAATGTCATATATGAGCGGATCGTTCGTCTTTCCGGGAGTTTCACGCATAATTCGACCGATCGATTGTTTAATGTCCGACTTGGGGGTCGAGAGTATGACTGTGTCAAGTGCAGGAATATCAAGACCCTCGTGCGCGAGCTGAAACGTCGCAATGACTATCGGCTTTTTCGATGACTCGTTCAAATCAGCCTCTTTCATTCCGCCCACATATAGACCCGAGTTAGAGCCAAATCTTTTATGTAGCTCAAAGCAATGCTCGCGCCGATCGCTCAGAACCAGAACCCGCCTGTTCGCTTTCACTGCCCCTATAGTCGTCTCGACTATCAGGTCGTTCCGTTCGACGATTTCAGTCAGGGATGTGATCATTCCAGCCATGTTAATCTTCCCAAACCTCGTCACCGGTGGGGATTCCTTGAACGATTCATGCGTGTACTGAAGAGGGACGACGCGCGTCTGAGCCTGGTTCGCTCGTTCGACCCGGAAGAACTCAGGCCCGAGGAACCAGTACAGAATCCTCGTCAGCCCGTCTTTGCGTTCTGGCGTCGCCGTCAGACCGAGCGTAAACCTCGGACACACCTTGAACATGAACTGCGAGAACGCGGGAGCTCCAATGTGGTGCGCCTCATCGACGATAACCAGACCAACTGAGTCGAACGCATCCTTGGGAAAGGCTTTGGGGCCATCACCGGTCGGGCGGATACAAAGGGTCTGAATGAGAGCAATAACATAGTCTTTTTCAACGTCAAAGACGTCCCCTTGAACCCGACCTATTGTGGCTCCTGGGCAAAATTCGTTTATTTTTTCAGCCCATTGATTTGCAAGAAACTCCTTATGCACGACAATCATCGTCCGAACCTTTAGATGTGCCGAAAGAGCCAGGGAGACTGTAGTTTTACCAAATCCACAAGGGAGCGAGAGTACGCCCCCTCCGACGGTTTCGAAAGCTCTAACGCCTCCTTCAAACGCTTCGACCTGTCTTGTTTCTGTTCTAAGTTTTCCAGTAAAATTAATGCTGGGACAAGAAGCAGGAGCCTTTCGGGTATCCTTGGAGGGCGCCGGGGCATCATAGTAACGTGGGATGAGAATCCGGCCTGTCCCGGGAACTTGCCGCCAGACCTTGAAGGAGGGTGCCTGTATCCCCAGTGCATTCTCTACTGGTCTAACAGTGAGTACCTTCTTTAGTTCGGCAGTCTCCTGGACCAGATGCCCATTCCTGGTTAGCATTCCTTGATTGATACAAGGATCAAATGCTCTAGACCGTTCCATGACTTTTTTATAAATTCTATTTCAATAATTTCATCTTTTTTCATCTCCTGAATTGTCTTCAATCCCAAGACTTTACACATGACTCTCCCGTACCGGAATGGAATCTTAATTTTAAAAATTTTTGAATCTAAAATTATGTCCATGTATTTCCGGCCATCACAATCGTAGTATGGTTTATATATTAATGCAATTTTCATCTAAAATTAATGAATATTTTAAGTTACCCAAGGATACTCGGTGCATGAGTTTTGATTTGGCATATAACCTAAGTTGGATCCTTGACCTGGGGGCATTGGTGAAACTGTCTCGTTCGCGTTTTGTACCGCTGTTCCATCAACACTCCAAATATCTCCTCCTTGTATCGGACTTATAAACCCTTTTGGGTGATACCCATTGTTCATGTCGTTGTAACAATCCATAGGAGCACATGATCCATTTCCGGCGGCCGTGCATGAATGAGCCGATCTATAAAGTGAAAACGATAGAGCACCTTCAGCGACTATAGTTCCCTCACTTTCATAACATGTCGGGTATTGATTTCCCATCGGGTCTCTCGGCCCATCACTTTTTTGATCAATTCCTAACAAATCACAAAATCCTGGCACGTCGTTATAACATACGCCCGTCGTTCTATTATATTGGTTTACGGCACACCCGGCACCTCCAGTATATTGACCACCGTTGAAACACATGATTTGGTCACATGCTAAGTGATTCGATGGGCTCTGAACTGTGCACGCTCCGGCCGGAGGAGTCGCAATGTAGTGCGTTACAGGGTCGTTTACTAAATTTATAGGAACTGTCGGAAAGTAGTTTTGGTTCCTCCATTCGGTGTAGAGACCGTCCCATTCACTCTCTGTGCACGTTGCCGATCCAGAACTCGCAGACCGGGAACCGGAACACAAATACGCAGGTTTTGTCGGTATACCCTTTCCAAAATGCCACTGAGAAATAGCGTGACATTCTGTCTGTGTTTTATATGTACACATTTTAGGCCACCCCGGGACTCCCGAGTCGAAAGAGACCCCGTTATTACTCACGCACATTTCGTCTATTATTAAATCATTCATGCTATCAAAATCAGCTTGACTCATTGAACTGATGGCATACGCCACATCTACGGCCGTTACATTCTGCCCTTGTGTAAAAATTCTACGGTTATAAAAACTTGCAATCAAATTATACAAAACTGGGTTTATAGGCCCATTTGAGTTCACTGATTGAAACAAAAGTTCGGTTACGTTATAAATTAACAAATCACTAAACGCATCATCTCCTATATCCATATGAAGAGCATCAAGTGGACCTATGATTGCCGGATAGTTTATATTATTTGCTAAAAATACCTCATTTGCGACTTGGGCGTCGTTCTGAGCCTTATTCCGTAATAACGCATTTGTATCCGCATAATTCGACCACCCACCCCAATCTCGGGCATCCAGAACCATTCCGGCTATAGACCATGCATCAAAAGCCAACGCGACGGGGTTTTCAATCGCGCCTTGCACGGCCGAACGGACCGATGAAGCGACGGCTGCTCCGTACCTTGCAGCGGTTGCCGCGGCAGTTTCACTTAGAAATATACTAGCATCTTCGGCGGTCGCACTTGCGATGGCTGCTTCAATTTCAGCACTTGTTCTCCCGGCATCGGTCATGGCCTTTCGTATACCAGTCTTGCCAAAACGAGCACCCATCCGAGCCGCGTCGACCAGTGATACCGAGCCTCTCATTATCGCGTTATACATTTTCTTTGAAAACACCTTTTCTCCGAGAACTCTGTCACCCGATGCCTTCACAGTCGCCTTATACCCGGCACTTCGTTTTAAATAATCTTTCATGGCTGTAATCTTTGTTTTCCCCCATTTTGCGGAGTCCCATAACGAACTTGGTTTTAGGGCTCTGTCGATGGCGAGCCCGATGCCGACAGTTTCCAATCCTGAAACTATCTCTTCGAAAATAACACTCATAATGTCGGGTTGATCGGGGAGATCCATATTTATTTGATCAAAGCTCGAACTTGCTCCGGAATTTGACCCATTTGTGGAGTCGCTTGTTCCCGAGTTTGACGAATTGCTCGAGCTCGAGCTCGAACTAAAAAATCCCTTTTTCCAAGCAACTACGAGTATTACTAAAACTATAATTATAAAAAGTCCTACAAAACCTATTAAAATTATAGAACTATTATTGCCTGGGGGTTCGAAGTTATTTTCCATTATTATTAATAGTTATTTTATTTGTGTAAAAGCATAAATGCACCCAACCCTAACGAAAGTAAACAGCATATAATAGCAATTATAAGTGCCACCGTTTTCCCACCGCCTAATGCGTCACAGAGTGTTGGAGCAAGAATGCACAGACCGCTTTGTACGGCAGGAGCCACCGTTTGCAGCACTTGCAAAACCGTCATTGCAACAGTCGTAATAATATCAGCCACAAACCCAGCAAGCTGATTTTCAAAAGACGAAGAACACGTGGCATATCCCCACTGAGGCACGCCCGTTCCAGGAACCGTAATTGGGTTCTTAAGAGTCAGGACGACTATGTTGTCATCCTTAATTCCTGTAATGGTGACATCTCCGGCATCATCGAGAGACGGTGTCCACCCGGCAGTGCTACTAAACTTAAAAGTATCGTTTATTCTCGGCCTGAACATTCCAGCGACGCATCCAACAGATGGTCCCGGGGGAGTATAAGAGACTTCGATCTGTGTATTTGACGTATTCGGAACTATTGAAATATTTGTCATGGTAACTTTGACGCCATCAGTACACCCAAGCATGGCACCAGCGACAGCAGTCATTGCAATTGCAGATATTCCTACAAATGTCTTCACTGGATTATTGCCAATCATCTTTGCTGCTCGCCCGCTCCATGATAATTTTTCGACATCTTCTAAACTTCCGTCTGCTTTTCTTGCTAAATTTCCATCAGCGTCTGTAGCACCTGGGGTTTCTGCGTTTTTAACTTTTGGAGGCGTTGTAGGGGCGGCGTTCACTACATCCGTAAGTTCTTCCACCTGGGTCGCTACCTGACTTGGGTTTTCTTCGGCCGCACTCCTCATAAGACCGACGTCACTGGGATCCGCAATGTTCGTAATATTAAATGGAACACTTCTGTCACCGAATTTTATTATACCGCTTATTTGATTTGGAGGCAGATCGACATTCAGGGCTCCCTTAAGGGCTCTTCCCAGGCCTGCACCGTCTTCACCCAAATCAGCAGCTTTTCTTGCAAGACCAGCCATTACTTTATAATTATATTTTAATATAGTATGAAGGCTCCGACAGGAGAGCAAATTCAAAATATGATTAACTCTGCGACTGACGATGATAGCCTGATTATAATAGTTTTTGTATTAGTTTTAGTATGTTTGTTAGCTGCTGGAGGTTCCTATTTTGGAAAGTTCTTTTGTCCAAAGTTTGGGTACAAATGTTCCAGTTCCAGTTCCAGTTCCAGTTCCAGTTCCAGTTCCAGTTCCAAAACGAGCACGAGCCGGAGCACCAGTAGAGTGACTGGGACATATATACCGCTCGATAACCTCCAAGACTCGACAAGTAATGCAGGTGACCAGCAAGGAGCCATGAACAGAGACTGTGAGGGGGAATGGGTCACGACATATACAGGTCAAAATTCAACATACGGAGTCTGTTCTGAAGAATGTTATGATGTAACAGTTCAGCCTAACGTGGTCGGGTACAGTTATTACTCATTTAATGTGACAAATCCGGCACTTGGAACAGGTCAAAGCTGTTTAGATGCTGCGACTAACTCAAACCCCAATTCAGGACACACGGTCACGAACGTAGGAACTACTGCCCAACCAGATATAGTCGTTCAGGCACCTGGTATTTGCAATAGAAATGTTCCATGTTTTCAAAACTGTAGCCTCGGTCAGTATGCGCCTGTAGCCGGAGCGCCTTTTGAATGCAATACAGGTCTTCAACAGGTTGAGGCTGCTTTTACAGTATCACCAGATGGGACAAATTCTGCAACGTGTACAAACATTGTCGGCTACGGACATACGAACACAAGAAACAGTTGTCCGAATGTTGCGGCTTCGGGGCCTTTGTGTAATACAAATTATAGCTATTATTCTACCGGGTCGTCTGTTCCACAACCTTCGGTTAATGTTTGTACTGGCAGCCCTCAGCACCCGTGTACTCAACCAACCTTAACAACTCCTACGTGTGTATACTGGCACGCAGTCCTACAAGGAGCTGGGGTCTATTCAGGTAAAATATCTACTTGGGATACTGAAAATCCAAACACTGTCACGTGCCCGGCAGGTTATACATTACAAACAACGGATGGCTCAAATACTGCGACGTGTATTCCTATTGGAGACTGGTACACGTGTGCATCAAGCCCTCAAACTTTTAAAGGAAACGCGGGAAGGGCTTCAAGTGTCAATTCATACCTGACCGAACAAGGTGATATACTCAAAGGCTGTATTCATAAACTTGGAACAGGTTTACGACCTACGACCGGGACTGACCCCTCTCTCGACTGGGGAGCGGCTCAGTGTTTGACTGGATCCGTAGATTCTGCCGGGTTGTGTACCTAAAGAAATGCGTTCCTTACATTCAAATGGTCAAGATTGTATTCTGTCTCCCGGGCAAGACGTATTCGCGTGACTTTCTGCTGTGCTGGACGGATCTGATGATGCAGGTCGCCTCGAAGGGCCACCAGGCCATGGTGAGCCAGCAGCCAACCAGGGCGGAATGCCTGGCCTTTTGCAGCGGGGACTACGAAGTGGCCATGTGGATCGACCAGGACGTTATCTTCCGACCCTCCGACTTTTTCGATCTTCTCGAGAGCCCACATGACGTGACGGCTGGGCTCTACGCCCGTGACCCAACCCCTTCCAACCCGGCCCCTGAGTTTACTGCGGTCAAGGATGGAAGCTACCTGAAGCCTGACGATTCTCATGAGGATCAGTACGTTCAGGTTGAAAAGACCGGACTTGGCTGGGTTCTCATACGCAGGGGGGTTCTTGAGGCTATCGAAGGCCCGCCGTTCTGGAGCACTGAGCCAATGTCCGACGAGGACGCCTTTGCCAAGAACGTCACCGCTGCGGGGGTGCCAATCTACGTGGATACGAAGATGCGTGTAGGTTCGCAAAAATTCCTCGTCATCTAAATAAATGCTCGACTGGCTTGACGGAGACCTCGGCAGCTTTGATGACTCGACCGGAGACATTCTCAGAGTCTACGCTCGTCCGAAAACCATGGGACGCGCAGAATATCGATACACATGCGAAAAGGCCATTGAATTCCAAGACTGGGAAAAGGCTCAGGGTGAGTGGAAAAAATTACCATCTGAAAAAAAACAAAATTTAGATTTAAAAGTTCAAATGGAATTCCAAAACTTTATGGATATACGAGAGGGTCTCCTTGCGACCCTCAGTGATTATCGAGGATTCATAGATATAAAATCAGAATTTATGAATGTGATAAAATCTGTTGAATTTAAATAGACCTAAATATAAATGGAAACAGTCAGACTTGTCATGGCTGATTCAAAAGATCGCGATACGAATCTGTACCCGAACGGGAACGATTACTATGTACACCTGGCCACACCGATAAAGAACGTAAGCCGTGTCGATCTGGTCAGTGCGCGCGTCCCAAATACTATGTATAACTTTATCCAAAACCCTGGAGATCCTCCACCATTGACTTTCCAAGGAAATGATATAAAAATACCAGATGGATTCTATACGGCTCAGGGGCTGGCCGATGCCATTTCCCTAAACAGTGTTGACCAGCCACTCACGGTTGATTATCTTCCAAATGAGGGTCATTTTATATTTTCAAATGACGGCGAACTTACTATAATAATAAACTCCCAACAACTTGCGAATATGTTAGGACTTACCCAAGGAGTCACGTACCATATAACCACCCCCGTAGATGCGAATTTGTACCCGGCCTATGCCGGGAAAGAAGTTTTGATATCTGAAAATATTGTAAACCTTTCAGTAAACGATTACATCTACCTTGACATTACTGAATTTAGAAGTCCAAGCCGCGTGGCAACCGGTGCCATCACGGGGACGACCGGCACAATCACAGGGTCAAATGCTGGCCGGGCATTTGCGCCAATCATAATAGACGTGAGTTCGGCGTGTGTCAAGAACTTCCACGAGGCCAAAGACTACAACATATCCGTATACTTCCCGCAACCTATAGGAACTCTGAGCCGTCTCCATGTCAAATGGTACGACAAGGACGGTCAATTGCTCAACTTTCGAGGTCTCGACACGAACGCATTCGTCCTGCGCGTCTATAGCATCGAAGAGGCTCCACCTCCACCGCCTCCAAAAATCGAGGAAGTGGAGCGCAAAAGGCTCATTGATATTACTGAAACTTTTCCCATTCCCAAACCTCAAAAGAGACGAAGGATACCGTGGGTTCTTATAGTTTTAATTCTTTTGGGATCTTTATTTGCTTATAAAACCTTTTTCAAACCATCTGTTGTAATTTGAAAATAAGCATCTTCCCGAAAGTCCCAAGGGACCGGCTGGTCCTCCTCGTCTTCATAGTCCTCCTCTTCGACTATACTTGAATATTTCGGTGTTTTTGGGTGATATTCGTCTTCGTCACTCTCGTCTTCAATCTCGAATATTCGGATCTGGGTCATCCTCTAATTGCTTATCAATAGCTTTTTTCAGCATAAATTCTGCAGGGGACTCAGGCTCCCATGCATCCCATGTGTCCGCGCATTCGTTCATCTTGCCCGACATGTCGTCTTCGCCTTCGTAACGAGACCATTCTTGGTCCTCGTCTTCTTCTTCTTCGTCTTCTTCCTCTTCCTCTTCCTCCTCTTCATCGTAAATCTCGGGATACAAAGAACCAACCTGCTTTCCGAGGACGTTTCGAGCGGCATACATCATACCCATGCGCATGTCTTGGGCGGTAATCTCATTCCGGCCACACGACTTGGCGTAATGAGCCCCGAGAACAGTTGCCGATTCCATAACTGGAATAATGAGTTCGATGGCAGAGCTCTCAAAATCCATTATGATTCATAGTTAGAAAACATCACTTCTGTATTCCCGCGCTCAATCCTGACAAAATTGTATGCGAGAGCATATATCCTGATGTATGTCCCTGTCTGGAGACCATTTACAATTTTAAAATTAAAATTTTGATTATTTATTAATGAAAAATTCAAATGACCAGTTGGCACATCAGATTGTGGATCAAAACTGAACGAATACATGTAGAAGATACGATCAGGTTTTCGGGTATGAAACTCGAGTGGTTGGATGAGTCGTAGGAAACCCGGAGTTCCTATAGTTTCATCAAAATGTGTTACGCCATTAAATTCCATAGACATGTTCACGAGTGTGTCTGTTGTTCCGTAGTCATATCCAAGGGCCGTGTCGGCCTGGAGAACAAAGAAAACCTCCTTGACAGGATTTGCAAACTGAGTCTTGCATTTTGCGGTTGTTATTCCTCGAGGAACAAAGAACTGCTCGCGCTGGACGTGCTCGTTCAGGTACAATAGGGGCGTTTTCTTAATGTGTTCCCGTTCTGGGTCATCTAAATATACGTATTCTACGTACAGAGATGAATCGAACGCGGGAGCCTGTGGGGCTCCAATGCTAAAGGTGTTCACAGAGCTGAAACCGATACGGACTATGATTGGGTCTTTAATGGCACATATTGGAATACCTCTCTTCAGCATGAAAAAGGGGACGTCAATTGTGTAGGTTGCGAGCCCTCCGTTGGTCAGGTACGGAGTGAGGTTCTTGCCAGTCAACTTGGCGAGAGCACCCTGCTTCGTCTGTGGTACTTCAAGATCTTGCTTCATTTCTATGTACTCTCCCCATTGCCTGTCGACGAGCTGAGCCCCAATGTACAGATCGACAAACTGAATCATGAGAGTTCCGGCCGAGTCGAGGAGATTCGAAAATACTCCTGGGTTTTGAATTTTAATGTAAATTTTTGAAATAATGTCTCCCGACCTGGGAAGTTCGACAAATGTCTCACCTCCAAAGTACTGGTTCTGGGGGCCATAGTAAACCTCGTCTATCCTGGACGTCCAATTCGTCTTTTTTGCATATTTTTCTACGAAATATGTAACCTCTGGATCTGAACTCAAAAAGACATCCTCCTGGCCAAGAATGGCGAGGCTCGTACGTCCAGCCATCTAACATCTACTGCGAAATAAACATTAGGCCTCCGAGCCCATCGTTTATCTGAAGAACATTCTTGCTCACGGCTGTAATCCTGAGCTGCTTGGCTGGATAGTATGCGTCGGATCTGTATATGTTCAGACCCAAGAGTACATACCTGATACGGCTGAAGTTTATAGGACTTTTGAATGTTTTCATGTAAAAATTTCTTGTCGGGAAATTAATGAAATTATTGAAGGGTTCAATGACCCCAAGCTGTGTTGCATCCGTGATGCGGTTCAGCATGATTTCCTCCCCGTTGAATGAGAGTCCCATGCGTTGGAGACCGTCGTTTGTCCAGTCATAGGGGAGAGCCCCGTTGACCTGTATGGCAAAGAAGAGGGCGTTGACGGGGTTTCGGAAATTGAGGATAAAGTTGTCCTGTGTGAGACCGGCGGTCAGATCAATCTCTTGGTATTGAGCCTGGTCTATCACGTATTCGAGCCGAGTCTTGGTGAACCAGTTCAGTTCGGGAGTGTCCAAGTAGACGTATTCGACTATGAGAGTCGCCTGGACAGGGTTGGTCGCAACGACCGGTATGGCCGTCAGAGCCTGGAGCGTGCGAAAGGTCACGTGAATCTCCACGTCTTGACGACTCAGAGAACACATGGGGAGATAATTTTGTGATTTTTCATAAAAATAAAATGGTAAATTCACATAGTAATCTCGGCCGGTTGCAATAGTTGTGTCGTTCTTGCCAGTCAGGAGCGTGAGTGCGGGCTGGTTTTCATACGGAATGTTTAGGTCATTCCAAATCTCTATGTATTCTCCACTGAGAGTCTGGATGGACTGTCCGCCAATTTTGAGGTCGGCCGATTCGATGGCCCATGTCCCAACCGAGTCATAGTAATGATACTGTTTGTAATCCGGAGGGAGGATGCCGGACGTGATGGGGTAGACCCACACGAATGCACCCGGTGCGAAAAACTCGTCATCGTGTCCTACAGTCACCGGATAGGACATTGGAGCCGAATCAACCCGTACAGGAATAGTGACCGGGTACATTGTATTTTCGCTCATTTTTAAGGAATTCTGGTTCGTACCGGCCAAGGTTGTAAATGTGGCTGTACTTAAATCAAGTTTCATAATCATAGTTTGAGTTGTATAATAAAGGGAACCGTTGGAATACGTGAATTGAATAATATTCGGATTTATATATGGGTTGTCCGGATTTTGTACAAACCCCCCACCGGTCGTAAGCGTGTAGGTTTGAGTATAAAATGAATATTGATTTTTTAGACCCGTAATAACTATTTTACGTATTCTGCCGTTATCGGCAACGAGTATACTCCCGTCTGGTATCCAAGAAATGCATGTTACATTTGTCAGAGTGGTCGTTTCTTCATCACCGTCATATACCCCCGCAGCATTTGGAAATATTCCAGCGAGTTGCTTGTTCCCAAACCCATCATCTTTTGAACCCTTTGTTTCGAAATAAATTACCTGGGTCGGATAAATTGCTGTATATACATTTGAATCGGGTGATACAGTGTTAATAGAACCATATCCCTCTTTATAAGGGGGATTTATACTATAAACTCCAGAGGCATCATTTAGTGTATAAACCTGTCCTGTAATTGTGTCATATAAACGTGAGTATGGGTCGGTAATGTAAACGTTTGACCCGGCAACGTGCACGGATTCTATTCTACCAAATGATGCTCCAAGTCCTATATCATCATAAGGTGCCTGGTTCGGACCTCCACCTGCGAGAGTTCGAACGACTTGAGCGGGGTCAGCGACACGCAGTAACCCTTGTTTGTCCGGTGAATAGTCTCCAAAATAAATGTAGTTATTTGAATCTGTGGCCATACATCCGACAGAACCAAGTATTGCGCTCATCCCTGTTCCGTCTGTGACTGATCCGTCTGGGTTAGTTCCTATTTTGTATCCTGCAAATACACTCGACTCTCCTCCAGAAGTTACCTGGGCTATGACCGCTCCACCTACATCGTTTTGAGGATCGAGGACATAGACTGAACCGTTCGAGTCGGAAGTTATCGCAGTTCCCAAGTTTTCAAAATATGAGTCAGATTTATTTACGTTTGAATATGAATTGATATTTGTGACGTGGTTGGTCCCAGCGACACCCGGGACGAATGTGAACCCTTGTGGAACGTTAAAATCTGTCGTTTTTCCAACGCCCGGAACAAAAGTGAAACCATCCGGAGGTGCGTAAAGAGCCGTCGTGTTGAATGTTGTCTGGCCTCCTCCTCCTCTTATGTCGTACCATACATTCACTCCAAATTTGTAGGGTACGTCAACCCCAATGTAACTTATATCGAAACCACGGTCGGCCGTGCTAGGATCGCCACCGATTGCTCCGTCACTACTTGACCAGTCCCCGCCATCGACCCGAACCCACATCATCTCGTTCGACGTTGTATCGACCGCAATATCAACCACGCTACGCGTGAAGAACAAAGGACCCGGTGTCAGTGTCCCTATCGTCCCGTTTGAATACGGTAACCCGGTATCAAAATATCCAAAACTATTCGAATCATTTCCTAGAAAGTTTGATGTATTCAAAGACAGATTCCCTATACCGACCACTGTCTGGGTTCCAACCACGTAATTCATTGTTACGCTAAACATGAGCCTCGTCCTGGTCGGGAAAACGTTCGAAAGAAGCATGGGCGGATGGTCACGGTCATCCCGGGACAACAGTTCCAGTCCAGTTACGGTCAAGTTTTGGTTCGATAGTTCCAAGTAAGGAGCTGCGAGTATCGGGTCCCATGCGGTCGACGGAGGCGTCACGAGCGAGCTTGCCCATGTGTTATACGTTATTTGACCGGGTACAAGGGCGTCTCTATCATAAAAAACATTTACTCCAAATTTGTAGGGTACGTCATCCCCAATGTAACTTATATCGAACCCGTTCGTTCCAGCGACAGGATCGCCCCCGATTCCCCCGGTACTACTTGTCCACTGCCCACCATCGATCCGTACCCACAACATCATATTCGCCGTCGTATCGACCGCAATATCAACCACGTTACTTGTTTGGAGGATGGGCAATCCACGCGGCGGACTATAGGAACCGCCCGTATATATAGTACCACTATCGAAATATCCAAAACTATTCGTGTCGGATCCTAGAGAACTTGTCGTATCCATAGATAAATTACCTATTCCGACCGATGTGCAGTCGGTTCTTCCAACGACATAATCCATGGATACTCTGAACATGAGCTTTGTCCCCATCGAATAAGATTGAGAAAGAAGCATAGTCGGATGTGTGGCAATAGTAGAGAATGCAGTCACGGTTAAGTTTTGTTTCGATAGAAACATATTCGGCCACGCAAGAGTCGAGTCCCACGTCAATGCGGCTGGATCGACGAGTGGAAGGTATGTCGTCATCATGTACGTTCCCACGTTGTTGAATTGAATATTTCCGGAACCATCGAGTGAAATCATATTTTGTACTCCATATTGGTTAAAATCATATGCAAAATTTAAAGGGTTCGCAACTGTGGTTCCGGGTTCAAAGAGAATACCGTTGAGAGGAAGTATCAAACCTCCGGTTGGGTAAATAGCTGTTCCTCCGTACGGAAGCGCCAGGTATGTGAATGATACGAATGATGACGATAGAACGTTTCCATTTGTTCCGTTGACCGTGTTCAGATGAAGAGAATAAGGGTTGGTCGTATCAGACACCAAGATTGGAATAAAAAACTCACTACTCGACTCGGCAAGTTGACCGGACGCGTCATATGTAAATAAAACAACTTTAGAGACGAGTTGTACGGATGTAATAATACTGGGAACTCCGTCTTGCAAAGAGGGAGTGTTTATAATACCAGAAATAAGCCACTGACCTACTTGGTTAAATGTAAAATTACCATCCCCATCGAGTGTAATTGCACCGCCGTTGTTCCCGAGAGAATTCAGGTTAAATGAATATACAGGCATAAACTCAATAAGTGTAATTGATGGCGTGGATGTCGAAGGCCCGCAGTAGTCGTCTATCGGTTGTACGGATATGTACGAACCCGGGTCTATTGGTGACCCCTGGATGTACACGTACCAGTTCTGTGTGACATCCGTGACTGTTATAGGAATTGAGTACGGAATGAGACTATTGGTCGAGATGGGAGTGGGATTGGTCTGCCAGAAGTTTGTCGAATTGGGAACACCATCTGCGCCATCAGAACCTATCAGAATGGTTCCGTTTCCATTCGAACCTACGAAACTGGCTCGAACCATGTAGAGCCCGGCTTGTGTGAAGTTTATGCGGCCTCCCGGTGTGATGACATATGCCAGAGGCGAGTCCTCGTTTGTCCACACTAAGTTTGTTCCACTTCTTTCAGAAAAGCTTACGTAGCCCTCTGGATCGATCGTTTGACTCAAACTGAAGAACAAACCCGAGAGCGTGTTGATGGGCGCCCCGATGGTCCGAGACCACCCGGCCTGTTCGAGTGTAAAGTCTGGTATGACCTTGCCGTTCACAGCATTGTACGTCAATAAACCGGCTCCATTACTTGAAGAAGAGTTTTTAGGATCAAACCCCCAGAAAACTCCACTATTTATGAGACTCGTGAAGTTTGGATCACCCACCACGACACTGTTTGTGGCTGTAATAACAAACTTATTCAAATCTGGGTCATAGTTTACCAAACCAGCAAGAGACGCTGACCATTCCGCAAATTCTGTAGCATTGGAAGAATAATATTGACTTGCAGACGGTATTGTTGCGTAATAGGTCGGTCCATCGATGACTATGGTTGGAAGAACTGCTGGCGGTTTTTCGTTCCAGAACCAGTCCTGTCCGTAGACTGCCAGGGGCGGCAGGGTCAATTTCAGGGTCGTTGCCCGGATCAAGTCCCCCTTGGCTGGGATTCGAACGATGTTATTCTGGCCCATGGTGATGCTCGACGCCTTGAATGGAATTTCGAACGCCTCAAGGACGAACGGCGTGTGCCGCTTGTAGACGCTCGAAAAATAGGTCACGTCCGGGGTCCCAGTAAGGTACACGTCCTGCTGACCCAGTGCAGCAATTTCTATGAATCCGGAAGACATCCTCTATTAGTATGGGACAAAAAGAAATGCGTCGTTGAACGGACTCCTTTTTGTTAGACAGTAGTAGGAAGATGACTTTGAATCTCAAAAAGTTCGACCCGAGCACCATGGGCGACGACAAGGTTTGTATTTTCATAGGCAAGCGTGGAACCGGGAAGTCGACCCTGGTGACGGATATCCTATGGTACAAGAGGCATCTCCCAGCCGGTATCGCCATGTCAGGGACGGAGGATGGAAACGGCTGGTACAAGCAGTTTATCCCTGATATATTCGTGTATTCGGACTACAACGTCGGGGCTCTCGAGAAGCTCATCGAGCGTCAGAAGAAGCTCGTCAGTACCGGGCGAGCCAGTCCGGTCTTTGTCCTCATGGACGACTGCATGTACGACCGAGCCTTTATGCGTGATACGTGCATTCGCCAGCTCTTTATGAACGGTCGGCATTGGAAGATTTTCTTCATGATGACGACTCAGTACGTCATGGACATGACGCCTATGATTCGAACAAACGTCGATTACGTCTTTGCGCTCCGAGACAACGTCCGGCAGAACCGCGAGAGCCTCTATAAGGCTTTCTTCGGCGTCTTTCCAAACTTTGATATGTTTTGTCAGGTGATGGATTCATGCACGGAGAACTATGAATGTCTCGTCCTGGACAATACATCGAAATCGAACAAGATTTCAGACTGTGTCTTTTGGTACAAGGCGCCTATCCGTAAAAACTTCCGGGTTGGGTCTCCAATGTTTTGGCAATATCACCAGCGCCACTACAATCCCAGGCACTTGAATCAGCAACGACCGGCCGAAGCGGTGAAGCGCCGGGGCGGGACGGTCGTTGTCAAGAAGAGGGAGTGATCCCAGTCGCGGAGCGACTGTACCTGGCGTTCACGGAGCGACTGTACCCACAGGGCAAATGAGTCCTACAGACTCGGTGAAGAGGCGCGTAACTTTTTAAATACAAAAATCAGTTGCAAAAATAATGGACACGTATGATCCAACAGGCGATTCGACACCGATCACGATGATTGAACAGATGCCCGAGCCGAGTGAGGATGAAAAGAAGCAGGGAATTCCGACTGGGCTTTTGCGTCCAGAAAAAAAGGTTGATGATGATCAAATGGCTGACTTTTCTACTCCTATTGAGGAACTTACAGGACCGAGTCCCATGTCTCAGCCCGAGGCTCCCTCTATGATGATGAACATGCTTCCGAGCGGCCCGGCTCCCGTTCGGCCCAAGAAGAAGTCTGCGTCGTCCACATATCCGTTTGGTCTCACGAACGAGCAGTTCTACGCGCTTCTTGCCGGTGTCGCGGCGGTCATTGCACACTCTGAACCCATTCAGGGGAAGCTGAGCAGCATGGTTCCCAAGTTTCTGTCCGAATCCGGGAAGCACAGTCTCACCGGAACAATTGTCACCGGTATTGTAGCGGCTATTATTTTCTACTTTGCTCGCAAGTTTATTGCTGAGCGCTCTTAACCACGTCGCCGCAATAGTTTTTGGAAGCATTCACTTCTGAATAAATACCCTTGTCTGTGGCAATTTTCATGAGTTTATTAAAATTTTCCCAAAAAGAATTCGAATGATCATATTCCGGAACAGTCATGTGTGCGAGCTCGTGGAGAAGCACATAGGTCGCCGAGTTTACATCGTCTCCGTCAAGGCAGATGTAAATTTCGTACCCTTTGTTTACGTTGAGACCTATGGCGCCACTCGACTTGTCCCAATTCAGCCGGCCTGTAATTATAGCCGGTTTGAGAACTGGATGCCACATGGGATCCCCGGTCGCCCTGAGGGCATCGAGGGTCGTCCAATATTTCACCTTGAGATCATCGAGAAGTTTTGGGCCTTTACACTTCATTAAAGTTGTGACCCACACGATGATGAGAATCACGGTGATTACGATCCAGATCATTCCTATTATTACGAAAGACAAATTTTGTGTACATGTCAGAAATCATTCCGTTCGGTGTCAACATCATCGGCTCCCATGTAATTAAATCAAATTTCAATTTTTTTAATTTTAAAATTAAAATTGATCCATCCAGAATGGGTTCATCTCTAAATTCTCCACCATAGAATGGTCCATCAACTAATTTAATGCTTACGTGATGTGAAAATTTTTTAATTATATTTCCAATGGAATCTTGAAAAATATTGTCCGGGTGACACATGACATCGATTCGATCCTTCTCGGGGGTGATGCCCATGAGGATGCCCCCGGGTCGGACACACCGTGTAATTGCATCCAATGATTCATCTAAAATTTGTTCATTAATAAATAAATAATGTAATGAAAAATTATAACACACGACATCCCATGGATATGTCGTGGGAACGGATCGGATGTCACCTGGTTCTAAAAATTTAATATCAATTTTATTTTTTTTTGATCTTAAAATTGCTTCGTCCATGGATGCCCTGTCTGGATCGACGGCATCGACCCGTGCCCGGACCCCTTGCCATTTCCAGAGGTCACCTCCCCGGCCACATCCGCAATCAAGGACACGGTCTCCGGGTTTAACCCAACTATTTATCAAATCTTTTTTGCAATTATTGTGCAAATTTCTAAGATTCATATGGCTTAAAAGATACACGCCCGTTTCTTTTATATGGCGTCTCTCGAGTCTGATCTGACCTGCATTCCCGGTCAGTACTTTGCGTGTATTTCCTTCGTCGGCCCGGACCTTCCCCAGAAGAATGAGAAGTTTGGCATCAAGCTCCGTGGCGCTTTCGCGACCCGTGAGGAGGCTGCGACCCACGCGAAGCGTCTGCAGCGCGAGGATGCAACCTTTGACATTTACGTCGTCGACATGTACAAGTGGTTGCTGATTCCCCCGGAGCGCGAGAACATTGAGGACGTCCACTACCAGGATGCCAAGCTCGAGGAGATTATGAGCAAGTACCGTGAGAACCAGTCTCAGGCCGCCTCGATGTTCGAGCGTCGCAAGCGGGACATGCTGGCCAAGCCCGGACCGGGTGAGTTTCCGTACATTGACCCGTCCGACGAGAACTCCAAGTACTACACGAAGCCGGACGTGCCACCCATTCCCCATCCGGCTGACCTGCTCGACGACCTCAAGAAGGAGTTCCCCGAGGCGAGCATGGACGAGCTGGTTGCAAAGGCGGATATTCGCGTAGCCGCTGAGGTTCTTCGCCGTCGTGAGGCAGCGGCCGCCGAAGCCCCCGCAATCGAGCCCCCTTCAGAGACTCAGGTCGCGGAGGATGTTCCGTCTGTTCAGTAAATAATAACTATTAATATAAATGATGATATTCAAGGTAATTGGTGTCATAATTGTCATAGGTCTCATATTTGCGACCATTGTGCAACTTGTGCCACTTGTTCCTTCAAAAATATCTCAACCTGCTTTTTTTAAAGACAGTCAGTTTGAGGTATTCAGGGATATGGAACCTCGGTCTCAGACGAGGGAAAATCCGTGGGTTGGTTTTCTTCAGGAAGATGTACACGCAAACAGGACAGGTCCTGTAGGTAATTTTTTTGGGAATGATTCACCTTCAGGAAATGCTAAACTTTATTATCTTTGAACGACAATTGGTCGCATACTTACGAATATCACACCGATAACGACTCCAATGAGAAGTATCGTGATTGGGTTCATATTTTTAAAGAGCCCGTCGGACTGAGCGACGGGGAGTCTCTCCTGCTCGACTGGCTCGAACTGGGACTGGGACTGGGACTGGGGGGGTTCCTCTCTTTGTAGAAACGGAAGACTCTCCATCTGTAATGTCATCATCACTCTCACTTTTATCTGGTACTACAAAACCATCTAAATTTCCATATTCGTCGGCATCTGATTCGTCGTCTTCCTCGTCCGAGCCAGTCTCGATACCGGATCCGTCGTCATCGGGGTCGTTACTGTCGTAATCTTCCGACGCATAGTCATCTTCGACCTGTTCGACAGGGACATAACGATCGGGGGGCTTTGAGACGCGCCCGGAACGCGTCTTACTGGCCGTGAGATCTGACTGTACTGGGGATGAAGCTGATTCCATCTTCTGAGTAATCATCAAACGTCTCGTTTAAGTACTTTGGAAAGAATTGAAGTCCTTTTTTTACGGCAATTTCGTTAATTGCAAATTCTCCTTCAAATCCAAGTCTGTTTCCTATTCCCTGAAGCTCTTCCTGAATAGAGCCGTCTGTAGAGGTTCGAATACCCATGCCAAGATCTCGTATATTCTCGATAGCATGATAAAGAAAGGTTGCGGACCTATCTAGGTCTCCAGATAACCCTTTCTCAAATCCTCTCATATTAGCTAAAAAGCGTTTCCAGCTTTCCGGGTCCAGCCCCGAATACGGGTGGATCATCCGTTCGTACTTCTGAAACTTTCGCTGGGGGGCCATTGGGAAATATGTCCATAAAAATATTACAAACAGGACTACCAACAATATCAACATCTTTCAGTTGCTCTATTATAGATGGAGGAAGAATATGTTCCTGGCCCCGAAACTCGCGGCAATCCTCGTCAAAGCACCTCTGCGAGATTCTCCCGCCCTGGACGGCGAACCAAATATGGTTAGAATTGTGTTCGCGTCTAATATTTTCGCAGAATTTGGAGTCTGTCTGGGCGTACCACCCGTCGTGTGCATGTCTCTGAACCTTTTTGATAGTTGAATTTTTCTGACCCATGAGTCGTCTCTGGATAAACTCATCGAGGCCGTCAACCTCGACTGTCTCTGTGAGAATTCTCGGGTCATCGGTATGTGTTCGGACTGAAAACAGTTTGAGTATTTCTTCACTCGGTTCTTTCGAAAACTCTCGGGAGCTTCCCAGCTCTCGCCATGGGATGTACGGGTCTCCTGACGGCTTTTTGTGAGACCACAGCATTCGAAGCCCGGAGCCTCCGTAAACAGACGCGTCTATGATGGATGCCCACGGCCCTTCCCCGAGCGCCAGTATAATCTCAGTCCTGAGTCTGAGAGCCTCGGAACGATCAACCGTGAAATCGGGCCAGTGAATATGAACGCCCGTCTTGATACCCTCCTTGACCGGCCGGTGCTTGGTTCGAGCAACAAGGCACCGCCCTCTGCTCCCAATTGCTCCATGAATTATTTCACAAAATTTCAAAATATCTTCATCACTTAATTTTTCTGGATCTTTGTAATCAAAATCTATGAAAAACTTGAAGCGCGTCGTCTTCTGTTCGACGACGTAGAGCTTTGTCCCCTCTCGAATTGCTTGAATGTACTCCCGGAAGAATTCGTCGTTTTCTTCCGGAGGGACACTGAGAATGCCACCGTCCATAAGGACATGTGTGGCCGAACCGTTTGGAACTCGCCACCGTCCAATCATATTGTAAATTATAAGCTGTAAAACTCTAAGTCTCGTCTTCGTCAGAACTGTCCGCGAATATCCGCTTGATTATGTTTTTCTTAGGCGCCGGCGGAGGAGCCGCAGGAGGTTCCGGAACGGCGGCCGCATCACGTTCATTTTCAATTTTTTCAATTTCATAACACAATTTTATTAAATTCATCTCCTGAGCGATTTGCTGAGGGTCAGACCCGTCATTGCGAAGGGCCGCGAGAATCTTGGCAAACTCAAGTTTTGAACGAGTCATATAATTGAATCGAGTTATTTTATACCGTCGAACCACGCAGGTTGAATGCGGTTTTCGTTGTCGAATGGAGAGCCTGCTGAAACTCTGGGTTCTCGAGCACATGTGTTCGAACCATTGGCCAGATGTTTGGTTTATTTGTTATATTTTCAAGAGTTTCAAAAACACAATCGTCGTTTTCATCGTAATTTCGGCGGTACGGGACCCGGCTCGATTCCATCTTGTCCTTTTCGTCTGAAAACTTTCGGAGTATAGTTCCCTGTTCAATTTTTGACATTGGCAAATCAAAAATATAGACGTGGTAGGTGTTGTGAGCCGTGACTCCGTCTTCGATATCCCTGGGTTCAGGAGTATCAGTGACAAATTTAAAATAGGAGTATGACCCCTTCTTTAGATTTATCGTGCCCCGTGTTTCTTCTTCGAGTTCTCGAACCGCACATTGCAGTGGGTTGAAAATCTCGCGTCGGCGACACCCGCCTGTCACGAAAGTCCACTCCTTGTACCGGCGGTCTCTGACCACCAAGAAGTGTTTGACGTCGTTAATCGTGCTGACTGGTATCGCCATTGCTTTGTGGCGCTCTCGGGTCGCCATTTACTATCATTTCGGGAGCAAAAAATTTCTGTAGTTTTCCCCGTCTGGGTTCGTAGGTTGCCAAAAAGACCATGCACGCCAAGGCAAACCAAGCGACCCAGTGCATTTTGTAATTGGTAATTAATTTAACTGGCGTACAGGAGCCCGCCGGTGCCCTGCATTATCCGGAGCACGTTGTAGTTGACTGCGTACAGGTAGGTCGTCGGGTACTTGATGGTTGGGCAAAGGCCGAGGACACCGTTGGTCAGGAGAGGGGGCGTCACGATACGGAAGGTGTCGAGACGGGAGAAGTTCAGGGTTCCGGTCGGCTGGAGCTTGGAGGTGTCCAGGCAGTACGAAATGACAGCCACGTTGGCAGTGGTGTTCGTGTGCATGTAACCGTAGGGGGTGTTGTAGTAGTGGGGCAGGTCGACCCAGTGGGGCAGGCCACGGGACTCGCCGACATCAACGCCGTTAATCTGGGTCTTGAACTGATAGTTGAGGCTCGCTGCCGATCCGGAGCCGTTGGCATACAGCTGGGAGTAATTCACGGCCGGGAAGGCGATGAACTTGACCGGCTGGGCCAGAGCGAGCTCCTGGGTCGGGTTGGTCCCGATGACTGCGCGCTGCACCTGGGTCACGAGCAGGTCGTGCTTCTCCTTGGCGAACCAGTCGCGCTCACCCTGGTCCAGGTAGATGAAGTTGGCCCAGGACTGGAACTGGAGGGAGGCGTAGGTCGTGGTGGAGGTGGTCGTGCCCAGGTCTCCAATGAATGAAACGACCGTATTCAGAGGCACAACCTGAGCCACAGCCGTCGCCGGGAAAGCCACGGTCAGCGACTTGGTCGATGGAACCCACGCCGTGACAGTCACGGGGCCGGTCATAGGGAAACCGATGACATACTGACCGACAGCAATAGTGGCACCGCTTATGCTAGACACTATGCCGGTCGTGAAAGTTGCGCTGGTCGCACCACCCACGATAGCCGGCACAGTCACAATCTGTGTCGAAGCGATAGGAGTAATGACTGCCAGAGGTCCGTTGAACGAAGCGCCCGAAGAAACATTCGTCGCTGCCGAGTTTGCGTAAGAAATGAGAACGTTCGAGGTGAAACCACCGTTGTAGGTCAGGGCGTTCGAGAACGTCTGAACGACCGCCAGGTTGGTGTACACATTCGAGATGGAGACGTTGGCCAGAATGTGACCCGGGAAGAGGGGGCCGGTCGTCTGCTGGATGGTGACGTTGGCCACGTTCGAGGAAAGAGCCATGAAAGACACGAGCGAGACGTTCGCCTCGGCGGCCGGCACGACGTTCGAGTTCAGCTGAGCAGTCTGTGCGAGGGTTCCTGCGTTCACGTTGATGGTGCTCGAGAGGTACGGAGACCAGGTGATGCGAATCTCGACGTCGTGGAACTGCAGAGCCACCAGGGGAATGGACACGGACCAGTCCTTGCAGAAGAAAAACTTGAGAGGCAGGAATGTCGCCTTCTGGTTGTTGACAGTCGTCGAGTTGAGGTTGAGAAGACGCTGGGAATAGTTCTGGGCACCAGTCACGGGCTCGATATCGGTCATGTACTCGATATCCTGAGTATCAATGACCTGGCCACCAATGAGAAGCTCAAACTTGTCAAAGATCTGAGTCCAATCGATATTTGGAATTACGGAACCGTTGTTATCAGTCACCGTGAAATAGACATAGCTGAGAAGATCACCCTTCTTCTCAAAACGGATCGTAGACATACCACCGGCAGATGGCGAGCCCTGGATGATCTGGCGCTCGACCGAGTTTGCATAGTGAGTGTATTTGCGATACATTGACCGGTAAAATGAGACTTCAGGCTTGCCGGTCAGCCAAGCATCCTGCTCACCAGTAGCGACAAGTTTTACAATACCACCGCTCATTTATCATTGGCTTTATATTTTTTTAGAGTGACTTAAACAACCGCAAGGGGTGGGAGCGAAACAGGATTTCCATTGAGCGCCTGGATCGCCATGTCCAGTGCGTGAGAAGTTGCGTATGGATTACTTCCAGTATCAGTCTTTTTCTCGTTAAATTTGTAGAACCTGGCATCGACATACTGCTGGACACGCCCGCCTGTGGTTGCGTTGACTGGGCCGACTGGGAATGCAACAGTCTCGGGGCGGACCTGGGAAACAACCCCTCCTGCATCGACAGGATCATTGCGAACATTCATACGCTGACCGTTTCCGGCCCTGTCGGGCTTTGACCGATCACCACTCACGCGCGTGAGTGCCTTGTTTGTATAGGCACATTCACCACCCTCTGCGTAAGGCTGTGCGACATTGTACTGCCCAGGACCGTCGCTCAGAGTGTCCTTTCGCATTCCAGTCTCCTGACGAATAGTCGTCCGCTGCATTTTCATAAAATCTGGCCGAAGTTCGGGCTTGGTGATTGCGCCGCCCTGTCCTTCTGCCCTGCTCTGAACAGGTGCGCGGTAAATGGTCTTTGTATCCTTCGCCTCGTGACTGACAAGACCAAGGGGGACGGGGCCTCCGTTCGGTACGAAAAACGCCGGAGGGCCGTCGCGCCCCTCAAGCTGAGTCAGCTTCTCCTCGTTCACATTGACTGGCAAATCCCGGAAGAACTGGTGGAAACCTCCTGCGGCCGCCACGTTCGCACCGTATCCTAGACCCGGACCGACGTTGATCCTCTCGATGGGTTGAAGATTATTCAACTTATTCGTAATGTATTCGCGCTCATAGAGGTTATAGACGGGCTGACCATGGGGGAAAGCCTTTGTATTGGGCTTTTTATCCTGAAGCGACGGGATTCCGGTCGCCTTGGGGTTGATGCGCCAGTCTCCGATACGCCGACCGTATTCTGGATTCATGGGCTTCAGATCGAAGGTATCCTTCTCGTGATCACGAGCATTGGCCATGATATCAATATCACGACGAGTTATAGACCGAGTGGTTGGGGGCAGTGGAGAGTCCTGAGTGTAGACAACCATGGAATCTTCACTCTTTTCACTCAACTTTTTGCCTGCAAACACAAGACCGACCACAGCAGCTATGGCAAATGGATCCATATATTATATCAAATTATTTGTTTTGAAGGTGATAGCGTTGTTTAAAAATACTGTTCTGTTCGACAGTGTACGTGCTGATGGGATCCCACATCATCCACGTGATGGGAACCTGAGCCGGGTCACAATAGGTGTTGGGGAAATCGTACGGCTGCTCGGTCATATTCTTGCGCCACGCCGTCGTGGGCTCTGGAACAAGCTCGCTGGTGATTTTTCCGATATCCTCGAGAGTAATCTGGGCAGGTCCCTGCCAGATGCCATCCTCGAGGACGAGACTGCTGGTGGTCAGAGTCGGTGCCATTACTATAGGATCGGAATATTATTAGCGCCCGCTTCCACCATTTCCGCCGCGCATCTGGGTCGTCTCTGGGAAGTGGAAGTTGAAGTTGTCGGGGTCGCATGCGCTTCCTCCTTGATCCTTGCACATTGGGTAAAACTTCTTGCCGAACGAAGCCTCGGCAAAAGCAGTCTGGTCGCCTGGGATTGTGCTCACCGGCATGGTGTAAAAGTTGCGCTCAGCATCGCGAATCTTTTCGAATGGGTGAATCTTTGACCATTCCTGCTGAACCTCGGTGCGAACGCTGGGATACCACGCGGCCGACGGGCGATCCGGGTTGTCGACATAATCAGTCATAAGCACATTGCCCATAGGGTTCTGACGGGTCGGGAGGCTGACTTCGGGCTGAATAATGTTCGCCTGGCGTCCGTTTCCAACTTTCACATTTCCGTCTGTAATCATATTATTGATGTAAAGATAGTACAGGACCCCCAGTACCAATGCACCGAGTGCAAAAATACGCGGATCCCGCTGAATAAGGTACAGTATGCACGTGGCATAAATAACAAACCGAGAGGTGGCAAGGGTGCGCTGGCTGGCGTTCTGGGACGCTGTCGGCCAAAATTTAAGAATCTCGTTTGAATTAAATATTTGTTTGAGATCCATTCCTATCTTCTATCGAGATTTTTTGTTGCTCTTCTTCTTGGGTCTGGGCGTCTGGGGAGGGGGAAGAGCCGCTGGGTTCATGCTGTTCATGATACCCGCAAGGGGGCCACCGCCTCGCATGAGCGAACTCATCATAGACATCATAGACGCATCATCCGTACCGTTTTTCATATTCTTTGCACAACTCTCTGCGACAGCCTCAATCTGGGAAAGAGCATCTGGAGGGAACATATTTAGAGTCATGGCAATCATATACAGCGAAGAAAGCCACTGCCAAATTGCATCCTTATTTGAGTCCGTGCACTCGGGCTCGTTCCAGTGCTTGTGAAGGTACAGCGACTTGGCAAACTCGTTCTCCTCGCAGAAAAACGCCGGATCCTTCGCCATGAGCTGAGATGACCACGGGCCCGTCTGCTTCATAAAAGTCTGATAGTCACATGGCTTGGCCTTCGCCATGTGAATAGCAAGATCGTCCGGAAAAACTGAAAGGACGTCGTCAATAAATTGACCCATCATTTCATTAAATGCCTTGACTGTTGTCATTGTATTTTACAAATGTATATATTCCTTAACTTAAAAAGGTTCAGTTAAACGAGATTCATGTGTACCGTGCGAACGGCTCGTCAAAAAATAAACAAGGAGAGCGACCAAAAAGGCTGGCTTGAAATATTCTGAATTTTTAGGCTTTCCCTCTCCGTTCATCTTATTTTTCACATAAATATATCCAACTGTGATTGCGGCGGCTGCGATTGCTGCATTGAGAGGTTCCCTGAGCATTTGATCCATTGGTATTTCCTAACATGTTTTATTGGCCAATTTTGTGTATTCTGGTTGGAGTCCCGCGCGGAGGTCCCGCAGGTGCGTCGTCAAAGAGGTTCTGATCGACTGGCGTCTCTCCGGGCGTCGCGCCTGGAACATTTGGAGGGGTCAGGGTGTTATTGACCGTCACGGTCGTGTCGACCCCCTCGGGAGTTTTTCCAAACTCCATACCCGGCACACCTTCCGGGGTAGCTTCCGGCTCGCCCTCAATGTCCGGAACGTCCTCGTCCTCGATAGGCGCCTCCTCGTCCTCGTGTTCGAGATCGAATTCGTCACCAGCGGCAGGAAGGGGGAGGTAGGTATTCAAAATCTCAGCCGTCGGCACGAGTGCCTCAATGACGTCAGCAATTTCAACCGTGAAACGACGGAATAACTCAGTCTTACGGAACTCGTCTGTGTTTGCTTCTGTGATGATTATAGGATCGTCGTATAAATTTCGGGCACAATTTTCATAACACCTTTGGACAAAAATATCATTTCCTGGAAGCTTGATGCAAATCTTCTTCTGTTTCTTGTCGGTTCGAATAGAACTTAGGATTTTGACCTGAATAACAAAGACGGCTGCGAGAAGGCTCGGAAAGAGTGAGTTGTTTTTTATAATTGCCTCTGTATTCTTGTTTGAAATTGAGGCATTCCAGGTCTTGACGTCCCGAAGCAACTCTTGGAAAACTCGAGTCATGTTTTTGCCCTGAGAAACCTTCTTGGCCTCGAGCCAAATCTCCCAAAACGCCTCAATCATGACTGGAATCATAGCCTGGCACAACTTTTTCGTAAAGCGCCGCTCGGATTCATTGAGAAGATCCATTAGTATTAAGCACTCTTTTTTACTCGAATCTTTCCCGCGGCTCTCTTCATCGAGTCCGCAGGACTCATTTGCCCGCCAGGTACACTTGCTGCGCAAGTGGGTTCAAGCACTCTTTTTTACTCGAATCTTTCCCGCGGCTTTATGCAAATTCACAAGGCTCGGGAAGTACATGTCGGGGGCTTCATCTTCTACTGGGAACTCATCGGCAGCCGATTTTCTCGAAAACCACTCAACCTTGATATCGAACGGACCCACGAGGTTCACAGTGTAGCCCAGACGCTCGAGCTGGCGGCACATATACATGACAGCCTTGGCTATGTCATACTTCGGAAACCCTACTATAAATGGCTGAACCGTGAGTATCGATGATTTTTGACCTAAATCTGAAGAGGTTCGGATGCGCCGACTGAACTGTTCAAGCATTGCTTTGTAGGTTTGCTTGAGCACGTCAGTTTTTTTCTTTTCACGAGCCAAAATTTCTTTGGCCTGCATATAATTTAAAAGTTTATCTTTTCAGTGTCCAACGAAGCGCGGGTCAGGAGATCATCCTGACTCAGACGACCCTCGAATGATGTATTGAAAGAATTTGTCAAGTCTTCTTGGAACTTTGTCCCATAAACATTCGTGAGGGCAGACTTGAGCTGAACATTCATGCTTGAATTTATATCAGAATACTGCCTGTAGCTGTCAGGGACATATGAGTTGACATATGACACGGGATCCGAAGTCGATTCCGTATTATTTATAGTCACATCTCCCGAGGGGCTTATACTCGCATTAATGTCAAACTGCTGACCAAAAAAGTGACGAGTATTCAGAAACATGAGACGAGCATTATACGATCCACTCGTTGTTGGGGTAAAATAGAGGGTCTCGAGTGGTACCATGTCTTCTTGGGTCGACTGAAACTTTTCTATAACAGCCTGAATAACCTCGAGAGGAACTGGAGCCACATCAAACATATCCATATCCAGGAGGGCGGACGTGGCAGAAGTCGACGCAGCCGCCTTTGTGGCCGCCTGAGTAGTACTGCTCTTCCGACTTATGTACCAAATAAAAAATAAGAGCAGACCCAGGAGCACAAGAAATGCCAGCTCATCTTCCATTAGTATTTGGTGCGAAAATATTTGAGACGAAAAAGATTAGCCAACATCAATGGCACTCCTCGTGTTTTCCCAGAATTGTAAATTTTCCCAAGAAACTATTAAATATATACAAACTCAACCGGCACTCCAGAGTATAGTGCGGTTTCACGACATTCTTACGCAGGGCGTTCCGTCTCCTAAAATCACACGAGTGCCGACCCTGGTCACAAACGAGGGTCAGATGCACGTCGGCCGGGAAGTTCGAGCATGGCTCGAGTCAATGGTCCCGACAGAGTTCATGTCGTGGGAGACAACCCCTGGGTTTTGCTCAAACCTGGACGGATCATCATGCCACGCAAATATGTTCGATATTGAAAATTACGGAGAAAGTCTACAGCCTGAACTTACACCAGAACTCGAGGAAAGAATCAGTAAATCAGTCACTGACTCAATGTCATCAATGAACAGGACTTAAAGCCAATAAGTTTACAATGTTTAATGAGATTAAAGACTATTCAGGCTTCGGCCATGAAGGCTGTGTTTGAGGTCTTGAAGGATATCATCAACGATGTGAATGTTTATTTTACAAAGGAAGGTGTCAAGATTCTGACCCTCGACACGGCTCGGGTCACCCTGGTTCAGATGAACCTGCCGGCTGAAAATTTCGAAGAGTATGAATGTGAAGATGAACTCATCGCCGGGCTGAACATGGCCAACGTCCACAAGCTCCTCAAGTCGGTCACGACGTCCGATACCCTGACCGTCACTGCAACCGGAAGAGATATTATGGAATTTTTAATTGAAAATCCTGAAAAGAATTCAATGACTAATTTCAAGCTGAAACTCCTGGATATCAACGAGGACATGATCGAGTTTCCCGATATTCACATGAACGTCGTGACAACCATGCCGAGCATAGACTTTCAGAGGTTTGTCCGAGACATGTCCAACCTGGGAACAGAGATGAATATATGGAGAGACGGTCACGAGATTGAGCTTAGCTGTAACGGGGACTTTGCGGATCAGGTGACCGTCATCAAGTACCCGGATGCACCACCGTGTGACAGAACCGGTGGGACGTTCAGCCTCAAGTACATTAGCCTGTATACCAAGGCGACGAATATGTGCTCGAGTATTCAGATTATGCAGGACTCTATGAACGAAGACATGCCAATCATCTTCAGATATACAATTGCAAATCTCGGAGAATTGAAATTCTTTTTAGCACCAAAAATTACGGAATAAAGTAATTAGAACTTAAGGAAACATGGAGGCCAAATTTGATTCAAGAATGCAGGAATGCAAATCACAAGAGGAGATGGCAGACTACCTCCTCTCGTGTTTTTCAATCATAAAGGAATATACCGAGGAAGCTCAAGAAGAGGTCGAGACGACTCACAGAGCCCTCGGAGTCCAGGTCAAGGTACGTAAGGGTATTCAACGGAAGGAAATTTACACACGATACATGGATGAAATTGAGGGCGAGACTGACATGCGAATAACACAGAGACATAACAGGCCATGTTCCGGGTGTGGTTTATTTTTCACAAAGATTGTGGACGAGGCCGAGGCGGATGAAATTTGTCAAAACTGCGGGACTTCCGAACGGTACCAAGAGGACGAGCTCGGGTTCAAGGAGGAACAAGAGACCGAGAAGCACATTATTTATTCATACAAGCGTGAAAATCATTTTAATGAATGGATAAGTCAGTTTCAAGCCAAGGAGTCGACGAGTGTCCCGGAGGAGCTATTGAACCAACTCAGAGCCGAATTCAAGAAACAGAAGATTAAAGACGTCGGTGAGATTACTCACGAAAAGGTTCGCGGTCTTCTCAAGAAACTCGACAAGAACAAGTATTACGAACATGCCCCCTATATCGCAACCATGCTGAGCGGTGTCCAACCGCCAACCATGCCCCAGAGTCTCGAGGATAAGCTCAGGCTCATGTTTCACAAAATACAGGCGCCGTTCGAGAAACATAAACCGACCAATCGAAAGAACTTTTTGAGCTACTCGTACGTTCTTTATAAGTTGTGTGAGCTGCTTGGAGAAGATGAGTATCTGCCGTGCTTCCCCCTCTTGAAATCCAAGGAGAAGCTCTATATTCAAGATACAATATGGAGAGGGATATGCGGAGAATTAGAATGGGAATTTATCAAGACACAATGATCCCGCTAACAATCAATCCGGTCGAGAGGAGGCTTTTGGCGCCAGAATTCCTCGTATTCGATAGACCCAACCTTGTCCGGGAAGTTGATGAGGATGCCGTGATCGAGGCCCAAGAGGTCCATGTAGTTTCGGGTCTGAATTCGGTAAGATTCATTGAGTTTGCTTACCGACTTGAGCTCTATAACCACCTTTCGGTCGATGATGAGGTCGGCTCGAACGTGCCCAACGTTTTGGCCGTCGTAAAAAACCGGGACGATGCGTTCAGTCTCATAGTAAAGACCTTGTTTTCGCAGGGCGACTTCGAACGCGCAGTGATATACGGATTCGGAGTAACCCGGACCAAGAGAGGCCCAGATGTTCTCGGCGATGGTTTGCATTAATTCAAATAGCTTTACTGTTTTTAAGACGGCGTATAGCGTTGGCTATTTCTGCATTTGTGTAGTTGAGACCATTGGCGTTTCTCTTGCGTTTTGCAGCGTTTGCCAGGGCAGAATTATTCATATTGGCTCTGTGGTGCGACTTGACAAACCTATTTATTTTGATATTCCGAGCAACTTTCATTACAGACATATTCATTCTTCCAGATGGAGCCCGCTTTTTCGCCGAAGGCTCAACCTTTTCTTTCCTCAAAGACAGCCCGAAACCACGCACGCGCTTTGCGTGATATCGTGCGACACCTTCTTCATGTGCACGAGTCGCCGAAACGAGTGCGCTCGGTGGGAGACGGTAGTTCTGACGGCCGAAGCGCCCACGGTTTTGGAAAGCACGCATCGTTCCCTCGGCCGTATTTGGATCTCCACGACACCCAAAAACGAAAACTACCGCAGGGCCTTTTATGTCCATGACCAACTGCTGCAGACTATTCATACGTTGGCCATAGGTTCTATGAAGAAAAGGCTCTCCGACAAATTTCCACCCACACAGTGAGTTGTACCAGCGACCCCATGTTGATTCGGTATTGTCATACAGTTCCAGTCCCATGTTTGGAGCTGGCTGCCTGGGTCCATAAATATGTCTCTTCCAGTTCCATTGACTCCCAGTTATAATACTTGGGGTATTTTCGGCCGAGAGTCTATCGGTCAAAAGCTGACGCAGTTTAGTTTTGCTCTGCATAAGAGACATCATCCGACTCTCCTTCAAAAGTCTCAATGAAATATAATATCCTGGGCGAGAAATGAATATTATAATTTTATCATCCGGAACTGTAAAAAGAGAGTTTGACGGGAGGAGGGTTCCGTGGCCTATGATTGTTGCGAGAGGAATTTTGTTATTTTTATTTGCAGAAATCATATTCTGAAGTTGTTGAATACGTGTCGATGAGTTATTCATTAAATTACCCACAGAAAATTACTTGAGAGGTGTTTTGAAATGAGACGCGTACTTGACCCTGATCCACTTGGCATCCTGCTTGTAGATGCGGTGGGCCCGAGGTGCCATGCGTTTTGTGAGCGTGCTGATGGCCACGAGTCGCCGGAAGACGGCCAGGGGCAGTTCCTTGCCCTTATTTATCGCGCACATCAACGCCTTGTGGCGGTTGGTCATCGCCTCTACGGGGTGGTACCCAAACTTGGTCAACATCCCGTGCTTGAGGGGGCCTATGAGGCTCTTGGGCTTCCCTATCGTTCCCACATCGTAGGCGGGCTGACCTTTGACGCGAACCGTCTTGGCCTTGCGGACGTACGAGTACCCTGGACGGGAACTCGTCCCCTTGACCGATATGCGCTTGGCTGAAAGTTTCCGCACATGAGCCTTGCGGAGGTCTGCGTGCATGGTACAATCTATCCAGAAAATTCTTGGGAATAGCCAGCCATGTACATTCGAATCTTTGCTTCACTGGACGCACCGAAATTAAAGACTTCTGAGTCGCATGAAAGATTCCATGTCGGAATTTCATAGTTGTATCGAAGTTTCATATTTGCATATAAAAGACTCATTGCATATGACTTTAAATCTTTAATGTTCAGTGACCAGCCTTCCCACCCCAATTTTATAGCAAGAACATCATTCTTAGAAACAAAGACACCCGATGGCGTCGACTCGACGGCTCCACCGTCTATGTAATTCATTCCGTCATCCATCTTCACGGTAGAAAAAATAAAGGGAATTGCGATTGAAGCACAGACTGCGTCCAATATACTCGCTTCAGGAGTTGTGTCGACACTGAAATACTTGGTCTTTTCAATCTGTACACAATACGATGAAACATGTAATTTTATAGGAAAATAATCATATAATTCTCTGAAATTAATGTCAGTCTGTTTCATTTCACGTTCACATATTTCAGAAAGTACTTTTCGAATATTCTTCAATGGAACAAGTCCATAATTTTTTAATAAACTTTTTATATTAATTTTCATAAGATTATTTACTGGAATTTTTAATGAATATTCAAGTATGTTTTTAATGTCCCCTTTCATCAAACAGTACAAAAATCCGAGAAGTGCTCCAGCTGATGCTCCAGAAATTTCTTCAAGATCATCTTTAATAATTTTATGATCTTTAAGTTTTGAAATTGCCCCGAGGTATACGTAAAACCCCATGGCGCCCGGTCCGATGGAAAGATATTTTACCATTCTTAATAATTAAAATTAATAATACTCTGGAAATATCCCGCGTATCGCTGCAAACAGAATGGCGAAGAGTGTGGCATGAACGGCTATAGGCGTGATGCCATCTCCGTGGGGAATTGAGAAAAGCAAATGGGGCGTCAACAAGACGAATAAGATCATGGGCATGATGAAGTCGGCTTTCGTGACCGTCACCTTTGTGACATATTTTATAATTATAAAATTCAAAATTGAAAATATAATTGCATGAAACCCGGCCTGTACGAGAAGGGACTTCCCGGGAGGGAGCCCAAAGAAAAGGCCGGGGGTCAGAAGAGCGAAAAGAAGCGCCGGAACAAATACTTTTGGTCCGGTGATATCAAACATTACTATAGTGATCTATATTTTGCCGGACCCATTGATAAAATTGAATGTCAAAAACATTATTATAAATTACTGGAATATTTGAGACGAGCCCCCACAATGTCTCCTCTGTTCTTGTGGGGGCATCAATTAATGAATTTTTGTTTTGAGAAATTATAAATTCTACAAATTTTGGATATTTTGAATTAATTTTAATGTAATTTGTATCCTGGTATTCTTTGATACGTGTCCATGCATCCAAGAGTTCCTCGGAATGCCAATCCTGCCAATCCTCCGGGTCGAGTAACTCGGGAGATTCGTACCCATCGTCTGAATCATATGCCAGGTCGTAGTTGTAGGCATCGCGGGAATACTCGTCGTTGATACCCATTGTAGTTTACTAATGAACGGCTTATAGCTTTAGACCAGTCACAGTGACACCCGATGTCTCCTTCACGGGCGCGGCATCCATGATGGCCTGAAATGCACCCTCGACCTGGGCGTCGTTTCCACCAAAGAATGACCGTAGACCAGCCTTGATGACATCCTTCGACAGAGACCCCTTCTTCTTGGATTTCTTGAAATTTACCTTGATCTTGTCGTGAATTTTGATAGTATCAATCTCGTGGATTGCCATGTGCTGTATCACAAACTTGCGAAGCTCCTTTTCACGTGAATTCAGCGTGGAGAGATCTTTGCGAGCTGCGAGGAGTTGAGCCTTCAAGGCTATCCATTCTTGCGTTGCTGTTTTAAACTCCATTTCTATTGTTTTGGAGGTTATTCTTATATGTATAGCGCGGCGCCTACTGGTATTCAAAATCAACCTCAAACCTGGGCCGCATAATGTCAGGAGGTATCGTGCTGAGGTTGAAGATACTGACTGGGTCACGGGGATTCAGGGGCTCGGACCGCTCTTGACGATTGGCGTTGCGCAGAACGCCGCCCAGAGTCTCTGGGTATCCAATCTGGCTCCTGGGATCTAGGAAGGTCATACCGGACAGAATTGCGCTCGGGTCGTACTGCCCATAGTCGTCGGTCGACACAACCTCACGGGGGATCAGGGATGCTGCAGAAATGCCATCATCCATGGCTGCGGGCATACCACCACTTGGCGCCTGAGGAACGGGCGCCGCGTTTACAATTGCTGGAGCCATGACGGTATTATTCGTCATTACATTCTGAGTTCCGGCAAGGGGTGCTGCTGGTGGGGACGAGTTGGAAAATCCGCTGCGGCCTCCGCTAAACAGAAGGAAAAGAATAATCACGACCAGCAAAATTATGGCGACCCGCTTCCGATTCATCTTATATTAGGATACGAATAAATTAATCCATGTCAAGATAGTCCGCCGGGTCATCAGCCTCCTGCTCATCATCGGCTGGCTCCTCAGTGAACAAATATTCCTTGGTGGGATGAACCTTGGGCGCAGTCCTGGTGCGAACCTGGATGACGCGCCAGATGGGCCCGAATGACTTTTTGAGAAACCAAAGACCGGAAAGTTCCAGAATTACGTCACATTTTGTGCCAGGCTCCACCGCCTGGAGTTCCATGGGGTTTTTCTGGGTATCAAACGCCAGGGCCCGAATTTCACCCTTGACAGTCAGCAGAGTCGCATCGAGCGTGCTGTCGGTGATGCTCTCCTGATATGCGGCGCAAATAATCTCATCGCTCAGGTTCTCCTTCCTGAACCACTCAACCTTGGACTCCTTGGCCTTGGCGATAATCTCGGCATCAATCTTGGCAAACAGACTCGGGTCATCAACCTTGAAGGAAACAGACTTGGTCTCCATGGGATCCTGGAGAATGAGACCATTCACCTGGTGCCGGGCTGAACTAATCTTTAGGAAATAACGGCCGTTTGGCAGCTTCTGAGGTGTTCCGTACTCCATTGTATATCAATAATTATTATATTCTTTATAGTTAGATGAGCGCGACCTTTCCGTGCCGTGGAGAATTTGTTTTAAAACAATGCATGTGCCTTGCTGACGAAATGGATCCTTATTCTAACGTATGTGGATACGTGAACAGGCAGAATGGTCTCGTCTATCCATGCGATCCTGGATGTTGTGGCGGGGNATGCAACAAAAGTGTACGGGGAGTTCGATTTCACATTGACCCGTCACAATATTCGGAAACTTTACCAGAAGGTTTTAATGAAAATTTACCCCAGTCAGACTCAACAAGCGTTCCAGCTGGTGAAACAGTTTTACAGCCTGCTGCTGAGGCGCCAGTTCGGATGCCTCTATGGCAGCTATTTATAGCGCCTGCATTGTTGTTAATTCTAATTTTGATATCGTCATTCCTGGCTTAAAGGTACCCGTCCCGTGTATAGTACAATGGACCAGACTTCTATCAATGACCTGCTGAAGGAGATCAAGGCACTTCGCAAGGATATGCGCAAGATCCGCCAGCACATGGAGGACCCTCAGGGTGAGAAGGCTAAGGCTCGCGCCGCCAATAATGGTTTCAACAAGCCCCTGAAGCTGTCCGACAAGCTCCGGGCCTTTCTGAACCTGGGTCCCGAGGACCTGATGTCTCGCTCCCAGGTGACTCGCAAGGTGAACGAGTATGTGGAGGCCAAGGGCCTGAAGAATGGCCAGAAGATTGCCATGGATGCGACGCTCCAGGACCTGCTGCAGGTTCCAGAGGGCATCCAGGTGACCTTTCTGAATATCCAGAAGTTCATCAACCCCCACTACATCAAGGAGCCCAAGGAGGTGAAGCCTCCCAAGGAGCCCAAGGCGGCTCCGGCTCCCCCGGCGGTAGCGGAGGCGACTTCCGAGCCCCCAAAGGAAAAGAAGGTTCGC